>C687J35021_10000066_pt1 | contig 74860 bp, 91 predicted proteins | sample RifCSPhighO2_12_FD_35021 | JGI IMG/M metagenome (IMG submission 35021) | reverse complement strand
CGGGGGGGTTTTTCTGCAACCGGATTGAAGGGTCGGTTTTGGGTGCCCGGTTTTGGGTGCCACACGAAGGATACAAAGGCGGGGCAATGACAGTTCGAGAACGACTTATTCTGAGCATCTGCGCGAAGCTGCACCGACGTATTGAGGAGCACCGCGACTACCAGTGGAACCGGCTTTACGAGATTGCGATGACAATGACCTGGAAAGAGGTTAAAGCGATTAGGGCCCTCATACGGGAGGTGGAGTGTGCCATACGTTCATCGAACGAACGGCCTGGAGATACTGCTCGTTGACTTTGACGGCGTCCTTGCCGATTACCGTGAAGGGTTTAAGGGTGAGGGCGTTCTGGGGGCCCCCATCCCTGGGGCCTTGGAGTGGCTGAAGCTTCTCTGTTCAGCTTATGAAGTTCACATATGGTCGTGCCGCGATCACCAGAAAATAACCGAATGGCTTTACCAGCACCGTGCCTTCTTGCACTTCGATTTAGCCAGCATTAACTTCACTGAGCCCGGCCTTAATAACGAGCCCAAACCCTATGCCGACTTCTACCTCGGCGATGACGACATATTCTTTCAGGCTCGGGCTTTTACCTTCCACGGAGAGGTGAGAGAGCATACCAAATGGCAATGGACCCGTGACACCTGGATGGTCGTCGGCACGTATTTGTGCACACGGGCAAACGTAGCCTACCAACTGAAAGAGGGGGGAATACCGGCATGACGTTTCGTGTTCTTGGCAAACGGCTTCTTGTCAAAGTCAAGAGGCAGGATGACTTTGAACAGTACAAGAGCTCCAAGCTGTTCGTCCGACAGGATCGAATTAACACCCCGACACAGCGGGGTGTACACGCAGAAGTTGTATCCGTTGGCGAAGACGTGGATCAAGAGTTCCAGGTTGGCGAGTGGATTCTCATCGAACGCTATGCCGGGCAGCAGTACGACTACAACGGTCAGGAGCACCGGTTCATCCTAGAGGATGAGGCCGTGTGCGTTTTTGACTGAGGGGCTGCCAGATGGAAACACCTGTTGAGATAGATAAACTGGGAGCCCTGCTCGGTGACCCTGAGGTTTTGAAGGCTCATATAGAGCGGAAGGCTACCGAGGGAGCCCTACTGAGGAAGGCTAGTAATTCCCTCGCTGCTCTGCATGGCTTTCGGAAGCTTTCAGAGAAACCGGCTACGCTGGTTGTGCCCATCGTAATGCAAGAGTCGGGGACGGACATGTGGCGGGCCGTCCTGAAGCTTCCCTGTAAGTCCTATGAGGGTCGTTACGCAATTCTTGACAACCTGGGGACGGCAGTCCCCGAGCTTTTGCCGAAGGTTTACGTCTACCACAAACACGGTGTACTCTGTGGTGTGTTTGAACGGCTGTCTGATGCTAAGGGGTTTCTCTGGCTGCTAAATGAAGAGCCTGCTGTGTTCGAGCAGATTACGACAGCAAATAACTCTGAAGATACGGAAAACCCCACCGAGCCGGTGTTGCCACAGGAGCTTCGATCCAGGATGTTGGAGCTGCACAAAGAAGTAGTGGACTGGGATATGAAAGGGTAGGAGGCAACGTGGTAGAACAAGTGTCTGAACCGTTTATTGCTCGTGGTCACAACGGGCGTATACACCTGTGTTTTGACATCACGGAAGGGCTCGCTGCTTTGAAGGATGTTGACGACCTGGAAATGGAAGTAACCGTCGCCATACCCGTGCGCGACCTACGGGATGTTCTTAAGAGCGGCCGAGCAGCACGTCTTGACGCTGGCTAGACTGGAGAGGATAGATGATGGAGTTTCAGAGCGATCGGGAACGGCAGATTTATGAGGCCGGTCTTCAGCATGGGGCCGCTTCGCAGCAGCGCCGGCCAACGCCCGTTTACGCTGACCTAATTGAGTTTCATGTGAACCCGTTTGACATCCAGATTGAATTTTCCTGGATTGACGGGCAAGCGTACATCAATGGTGGCGGCGTGGCAACGGATCGGCTGGAAACGACAATGACGGTTAACCGTCGCCCCTCGGCTTTTATCATCATGTCGCCGGTGGCTTTCAAGGCTATGCTTACTCGTGGCCAGGATTTGATGAACAACTACGAGCAGAAGTATGGCTCTGTCTACTGTGCCGCTGAGGGAGCCCCTATGATGAAGGCTGACGCCGTTCGTTATCACCAAGCCTATGAGTATGGGGATATCGACGACGTGTGGTTGAAGGCAGAGTGGGAACACTGGCGGCTTGCCGTGAATCTTACAAGCCCAGTTGATTCGCAGGTTCTGCCAACCGTAAACGAACTGATTGATCGTATCGTGGCAATGGGTATCGAGTACGTTCCAGGTAGGGACCATACCTCGCGTAGCCCATGCCCGAGCGTCAACCGACAGCGGGAGTTTCGCTTGGTGCGCATACAGAAGGGTCTTTTCACTGGGGATACCAACGAGGCTGAACTCAAGAGACTGTGCGAGGATGTGTACCGCTTTAACCCTTACGAGGGCTGGATTAACACGCTGGCCGACCGGAGGTTTGTCTTCAGGGAAGAGGACCCGCACTACATCGCTGTCGTTCCACCCGAGGAACGGACAAAATGAAAAAGAACCGCTTAGCTGAGCTTAACGAGAAGTTACAGGCCAGCGGTCTGACAATCTCGAAGTCGAAGGCCAGCAAGCGCCCCCGCTATCGGGGCGCTTTTCGCGTTGGTGCGGTTGGGGTTACGGGTGAGTCCTATTGGACCATCGGTGTCCAGAAGGGGACGAGCGTTGTCATTGTAAAGGACCCGACTGACGGTACCCACCCCGTCTTTAAGAACCCCCGGTACGCAGAACGGGCTGTTGCCCAACTGGAATCTCTACGTGAAAAAGAGCCTAAGAACTTCCCGGGTGTAGACCGGTTTGTAATCGCGAAGCTTGACGTTGGCAAGCCCAGCCAGATCATTCGCCCTAGCGTTTCCATTCAGACACCCAGCACGGCGGAGGTTTCTAAGTATGGGAAGTGATATTCATAACGCTGCCCGGATTGATGTTTCCCCGGTGGCTCCAGGGTTGACAAATCAGAGTTATGGCAACGTCCTTGAGCTAAATGCTGCCTCTATTTCAGACGGGTGCGTTGTGAGGCCTAACGTTCTTCTGTATCGAGGGACACGCCTTGGCAAGAACGTGTTTGTAGGGGATGGGGCCATTGTAAGGGAGAACGTTGTCATAGGGGATGACACCGTGATAGGGGCTGGCGTCGTCGTTGAGAACAACTGCACCATTGGCGCTCGAACGAAGGTCATGACACGCGCGTACATCTGTGCGTATAGCACGGTAGGAGACGACTGCTTCGTTGGCCCCATGTGTTGCTTCACAAACGACAGGTATGCTGGCCACCCGTCTGTGGATGCCGCCACGCGGGTCGCCTTACGCAAGGGGCCGGTCCTTAAAGACCGTGTTACGCTGGGGGCCATGTGTCTGCTATGGCCTGGGGTTGAGCTTGCTAGCGGTGTCTTTGTTGGGGCTGGGCAACAAGTGATGAAAAGCATTACGGAACCGGGCATGTACTTTCTACGTTCTGTGAACCCCGCGAGACAACGCGATGTTGGGTTTCCCGAAGCGGTTCTCGACGGTGGCCCTGCCGAAGATGGAGCCGCCTGACTTCTGGGTTTCCCGCGTTCTGCCCGACAAGGTTGTCTATTTCGGTTGGGTTGCCCCTCTAATAGAGTCGGCAACCCATACGGATTCTGCACAGGTTCTTAAGAAATTCGGTATACCGGCCTGCGGCTGGCGCCCGTTTATGACAACGTTCACTCCCGTGTTGCTTAGTCGGATTGAATATGACTCGCTACAGAAGCTCGGGGGTGGATTCATCTGGTGTTTGACACCCATAAGAAACAGGCATTGGCGTGAATGAACTAGAGCGTGTTGTGCAGCAAGAAGGGCTGGTTCAAAAGCATCACAAGCATCTTCTGATTGCTGGTTCCATCGTGGCGGCACTGGCGATGGGCGTTTGTGTTCTGGCTGTGTGGCTGCTGAAGGATAGAATCACACCGAACCAACTGATTCTAGTTCCTGTGACTGCCAACATGCTCATGTACGTTATCTTCACGGCCTTCAGCGTTTACGTCTGCTTGACTTCTAAGATAATGCCGTCTACTACTGCCGGCGGGAAGCTCCTGTGGTGGCACGGGGCTGGGTGGATCATACTTATGGCCCTCTCTGTTGTCTTGACGATTGTTGTGTTTGGTGCCATCCGGCTTGCCGGGCTGACTATATAGCCCTATGTTTGGGGCGGCGCTGTACTCTGGCGGGGGTCAGAGGGAACATAGATGAGTCTCCTTCCGAGTGACTTAGGACTCGTGCCTGTTGGCACCAGCATTTCTGTGAAGTCTCCGGAGGACTCTCGTGGCTTGGCTGCCATCGGGGGTAATTACACCTACGGGTCTCAGGCTTTACAGGCGTACGGTTTGCCGCTTCCCCGTGACTACGAGAAGTTCCTGGCGGTATTCAGCAACAGCGTGTGGGTCTACGCATGCGTGTGGATTGCCTCTACGAATGCTTCTAGCGTGCCTTTCTACCTCGTAGACGACGAGTCAGACTCCGAAGCCGAGCGGATGCAGAACGTTCCAATCCTGGATATGCCGAATGAGTTTATGTCATTCGAGGATCTCCAGGAGGCTACCTACGTCGCGCTGGAGCTTATCGGCAATGCCTACTGGGAAATAGTAGGCGATGAAGCCTACTGGTTGCGGCCGGATCGAGTTCACATTGTTCCGCACAGCCGTAAGCTGGTGCGCGAGTACGTCTACAAGATTGGGCAGTCTGAGGAGCGGTTCCTACCAGAGGACATCGTACACTTCAAGTATTTCAACCCGACGCACGACTTCTACGGGCTTGCGCCCCTCGCGCCTGCCCGTCTTTCTGTTGATAGCGACTTTGACGGCCGTAAGCTCTACCGACGATTCTTTGAAAACGCGGCTATTCCGGCGGCGGTGCTGGAAACCGACATGCCTAACATCACCCCCGAGCTGCGTGACACACTGCGGGAAGAGGTCCGTAACCTCTACGTTGGTCTTGACCGTGCTTTCCAGCCGATGATTCTTCCTTCTGGCCTCAAATGGCACGACATCCAGGTGAAACCGCAGGACCTTGCTATTGTGCCTCTCAATGAAATGAGCCGGGCTGAGATTCTGGGGGCCTTCCGTGTCCCCCCTATTCTGGTTGGGTTGGAGACTATGAACTATGCTGTGGCCCGTGAGCAGCGGTTTAGCTTCTGGAGTAACAAGGTCCAGCCTATGCATCGCCAATTCAAGCGGTGCTTCAATCAGCAGTATTTGAAGAGAAACTTCCCGGGGGTCAAGGCTTTTGGGAAGTATGACTACAGCGGTGTCGCCGCTTTGCAGGACCCGTGGAAAGAGATGGGCGAGTTTGTTGCCAGCCTTAAGGACAAGGGTATCCTGTCGGCCAACGAGGCACGAGCAGTTGTTAATACCTTTGTATCGGCCATTGATCTAACCGCGTTCCCAGGCGGCGACACTATCTGGGAAGACTTGAATAAGGCACCAGTTGCGACGACTAACGGCAGCGAAATCATAATGCCGCGCGTTCCTGAACCGGCCGGTGACAGCGGTGGCGACGACGAAAAGGCGGGTACCACGGGGCGGTATTTGAACCCCGATTACCTGAGCACTATACTGAAGCGTATTGACAAGGAGCTTAACCGTACCCGCCTTTCAAGCCTTGTTAAGACAAGAGTTGCCATGATGCAGTCTTACAAGGAAGCAAGACGGATCAAGGTAGCGCAGGAGCTCATTGAAGGTAGGCAACCTAGTGATGGTACCCCAATAGACCCTGGTTTCTTCCCAGAGTATGAAGAGCACCGACGAGAAAAGTCTGCGAAATACCAGGAGAAGCGGGCGCGTAACCCCGTCTTGTACACTCCGGCGGGTAGGGTTGCCTTGTATCAGCAGAGACGGTTTAGCAAGAAGCACGGCTACTGAGCGGAGACAGTCAATGCTTGGACAACAAGAAACCTGCATCGTCTTTGATATTCCACAGCGTTCTTCTACAAAGGCTATTCGCTGTGAATTCAAAGTCGACAAGGACAAGCTGTTTTCTTTTACCTATGATTGCTTGTCTGCTTTCTGTAACAACCCAGCGTTACGACCAACCTTTGTTGGTGATACCATCAGCAGGGTTCTCAGAGGGACTCGGCTGCAAGCGGGTGAACGGTTTACGGTGATAACCCCCGTCGGAAGCCGCTACGGGTTTGAGATAGTTGAAGATATTCCATCGCACGAGAAGGTTAGGGCGTCACTGGTATATGTAGACGAAAGGGAGTCCGATGCGTAACATGGTTCCAGGAAAAGAGTTTGTTTCACAGCCTGAGTTTATCAACGACCCTTCCTTCCTGCTGTGGGTGGGGCACAATGTGACACAAATGGATCTGACGGCGGCGGCTGTGTCGCTTATAAACCGTGAGCTTGTTCGGTCTGACTCAACAACGAACGTCGCAGTTGGATTCTTCCGGGCTGGGGATAACAGCATGGAAGTTCTGGCGGTTAACCCCCGGCTTGTTGTAGCTGCAAAGAGCTGTTGGGCGTCGATGGAACACGAGCACGTTCGTTTGATGGCTTTGGATTACCACTTCCGAAGGCAGGTTGCTAACGAACTTCGGCGTGCGGCGGCCAGCGTGTGGGAACAAGGGTGTATCCCGAAGAAGCTTGACCTCGGCATCGGTTGTCACTTTATGATTGGTGTCCCTCCAGGGGCTAGGGAGGTTGTTGCCAAGTGACCTTCGAGTGCGAGAATTTCCGTGTTTGCAAGTTTGCGGACGCCCGCATTTGGGTCACCGTTCTTGTTGGTCCCTCCCAGGATGCCGATGCGGTACCCATCTCGGAACAGGTGGCTACGTGGGATACCAGTGAAGTTTCTGGTTATGGGTTTGACCGTGTAAACAGCACCGTTCAGATCCTGGGATCGGGTGGCTTTCCAATGTTCATTCTAGAAACACCGGTGGCTCTGCAACTCCTAAAGGTAATCGTTGAGGCAACGGGGTGGGGGCCTTGGCTATGCCCGGAGATGCAAGACTCGAAATAGTGCGGATTCGGCATTCAGCGCGTGTGGTGTCCGTGGCTGCCATGTTCAGCCAACGTATGCACGGCTACTTCCTTAGCCAAAGAGCCCGGTTCGTTAGAGCAGTAGCAGAGTCAGAGGCGGTGCACCTACCCGACAGGACTACTGAGTCTAAGTCTCTGCAGGGTGTTATGCTGCCAGTTGCCCAGCGAATTTCTACTTTGTGGGCGGCACACTATGCAGAGCTGCTAGGCGGAATCAAGAGCTATAGTATTGCCGTTGAACCTTTGTGGCTATTTGATAGGTCACAGCGATTAGCCGTTTCGTCTGATCGAATTACCGGAACAACCTACAGCCGTGCAGAGGCGGTGCTGGAGGAGGCTGCTGTAGGTGGGCACGACAATCCGTGGCTCCGTGAGGCTATGGCTGCTATATTCCATGATGGGTTACGCGGGGGCAAGCGCAATCGGGTTATAGCCTTCACAGAAGCCAACGGTTGGGCAAACCTAGGTGCCGCCACTGGTGTCCGGCAAGTTGGGGTCGGTTTCATTACGAGGAAATGCTGGCTGTCTCATCAGGGGGCTAGAAAGTCACACGCTGATGCTGACCTGGAGAAACAGAACGTAGAGCAGCCTTTCATGGCTACAGGCGAACCCTTGCGGTATCCCGTGGATATAAACGGCCGCCCTGAAAACTCGATCATGTGTAGGTGCTTCGCCGCTTACGCCACTCGTTCTAACCCCGACGTTTTTGTCTAAGGCTATCCCGACCTGATTTTTTGCTTGTCAAAAAATCTAGGGTGAGGTATATTACCATTGCGCAGCGCACACACTGGAAGGTTGAAGGCTGTGCCGAATGAGGCTCTACAAGAGCTCGCGGCCTTTCTTCGGGTAGTAGGTCTTCAGAATAACACGGCAGCCACTATCCGTGTGTGCCGACACGACGGGTTCGTCAGGTCTCTACAGGTTATATACCCTTGTCTTCACAAAGACCCCAAGCTGTGCGCCGGGTACGCTCACGTGCTCGACCACCTTAACGTTCCAGACTTTGGTACCGTCAGCATACAGTTTACATTGAATGCTGACGGTGAAGTTGTCAAGGCCGTGAAAATCTCTGAGGAAGAGTCAATAGACCTGCGGGGATACGGCCAAGAGTAAAAGCCCCGATTCGGGTAACGAGTAAACAGCGTACCGCACCCGGACAAGGTTCACGCCGCCTAGGCTTCAGCACAAGGCGGGTGTTCTTTGCTCGGGTGTTTTCTTTTGGAGGCAGCTCATTGGAACTCCTTAACCTTGAAGAGTACGGGATCAACTCACCCCGGCTGGTAGAACATGGTGTTGTCCGCCGTGAAACGCTGGGGCCGGATGACTGGGCTGTACTGCTCCCTACCAAGGGCAGCAAGGCGCCTGTTGTCCTGAAGGCGTGCTCTGAGAAGAGCTTCCGAGCAGTGGACCACGAAAACCGGTCCTTCCCATTTGTGGCCTCGACCAAAACGGTAGACCGTGATGGGGATGTTATCGTCCCTGAGGCCTTCAAGGCTAGGCTGTCCCTTTACAAGAAGAACCCGGTGATGCCGTGGTGTCACAACTACTGGTTTCCGGCGGTAGCCCGTGCGTCTGACTTTGTTTTCACAGACGACACGTTTGAGGCCACGGCCAACTTCGGTCGGACACCGTTCGCGCTGGAAGTCTTCAGTTTGTACGAAGACGGTGTTATGAACGCTTTCAGCGCGGGGTGGATCACAATCGCTTTGGATAAGGACCCCATCCTAGATGGACAGGACGGATGGACTTTTACCAAGGTGGAGATTCTGGAGATTTCCCCGGTGGTTGTGCCGTCCAACCGGCTGGCTCTTGCCAAGAGCTCCATCCACATCCGTGGACTTACCAAGGCTCTTAAGGAAATCCCAGGTGACCACGTGCGCACGTACGATAGACAGCGTATCGTGGCGGCGCAGTTTGGCCTGAGGGAGCTCGACGGTAAGTCATTCGTGTTCTACCCCGCAAAGGACTTTCTGATTCCCGTAGCATCCGCAAAGAGGCAGGTCAAACAACCGGTTGCCCAACCGGTACGGAAGGAGGGAAGAGCCAAAATGTTCAAGGTCTACGCTGTGCCCAAGAGTGCGGAGCAGGCGATTTCCAATCTCTGCTCTACGCACGGTGTGCAGTTGGAGAGCGCAGAGGGCGTGGACGCACTTCTCACAGAGCTGGTGAGCGTGGTGCGTTCTTTCAATGAGGCCCCAAAGCCAGAGGAGCAGAAGAAGGCTGATGTTCTCCTGGCGACAAAGGGGCTGTCCGAGGCAATCGGCACCATGTCGGCAGCGTGCTCAAAGGTGCTTACGCTGATCTCCGGGGAGGAAACCGCCAACGCGGAAATCTCTACACCGGAAGCGCCAAAGCCTGAGCCCGTTAAAGCCGTCATCGCTCCGGTTGTGACGTCTGAACCCGCCCCGGCAACGCCTGTTGTCAAGGCCCAGCTCACGGAGGCCGAGAAGGAGGGCCTCCTCACGTCGGCACGTAAGCGGCTTTCTGCCGTTGCCGCTGATGACACGATGGACCCTGAGAGGAAGAACGAAGAGGCGCTCCGTGTTCGGGGCGTTCTCAGCAAGGCTGGTATCTCCCTGAATGGAAGGCCGCTAGCGGCTGCGGCGTAATCTACTGGACCACCGGCTGTTCGCCAGTAGAAACTCAACCAAAGAGGAATGACACAATGACCGAGTTGGAAAGACTGCAAAGCGAGCTTGCTGGGGGGACAACGGCCGGGCAGCAGGTGATCCAGCGCCAGAATGAAGACGTAGGCGCGGCTCCTGGCGATCTTTCTCCTGGCGCACGGGAGACCGGTGAGCGCATGCTCACAGACGTCATGCCAATCCAGCGGCAGATCGCGCGGGAGATGAACCGGCGCTCGATCCGGGAAGAGGCTTCGGCCTATCCGGACACGTCTTACTACCTGTCCAAGTCCTTCTGGAAGTTCGGGGGGACGGTGCACGAGGTCATGCAGAGCCAGAGCGATGACCCGTACATCAAGGACATCCAGGCTCTGAACGACGAAGTGACCATGCTGGCGATGATGCGGGCTAGCAAGCAGCTTCAGAACGTCAAGATCGACGAGAACAGCGGTGAGGTTCCGGAGCAGTACATCAAGGGCACCAAGGGCCTGAAGGCATGGCACCGTCTCCAGGAGGCTCTGACGCCCCTGCATGAGGCTGCAAAACGGGCCGATGTGGACGTCACGAAGGCGTTCGGCTACCGGAAGACCGATGGGACCATCAAGGCTCTTGCGACGAGCAACACCGGGGCCGGCGCAGAGTGGATTCCGACGGAGTATTCCGCCGACCTGATCCAGGAAGTCCGGCTGGCTACCCTCGTGGCCGGGCTGTTCCGAACCATCCCGATGGGTACGGCCCCGACGATGATCCTGCCCACAACGACCGGCAGGCCGACGGCTTACATCGTTGAGGAAGCAACCACGGACGAACCCGGGTCGCTGCGGTCCAGCGACTTCACCACGGGGCAGATCACGTTGACCCCCCGGACGTTCGGGGTGCGCGTGAACCTGTCCTACGAATTCGTCGAAGACTCGATCATCGCCGTTCTCCCGCTGGTTCGGGAGAAGATCGTACTCGGGCTGGCCGACGGCATCGAAAACGCGGTCATCAACGGGGACACAGCGGCTTCGCACATCGACACCGGGCTGGCTGCGCACTTCGCTGCCAACCCTGATGACGTGCGTAAGGCTGCGTGGAGTGGCCTCCGCAAGCTCGCAGGGGCAGCGGCACAGATCGACGCCAACACTGGTACCGAAGCCTTCACCACGGTCAACCACCGCAACGTCCGCAAGGCGATGGGTCGCTACGGGATGCGGCCGGAGGACTTGGTCTGGATCGTTTCCATGGCTGGGTACCTGCGGATGCTCAGCTTGGCCGAGGTCATCACGCAGGACGTTTTCGGGTCTCGGGCGACCATCTTCAGCGGCACGATGGGATCGTTCGACGGGTCGAACATCGTGGTCAGTGAGTTCGTGCGGTCAGATCTCAACGCTACGGGCATCTACGACGGCACAACCCTGACGAAGACGCAGAGCCTGCTCGTGCACCGGCCCAGCTTCGTCTTCGGTGAGAAGCGTGCCGTGACCGTGGAAATGGAGAACCGACCGTCGCAGCAGCGGAACATCATGATCGCGACGCTCCGTCGCGACTTCAAGGGTGTCCGGCCGACCGCAGACCTTCCCTGCGGATACCTCTTCGACTTCGCATCGTGATAGGCGCTACCTAGTGGTAGCTGTCTGTGAAGGGCTAGGTTCGCTACCGAAAAGCACTTTCTGGAGTGCCTGCCCTTCACAGTAACCTTCCAGGTCTCTACCAGAGGAGACTACGCAATGGGTAATAGCGCGTTTGCACGAAAGGTTGCTGGCACTAAGAATCCCAACTGGAAGCCACTGTTGGAAATGCACTTCAGGAAGTATGGTAGGCTGCGTATCTGCTGTGAAGTGTGTGGCGCGGGGTTTCCTGGGGTTTACCCAGCGGTCCGGATCAAGTCTGAGGGTTATCGCTTCTGTTCAGCAGCCTGTCGTAAGAAAGGCTGTACTGGTACGGGTAACCCCTTCGCGGGTAAGAAGCATAGCGAAGAAGCCCGTGCTAAGATGCGGCAAGACCCCATGAGGAGCCGGCAAGGCCCCGACCACCCGCTGTATGGTAGAGCGAAGACGAAAGAGCACATCGCCAGCATGCGCGGGCCTAGGGTTAGCATCGTGGCTGAAGGCAATCCCAACTGGAAAGGCGGTGTCACACCCGAGAGGTACCCGTCCCACAAGTACTATCCTCGGGAATTTCACTACATTCGGAAAGACGTCTGGGAGCGGTCTGGCGGCTGCTGCGAATTGTGCGGGCACGATGGCAGCGAAAGCAGGCTTGAGGTTCATCACCTTGATGGTGACATCAACAAAAACGAAATAAGCAAGCTAAAGCTCGTATGCCGTCGTTGCCATGCACGGATCCATTTTGGTGGTAAGCCTCTGACAGAGGAGCATAAGGCACGGATCAGCAAAAGCGTCTCAGAAGCTAGGAGCAAGGTTTTCTGGTCAACGAAGAAGAAACAGGGAGGCAGCAATGCCAACAATCAGCCACAATGAACGCCGGTGGAAGCGCATCATCGCGGGGACGATCAACACTCCGGTTGATAACATCGCTACCATCACGTTGCCGGCCGACCCTTCTGGGCATACGATCGACTTCACGCTGACAGGGGCTCTGGATGGCGGCACGGCTACAGTGGGAACCTACAACCCCCACAAGCAGACTCACACGTTGGTAGCACCGTAAGAGGTCGAAATGTCCGCCATCGCCGCCTTGCAGAAGCGTCCTCAGTGGTTTTTGGCAAAGCGTCTGGACACGCACCCGGACAACATCGACACTTACACCATCAACACAGATGGCACGATTGACTTCACGCTGGTCAGCGGGTTACCACCGGATAACCCCGCAGCAACAACGGGCACTTACACACCTTCTACAGACACGTTTACCGTCGCGTAAGCGGAAACCCGAAGCCGGGCGGGCTTGCCCCGGCAAACAGGTTAGACCCTCCAAAATGCGCCCACGGCTCTCGTAAGAGAGATTTAGGCGCGAAAGGGGAAAGTAACAATGGGCTACGGCCAAGCAGGGGTTTCCAACCAGTTGGCGCGTGTTCGGTCGCACGTCGGCAGCCTGCGGAATGCTTTCAAGGTCAGCGACAACGACAACGACCGCGCTGAAGGGCTGCTGGACTTTCTGGATGAGCACCGGCTCGCCAACGGTATCAACTTTATTCGTCTGGTGCACGCCGGGGCGGTCGCAACGTGGGATGAAACGACAAGCGGTACGCTGGACGTGGCCACGGTTGCCACGGCGGTCGTTGGCGCTGGATTCAAGATCACGGCCACGGCCCAGATCCTGGCCGCCGATGAGGGGACGGTGTACGTCTCAACGAACGACATCGACGGTGGGGCCGCCATTCCGACGGGTGCCGGTACCGGGTTGGCTCAGGAAGTTGGGTCAGCCAACTGGGAAGACACCGACTTCCTGGGGTGGTGGGCCAAGTCGGACACCACGGCTGACTTCGGTACCGCGGGCGATCTGAAGCTGAACATCAAGAACGACGGTGTGTGGCAGACGGCTGTTAACGTGCCCGCCATGCTCGCCGGTACCAACTGGCAGCGGCTGGAAGTGGCCATCACCAGCTTCGCGCGCAACAAGGTGGAAGCCATCCGCCTGGAAGTGGACGCCGACGTGGCTGCTGGTGAGGACATGTCCGTCGATGAGATCGTGCGCTACAAGTTCGGCAACGGCTATGGCCCGGTCTACGGACGCTGCCAGCCGTTCGTCATCACCAGTGGCTCAACGTTGAGCCGTGGAAACATCGCGGCGTTGGCACAGCCGGGTGGCACTGTCGCCGCAGCTTCAGCGGCGGGTTCCAACCACCTTGGCCCCGTGGCCATCGGGGGTACTGGCGGGGCCGACTACGACGTGGCGTGGGTCCAGGTGGACGGCTACAGCTACTTCCCGCTGGGGTCCACGGTCATTGAAGACAAGGCCCTCATTTGGTTCACTGGGCACAAGCTGACGAACGATGCGGGTTCCACAACGCAGGACCTCCGCATCATCGCCTTCATGCCCGGTGGGACGACCTACACGGAGAATCAGGTCGTGCTGGTCAAGTGGGGCTTCCGCATCCAGGACGGCGCCCGCTTGGTGAGCTGATAGCGCGTATCAGTTAGTTAGCGGTGGCGAAAGTAAAGCTACCGCTAACTAACTGAACACGGGGGTCTATTCAATGCGCTACTTGCTCTACAGCTACCAGCCCGAGCCTGCCCTTGATGAGGGACTGCTTCTATCGGGTCTGTTTCACTGGCCTAGCGCCATGCGGGGTCAGGTAGGCTCGATGCCGCCAAAGCAGGTACCGGCAAACTTCGATGCTGTTCATCTGAACCTGACCACGGCAAGCCTTGGGCTTCTTGGCGAGCTATCCGAGGCTTGCCGTGGCACTTCTTGCCAGCTTGTAGTAAACTGCGACTACGCGGTAGATTCGTGGTCCAGGCACTTCGACCAAGCTCGCTTATGGCTTAGAGAGCTGGATAAGGCCAACGTGATCTTCCACGTTGAGCCGCGTGGGGCTCACTTGCTGGAAACAGCACTGCACAGGCCCGTCCACGTTATTCCCCATCCGATAAGCACTACGGTTTCTTCATTTGCCGTGCGCTATAACGAGCGCCCGCGTAACATTCATTCCGTAGTGCATCGCTACGATATGCAGATTTCGGAGGCGTGGCTTCTAACGAGTGCCGTGCAGAAGCGGCTGAGCGAGGGCTTTGGCAAACACGTTGGCAACGGAGTGTCTCTGGCAATGGTGGCGCCACCCCAAGAACTGACAAACCGCCTGCCCAACATGTTTGACTGGTTTTTGAGCCAGGAAAACTACGCGGCCTGGATTCGCCGCCTTGCCAAGAGCTGGGTTGTCTTTGACACGCACACGTGTTCCATCTTTGGGCGTGTCGTCGGCGAGTGTGCTGCTCTTGGCGTGCCCTGTGTAGGCAACGCGAGCAGCTATGCGATGCGGCGGCTTTTCCCGCGGATTTGCTTCGACCGGGAAGACACTGAAGGCAAGTTTTCAGCTCTAATTCAACTGGCGATGGACACCGCCTTCTACAAGGAAGTTTCCGAGTTTGCTTACAGGGCGGTTCACAGCACGTTTAGCTATGCCCAAGCTCGACACGCCATGCTGTCGGCTTTGGGGGTCAAGGAGCCAGAACCCGTAGAGAAGCGTGAGGACAAGGAAACCAATCAGGAGGTAGAGGTTAATGTCTGATCTGAGCGTAGAAGCGGTGGAAGAGCTGATTCAGATGTATCTGGACCCTGATGGTATGGTTCCCGTGAACTTCCAGCCGGGCTACGGCCGGGATGCTTACAACGGTGGGGTATCCGGGATTTTCTTCGACACAGCTACTCGCCGCCAGATGTTGACACCCCAGCAGACACGGGTCCTCATGCAGAAGTTTCCGAAGAACTTCTGGATTGGCAACAAGGCGGCGCGTGTGGAAACCGTGGGTCAGGACGCAGGCGGCGGAACAAACGGCGAAGCACTGTCCGTCGTTGACGCCGGGGACCTGCCAGGAGGGGTTACCCGTGAGGACCTGTTGGTGAAGAGCTTGAACGTTCTCAGAAAAATGGCCGCACAGGAAGCCGGAGAAGGTGAAATGGTTCCCCGCGGTACTGCGGCGGCCGGGGGTAAGGAAATGCTGGTGGACTTCATCATGGCAAAGCTGGCTGCCAAAGCGGTGGCTGCGTCTCAGTAGAAGCAGAGCATGGGGGTTGTCGGGTAGGCAATGGCAAGTTCAATCGCAATCAGTCCACGGGCTCTTTGTAGCCTCGCCGAAGTCTCTAGGCATCGCGGGTTTACGGTTGCCGATGCTGACGAGGACAAGGATACGACCATTACGCAGCTCATTAACATCGTGACTGGCGAGGTTGAGAGAATAACCGGCCGGTCGTTTATCCGTGGGGAACACACCGAATTCTTCGACGGGGAGACGTGGCGTTACAGCATCCCGTTGAAGGGTAAGCCTGTTGTGTCAGTGACAAACCTGTATGATGATCCGGGCCTAGACTACTCGACAGCCCTCGCTACAGACACCTATGTCATCACGCCTTACGGTTGGGTCAAGCTGCTTGGTGGTGGGCAGCGCATCGGTGGGGGTATGTTCTACCCTTCCAAGCAGAATATCAAGTGTGTCTACGTCGGTGGTTATGCCCTCTACAAGGTGCAAGCCGGCTTCAACGACCTGTTGCGTGTTAACCGTACTGCCGTGACACCTTCTTGGGTCAATGCAACAATCCCCCCGCCTGACTTTGGCCAGGATTATACAGCGGAAGAACTGGCAGCGGCCATTGATGTGGCCCTGACAGCGGCGTTGACGCCAGATACGTTTACAGTAACCTACGACTCCGGTCTCCGTAAATTCACGATTACGAGCGCGGGCTCTACCTTTGAGGTAATGCTCCATACGGCTGGTTCCGGATGGGTTGCCGCGCACGCTAATTTTGCCTCTCTCATTGGCTTTGACACGGGTGCTACTTCGGCCGCTAACAAGACAGGGGCGCTAGCTTATACAACGAACACTCCCTCTGGCACGGTTCCCGATGACCTTAAGTGGGCGGCTTGCGAGTGGGTTGCCTACCTGTACGAACAGACAAGCGGAACTGGGGGTGGTTCCAACCGGTTTGGTATCAGCAGTACCAGCGGTCAGCCGGGCACTATCAACTATCTGGCTGGGGACGTGCCTAAGCGGATTATTCGGGTAATCCGTGACTACGCTGGAAGGGTTCTCTAGTGCTGACGCTCACTATCAGGGGCAATCTGGTTGGCCCCCAGTACGCTTCTCTTGTGAAGCTGCTGGATGTAAGGCTTCGTGCTAACATGTTTTTTGCCCTAGTGGCTATTCAAAAGAAGGTTGTCTACACGGCTCGGCATCGGTATCTGCGGGGGCCCAGACCGACACGGCTAGATGTCATTACAAAAAGGCTTTACAACAGTCTGAGAACACCCCCGCCACGAATGACAGCGACTGGAATGATCGCTGAAGTTATCGCGGATTCCAAGTACGCTGCAATTCACGAAAAGGGTGGTGTTATCCGCCCTAGGCATCAGAGCTATTTGGCAATACCCCTCAAAGATGGCTACAGGAGCCCTAGGGAGCTCACCAACAGCTTTGTGCAGCCGTCGGGTAGCGGGTATGTTGTCATCGACGGGGAAACGGGTGAGCCTGTCTTCCTTCTTGTGAAGCAAGTACGCATGCCCAAGCGGCCCTTCCTAGGCCCGGCTTTGCAAGATAACAAAGCATCCATTGATGCTACTCTCGCTGCTGTGTACGGCCGCACCGTTGTTTCGAGCTTATCCAAGTGAGCGTTCACACTGCCATACTGGACGAGTTGGAGCTGCGGCTCGAAGAGATTGACGGCACCGGGTCCTACACGGAAGTGGTGAAGGAAGTTCATTGGAAGAAGTTTGAGCTGCCAACAGACCACAATCACTTTCCAGTTGTTTACATTCTCATCGATACCGACCGTTTCGCTGGTGGGCAGATAGGCAACCAAGATAGGACGGGCGCCTGGACACTCCTGTTGTGGGGTTACACCAAGGATACAAAGCACCCCAACGAGAGAGCTTTGCTCTTCATGGCAGACATGAAGAAGGCTATCTGTACACACCGCTCTGCCGGGGTAAAGGACTTGAGCCTTAACAACCTCTGCGGCAGCTTCCGTATCATTTCAACAGATATAGTGGGTAATCTGAAACAGGAACTGCGTACCGTGGAAATCGTGCTTGAAGTAACAATGCACGAGAGTTCTGACGTCTAACACGTAGGGGGGTCACAAAGGTGTCCGAAGAGATTGAGCAGGACGAAGGGGCTGAAGAGCAGAAGGCTGACCTTGCGGTGGCGCTGCCGCAAGAGTGTGTGGAGTATTCACAGCTCCACAAGAGGTTTCTTGCAGGCGAACTTGTAACGCAAGAAGCAGACCTTGCTCGTTACAATGAGCTCCGGCCGCGTTTCCAGCCTGAGCTGGATGCCGATGATCCCCGGCCAAAGGTTGACTACGACGGTATGAAGTTCTGGCCTCTACCTTTTGAGGGAGAGGTTCTCAAGGACACGCCTATTGTGGCCCCCTTCATTACCTTGATGATGATTGTCAAGAATGAAGGACGCACGCTGGCGCGGTCCATAGAAAGCGTCCGTGAAGTTGTTGACGAAGTTGTCATTGGCGTGGATGATAGTTGTACCGATGACACTGAGAAGGTCGCGCTGGTGGCTGGCGATGTAGTTTTTCGCTTCAAGTGGCGGAACGACTTCGCTTGGGCGCGTAACAATGCCAAGCGCAAGGTTCGTGGCCAGTGGATTCTGATCCTGGATGGGCACGAGGAGCTTGACAACGCGAGCCTGCCCTTCATACGTGTTTACACCGAGGGGGCCGTAAACCACAAGAAGGGTGAGGAGCCTGCTCCCTACTCGGTGGTTATGGCGGCCACTGTGATGAACCCGAAGAGCGAAGAAGAACAAGGGATGGTGTTCACACAGCCCAGGCTCTTTAGGAACATTCAGGACCATTTCTACCGGTATGACACGCACCATCAGCTTGTTGGTGCTGCTAACGTTTCAGTGTTTGCCCCGGTCATTCGCTTCTATCACATGATGCCAGAGGCGCGGGAGCAGGAGCGGGCGGTGCAGCGGGGTACAATGAATACCGCTAACCTCTTGCAGATGCTGGGTCGGGACCCCTTCGACGAACGGGCATCCTACTACCTTGCTAACACTTACATGGACCACCACGAGTATGAAACAGCCAAGGCGTGGTACCTGTACCTGGCGAAGATAACGCCAACGCTGGCTTACAAGTATCACTGTTGGCAGCAGTTGGCCACACTGGAAATGTCTCTTGGGGCACAGCGGGGGGAAGAAGAGTCTGTTGTCGTGGAGCGTGTGCTGGTTTGTCTACACGAAGCCAGAAAACTCTGCTGGTATCGTGCGGAGACGCTGATTTCGTTGGGTCAAATCGCAGAGGCCCGTGAAGACCTCCTGGAGGCAGAGCACTGGTTCAAACAGGCGATCAGCGTGAAGTTGCCTACCAGCACGATTCTAACGATCCGGAAGGAGTGCTACACTTGGCTCCCGTGGAAGCTTCTTGCTCAGCTATACGAGAAGCAGAAGAACTGGGAGCAGACCCTTTCTGCTGCGGAGCGCTGGCTGGAATACCTGCCGCAAGATGCTGAGGCGCATGCCCTCTGGCGGTTGGCTGAAGCCCGGGTGCTCGCTAGGAAAGCGGCCAACGGTGCGAACATCATCGTGTTCGACGCTATTGGCAGTTTCAGCGGACCCATCATCAATGCCTTTGTGGCACGGGGTCACCAAGTAGAAGTATACAAGTCTTTCGACAGTCGGTTTGTTGGTGGGGCTGACTGGCTGTTCTTCGAATGGGGTGACGCTAACCTTGTGAAGGCCACTCGCCAGAACCCTGACGCTGGTGTTATCTGCCGTGTGCACCGGTACGAACCCTACCAAGGGATGCTACAGGCTGTTGACTTCAAGAAGGTTGACCACATCATCTTCACTAGCGAGCATATCCGGCAGGCGGCTCACCGCTTTGGTAACATCACTGGAAACTGTCAGGAGCATGTAATTCCTTCCAGTGTTCAGCTAGACCGGTGGGACTTCCAGCAGCGGAAAGATGACCGCTATAATCTGGTGTACATTGGATACCTGAACTGGAAGAAAGGTATCCCGATGCTGTTACAGATTCTGTTGGAACTGGTACGGTTGGACAGTAAGTACACCCTGACCGTTATGGGACGTTGGCAGGGGCAAGAGCTTGAAGAATATGCGATGAACATGGTAGAGCAGATGGGCCTGCGCAACAACATTCGTTGGGTTGGTTGGCAGACAGATGTAAACGCGGCGTTGGACAAGCACAAGATTGGGCAGGTGCTCAACTGCTCTATCTGTGAAGGTAGTCCCTACAGCGTAGTTGAGGCGATGGCAAAGGGTATCAAGCCTGTGGTGCACGCTTGGCCTGGAGCCCGTGAAATTTATGAAGGCCAGGAGGACTTTGCGGACTTGCCTGTTGTGTTTGATACCATAGCAGATGCTGTCAGCCTCATCAGTGAAACGCCTGTTCGCAGTGACCAGTACCGGGCGTTTGTAGAGCGATACCACAACCACGAAGAAGAAATGCGTAGAATCTACGAAATCATGGAGCTGAAGGAGGTGAGTCAGAGTGGCGAAGATGATCCTGCAGTACATGGGCAAAGCGACAAGGAACGTGCAGGCGGAACAGGGAGTAGCACGGGTCCAGCACGGTCAGGAAGTGATGGTAGATCAGGCAACGGCCGGGCAACTGCTGGCGATGAACGGCATGATGATGCGTCGCGGGGAACCGGAGATCATGTGGATCGACAAGACGCCGGGGCAGCGACCAGCCGCCCCGCCCTCTGAACCACCCGAGCCCGCAGTAGCAAAGAGGAAGGCACCCACGAAGTAGCATGTGCACCACATCAATGGCAATAAGCACGATGACAGAGCAGTAAACCTAGAGTCTATTTGTGTGGTGTGTCATCCTACTGTACATAGTCGCATGAGAAACAGGGCAAAAATCCTGGGGGGTCAGGAGATAACCTGAAATGCCTGTCTTCGTACCGAACCGCTCGTTTGGATGGAATCGGAAGAGCTGGGTTATGCCGGAGGTGACGTACGGTACTCCGGTCATGCCTGCGACTTCAGGTTCCTTTTCAGCTCTGGAAATCGAGCTGACCCCGGCACAAGAAAGGTTGCAGCGAGACGATACCACCGGTATCCGGTCGTTTCAGAACAACCGGTTCTCCGGGCGTAAGAGCGCGGACTGGCGTGTCCGTGGCTACATAACCCCTTCGGGTGTGGCTGGTACGGCCCCCGACATGGCCGACTTCTACCAAGCCGCAATGGGGGACGCTACGGCCGGTTTGACCAGTACCGTGCAGTATACCCCCGATGACGATGATCTGCCCAGCCTGAGCATCTGGAAGCACGCTGCGCACTTCGTACAGGGTGTTTACGGGGCGGCGTGTAACCAGATGGTGCTGAACATGTCTGGCTCGGACTTCAGCACGGTGGAGTTCAGCGGTCCTGGCAAGAGCTTCGTGCAGGGTGGTACGACAACTCTGTCGGCAACAGCGAACAAGGACGTGACGAACATCAAAATCGCCGATGCCGACTTCTTCAGCCAGGACATTCTGATCCAGGTTGGAGATTCTACGGCCACAACGGGCTACAAGATCCTGTCGATCAGCAGCAACGGGACCATTCACATCACCCCGGCATTGCGGACAACGGTTGCCAGCGGTGTGACGGTTACCGCCTTTGCCCCGACGGTTACCACGGTTGGAGATTCGCTGCACGGCATTACCGGTTCCTTCACGACGAACGCCGTGGCGGTTACGATAATCTCGGCGTCCGTTACGCTGAACAACAACCTCCAGCTTCGGGATGACGAATATGGCCAGTCTACGCCTACGGCCATCATCCTGGATCGCCGGAGGGAAGTGTCCCTCACGCTGGAGCTGTACCTCACCAGAGCTAATTTCTACATCTTTGGCGAGGCGGCACGGTTCCTCGCTCAGGACATCACGATGTTGGCTGGGGATACGGCGGCCAAGCGTTTGCGTGTGCTGATGGACCAGGGCGAGTTGGACGTGCCCGCTATCACGGACCCGGGGGCTGAGGGAGAAGTTACGTTGTCGGCCTCTGGTCGGGCGCTCAGCACAAGCGCGGGGCAGAACGACATAACCGTAGAGCTATTTTGAACTACTTGGTATTAAGTCTATGAGGCTAGGCTGATCACCGAAAAGACGTTCCTGGCGTCCTGCTTCATAAAACAAATGTTCAGGAGGAGTCCACGATTTGCGTCTCCGTTAGGGGGGTTGAACATGTACGACTACAAGGTCGAGAAACAGTCTGACGGGTTGTGCATCGACTTCATTCCGACGTGGGAGAAGCAGCGGAGCAACTACAAGCTGGGGCTTGACGCTAACCCAGTCACAATGCGTCTTCAGTGTGTCACCATGCAGGACTCTGAAGAGTGGAGTCGCCGGGCCTTCCAGCTCAAGCAACCGCGCGGTGTGTCTGAGGACGATATGCCGTCTGATGATGAGAACAACCTGGAAATCACCAAGCAACAGATCATCGGCGGCATCGTGGGTGTCAAGAATCTGAAGTTCAACGGGGAGGACATTGCCACCGGCAGCGAGCTCTGGGGTACGCCCTATAAGGACCTGATCATCGAGACCGGCCGGGCTATTGCCAACTGGAGCGTGCTGACGGCTGGGGACGTCCGAAATTTAAGGTTGGCACTCGTTGGGTCCTAGGCGGAGAGTTCTGGCCTTGCTCGCATTGTATACAAGAGAAGCTCTACCGTGGGCGGAACTGTCACGGGCGGTTTCACAAGAAGATGAACCCGCCACACTTTGCGGGGCCTTACAGTGTCCACATGTGCCCCGAGAGTTACCTTACCGGTAGAACCCGTTGGCTTCTCTGGTTGTTCCGTAACTCGCACGCGATAAGGTCAACGGGCTTTGGCGGGGCAACGATAGAGCGGCTCTCCTGGCCACACGCTGACAAGTTTATGCAGGAATACTTCGTGGTGGTGCAGGGCTTTGAAGTAATACACGGTGAGCTTAGCCAGATGATCAGGGAAGCGAGTGCAAGGTCAGGCAATGCCCCGCCAGCTCCACAACCGCCGCGAAGCTGGAGTAACGCAAGTAGAAGGTAAATAGGAGCCTCGGAGCAAAATGGGCGCAGTCGGCAGCTTGATGGTCACGCTTGGCGTGAGGGGCTTCCAGGGAGTCAAGGCCACGTTTATGGCCCTGGGTACAATCGCCCGATTGACTGCGACCACACTGCTCCGAGGCTTCGGTGGCGCTATAACGAGTATAATTGGTTCACTGGTAAGGCTCTCGGCCCGCGTCGCCGGGTTCATTATCGGTTGGGGTAGCTTCATAGCAGGGTTTGCCTCGGTGGGGGCGCTGGCTGCTGGCTTCATGGCGGTTGTTCACGCCGCTGGTGCTTTTGAGCACGGAATGCAGCAAGTCCGTGCTGTTATGGATGAAGTAACGAACAAGCAGTTTGCTGAAATGACTAAGATGGCTGAGCATCTGGGTGAAACTACGATTTTCACCGCAACAGAAGCGGCTAAGGGCTTTGAAACTCTAGCAAGGGCCGGTTTTACGGCCGAACAGCAGTTGGCTTCCATCGGGGCCGTTCTCGACCTAGCTTCAGCAGAAATGCTGACTATGGACGAGGCGGCTACGATTGTTATTGACACGTTGGGTCAGTTCCAAATGGGTGTAGAGAAGGCGACCTACGTTGCCGACTTGCTTGCACAGGCTAGTATTATAGCCAACGTGAGTGTTCACCAGTTGGCGGAGTCAATCCGATTTGCCGGTGCAGCGGCTGAAGGTATTAACATACCGCTGGAAGAAATGGTGAAGCTGTTCACGGCTGTTGCCAACGCCGGTATCAGGGCGAGCCAAGCGGGGGTGGGCTTCCAGCGTGTTATCAGCACGCTGTTGGCGCCTTCCAAGGAAGCCTCACGTTTGATGTTCCGGTTGGGTATAGACTTCAGGTCCTTTGCTGATGGTACACAGACGCTTACCGACACGTTGGCCCAGCTAGGGGTTGCCCTTAAGAGGTATCCAGGGGCCGCTCTGGACATCTTTGGGATGCGCGGCGGCCGGGTGGCACAGGCAGCGGCACAGACGATGGCTGAAACTATGCGAAAGTATGGTAAAGCCCTTGAGGATGTTACCGGCACTGTCCAGAAGATAGCTCAGCAGCGTCTGGATAGCCTTGTCGGTAGCGTTATGATCCTAAAGAGCGCGTGGGATCAGCTTCTTATAACGCTGGGCACCGCAGGCGGTGAGAACAGCTTGATTGGCCGCTTGACAAGGCTGGTGAGGCAGACGCTTATACCCCTGGTCTCTGGCTTGAGCCGTTGGGCTAAGGAGTCAGAGGGTCTCATCCCCATTCTGGCGCGTCTGTGGGGCATTGTCAAGCTGCTTGGTTCTGACATAGCCAAGTTTGCTGCATCTATCTGGCTGACGATAAAGGCTCTTCTGTCAACGCCTAAGGACATGTTTGAGGGTGGCGTCTTTGGCTTGTTTGGGGACCTACTGACGAACACCTTTGTGAAGGCGGCTACGACGGCTGGCTTGGCGCTGATAGCGGCTTTGGTTTCCGTGCTTGGCAGGGGTTTGGTTGAAATTGTCACCATGATTGACGCCGCACTGAGCGATCTTGGGAACGCCATTATGGGCGATCTCATTAATGACCTTAAGAGCGGTATCAACGTTTTGATTGATGGGTTGGTGTGGATGCACGAGCAGTTTATCAAACTAGCCAGCGTTCCTTGGTTCTCTGAAAAGTTGGGCTTTGGGCCTGAGTTTGTGGAGAATACAAACGGTGCCATTGCCGCTTTGAAAGGAATGAAGCTTCAGATTGATGAAAGCACGGTTAGCGCCGACTCGGCTAGTGAGGCTATTGGGACGCGGCTGCGCGAGGCAATGAAGAATATCACGATAGCCGTCCAAACCGACATGCAGAATACCCTACCGATGATCCGAGCCTTCGTTGGCGATATGGGCGAGGGCTGGGAGGCTTTGGGTGATACCCTGCAAGAAAGCCTGTTGCCTCATTTCCAGTCTCTAACCACGGCTTTGGACTTGCTGACCAAGGGTGATGCCGCTAAAGGGATAGATCAGATTTGGCAAGAAATTAAGGTAGCTATGGCCGGTATCGGTAAGGAGATGGATAAGGTTCGTGAGGAGATAGAGGCGGCGGACACGAAATTTCAGAGCTCTGTCGGGGAAGGGGCCATTGCAAAGTTCTTTAATGCCAGCATCCAGGGGGCTAGAGCCTTCATCGCCGGTATGCTCACTGTTGTCAACCAGGTACCCGATATCTACGCTTCCCTGTCGGAAGCAGGTGAAAGTTTTGCCACACAGCTACAGACGAGCCTTTCCAAGAACTTCACGGATCTGCTATTCCCGGACAAGAAGATGTTCCATGATGCCGAGCAGGCTATCGATGATTATATCCATGCTTACAACATTAATTGGCAGGAAGGCATGCGCGATGCCTTGCGTGAATTCAAACAAAGTGGCGTGCCCGATGCTGATCAATGGGCAGATAAACTTGAGGAGGCCGCAACGCTTGGCTTTACTGACAAACGTAAGAATCAATTTACTGGCTTGGGGGCCATCAACAAACTTGTGGAACAAATGTTTGGCGAGTTTGCCGAGCAGACAGAATTTGTCCATCGCATCAAGAGATTCTTCGGTGGGTTTGCCAACGCCGTAGAAGAAGGCTTCAAGGATGTTATCACCGATTTGTTGGCCAGGGAAACGATTAGAGCGTTTACGAACAAGCTGGCGAACATGATCTCGACTGGTAACGAGAAGGGCGACGCAAAGCCTATGGAGGTGTCTGTTACTGAGCGTGTAACTAGCCTCTTTGACAATTTGGCTTTCCCGTTCTTTGTAGCTATAGCGGCTGGACTAAGCCCTCTGGAAAGCATTCTCGTAACAATCGGCTTGAATTGGGCGGCCGATGTGGCTAAGAAGTTGTTCCCCGAGAGCATGACCACCAAGATTACGGAAGCCATGCAGTGGGTGTTTAAGAACACAGGGGTTGGCGTTTCGGCGTTTGGTATTTTCACCTTGTTTGGGGCCTCGCCGTTGGCGTCTGCCATTGTTGGTGGGGCAGCAATGATAGTTGAGGCTATACTCCAGCAGTTTACCGGACGTGGTTTCCTCGATAAGTTGACTGGTGCCATCAGCAATCTGTTTGCCGGTAACAAGCCTGATTCAGACAAGCTACTGCCTGGAGAGACAGGCATGGTTTTGGATGATGTTGGTTCACAGGCGGGTTCTAAGTTCGGTGACGGTTTCTCCAAGGGCTTCAGCGACTTCATGAAGGGGGCCGGAATTGGAGCAATGACTGGAGCCCTATCAGATGTATTTCTTGGTACTGGCAAAGAGGGGACTATCGGTGGTACTATCGGCGGTGGATTCGGTGCCCTTATAGGGTCGGCTATTCCGGGTGTTGGCAGCACCCTTGGAGCGTTTGGTGGTTCTATCATTGGAACAGCTATTGGAAGCTTGTTTAACGATTCTCCAAACAAGCTTGAGAAAGTTAAACGCCAGATGGATCGTATGGGAGCAGCACAGCTCTTGGCCCTAATACGGCAAGCACAAGTAGACCCGATTGGTGTGTTTGGGGTGGCGTCAGAAGCAGATGCAAATGAACTACTGAAATATGCTATAAGCGGGTTTAACGTCCATCTTTATGACGCTGGCAAAGAGATGGGTCTTTCGGGTGGCAAGTTTGAAGACACTAAGATAAAAGGGGCTAATCAGGTAGGTCAGTCTCTTGCTAGCGTTCGTGGCTTGAAGATTCCCGAACTGGCGGATCTTACTGCGCTATTTGGTTCACCCACGACTGCTCCGATAGGCATATTCGGGGGTGTACCTACTGTTCTCAGTCCTTCTGCGGGTGGTAAGTCCGCTATAGAAAAGTCACCTGAACTAACGGCTCTGGAAAACATCGTGGCCATCCTGGAAGCCATTAGAAAAGACGCTATGGGCGGTATGGCTGGTTCTAGCCCGGCCGCACATCCGGCGCTGCCACCTTCACCTGTGGCCTTTGCGAGCCCAACTCCAGCACCAATACAAGCGCCTGTGTTTACACCGGCGTCGGCGGGGCTTGAAAGGTTCAACATTTCTAGTAACCCCTGGGTTGAGGGGTTGATAGGCACCGGCATCCATGACTACAATGGTGTGCGGGGTATATTCGAGCGTGACGGCGCTTATGCGATATTCCGTCCGATGCAGGGGGGTATGGCCTCTGGCGGTCCGGTTAGCCGCACAGGCCCCATAATGGCTCACCGCGGGGAGTTTATGATGGATGCTGATACAGTGGCCCGTGTGGGCATGGACACCCTGCGAGGCATACAGAACGGCGGGCGGGCTTCTGGTGGTGGTGACACCTACTACATTGAGGCTGTAGATGCCGCCAGCTTTGAGGAGTGGCTACGGGCTCGTGGCGGCGGTCAGGCAATGAAGAGCTACATGAGAAGTGAGTCTCAGAATGGGCAGTGGTTCTTGCACGACTCTGGAGTGCGCAGCTAATGGCCGCCGTTACTACACGTATTCTTCACACGAATCTGGTTGACACGGCTTCTGTAATAACCGGGTCCTCTGCGGCTACGAACTTTCCCGATGACAACCTCCAGGATGAGTTTGTAGCGGTGCCCTGGCGTACAACTGGTGACAGCGATGAAAACGTTGTCATTGATATGGGTTCTGCCAAGCAGGTTACCTTCTGTGGTATATTCGGGCACAACTTTACTTCAGGGGCTACTGTAACCCTGCAAGCTAATGCTGCTGACTCGTGGGGTGCCCCCTCTTACACGCAAGCCCTGACGATCGTCAGCGACAGTCTAAGCCAAGTGATCCCGAAGATTGGCTTCTTCCTAGATCAGACCTACCGTTACTGGCGGCTGCGAATACAGGATAGCAGTAACTCGGATACCTACGTGGAAGTAGGCAGGTTCTGGCTGGGTACTTACGTGTCCCCGACTTACAACTTCAATAATGGCTTTACAGCTAACATTGTTAAGCCGGACATTGTATCCAGGGCTCGGTTTGGTGGCGTCTATGGAGCCAGCTACCCGAGCTACGAGCAACTTAGCTTTGGCTGGCAATCGGGCAGTAACCCGCTGTCAACGAGTGACCGTCTGCTGTTGGAGGCCATTTACCGTACGAAGGGTATGACGACGCCCATTGTTATTGTCTACGACGCACTGAACAACCCTTCGCTGTCGGCTCTTTACGGTAACTTTGAAATGAGCCAGCTTCAACGGACGCACGGTATTGTTGATCTGCACGGTTTGGAAGGCTTTAGCTTTCGCGAGGACGTTGGGTGGAACGGCGTTTGAAGACTTTACCTGTGTTTAAGGTAGCCTAGATGGCCTTCAACACTACAGCGCGGTCTGGCCGGTGGACATATCTCGTTCACATTGAGTTGACGGGGCAGACCCTCTATCTGTCGAACACGCCGTGCGTTGTTGGTGGGCAACCCTACCAAGCTCGGTTGAGACAAGCGCCAAGCATTGCCACTCAGCTTACCGATCTCCTTGATCCAACGCAGATTTCTGCTGGTATAAGTCTTACCGTTGACAACACGACGCAATACTTCACTGGATTGTTCCGTGCGAAGACGTGGGGCAACCGAACGGTCAAGATTTACATTGGGGGCGACCAGACACCGGGGGCTAGCAGTAACCTCGTTCTGGCTACGCACTTTACGCAGATGTTTGAGGGACGTATCCGTTTCCCTAACGGTGTTCGGTGGAACGACAAGGAAGCTTTCATCAGCGTAAACGACCGCCGAACGCACGAGGCAAAGCCCCTCCCCATCGAGTCTAGCGGTGCCCCAACGTATCCCCGTTACGAGACTGCTGAATACCCTACGTTGGATGTGAATTTCCTTACGGACCCCAAGCAGTTGCTTCTTGGGGATTGGTCCAGCACAGCGGGCTCACAGCGCATACGCACGGTCTGCATAAACACCACCACGAGGAAGTTCCGCATATCGGGTTGGGGTGTCCAGCAGATTGGGCACGTCTATAAGCAGGCGGGTCTTACTTCGTTTACTGCTGTTAGCTTTAGCAGTGTAAACTTGACGGATGGCTCGTTTATACTAGACGTTGCCTTTGATCCTGGCCGTGACGTTATTACGGTGCACGCTAAAGGGGCTCAGACTTCTAACGGCACACTGATTGAGAGCCCTAGCCGCATCTTGAAATACCTCCTGCAAACGCATTTGGGTATCCCAACGACAAGTATCAACGTAACATCCTTCAATGATCTGGAAACAGACGCCCCGTTCAAGCTCCGTAAGCATATTACTGAAGTGCAGGATTCTACGGAGCTCATCAACGAGATATGCCGCGATGTTGGCATTGACTTTTACATCAAGGATGGGCAGTACCACGCTAGAACCAGCCTTGTAGAGCAGGACCTTACGAGCATCTCGACGTTCTACGAGACCGATCTAGCTGAAGACACTTTCCCCGTTGTCAGCTATGACGAGTCCGGTAACTTCTTCAACAGCATTTCTGTTGGCTATAAATTCAATCCAGAGACCGGTCGGTATCAAACAACTGATTCTAAGAGTCAAGATTCAATAGACGACCTTGGAGCTACTATACACCGTGAGTTTCAGTTTAACTGGCTTTACAGGGATGCAGATTCAACAACAAGGAAGGAAACTCTACTCTTTGTTTTCAGTAAAGAGCCTATCAACGTCCAAGCCACTTTCAAGAACCGAGCTGTTCTTCATTACATAGCCGACCGCTGCTATCTTGACATACAGAATCGTAAGGATGGGCTTGCTTACTTCGACGTTGTTCCACACCAGGTACGCGGTGTCAGTCTTGACCCTGAGACCTTTGATGTTGTTTTGACGATGTGGGATATCAGCCGCATTGTTAGCTACGGCTCTTGGGCTCCGGATGATGCACCTGTTTGGGCTTCCGCGACCTATGCACAGCGGTTTTTATACGGGTGGTGGACAGAGGACGATGGTAATGTCGTTCTTGGGGATGCCACTACTGCCATCAGCAAGTGGTCTCCATAGGGGGTTTAGTGAACCGTTACAAAGACGGTGAGGAAATAGAAGCTGAGGCTGTGGGCTACGGAGAAGGCCACCCGCCGTTCTTCACCACGGCGTTTGTGGTCTTCATACAGCGGGATAGGGTTACCGGGGGCCTACTTGGGGTGACCCACCAGACCAAGAACATCCTGGAAGCCTTAACGAAGGCCCAAGGGCAGATGGGTCTAGAGCGAGAAGCTACCGCTCTAGAGGTGGTTTCTGCGTGCAGAGAAATTGTAAGCATGTACGAGCAGCAAGCGGCTTCTAGGGAAATAGCTTCAGCGGTTGTCCGCATGATCTCCGCCGAAGATAGGGCTGCCGCTGAAAAGCTAGATAGGATCATGGGTGCCAGAAAGCGTAAAGAGGAAACCAGCGTAGGGGACTTATACTGCTTTCCAAATAGCTAAAATGGGGTACTCGGGCAATGCCTTTCTCAGAGACTTTCACTGACGGACTCACTGTTGTTGTAGGTGACCCCACGAAGGCGTCGCATCACAACAACCTCAGCAACAACACGGACGCGCTCAAGGAACGCTATGCTATTGATCATGTGTTCAATAATACGGGTGTTGACGGTTCTGACGGTCATCACAAAGGAGATTTTACTGCCTCGATGTTCCTGAAGAACGACGCCGGCTACTTTGCGGCGTTGTGGATCGACAACACGATCACACCCGTGGCGCTCCGGGTGAAGATCGGAACCAGCAAGGTCAACGCCACGCCGGCCAGCGTGACTGACGGCAACGCGATCGTGGCCGGGGCGACGTCGGCCGGGGCGACATTCTGATACGAGAGGAGGATTGCGATGGGACGACGATGGGCTGTGCTTCTGCTCCTGCTGGGCCTCGCCGGGCCTGCCGCCGCAGAGGTGAGGACGATCGCCTACCACCTGTCGATCACCGACTCCCTGACGGTGCAGCTTGGGATACGGTCCGAGGGCGGGGTGAAGGCGCCGACGTTCGTGGCCACGACGAGCGTGACGACGCCGATCATAACTTCCGCCACGGCCAACGTGGTGGTTTCCGCAGGCAAGCGGCTCGGAATCGGAGTGACGCCGGAGACGTGGACGAGCGTACTGGATGCAATGCAGATCGGAGAGGTTGGGACGATCTTTGCTAACGCCGATGGTGCTGGTGCTGGTTCCGCTCTTGCCATTACCGCTAACATATTTCATGACGGCACAGAAAAGTATATCATCGCAGACGAAGCGTCGCGATACCTCCAGGTAGATGGGACTCACAAGTGGAACACGGCCGTTGTTGGGGCAGCCGGTGGTGCTATAACGTGGGTGGATAATATGTTCCTCGCCGCTGATGGCGAGCTGATGATCGGCACCACCACCGGCGCGGCTGGGTCCCTCTACGCCTACCGCAACGCGGCGGATGCGATCCCTACGGCCAAGATCCACGCGGACAATGCGAGCCAGACTGGTGACGGGCTTGACGTGACATACGACTCGGTCACCGGCCAGGGAGTCCAAGTAACGACACCTGGTGTCGGGCCAGGCATCGCGGGGGCAGGCATATATTCCTACCAGAGCGGCGGCTCCACAGGCTCAAACCCGCTTGTTCTACGGGGTGGGGGNTTCACTGGCCCTGTGTCGCTAAACGGCGGTGACATTTCTGTGGCCGACGATGGCACTGCCGTCATCGAGACGATGAGCGGGGCCGGGTCTTACTCCGGAATTTACCTGCTCACTGTGTACAATGAAGCCTCTGGCGCCGGTGCGTATGCGATCGTGGGCATCCGCTCCCATATCGCTGGAGGTGCTGGTGCGATCCTGGCTCAAGGAGGCAGCTATACCTGGGAGTTTGGGACGACAGATCCGACTGGCACCACGGGGGCAAACGATCAACTCGGCATCTACTCCTATGCCGCCGCGTCGATTTGGTACGTAGAGGTCGAAAACAGGATCGGAGCTTCTGCCAACATAGGCGTTTTCAACATGAAGGACAGGTAAGGGAGGATCACTGCAATGATGAAGTCACTCGCGGCTGTGCTGTTGTTGTCGTCATTTTCGATCAATGCCTCCGACCTCGACCATAGGGTCACCTACTGGATAGCGGAGAGCGATTCGACGGGCTGGACAGTCCAAAACATCGGCGTTGACCTCCCGGTGTTCGTCGCCACCAACGACTCGACGGTCGCCCAAGAGCAAGGCTCCGGGATCGGCAACGTGGCCCTGAACAACGTGCGCCTACGGGCAGGCAAGCTCTACCGCCTCGACCCCGACCTGAGACGGACAAGGATTGTGACCTACACTCCCGCCGTCGCAGACGCGGCACTCCGGACGGCACTGCCGTCGCTGGGCAGCCTCACCAAGACCGTGGTGCTTCAGGTCGCCAACTACGTCGTTCAGGACTTGGCCCTCGGGCTCTCTGACACCCTCACGGTGCGGCGGACGGTGATGGATTCGTCCGGCGTGGATGTGACGACTGACATTGCGGGGTTCCGGCGATGACCCCAAGACTCAAGTTCCCACCGGCGACAGCCGTTAGGCTGATCGTGTTCGGTCTGGTCCTCTTCCTCGGGACCCTCGCGTTTGCCCAAGCCTATGGACAGCCTGGGCAGCCCTCCGCCCTCCAGGTCGAGCTGTGGCGGCGGACGACGACGCTTTGGGAGACCGAGCAGGAGCTCCGCCGGCAGACGGCGATCCTGACGGAGGTCCTCCGGATCGTGGAGGTGAGGGGGGATTCGACGTTGAAGGCGGAGGTTGGGAGGGTGGCCTGGCTGGAGAAACCTTAAGAATAAAGGATGGAATGTAATGGAAATCACATTTACGCAGCTTCTGGAACGTGTCGGCATGATCGCTGTCCTTGCGATCTTGATGGCGTGGTTGGTCGAAGCTGCCTTGGACCGGCTCTTCACCTGGAGCGCCGTAGCAAGCCGGCTGTCCGGTTTTCACATCAAGATGCTGATCTCGGTGGCGGTGTCGTACGTCGCCTGCTGCACAATGGGATTCTCCGCGCTGGAGGTCCTTTACACGGCACAGCTCTTCAGTGATACGAGCTTGAAGTTTGACGGCGGGCAGTTCCTCACTGCCCTGATTGTGTCCCGAGGTAGCCATTGGGTAGCGTCAAACTTTGGTGAGCTGAAGACGAAGCTTAAAGAAGCTGCTGGCAATTAGCAGGTAGGCGAAGCCGATGGCTCGTGGGTGAAACTGTCCTTCCCCAAGGTGGCTACCTCGTCCGGGGTGGAACTGGCTTTCTGGGGTGGCGTGCCCCTGTTCTTTGTGGAGTCCGTCAACGTAGCAAAGGTAGAAGCGGTCAACCCTATGACCATCAGGTGCAGTAAGGCATCGGCCGCGACGATCATCGCAAGGTTGAATGATCAACTGGCTTCCGTAGCTTGAGCAAGTAGTCCGAGGGGGCACTTCACTGGAATAAGAGGTGTGCGGAATGGAAGTGCTTCCTTGGGCGCAGATAATCGGCAGCTTGGTTGGGGCTGTTCTGATAGCTGGGTTGGCGCACACAGTCAAGGTGTTCAGGGATCAGGCAACTCAGGACAAGTCTTTGGAGTACCTGAGCAAGCTGACGGTGGAACACGAGAGGAAGATAGATGCCGTTGAGGAACGTGTACGTGGTCTTGAACAGAACGCACCCAAGACACTGCAACAGGATATTCACGCCGTTCTCGAAATGCTGAAAGACCTGCGGCGCAAGTAGGAGATACATCACAATGGCCGTCGTGGACTTTTTGGTGGTCGAAGATGAGGAAGTTGTAGCCTTGCTCATCGAGCGGTCGATCAAGGAAGTTACGCCAAAGGCCATTGTGCTTAAGTGTCGCACGGGTGCGGAAGCGTTAACTGCTTTGCAGGAGAATGAGTGCCGGTCCATGATCCTGGACATTGGCCTGCCTGATATGAACGGGGCAGACTTACTTGATGCGGCGCATCCCAAGAATGTGACTGTGCTGACGGCGTGTGACGATCCAGATACGGAAACTCGGTGCTGCAATGCCGGTGCGACTGAATATGTCGTCAAGCCGCCGGACCTGAACGACCTGATGGACTGTGTGCGTCGCATGGTATTTGGGATAGCGCACACCCTGCTGGAACGCAACTACCGCCCGATGACATAAAGGAGGGGCATGGTGGTTTGGAATCCAATCAAGAAACTGGCTGTCGAAGGGCTCAAGACCGTGAACGCACAGGTGCAAGAGATACCGTGGGGCAAGATCACACGGGCCGGCTGGCTGAAGATCACTAAGGGCTCGTGCATCGCTGGAGGCGGTGTTTCGGGAGCGTGGGTCTGGCTTGTACTGGTAGACTGGCTGGGGCTACCTGAGTTCCTGAAGGACGAGAAGGTGACACCGGTCGTGGCTGGGCTCACGTCGATGACTATTAACTGGCTCAAGGTACAGTTCGGCCGGTTCAAGGTTGTAGTAGCTGTGAGCGAGTAAAAGAACCCCCGCGCACACGGGGGCAGGCAGAGAGGCTTTCAAATGTTCAAGAAGCTTGGTCAACTCATTCAGAAGATTCCCGGTGCCGGACTGATCGGGAACGTGATCGAGATGACTCCGGCCGGAGCAGCGGGGAAGATAGCTCTTGGACTCGTCAAGGGGGCACTCGGTATACAGAGTGATGACCCAGCAGTCCTGGAGAAAGCCCTTGCCAATGACCCAGAAGCGGCGGCACGTATTCTGCAAGCGCAGATGGACAACGAGGTTGACCTGAAGACCCTTCAGCTTGAGTTTGCCAAGCTGGACGTGGAAAGGGAGCGGCTTGGCCTTGAGGAGCACAAGGTTCACCAAGTTGACCGGGCTGGTGCCCGTGAACGTGAAATGGAGATTACGAAAGTCACAGGCCACCGTGATTTGAACATGCTGGTGCTGTCGTGGGTAGTAGTTGGCGGGTTCTTTGGATTGCTTGGCATACTCATCTTCCAGCCTTTAGCGCCCGGCAGTGAAGGATACATCAATCAGTTGTTCGGGGCGCTGACCGCTGGGTTCGGTGCGGTGCTCAATTACTTCTTCGGGTCAAGCAAGTCGGATGTTGAGAGTCGGGATGCGGCCTTTCAAATGTCCGCGTCCGTGTCGAATGGCCATGAGCCTGATTCTTCAAAGCCTTGGGAAACTGATGAGCCCGTGGATCATATGAGCGTTAAGGAGCTTAGGGAATGCCTGCGCTCTGACGAATGTCCGCAAGCATTGAAAGAGCGGGCAAGAAAGCGTCTTCAGAAATTGATGCCTGCACAGGATGACGAAGAGGCCGTGGCCACTGAAGGATAAACCTTCTCCAAGACTGCATCGGGTGCTGGCGAAGTAAGGGGGAGACTGGCGCTCGTTGTCTGGAGAAGGCGGGGAGGGGCAGAGGATTTTCCTCGGGGAATGAAGATCCTCTGCCTCATTAAACCAAGAGGAGCCTTACAATGTTTGAACTTGCCGTAGGCGTAATGGCCATGCTGCTTCTGTGTTTCTGCGTGCCGATGGACGGGCGGCGTGACGGAGCACACAGTCCGTTGAATATGCTACCCAACAAGCCAATGAAGCTTTTCGGTGACTATTGGCACTGGCTCAAGAAATTGTCTACATGGCCCGTGTGGCTGTTCACGGTAGCCGTGATGTTATACTCGTTCTTCTGTGTGGTTCGGTGGTATGCCCTACTCGTCTTGCCATTTGTGACGTTCTACTGCTGGCGTGGTTGGACCAAGGGCATGCAGAAGGAGAAGCGGAAGCTGGCTCAGGCGCCCTGGAGGACTGGTTACGACGACTTCGTTCACTGGCTGTTTGGCGACGGACACTAACGGAACAGAACAGGGGGCACCTGTTCCAGACTGGAGTGAATGCAGTGCCAAATCCCCCGGTTTGGGACCGTAAGCCCGTGGAGCAGATGACACAAGAAGAGTGTAGCGAGACTGCTCGCAAGTGCTCCAATCTCAGGATCGCTGAAGCTGCGGAGAAACGTTGGCGTGGCCTTGAGCAGGTCAACAAGTTGAATCAGCAAGGCTATACGGCTTACGTGAGAAAGCTTAGGGCGGAGGCCGTTGCTCGTGGGCCAATCACTAAGCCAGCAAACACGATGGACGGAAGGGGCTGGCGGCACGGCTTCGAGGACGGGGGCAAGGCCCTTATCAAGGGCGCCATTGGCCTGAAGCTGCTCGGCACGATTGAGCGAATCTTTGATGAGGGGCTGGGCAAGCTCACCTTCGACAACGTGCTGGCGGTATTCATCGCCCTTCCTGATTGGAAGTGGCCTCTGCTGATGCTCGTGGTGGCTGTGGCTCTGATGGTGGCTGGCCTGACGTGGTACGACCGATACCGAAGGGAGTTCAGGTAATGGAATTCTACCCTCCTCCGCTTGGCGTGCTCCATCATGCGATGGATGCGAAAGGGTATCACATCTTCAGAGGGCAGCATTACGACCTGAATATCATCGGCGTGCGCACGAACGATGGTGCCAACACATTCAACGATTGGCTGACCTTCTCATACCTTGAAGGCGGCATATGGGTCTACATGCCATTTCCAGGCACGACGGACCCCGGCACCTATTATCGTGAGCATCCGATCAATGTAAGCGGAACAGGCTTGATCGTGCCGGGGCAGTACAGGGGCATGTGGGAGATTGGTTTGCATCAGGGGAAGTATGAGGCATTCGTGCAGCGCGGTCCCGTGCGCGTCTACCGTGACGCTAACAGGGACAACGTGTTGGACACGGAGGGACAACCGATCGAGGAGGGGTTATTCGGGGCAAATCTGCATCGGGCAAATGCTGAGCAGGTTTCAACGCAGGTGGACAAATGGTCGGCCATGTGTCAGGTGCTTGCGGACCCAAGGCACCTTGAGTTTGCATTACGCATAGCGAAGTTGGGAAACTCCAAGACGTTCACGTACACGCTGTTGGAGGAACGAGATTTTACTGGTTAGCGGATGGAGCTTCAGACCCCCCGCTCTAAACGTTAGCCAGATGGGCCAACCGGTCAAGCGCCAAGCCGGTTGGTCCTCTTTCTTTGTACTCCGGATGTTTGGTAGGGTTAACACTAGTGACGCGTAATTGTTAACAGTTACTTGCGTCGTTAGCACTCTTTTGGTAAATTGTGGTAACAGCAGGCTAAACTTCCAACAAAGTAAGGGTCAATGTACAAGCCTCCAATTCTATTTGTTCAGGGCAACGTATACAGCCGAATGGCCGGTGGTGATGATGAAACCGCCAAGTATGTTGCCCTGACGTGTCATTACGATGTGACCTATTATCAGCGTAGCGGCAACGGCAGGAGTGGCCGCCGTGGCTACGGTAGCTGGAAGTCTGACCGTGTAAACCTGGGTGACGCCAAACGGTTTCCTAGCGGCTTCACACCGATGCTCGTTAAGGCGCTACGCGGGCGCGGGTATGAAGTTAGTGTTTACACCACGAGCAAGCGACCCCAGAAGGTCTTTAACTGGCCTGTACCGGGTGCCCGACCTAGTAATCCGATGGTGGCTTACCCACACCAAATAGAGGCTATTACGAAGGCGTATGAAAGCGGCAGGGGTGTTTTGCAGATACCTACCGGGGGCGGCAAGACGCCTATCGCCATGTGGCTGGTACAGAAGCTAGGAGTTGAGGTCCTTTACATCGTGCCGAACAAGCTTCTGCTCGATCAGGTTTACGGGGACTTCTTCAACGAGTTTGGTGGTAGCCAAGTTGGCCGTATTGGGGATGGAGAGTTCAGCCCCGGTTACATTACTATAAGCACGGTGCAGACGTTGTGGTCACGCCGTGAATCTCCCGAAGTTAGGGCATTGCTGGGACGTGTGCAATGTCTCATTATTGATGAATGCCACACGCTAGGATCAATTCGTGATTACAGCTTGATAGGCAAAGGCCGTGACGGTAACACTTGGTATGAAGTAGCCAGCGCGTGTAATGCCTTTTTCCGTATTGGACTTTCGGCTACCCCGCGTGATCGTGGCGAAGTGGACGGCGGGGCATTGCGGGGCATGACGGGCCCGGTTTTGGTAAATATGAACACTAGCAACCTCATTGACGGGGGTTACCTTGCGCCGCCCGATGTGCATGTTTACCGGGTGAAGGTCAGCCAATCGTATTCTAACTACCGTATGACTTACGATAATGCTATTGTAAAGAATCCTCTGCGGAACAAGCTGATTGTTGGGCTGTGTACTGGGCTTGCCTCTATGGGCAAAATCGTGCTCGTAACGGTTAGCCGTGTTGACTCTCACGGCCGTGTTCTTTATGACGCCTTGCAGCAGACGATGGGCGATGAAGTGGCAGCGATTTTTGGGTCTACAAGTACACCAGACCGTGAAGATATACTGAAGAAGTTCCGCAGCCGTGAGATTAAGGTTCTTGTAGGAACTGTGTTCAAGCTGGGCTTCAACGTAAAGGCTTTGGACGCGATTGTGTTGGCGGATGCCGGCAAGAAGGAGCAAAGTGTTGTGCAGCGCGTCGGTAGGGTACTGCGGCACGTTCACGGTAAGCGGGCGATTGTGATAGACTTCCTAGATGACGACGGCGGGCTTGCCAAGAGGCATAGCCTGTATCGCTTAAAATACTATCTAAGCGAGCCAGCTTTCAGCGTGCGCACTACTGGCTTTGATCCATTTGAAATGGTGAAGGAGCACCCGGAGATATTTGACCCGTGGTCGCTACAGGAGGATGATAAGAGGCGTGTTATGGTGGAGGGGAGCATATGCGCGTTGGACAGGGATTACTACCAGAAATCCGGTAAACGCCAGGGCAAGCCTTTCATTATAAAGGCAAGTGTAGACATTGCTAAGGAGGCCATAAGTGGCAAACACGCATAGAGTTAAGAAGAGTGCAAAGATTCGTAGCCTTGTAAAGCCGCACAAAGCAAGGCATGCCAAACGGCGTGAAGGCTATCAACGCAAGAAGGTGAGTAAAGCCGGTGAATCCTACTATTACTACTACCGACCTGTTGTGGACAAGCTGGCTGGACTGACGCCGGAGACTAAGCAGAGCATTCGTCGGATACGGAACTTTGGTAAGAAGCGTGCGGGCCAAACGTTTGGTCAGTATCCAGAGCGTGGTTTGGCCCTGCTCGTGAAGTTGTCTCTAAATGGAAATTCAACTGTGCGGGAGATTGCCGCAGTATTTGGTGTGAGCAGTACTGTGGCTCACCGGTGGGTGCGGGCGGTTTGGCACCTCCAGAGGCACTGCTTTCTGTTCTGGAAAACGAAATGAACAAAGCTGACGTTGTAGAGATGCAGCTTCGCCTGGAGGCTGCGATAGCGAATCCAGGCATGTGCAAGACGCTGAACGGAGCTGCCCGGAAGTTTAAGGTGAAGCATGGGGCTGTGCTGCATTGCGGGTTCTGCGGCAATGCTGTCATTGCCAGCTATTACCAGACTGAGAAGCTGCGAAGATGGGTCCCGGCTAACTTCGTGTATTTGCCCGAAGGAATGATGGTAGGCGATGAGCCGTGTTACCTCTGCTTGGATTGCTTTTCAGTCAACAAGGGTCTACTTGAGCTGACAATACAAAGTCTTTTGGCGCAAGTGCGATCCAGGTCCTTGCGCTATGGGCAGGAGGTAAAGCATGCACTCGTGGAAGTTGTGCAGGCGTGGTGCATGACTAACTTGTCTGTGGCTGGTTCTGCTAAGGCGGTACATCAGGCCGTCACAAGGCAGGTTGAGCTTGCCGGTGATGATGGTAAACCAGCTCCAGCCGGGGCCACGGGTGAGCGATCAGACACGGCCGCTATGGGGGCTAATGAGGTTCTAATACTGTGAGGAAGTCAAGAAGACACGTTAAGCACACTAGCCAGCATACGGAACAGAAATGGTTCTGCCTAGCATGCTCTGCATGTGGCGTTGGAGGTCACTTTCCAGCGCAGTCACACCATTTGTCAACCGGCCATCCGGTAACCGTGGAAGTCAAGCAGACGTATGTCTACTCGAAGGTTGTGCCTCTTGGGTAACGCTAACCGGATGTCTAAAATCTAATGTTGACAAGATTTATGAGACTTGTTACCTTGCGTGTGCTGGTAAACAGGGGGCACACGCAAATGGCTCGCAACGGCAGCAAATGGATACGTCCCGCAAGGCGGCTTGCCATCTACGTGCGAGATGGGTTTCAGTGTCTCTACTGTGGGGCAAACGCTGGGTTGACCCTTGACCACATCGTGCCGTTGCATGAGGGTGGGCATAACGGTGACGACAACTTGGTTACCGCGTGCCTTAGCTGTAACAGCAGCAGGGGGGCGTCCTCAGTAGCGGAATTTACAGGCTCAGCAAGGGCACACCTTATTATAGGGCACGCCGCACGCCCGATGCCCCATTTGGCATTCTGCAAGCGTCTGGCGAGCACTACAACGAGTATCGAGAAGTTGGTAACCATGTGGAGGGGGAATGCAGTCCTTTCTGGTGACTAGCGGGTACAGCATGATCAAGTTCTGGCCTGAGGCAATGTCTCAGTGCATGCCCAAACCGGCTTACGAATACGTGATCCCCAGGTTGCCGTTGGTGTTAACACTTCCAAAGTGCACACTACTGACTAGGATAGCTAACCGCATAGTGAAGCGGTTGGTTAAGGAGTGCCCAAGCAGAAGCAGCGTGGTTGTTATCGTCAATACCCGTTCGCGGCATACTGGTGTTGTCATCGCACGGGTTATCCGTCAGGCCGGGTACGCTCCAGTACGCATGTTGACAGCCACACTTATCACATCGGAGGGCTTCAGAACAGTAGTGCAGGGCTATGAAGATTATTTGGCTCCTCCGAAAAAGTAGGTCCCCGAAGTAACCCTAACCCAAGGAGGCGGTAGATATGAACCGTAAGCCTTTCACCGGCGCTCCCTACTCAAGGGATCAGTTCCGCAATGTTCCGCTGGCTGGGCATATCTTCTCGTACGAAAGCGGCGGTGCTCGCATTTCCTTTGAGGAGTGCCGCAAGCTGGCAGCCGTGGCCGGATTCGACAGTTCCCTTGCCGCGAGCCTGATGCCGGATATCTCGCCGGAGCAGGCGTGGCGGCGAGCTCGCAAGAAGTTTGCTGGGATGCGGCAGGGATTCAAGGTAGACATCACGGCGGCTGGGCGCACCACGGACTATCTGAAGCACCAGGTCACATTCAAAGACGTGGACGAGACCGAAGGCGCCGAGAAGGTGGGCTTCGAGGAAAGCTTCATGTGTATCTTCTACCGCAAGGAGCAGAAGTTGGTTTTCGACGGCATCGGTGTCAGCGACCGGCGCAAAGCGGTGGCAACTCGCCTGCAACTACTGCATGAAGAGTTGTCCAGAAATATCAACACCAGTACTGTGCGTCACTTCTGCCAGAAGGTGGCCGAAAGGTTCTGGTCGCCGGTGCCCATCCGGAGACGCGGTGGGGTATGGTTCGCGCTCAACTCCTTTACGCCACAGATGGAGAAGATGGAGGTCTTCTTCTCCAGCCTTGGTGGGCATTACGCCTTCTACATGGTGCCAATCGTGGACATGGAGAGCGAGCGCCACAAGATTAGCCGGTGGGTGGAGTACGGCATGGCCACCGACATGTCGGCCCTCCAGTCGGAATTTCAGAAGCGGTGTGAAGAGGTCCGCGATCAGCGTGCCGGTGGCCAGACTGACGCCATTATCAGCGGCCGGGCGGCCAAGGGCTTCGTGCACCGGGCACAGGAGTTTGTCAAGAAGGTTGGTGTCTACGAGACGGCCCTCAACTACCGTGCTGACGAGCTGCGAGGCAAGGCGGCAACTGTGGAAGACATGGTACGCAAGGCCCTGTCCGGCGCGGTTGACGGTGTCATGGTCGAGGGTGGCGCCGTACCGAAGCCCTATGTTCCGCCTAAGCGTGCCAAGGTTGACCTCGCGAAGGAGGTTGCTGCTGTTCTGGACCTCGACGATGACGAGGACGATGAGGCAGCCGCGTAAACACTGCTAGCACGTAAAGCTAAGGCACGGCTGGGGGGTCTTAAACGCTTCTTGGCTGTGCCTTAGCTTTGGAGGGTTGCGATGTTATCGCCGTGGCAGCGTGTTCTGGAAGTGTCGAGGTTACGTCGAAAGAAGTTGAGCGAGGTATACTTCTATGAACTGTTTGGCAGCTTGGACCTTGCCTACATCTTAGTTTCTGAATGGCCTAGAGGGATGAGCAGAGGTAATGTCCATTCCTTTAATCCGAGTTATACTGATGAGGATAGGCGGCGATACATTCTTCACGCGATGTACCTGGACTACCAAGCTTGGTTTGACAATATCGGGGTAGTTGAGCTTTTAACGCCGGGTACGTTGCGGGCGTTAAAAGCGATCAAGGCGGCAAAGAAGTTCGTTCGGGATTCGTCTCAACCACAAAAACAGAGAGCTTCCCGTGCTAAAAAAGTCAAGAAAGAAAGTGTTCGAGAAGATGGCGGCAAAGCTGGCAAGCAGAAGGTACACGCCCGCCGAGTTTGATAAGCTACTGTCTGGCGTCAGCATCGAGGAGCTTGGTTTTTACTGGTTCCGCCAGTTTGCCGTTGGGGACTACCTGCTCAGTTTGGGTCTTGACTGGCAGCTTGTTGTGGACACACCTAGATTTATCGCCGAGCACGGAATACGACTGGATGTTCTGCTAGTTATGCACGGATGTTACCTCCATACCTTTGACAGCTCCATTTTGTCTGAGCTGGATGAGACTACAGTATCTCATTTGAGGGCTTTAGCTATTGCCCGAGACTTCCAGAAAAATGCGCGTCCTGTCGTAAGGCCCGGTGGCTTACCGGCCGACATACGGTAAACAAGTGTTGACAACGAACGTGAGTAATGCTACCTTACAGCCATTGCGGTAAACTACCACCCAACCGGAGGCAGGGGCAATGCTGAAGCTAGATAGCAAGATGGTCTTGGACCAGTCGGCGGTGCTACACGGGCTCGCCAAGCTGTGGATTACAGAGCAGGTGCTCCTGAGCAACGTTATCGAGCGTGAGGAGCCAATACATACCAGCGTGCTCGCGCTGATGACGGGTAACCACCACTTCACGCTTGGTCCTCCGGGTACGGCCAAGTCACAGTTGTCGCACTATCTTGCGGCGGCGTTCGCGGAGTATTGGGAGGACGAAGACTTCTACTTTCGTAAGCTGTGCACACGCACGATGGAGCCGGACGAGTTGTTTGGCCCCCGTTCTCTCAAGGGTCTGGAGCAGGAAGACTATCGGCGGGCGGTAGACGGTTACCTGCCGACGGCCCGCATCTACCACGCGGACGAAATCTGGAAGTGCAGTGACGCCGTGCTGAACAACAAGCTGGATGTGCTCAACGAGCGGCTGTTCCGTAACGGGCGCACAATGCTCAACGTGCCCCTGTTCTCCATGTTTGCCTCCAGTAACGAGCTTCCTGAGAACGCAGCGTTGGCCGCGCTGTATCAGCGTATTGCGTTTCGCCACAACGTCGAATACGTGAAGGAGCCTGAGAATTTCTACAAGATGCTCAAGATGGCGGTGGCTGGGTTTAGCTCCCCGCCGACGGGGTCCATAAAGCTGACAGCTCCTGAGCTTCTGCAAGTCCAGCAGGCCGTTCTGCGGGTTGGGTTCGACCAGGAAGTTATGCGCGGCTTGTGGGCAATCCGTAATGAGCTACGCAACGGTGGCTTCCTGTCGGCGATGGATGACCGGTTGGCCTGCTGGTTTGTTGACATCGCACGGGCTGAGGCTCTTTACAAGTCCTTCTCAAGGGTTGCCTTCGAGTATATGGATGAGCAAGGCTACGCGGTGGAAGACTACGAGGACGCGTCTGTTGTAGCCGCTGCCTTGCTGGGCACGGACAAGAAGAAAGGCGCCCTCAAAGGTTGGAAGCTGGAGGCCGTAAAGGCAGACCTGGAGGATTACGCTCCCATTCGGCACTGCCTTTGGAGCAAGGTTAGCGAGATCAGCAAGGTTGGGCAGATCGTTCTCAGCATTGCCGCCCCTATGGCGGAGAGCCTCCAGATGAAGCTGGAGAGCGCTAACAAGTTAGTACATGATCTAGAGAAGGCTTACCGGGCTGAAGGTAAGGACGACAAGGCTAAGATGGATATGGCTCTTGACGGTAACCAGGAAATGACGAAGCTCGTTAAAGCTCTGGAGAAGGACCTGTCCGAGCAAGACGAGCCGGGGCGGCGGCGGCTTGTACAAGGCGTCTTGGACAAGGTGCGTAGTTCGCAGGCTCGCATTATCAGTGAGTTTCTTGGTGTCGATCTGACTAAGCTGTAAACGGGGGCTACCGTGTTCAACCACCTGGAAAGCGAGCTGTTTGGGATTGACGGCACCACCTTTAGCCGGGAAGGTTTCCTGGAGCTATACGACCGGGCGCCCGACCTTGCGCAAAGGGCCAACAGCGGCAAGAAGTTCCTGCCGCTATACCAGAACATGCAGTGTGACACGTACAACTGGTTCTACAAGGGCGCCCCGCGCATAAAGTCTTCGGCCGAGGTTAGCGGGCTTATTGAGCCGCATGTGCATCTGCTGAAGCACATGGAGGGGCTGGAATCATTGCAGCGGTTGCGGCGTATGACAACGCGCAATGAACTGGCCAGCCTTGTAGCCACCCGACGGCTGGAAGAGGTTGTGGAGAATCTACCCGCTGGGCTGCGTGAAGCAATTAAGGGGCACTACAACGCGATGATGGAAGCCAAGCAGATGCGTAAGCGTCTGGATGGCTTGCGTGACATGTACAAGACGCTGCGCAAGCAGACAGCCAACGTTACTGGCAAGAAGCTGGAAGAGTTGCAGGCTAAGATGAAGGAGCTCCAGCAGAAGATCAAGTCTACCAAGGCGCAAACCTTACAGGCTGTGCAGTCGGCCGCACAGAATGCTCAGAAGATGCGGCAGGAGTTTGCCAACAACGAGCAGACGGTGCAAGGGCAAATGTCAGAGGCTATCCGCAGCGCCATTGACGATATCGAAGCCACGATGGAGGCCATTGACGCCTTTGGCTGCGGCGAGGGTGAGGGAGCAGGCCGTAAAATGCCCGTTAAAGACCAGCTTGAAGTGGCACGTATGCTGAAGGACGACGAACAGTTGAAGCGCATTGCTCGGCTGGCCGGGCGCATCCAGCGTATTCACGACCACGTTAAGCGTAACAAGACAACGCGAGGTAGCGAGACAATCGTGGACGTGGTGCTGGGTGGTAAGCTAGAAAGGTTGACGGGTTCCGAGTTCGTCAATCTGGCGCACCCGGTAATGAAGAAGGAACTGTGGGCGCGTCTGCTAGATGGTAAAGCTCTTAACTGGCAGAAGGAATCCAGAGAGCCTGAGGGGCTAGGCCCTGTTGTATGTTGTGTTGACGGGTCTGGTAGTATGGGTGGCAACGAGATTATCTGGGCGAAGGCTGTGGCTTTGGTGCAGTATCGTGAGGCGGCCAAGCGTAAACAGCCGTTTTACTATATACAGTTCTGTGACGGCGCTCAGGACAACATTGCGTGGAGTTACGACGACTACCAGAAGCGGGTAGGGCGTTACCACGGGTTTTCAGCAGTTGTGCAGCGGTTTGATGCCGCGCCGGGTGAAGAGCTGCTCCTTATGAGGTTTACCCAAATCTTCTTGGGCGGTGGCACAGACTTCGACCTTGCCTTTACCATGTGCCTGTGGGGTATGAACCAAGATGATTTCAAGAAGGCCGACGTGCTTTTTATCAGTGACATGTGCTTTCCGATAGCGGCAAGCAAGTTGTCCAAGAAATTCAGGGAGCGCATGGAGAAGAGCGATGCCTCTTGCTGGGCTGTTTACACGGGTTCTGGGGAAATGCAAAAAGACCAGATGGATTTGTTCAAGCACTTTGCGACGGCGTGCTGGCAGATTGACCCCTACCGGCCCGATGACGATGTACAGTGTTTGACAGAGCTGTTCGCTAACATGGACGAGGGCAAGTAACCCTATTCCAGGAGGCGGTGCAATGGCCAAGAAGAAGCGTATGTTGAAATACGATGACTTCTATCAGGATGACGGCAAGCTGAAGATCGACAAAGCCCGCGAGTTTCTGCTGACGGAGATTCCGGACCTGATCGGGAAGCTCTACCGTCGGGGTAAGGCGCTTGATGGCCTGCGGGCGTTGCTGAAGGATGATGACACCGTCTGCCAGATCTGTTGGAACGGTTTGGTGACGGGGAGTATTGGGTCCTACATTTCCTACGCTATCAAGGCCATGCAGCTTCTGCAGGATAGTGCTGAAATGGCAAAGGGCAAGGACTTTAGCGAGGCACGTACGCTGCGTGCGCGTGCTAACATCGCAGAGGCCAAGAAGAACCTGGAGAAGTTTGGTGCGGCCCTGGACGAGATGGACAAGAATATCGCTGCTGGCGACGATGTTGAGAAAGCTGAGCAGGAAGCGTTCCTCAATCTGGCAAACCAGTTCGAGGCTGATGAGGAGGCTGCTGATAAGGAGCTTGACGACCTCGACCCCGATATCAAGAAGTTCTTTGACGAAATGGAAGGGAGTAGCGAGGACGAATAACGGCTGATTCGGTACCCACCCCTTCTACCCGATGGCCTTGCTTGTGAGTGTGATAACCATTACCTTGGGGTTAGCGTAAAATGGCAGTGCACCGCTTTTCCACGGGGGCTGTGATGCAGTCTAAAGAGGAACTGGATGAGTTTATGGAGAACCTTGTCAAGACATGTCTCAGTGTCTTCCCAGGGGCGGTTGCCCTAGAGCTGGGTAAGCTCACAGACGGTGTTATCTTCTTCGATGGTGGCATGACAGAGACCCCGGCGGATGGGGCCGCTGAGACGCTGACAGAATGTCTTGGGGTCCGCTCCTCAGACGAGCTGCTTCGGGAGTTGGAGGGCGAGACCTCTGGAGACACTGGTGAAGAGGGCAGCGATGTTCTTCTGATCCCGGCTGCCGACAACGGCATCATTTCACAGCTTCTGGAGCATTACAAGGCCCATTTCAAGGGGTGCCAGAGCGACGTGTGCATCACGTGCTCGATACGGAAATGGCTGCGGGAGCGCGGTTACGTGGAGATTGATCACACGGCTACCGTTGATTACCTGGAATTGCTGCACCAAGTGGAAAACGTGGGGCAGCTACAGGATCTGAACAGCCTGGAAGTGTGGGTGCCTGCTGAAGACGTTGCTGCTGTAATGGCGGAGGGTAGTCCGGCAGGTGGCTAAAAGATTTGCCACCTGAAAATTGTTGCCGTATAGTTAGGGGGTACTAAGCCTGTGGTGGAAGGCAGGCGTACCCTGGGAGCCCTGACGGGAGGTAGCTTGTGCCCGTCAGGGCTGCCTCTTCCAGAAGGACTCTACGAGGCGTGTGTGTCCCGTAAAGGGCAGGGGTAACCGGGTGATTCATGGATGGCCTCCGCCCCGGATAGGCTATGGAATACCCGCCGCCTTCCTTAACGGTTGGTGAAACCAGCGGGGGCAACGGGCCTTCGCCGTGCAAAGTACCGTGCACACGCCACCATCTAGGATAGATAGCAATGACGGAACTTCTGTGTTTTCTGGCTAGGTTGACCGTGCAGAACCCAAGTGCTGCATTAGGGCCAAAGCCTTGGGGGTCCAGTACTGCCATAATGAAGATTCCTGCTATTGGTGTCACGGGACCCCTTTCGAGGGAGCTGGGTAGGCTTTACACGTTGAGGGAATTGCAAACAGATGTGGAGGCGCTTCGAAGGCTGGGTTTAGTAGGCTACTCGTTGCAGCGTCGGGGCAACATGGGTTTGGAGCTTGAGTATTACTTTTACGCAAGCGACGCCTTTGTTTTGCTTCCACAACCCGTCCGCTACGAGTATAAGCCAGCTCTACACGGGCCGAGTGTTGCCCCCCGACCACTCGGTCTGCGACAGCTTAAGCCACGTGTAAGACGCAGCAAGGACGCTGTAGGGCCCTCACCGGGTAAGGACCCTGCGTACGATGGGTTAATGCTAGTCTTTGCTGGTGTCCTGAAGAACAGGCTTAGTGTAGTAATGGATCAGGGCGACAAGGAACAGCGAACCCGTTTCTGGCGTGTCAGCAAGTTTCTGGAAACTTCTGAATCTTCGATCTCGGACTACACCGTCTGGCTTTCGTATTGGCTGGGCGGTTCTTCTCGTGGGTGGCTTGACAAGGTCTTGCCATTTCTGAAGGGCCAGCGTGGGGTAGCCGGTACCGCCTTGTCTAGCTTCATGCAGTACGGAACCCGGCTCAAGGAGCTTGATGAAGACGTGCGCATCTGTTTTCACACGCTGTTGGCCAATGAGAGCTTCACTGATCCTCAATCATTTGGCTATCCATCCGGCTTCGACTTTCCCGTTCAGAGTATAAAAGCCGCATTGCAGGTTGCCTCTGCCGACACCGTTCGTATGCGGGTGCAGGACTATCATGGTGGTGGCTTGCGACAATGGCTTGGCTATCTTGCGTCTAGTCCTGGAGAAAGCAACGGACGTAGTGGATGGGCATGATGCTAACACAGGAAGAAAGCTTTGTAGACAGAGAGACTTGGTTACGGCTATCGAAGAGGTATAGCTCAGAGCCTGTCTCGGCAACTGAAGACTTGCAGCGGTTGCGTCACAACAAAGCGCAGATGTGGTATTCAGTTGCTGGGGTGCCAAACCGGTATCGAAGTTTGGAAACGTTGAGAGATGCACGCAGATTTCTGCCTAAGCCAGATGCCACAATAAGCAGCTTCTTGTCTGTCTGGGAACCTTGGTACACAAAGGTTCAAGCCCACGGCCTTGCACACGCCGGGGGCTTTTACTTTTGGGGTGAACATAACACCGGAAAAACAACGCTGGCTGTTCTGACGATGCTGTCCGCTTGTGACTTTGTTGAGGGATTAGGTGACCCATTCTTTCTACACGCGGCGACATACGTGTCCAAGCGCCGTGGGCAGACTGATGATAGCGTGAGCAGGGTATGGGAAGCACGGGCGTATAAGTCGGCTATATTTGTCCTGGATGATGTTGGTAGCGAGTCAGATAGTGACTATGCTCGTGAGCAGATGACAACACTCTTGGAAGCACGTGCGGGTAGTGTGTATCCTAGCATATTCACGGGTAATATATCACCGGAGAAACTAGGTGCGGTGTTAGGCGGACGGCTTGCGGTGCGTCTTCTTAGGTATAACACGTCTGTGAGGATCTGAAAGTGGCGGAGAACGCCGGGGGTATCGCCCCAATTCGGTTTAACAGGGCTGAAGCTTCTACAACAGACCTGAGGAAACTTACTGACGTAAGGCCCCAGGAGCATCAGCAAGCAGCAGTGACACCAACTCTCAACGCTGGAGCTATCCAGCTACAAACAGCTACGAAAATAGAAAGCGCCGTCATTGGGGCTGTGTTGATACAGGAAGCCTGCCTTCTGGAAGTAAGGCAAGTCCTGCCTGACAGTAACCTGTTCTACAGCTTTTGGAATAGACGCATCTATGGGGCTATCCTTGAACTAGCCGATATGGGCGTCCCAATAGACGTGCTCACGGTCACCGAACGGCTGCGAACGCTGCTTCGGTCTACCGCGCGTTCTGGTGTCCAGGCAGAAGATTTGGACCGTGATATTTCTGTTGAGGTTACTAGCCGCGCTGGAGAGATGTACACAGCAATGAATGCTAAGTTCCATGCAGAGCTAGTGTTAACAGCATGGCGAAGACGGGCAGTTGCTGAAACTTTACAAACTAGACACGCACGGCTGCACGACTACACGCAGGACGTAGAAGTAACCCTTGCAGAACTAGAGGAAGACATTGCCAACATACGCCTTCGCAGCTCGGGTGGGCGAACGGAAGAGGCAATGGCTTACCGAGGGTCTGCCATTGTAAAACGTCGTCGTGAAGGTATTATACGCCGTGTGCAGGCGACCCCCATCTTCACGGGCTATAGCGCCCTTGACAGGAAGGTCATCGACCCGTTTTTCAGCGGCGGTATCAGTGTTTTAGCGGGTAGACCCTCAACATTCAAGTCAACCTTGAAGGCTAATCTCGTAAAGAACCTCTGTAACGCCGGGTTTGGCGTGCAGAGCGTAACGCCTGAACAGGGGTTTGACCGGGAAATGGATAGACTGGACGCTATATTCACAGGTATACCCTTGTCTGAAGTCAAAGGGGTGCGCAGTTGGCCCCCGGGTGACCCACGAATAAAGAAGATATTGAATGCTAACGGGCAGGTTTACAGCAACGAATGGAACTTCAGTGTAATGGCTCGACGGGACGTTTCCTGGTCTGACGTCGAACGTCAAGTTACAAAGGATGCACACGCTGGGTTTCAGACGCACGTGATCTTCGTTGATCTAATGGATAGGTTGATGGAGGTCCGTGAAGCAAAACAGGCTGATAAGGCTTACTGTATACACGAGCTTCTTGTTAGAGCTTCATCGTTTGCACAGCGAGCAAAGTGCCACGTCATGATGCTGGCACAGATAAACCGTGATGCCAAGTTTAACGACGATGGTAGGCCAAGCCTTAATACCATTAAGGGTAGCGGTGCTTGGGAAGAAGTATGCGACAACGTGTTTCTACTGCATTGCCCTGATCACGGTTTGCTGGACATCATCATCGGTAAGCAGCGTGATGGTGAAGCCGGTGACGATGTTGTTGTGCGCATGCCTATTGAAGTGTCAACACTTACGATAGCGGATAGAGACTTTCAGAACGTGGATGACCCGTCGGGCGTCAGCCGACTCGACATTCGCTCCGCTGCGTAGAGCGCCCTTGTGGGGGTCCCCAAGTGAAATTGCCTGTAAGTGGGCCAGCGTTTGAACGTGAATACAGCAGAATGTTCAACCAACTACGCTATAGAATACGACTCCCCAAGGACCGTACCGGGCTGAACACACGTGAAGACTTTGCAGCAATCGCGGGGGTTGGCCTTTGGCATGCCTTCCAGCATTTTAGGCATGAGGACCGCTACCCATTTGAGCACTTCGCGCTGGTCTGTATGAAGAACGCTGTCTTGGACGAGATAAGAAAGACAGAGGCAGGCGTGCGCACTATACACAGGTCTACAACTCCGGGTGGCATTGGTGATGAGCTGGAACGCAAAGGCCGGGGATACGCTTGGTTGGAGCACAACTTTACCCTTGCCGAGACCCATGAGGCCGTGTATATTAAGCATACAAGGGCAGTAATGCTCGCGCGGTTTGCGATGCTTCTCTATATGCCCGACTACTTGCAAGTGTTCGACAGGTACTGGAAAGGCGCTGACGAAATAAGGGAATTAGCAGTAGAGCTTGGGCTTTCTTACAAGCATGTACACCGAGTTGTAATGCACGGGTTATCGGCAGTTCGCATGTGTGTAGGGCTAGCGAGGGTGGCACCATTCATAACCCTTCTTGCGTATTTGGACAGCGAAGGGAAGGTCGCACCGGGGTTACCGTTTGGCTTCCACAAACGCCTCACTGGAGGACGGTACATGGCAGTTACCGATGGGCCGTTGACCCAAGAAAAGTTCTGTGAGTGCTGGCAGGCGCACACACTCCAGGACTTGCTCTCTGAAAACTGGCACACCGAGTTTGGCGTGGCAGTTGAGAGTGAGGATGGTCTCACGAAGGAGACACTCCTCAAGGCGATGTACGCCAACTACAAAGCGCGCTACGAAGAGGGGGTCGATCTTATGGAGAAGGATGATGGCGCTGATCCGGGCGTGCAGTCTGTGCTTGGGTCAAGTCTCGTGGGTAAGCAGGTCACCATCCCTGCTGAAGGGGATGGTGCTGTTTACTCGGTAGAGTCGGTAGACGGTTCCACGTTGAGGATTGTCGCCGCTGATGGCTCCCCGTACGACGTGGAAGCCAGCAGCGTACAACCTGTTCCGGAAGCCGCCCCCGCCAAGAAAGCGGTGGCAAAGAAAGCCCCGGCCAAGGAAGCCCCCAAGGCTCCTACAGCAAAGAAGGCAACAGTCGCCCCGACTGCTCCAGCGACCCCTGCCGCCCCTGCCAAGAAGGCCCCGGCCAAGAAAGCTCCAGCCAAGAAGGCGGTTGTGGCAGAGCCTTCCGTGGCGGTTGGCGTTTCCGTCACATGTGCCGAGGACGACGGCACCCCGTCTGAGGGTACCGTCTACGAGGTCAAGGCGATCAAGGGCAAGACGGCTACGGTAACTGACGGGGCCAACGACTACACCGTGCCCCTGGAGGGCTGTCGGTTGGCAGAGGCTGTTGCGGCTGTGGCCGAGCCCGAGCCGGAACCCGAGCCGGAGCCGGAACCCGTCGAAGTTGCGGGACCTGCTGAGGGTGACACGGTCTGGCACAACGACTACGGCGAGCACGACGTGTGCACCGTGGCTGGTCTTAATGAAGACGGGACGGCAACAATCAGGGACAGCAGTGACACGGACTACGTGGTCAGCCTGGATGGCCTGCACGTGATCGAGAAGGCTGCCGAGGCGCCTGCGGAAGAAGACCTGCCGGAAGAAGACCCAGCGGAGGAAGCCGGGTGGGAAGGCAAGACCGTTACCGTCCCGGCTGAGGGTGATGGGGCAGTGTACACCGTCAATGGCTACGACGAAGCAGGCAAGCTGTTGATCCAGTCGGCTGACGGCAACGTCTACGCAGTTGCTGAAGAGGACGTGGAACTGGCGTAGAACCCGCGTATACGGTTACGTGAGCTTCTAGCCAAAGTGTAGGATAACCATCTAAGAGGGGGTCTTAGTATGTCAGAAGAGACAACCGCTGCGGCAAGCGCAGAGCCTGCTGCCGCAGAACCCGCACCGGCCGCCGCTCCGGCCGCTTCACCGGCTAAGAAGGCGGTGGCGAAGAAAGCGGCGGTGAAGAACCCGGCAAAGAAGGCCGCGGTGAAGAACCCCGCTAAGAAGGCGGTGGTGAAGAAACCGGCCAGCGAACGCAAGAAGGCGCCTGTTGATCTGAACGCACAGGTAGTCGGTGACTTCGAGAAAGCTCTGGGCAAGTTTGCCGTCGAACGGCGGAACAAGGCTACCGGGGTTTCCTTCTGGCGAGAAGTGCACGGCCGCACGTTCCGGCTCGCCACGATCTACCCCCGGCCCAAGAGTGTGTACATGCACACTCCGCTGAAGGACATCACTGCCAAGGGCGCCGGGTTCGAGGGGACCGTCGGAAAGAAGTACAAGTACCGGGGCAGCGACGCTGTCCTTATTAAGCAGTTCATCTCCGAGATCGTCTCCTCGGCCAGGGCCCTCGCCAGCATGAAGGTCGAAGACCTGCCGCCCAGCACGCGGCCCGGCCCCCCCGTCGGGGTGAAGGGCGCCAAGAAGGCTACGGCAAAGAAAGCTGCTTCGCCTGCCAAGAAGGCGGCCCCGGCCAAGAAGGCTTCGCCTGCCAAGAAAGTGGCTGCCAAGAAGGCCGCTGGCTAGAGCCTGGAGGGCAGATCGGGTAGCAAACGAGGTTGGGTATTCTGCCCAGCCTCGTTTGTTTTTTATGTAGACCCGCGAACACGATTCGGTACCCACCCGTTCACCAGAGAAAGGGGCGCTGAACCTTCTACTGGCCGCAATGTCCCTCATGCAGGCTTTACGGGCAGCATCCCGTAATGCCGCACTTACCTAAGACCGCTTGGGTTGCGTTCGTGTGTGAAGCCCCTGGAGCCGATGAGGAACGACTTGGCCGTGTACTTGTAGGGCGGTCGGGGGAATTACTTAACGCCATCCTTCGTGAGGTTGGGTTAGACAGGGAAACAGACGTTATATTGGTGAACACAGTTCAGTGCAGGCCCCCGAACAACAAGCTAGACCGTGTGGAAGTAAACTGCTGTGCTCCCATCATGATGAATATACTTGACCAGTACAAGGGTCAGTTAAAAGTTGTCATCCCGATGGGTAACACAGCTCTTGGCAAGCTCATGGGCTATGGTGGGGCCAAGAGCGCGGGTATAAGCAAACACCGAGGTCGGTTGATTAAGACACAGTGGGGGTTGATGGTTCCCACCTACCACCCGGCCTTCGCGTTACGCAATCCGGCTAACACGCAGATCATTATAAACGATATTCGTACCGCTCTGGACATGGCACGCGGCAAGTATGACGTTCTACGCACAGAGAAAAGCTATCGGATCATAACAGACTTCGAAGAAGCTATGCGGGAACTTCGTAGGCTGCAAGGCCTCCCCGCGTGGGCGTACGACACCGAGGCAACCGACGTCACTCCTGACGCTTGGTGCGTCGGTATTTCTTTTTGTGCTAAACCCGGTGACGCCTGTTATATACCTCTATGGAGCTGGAGTCCGGCTAGCGGTTGGGTGCGGCCCTCGATGATTGAACGTCATGTCTTTGCGAGGAAGCTCTATGCAGAGATAGCGGCTACGCTAACGTCACCCGCTAGGAAGGCGGGGCATAACTTGAAGTTTGACGCGCAGCTCTGCCAGCGAGCATTCAGTGTGTGGCCAACCAACCATGTTCTAGACACCATGCTCGCAGAGCATACATTAGACTCTGAAGTTGGCGGGTTTGGTTTGGACATCCTGACGAGTCGTTATCTGCCCCACATGGCGGGCTACAAGAGCGAAATGTATAACGCTACCGGCGTCGGTAAGCGCAAGGCCGACGACGAGGAGATAGCGTTCGGCAAGCAGTCGCTCGGCGTCTTGGGTCCCTATGCTTGTGGTGATGCTGATGCTACCTTACAACTGGCACTGAGACATCGTGCACTGCTCAATAAGCAGCCAAAGCTGACAGGGCTCTACAACGACATTGTGATGCCTACGATGGAGGCGCTGGCTCGCGCAGAGCACACCGGTATCACCATTGACAAAAGCCATCTTGTTAAGACGGCTATCAAGCTTCGCGAGGATGCTGATAGGGTTACCCGTGTTATCCTAGAAGTTGCCGGTAGGTATGGCTGGCACGAGTTTAACCCAGATAGTGGGCAGCAAACTCAGCGTCTTCTTTATGAAAGCATGGCGGTAAAGCCGCTAACGAAGCACGCGCGCTCCAGTGAGATTCTAAGGACGCCGGGTGGGCAACTGCCTACAGACAAGCAAACGCTGATAACTATCGCGTTGAAGCCTAATACCAGTGATGATGCTAGAACAATCGTAGGTGCGCTGCTTGAATACGCACAAGTCAAGAAGATTGACAGTACCTACATCACTGGAATGCTGGGTAAGCACTACAATTGGGTTCTGCACCCAAGCTTCTTGCAGCACGGGACGCGTACTGGCCGGTTGAGCTGTGCCAAGCCCAACTTGCAGAACATACCACGTAGTGCCGATGATAACCCATACGCCGGACTGGTGAAGCAAATGTTCATTCCCAGGCCCGGCTGTGTGTTTATCTCAAGCGACCTTAGCCAGATAGAGCTGAGAGTTCTGGCGTACTATACACGCGATCCACTGATGCTGTCTTCTTATCTAACCGGGGCCGACCTGCACAAGGGTACAGCCTCTGAGATATTTCGCGTGCCCGTTGACGTCGTAACGAAGGACCAACGGAACATCGGCAAGACGGTAAACTTCAGCGTGATGTACATGGTGGGGCCAGACACACTCTATGGAACTATCGTGTTTGGCGACACTCGGTTGGATAGAGTAGCCGAAATGGCTGCGAAGTATACCGTTGAGGACTGTGCCAGTTTCATTGATAGTTACTTCAGACGGTTCAGAGCAGTACGCCCGTGGATGCAAGACGTCGTGCAGTTTGCCCGTGAACACGGTTACGTGGAAACATACTTCGGGCGCAAGCGGCGTATTCTAGGTATCAATGATACAGACGACGGCGTGCGTAAGCACGCAGAGAATCAAGCAATAAATTCAGGAATCCAAGGTACCGCTGGCGACATTACAAACCGTGCCTTTAGCCGGTGTCACAGAGAGCTGGACTCCCGGATAGCCTATCCCCTACTGAATGTTCACGACAACATCGTGGTTGAGTGTCAAGAACGTTATGCCGATGAAGTTGCCCAGCAGGTGCTCAGCATAATGACAGATGGGTGTGGCGATCTTGGGACTGTAGTTCCGATTAAGGCCGACTGTGCCATACTCGACAGGCTCGGGGCGAAGCCGTTGCGGGTGGCCGCCTGATGGGCGTAACAGGTTATTGCAGCCCCAACCGGAGGAATACGCTAAGATGCCTAAGGTGCCAGTCAGCCGTCCGTCAGCATCGCCCGTTAAGCGGCCCGTCAAGAAGGTATTAGTAGCCCAGACCCCGCGTGCGCCAGAGACCGCAGCTCCTTATGTGAAGCCGTCGGAAGCACAGGGGGCCTCTAAGGACTTGGGACAGCACTTGGCGATGCTGACCGATCTTGAAATGTTCAGCATGAACCCCGATGACGCAATGATCGTTGTGGATGTAAAGATCGGGGAGAGGCAGTTCAAGCAGGCCATCGACGAAGTTTATGCGCTGCGGTGGGACAACGCCCGGAAGCGCTTCAACCGAGAAGAGCTTGCCAAGCATATGAGTCGTTGCGCGTTCTACAGTGCCACGTTCCTGGTGGCGGCAACTGAGGCTTCCTCCGAATTGGAGAAGTTGGAAAACTTCTACGAGGTCTGGGTTTCAGGACAACGCAAAGAGGCCGAAGACCGCATACGTGAACAACGTAAGGAGGAAATGGCCGCGAAGCAACGCAAGGAGATTGGGCAGATCACGGGTCCCCAGGTGGAGGCTGAGATATGCACCGATGAGAAGACGCAGAAGGTGTTCCTAGGGTGGAAGGAGAAGATCAGACAGGCCCGTGCTAACAAGGATATGATGAAGGGGCTCTACACGATAACGCAGAACGCTGGGTCGTACCTCCAGACTCTTGCACGTATGTACAACGTCGAAGATGTAGCTGGGCATCGGATGCAAACATGAAACCCGGAGTGCTAAATTGGGTCCTGTTCTACTTCGATAAAGGAGAGTGATTCGGTATGGCTCTTAACCCAGGAAGACACGTAGCCCCGAGGCGTGACTGGACCAGTGTTCTGAAGTACAATGACCTTGACATCGGTGAACACCTGTTCCGATTCATCGAGGGCGGCGATACCATCCACACGATCATGTGGCCGACGGAGGCCGTGAGCAACCAGTCTGGGCAGGTTGAGCCTACGTGGCGCAGTGTCCGCCTCAACCCCGAGGACAAGAACACCGTGCTGGACCGGTTGGGCGCCAAGGAAATGGCAATCAGGCAGTCCTATGCGGTTGAACGCGGGGCAGCCAAGGGTCGTCCCAACTGCACGTTCAACCGTCGGTCCACCTACCTGTTTGCGATCTTCGACAAACGGGTGCCCGATCACCACATCAACCCAAAGCCGGTTCTGTACTCGGCTAACTGGACCCAGGCGAAGCAGATCACGGAGTATAACACCACGCCGAAGCCAACGGACCCCGCAGTGCTGAAGTGGGGGCCGATGAATTTCTACGACATGTATTCCGTGAAGTTTCTGGAAGAAAGCAAGGGCGTAGACCGGCGGTCGGCCGACCAGAAGACCCGTTACCGGGTAGACGTGGTGGAGAATCCTTGGGCGGGGCGCGTGCCCCTGGAGTGGCGGCAGGGTGTTCCCCCTGACTTTGATTGGGTCAACGAGGGTGTATTCACGCAGGCTGAGCTAGACGCTATCCGTAGCGCCGACCTGGACTTCACTACAGAGACGGCTCCAGTGTCTGAGGAAGAAATCCTGGCGATGCTAGAGCAATACCCCATCAAGCTGGACTACATCACCCGGAACGACGACGAGATCTTCCCCGAGGCAATACGCCCCGCAATGACGAACGCCATTGAGCAGTTGGGCTTGCCTCTGTTGGGGGCCAATGCTGGTACCATGGTCTCCATGCCCGCGCTCCCGCCGAGGCGAACGGCGCCGGTTTCCAGCCCAGCCCCTGTCAAGCGGCCCGCAAAACACGCGGCGCAGCCTTCTAGCCTTAAGGACATGTTCCTGCCGGGTGATCTGGTCTGGTGTGATGAGGACGGAGAAGCGGTGGACTGGAAGGTTGTAGAGGCTACGGCTGATCTGGTGAAGGTTACCGATGGAGCCAACTTTTATGACGTGCCCGCCAGTGAGTGCCACCTGAAATCTGCGGCAACGGCGCCCAAGCCGGTAAAGAAGGCGGCTGTAAAGGCTCCTGCCAAGGCCCCTGCGATGGCAACGCCGGTTGCCCCTGTTACCTTGCGCCCGGCCCCAACCGCTGCTCCTGCAAAGCCGGTGGTCGCCAAGAAGGCAGTTGTAAAGAAAGCGCCTGCCAAGAAGGTTGTGGCAGCGGCGGCTGAGCTTGTTGAAGGCAGCATCGTGTGGTGTGACGAAGATGGTGAAGGCATGCACTACACACTGAAAGCTTTTGATGGAGCTGACGCACACGTAACCGGAGCTGATGGTACCGTCTACGTGGTGCCACGGAACAGCCTGCACCTCGTGGCTACCATGCGTGATCAGCAAGTGAGCGAATGGGCAGAGGGCGAGGCCCTTCCGGCGTCGTTCTAGATGTCTGCATTGAACTACATGGGGGTCGATGCCGCATTCAGCAATATTGGCTGGGTGGTGGCCGACCCCTTTACTTTGGACCTGCGGGGCTTCGGGGTCTTGCGTACGTCTCGAACCAAGCCCAAGGTGCGGAAAGCACAGAGCATCAGCATCGCTGAGGATGATGTTACACGCATACGTCTTCTAGTAGCTGGGCTGAAGGAGATTGTAGAACGTGAGGATGTTGGCGGTATGGCCGTGGAGTTGCCTATGGGAGGCTCGCAGAGTGCCATAAGCACGAAGGCATTAGGTATGGCGACGGCGGTGCTGACTGCGGCTGCGTTCTACATGCAGATACCAATGATCGCCATATCCCCTTATGACAGCAAGCTGGCTATAGGGGGCAGCAAACAGTCCAGCAAGGAAGAAGTAGCTGAAGCCGTCTATGAGCAATGGCCTCAACTTCACGACTACCGCCCGGAGGGTCTGCAAGAGCATATCACCGACGCTGGGGCGGCTTTTCTATGTACTCGGTGGTCAGACGTTTATCACCGGCTCTACCTACGTAGAGCCAAGCAGGAGGCAATGCGTTGGACAACAAAACGCTGACGGTTACACAGGCTGCCAACATGTTCCGCAAGCTGCTGGATGAAATGCCCACGGCTGATGAAGTGTCTGACAGCTTCCGCAACGTGGAATTTCTTTCCACTGGCCTGCCTGCTGTGGATCACGGTGTACTGGGTCTTGGGGGCCTCCCGTTTGGTTACGGAATAGAGCTATTTGGTTTAGAATCGTCTGGGAAAACTCTCTTTGCCATACACATGGCGGCGATGCTGCACGCCCGCGACCCTGAAGCGTTTGTGCTCTGGTGTGACGTTGAGGGTAGCCACGTGCCTGCCTGGATGTCGCTGAATGGGATGAATCTTAGCCGGACTAAGATAGCACACGGCCTTGGCTCGGCTGAACACTATGAAGGCTGTATCCGGGCCGCTATCTCAGGTGGTTACCGGATGATCGTGCTGGACAGTGCCTCTAGCATGGTACCTGAAGAGGTTATGTCGGCGACGACAAGCAACCTGAAGATGAACCAGCAGAACGAGCAAGCGGCGTTCATGACGAATATGCTGCACCGCTTGGAAAGTGGTTGGCCAGAAGCGGGGCTACCTTCGTTTGCCAGTACCCGCTGTATGTTCATCATCATTAACCACAGCAAGCGCATGAACATCGAAGATAGCTACCGCGCGGACAGTAAGGGGGCGGGGGCTATCAAGCACTTCTGCCGGGTGCGGTTGAACATCGAGTCAATGAGCTTGCTTCGGGACGACAAGGGGGACAGGCTGTTCAAGACGGCAGCTAGTGAGGGTGTGGTGCGCATTCAGTGCATAAAGAACCAGCTTGGTCTGCCTTTGTGTGAATCTACCTACCATGTGAACCTGCGGACTGGTCAGATGTGGGACGACCCTGAATGTATCATCGAGCTAGGTAAACGGCAGGGCACTTTAACAGTGACGGGGTCGTGGTACAACCACGGAAAGATGCGTTGGCAGGGGAAGGACGCTTTGATGGAAACCATCCGTAAGCTGCCTGAGTTGGGGCAGCGTATCTGTCGTGGTAAACAGTGAGGGCTAAGCGAATGCTACGCCAGACCCATACCTTTGCAGAGATGGAAGTAAGCACCCTGACGTTTACTGAAATATGCGGGCGCTTGAAAGACGCGGACTATCAGCACGCTATCATGGAAGACGGCGGTCGGGTAGTGCTGGATATGCACGGTATCGCGCTCACGTCGGAAAACGTTGGGGCTACCATCGAAGGGTTCTACGTCTGCGGGTTTATGTTCAACCCAGAGCGAACGGCTGTGCTGCTGGTCCGGAAGAAGAAACCCGCGTGGCAAGCGGGGAAGCTCAACGGGATTGGCGGCGGCATAGAGGACGGGGAGAGCCCTACTGACGCGATGGTCCGAGAGTTTCTGGAAGAAACGGGCGTACAAACATTCGAGGATGACTGGGCGTGCACCGTGCTCCTGGAGCATGGTAAGAACTTCGTCTGGTTCTTCCGCAGCATTTCCCCCATGTTTTACGGACCAAAGCACGGTAGCAGCCATGAAGATATTGTTCAGACTAACCTTGACTGGCTTGTAGCCAGTTCTGAGGATCGTATCATGAAGAACCTGCGTTGGCTAGTGCCCCTATCCAATGACGATGATGTGGCGTTTCCAATCCGGGTGGTGGACAGGACAACTCCAGGGGATATGGAGCGCAAGGGTTGAGCTACCGGCCGATAACCGACATGTGGATACTTGCCCGTGCTAAGTTGAAAGAGGGGCGTCGTTACTACGGAGCTTACCCTGGTGGATTCCCGGAGCGAGCAAGGGTCCTACTGGGAGCCAGCCTGAATACGCCTGTCTTACACGTGTGCGGGGGTATGGCTAGATTCTATCCATACTCTCGTGGTTTTGGGCCCTACGACAAGACACTGGACCTGGACCCTGAGACTAGCCCCGACTTCCTGCAGGACGCCCGGTTACCCTACCCTCTGAGTGACAGGGGCCTCTGGCGGGCAATACTCATGGACCCGCCCTACAGTGAAGAAGAGGCCGCGAATTACAAAGTAGGCTCAAGCAAGTACCCAAGGCCGGGTTCGTTGCTTGCGAACGCTATGGTGGCTCTACGGCTTGGCGGCCGTGTGGGGATCATCCACTATCTTGTGCCCAAAACGCCAGAGGGTGCTCGGTTCGTTGCCGTTGCCGGTGTGATGGTGGGGCAGAACAACCGTTTGCGGGCGTTCACCGTATTCGAGAAGGAAGCGTAGGAATGCGCGTCATAGACAAACTTCAGCGCACGGGTCACCCACCCGTGCTCTTTCTTTTTTATGGCGATACGCACGTTCATCCCTCTAATGAGTACTCAACGCCAGAGCCGGGTGGACTTACAACCCTGTTGGTCCAACAGCAGCAGGCGTTCCAGTGGGTGGCCGACAAGGTAAACGATATCCAGCCGGATGTAGTGGTGAACCTTGGCGATACCTTTGAAACAAGCAAGTACGTAGACGTTGCCGCGTTGAATGTAGCCACCTTTGGTATGAACACCATAGGGCACAGGTGTGAACAGCACGATATACCATTCGTGTACGTGCTGGGTAATCACGACAAGTACGGCGATACCCTGACAACGGTACCTCACTTTGACTGTGTGAAGGAATGGACCGAGTTTGGGATGCAGGGTATAAAGTATGAAATAATCCCTACTGGCTGTGAGGGACAAGCTACACAGAAAGCTCTATTCTCTGTGGTGCACTGCACGATTCATGGGTATCCAGTTGGCCCCGGTAAGTTTGAAGAAAAGGGCTTGAAACCACGGCTCAATAGGCTTATAGTAAGCGGGCACTACCACAAGCCCGGCGCCCTCCGTGTAGGAGGAGGCTGGGTCGTGACACCGGGCTCACTGGTCGCCCGTAACTACAAGGACGGGTATGGGGACTACCCAAGGGGCATCCTGCTCTTAGCACTCCGTATGAGCGAATTACAGGCCCGTGCCCGGTATGGTCTTGGGCCTGAAGTGCCTTGTAGAAGCATAGGAGAGTTCAACCTCTTTTGGTTGGGTAACCCACACACAGATGAGTTTTTGGTTGTTCGGGGTACGGGCCTGGAGGTAAGCAACCAGCTCAAGCGGATACCGCCACACGTTGAAGCGAGCAGCTTGCACGTTCGCGCTATGGTAGAGGGCAATGCGGGCTACGCGGCAAATCTTGGAAGTGGCTTCAAGACATATTCTGCCGTGCAGGTGCCCAAACCGGTAAACGTGACAGAGGCTATGTCGCTGTTGACCACCGAGCAGCTTGTCGATGTGTGGCTACAGAAGAACCCGGTAACCGGCGCGGGCGATTACCGCAAAGCTGTGCTGGACGCGCTGCGGGTGGCACAGCCTAGCAAGAAACTGTCCAAGCAGTTTACCTTTCAGAGCTTGAGTCTTGTAAACTTCATGTCTGTGGCTGCGTTTGACTTGTCATTCGACGCACCCTTCAGGTTGGTACTGGGCAAAAACGGTAGCGGCAAGTCTTCCATTGTAGAGGCGCTAGTTTGGTGTCTCTACGGCAAAACTCAGCGGGGCCTGACAGCAGAGGGCGTGGTGAGGCGGGGAAACCCGGCCCCGGGTACCAATGTCTGCCTAGAGATGCAGGCCGGTGGCAGTCATGTATGGGTTACTCGCTTCAGAAAGCACGAAACCGGGGGTAACGCACTTGAGGTCTGGCTTGACGGGGTAGAAACCACAAAGGGTATGCGGGCCGATCATCGGCAGCAGGTTCTTAACGACTTGCTGGGGCTAGACCTTGAAACGTTTAACGACTTGGTAGCCCTGTCTGGTGAGGCCACTGGCTTCTTTAACACGGGTACAGAGGTTCAGAAGCGGCGTATGTTGGACCGGGTGCTCGCAGTAGACGTTTATGAACAAATGCGTGACTTCTTCTTCAAGCAAGAACGTTTTGCGCTGGCGAACGTGCAAACAATAGAAACGGAACAGGCTCGCTTACAGGCACAACGGGAGTCTGCTGAACAGGCGTTGGTGGCGGCACAGGCTAGGAAGCAAACAGCCGACACTGAAGCACAGAGGCAACTGCACGCTATGCAGGAGGCCGTTAAAGCTGATCTTCTTGTTCTGGAACGCCACATGGCGACGTCCCCTGCCGACCAGGCAACAGTGGCTGCCGACCAGGCCGAAAAATGGAGGTCGCAAGTTAACCTGTGGTCTCAAGCGTACAACCGTCTGGCTGATCAGAGCCGTAGTAGAAAACGAGAAGTGGAAAGGCTGAAAAGTTTGAAGCCGGTGTGCGTGGCTTGTGGGCAACCCATTGACCGCAGTTCGGTGGTTGGGCAGATTGCGGAAGCCCTTTCTGTGTCGCACGCTCTTGACAAGCTGGCAAGCCGTACTGCCACAAAGATGCGATGGGCAGTTATAGAAGAAGCCTCTGCGCACAGAGACGTGGATAAGGCCCGGCGTGTGCATGATGAATTCATTATGCGTAAACAGACGATTGAATCTGAAATAGTCAACGCTGAGAAGTGGGTGCAGCACTGGCAGAACGTGTTGAACAGCAGTGAAGATTTGCAGCCATTTGAAGACAGAGTAGCCCAAGCTAAGGTGGCTGAGCTATCTAAAGCTGCTGAGCTTGACAAACAGCACTTTGATGCTGTGTTGGCTGGCTATTGGAAGGATGCTTTCTCACCAAAGGGTATTCAAACGCTTGCTCTTGGCGGTGTTGTCGCTCAACTGGATGCCAGGGCCCGTTACTATTCAGACACGTATTTTGCCGGTACCCCACAACTGGCCCTAAGCATCGATGAAGACAAGGGAGCCATTGTCATAGAGGCAGATGGTTCACCGTACAACAACATGTCTACCGGGGAACGGGCTAGGGTGAACGTTTGTGTGCAGTTTGCTCTTTATGACCTGCTAGTAGCCGCTGTTGGACAGTTCAATGTTATGTTTGTTGACGAGCTGGACTCGGGGTTGGATGCTGACGGCGCCGAAGGTTTAGTGGATATGCTGCGTAGTATGAACAGACAGGTTGTGATGATTTCTCATGTAGCCGCTATTCAAGCACTAGCAACAGTGTCTGAAACTATCTCGGTAAGTAAGGCCAACGGCGTGAGCCAATTCACCGGAGGGGTGTAATGCAAGCTAAGAAGGTTGTAGCCAAGAAGACCGTTGCTAAGAAGGCGGTGATTGTGGGCGTGAACGAGATTCGTGTGGTGTGCACGGCTGACAGCTTCTTGGACATCGAGCAGGTTCCACCCAATGAAACCAACCCTCGAACGATCAGCGATGCAGCTAGGGAACATCTGAAGCTGTCCATCAGGCGTTACGGTATATTCAAGCCGTTTACCCTCCGCAGAAGATCCGACGGCGCTGTCCAACTGCTCGCTGGCAATATGCGGCGTCGAGTGATCCTGGAGATGAAGGCCGAAGGCTGTGTGGTGCCTCCAATGCCCGTCAGCTTTGTGGAGGTTACCGACGAGGTAGCTAAGGCCATCGTCATTCGTGACAACGTGGCCGACGGTGAGTGGGAAATGGACGGTTACAGCCGTTACGTGGCCGAGTTGGCTCAGCACTACGGTATGGAAACGGCGGACTCGCTGGGCATCGAGAAGAAGGACTTCACTGCGCTGATGGAACACTACGCCAAGCAGTCTGAGGCGATTGGCGAGGGTGTTCTCAGCATGGAAGAGCGTAAGGCCAAGCTCGTGGCTCACTTTAAGAGCACGGGCGGCCTCACCGACATCGAAGCTGAGCGCCGGGCAGAGCTGGTTTTGATGAGCGGTAATCAGGGTAGCTGGCATACTACGGAGGGTGGTGAGGCCCCCACGGTGCACGGCAGGCAGGAACGCAAACGCTATGAGGCCTCCTTCTGGTTTGAGAACATGGCCGACGTCGAAATGATCAAGGCGGCGTTTAGCCAGCCGCGTACCACCGAGTTGGACGGTGATCGCCTCCTGGCAATCGCGCGGGGGATCATAGAGGGCGTTCCGGTGGCGGGGGCAGCGGGTAGCCCGGTAAAGCGGGCGGTCGTCAAAAAGGCGGTAGTGAAGAAGGCCGTGTCCGTCAAGAAGACCAAGGCTGAAGTGGCGGTGTAGCTTAATGGCAGACACTAGGGGGTTCGCTACTTGTAGGAACGATGTTTACAACAGGAACGATGTTTACAACGCCATCATGGATGTCCATAACGCTCATAAAAAGCCATATGGCTACCTCGTGTTAGATGAGGATGCTGAAGACCTCATAACGATTGTCATTTATGGGCCTCTGAATGTGATACACGAAAAGGCTCTGGTGGTTCCCATAGAAGATGTAGAAGCAATGCACTTCTGGATAAGCTACCTTCGGGGTATGGGAGACAAACTAAGAACAGCTAACTACTTAGCGAAGAGCTTTTACAACCGGGCGGAGAGGCTGAAGATGGTTCTGGCTAGGATGGCTGCGCACGCGGAATACAAGGTTGTGGTGACGGCATGCCCTTCCAGTTAAAGACAGCGGGCCACGACGGGCAGCTTTATGAGCTACCGATAGTTGGGGATCGGCTGGTTCTCTATGGCTGTCAGATTGACCAAGCCGATCCCGACGGCTTTGTCGAAATCAAGCTTTCTCGTGGGTGCCCACCGCAGTATAGAGAGGTCCAAAATATGACAAGAGTCCTCCGGGCTACCGCACTTGGTAGGTTCAGTACATTGGCCTACTTGTCTATGAACGGCGCTGCGTGGCTGGTGGATGAATTATGGAGGCAGAAGGGCACTTACTGACAGTTATGGCTCAGCATGCTCAACGCAGCTATGCTTGGCACTATCGCCAGCATAACGACAACACTTTGGATCAAGCTACGCCGGGACTACGTCCTATGCCGGGGCCACGTCAGCGTCCCAGCCTGGAGTGGAGGGGGAAATACCCAGCGCTAACGCCAGCGCACGATATGCTCATGACGACTATAGCTTCACTTAACAATTATGAAGATAATCTGGGTATGCCCCGCGATGGGCTTGAAAGCGGTGTCTATGAATGGACTAATGAGAATGGTAAGACTGAGCTTACGGTTGTAGGCACCGATCCGTTCTTAACAACTTCCTGGCTCAGCAACGCCTTCCATGTACACCGCCAGGACACTGCTTTGCGGCATAAGTACTTACTTGCGGTGAAGGCCCTTTTGCGTGTACATTTGGCTAACCGCATGGGCATTTTCGTAGATGGTGCTCGGGTAACTACTCAGATACTCCCGGATACAAACCCTGTTCACTTGTTATACCGGTAAGAGTAATTACAATGAACACACGTGAAGAGTTAGACACGCTGATCGCGAAAGGGTGCAGCGCCCCCGATTGCACGCACGAGGATCATGCTGAGCTTTACTTTCACCAGCTTTGCCACCCCAAAGCGGCGATAGAGGTTTCCTACAAAGCAGGGGGCGAACTCGTTGTCGCCTGTTTCAAGTGTCATAAACCCATCATCCGAGTGATCGTGGCTACGGAGCAGCAAGCTAAGGATTGGGAAGACGAGTAGAAAATACCAAGCTGGAAAAGAAGTAACCTGCCCAGCGTGTAGAACGGTATTCACGCAATCCCGTGAACAGCATGGCAAGACCTGTGGCAATGACTGCAAGTTCGTGTGGAACCGTTCACGGTGGATAGCTAAACAGGTGCGTGAGTTTGGCTACGTTAAACTCTTCTGTGAACGCTGCGGCGACCCCTTGACTAAAAGAGGGGCTACCCGTATGTTTAAGGAGGGCAGGCTACAATTTTGCTCTGATGAATGTCGGTATGCCTTCGTTGGGGAGAATATGTCGGGTGAAAACAACCAGAACTTTGGTGGCAAGAGCATGACAGATGATACCCGCTATAAGATGCGGCTTGCCCATTTAGGTGAAAAGAATTACAACTGGAAGGGTGGAGCTGCCAGATACTCTCACTTCTTCAAGCAAGTTTTAGGACCCATGATGAAGGCTCTACGGCGTTATCGTTGTGAATGTTGTGGTAAACATCAAGTAGAGTTAGCTAAGATGGGCATCACGTTAGATGCACACCACAGAGATGGGAACAAGCATAACGATACGCCTGAGAACACCGAGATACTTTGTCACACGTGTCACATGGCCAAAGAATACATGCTTGGGATGTTTGATAGACGAGTTTACAAGAAGCCTCGTGGTAGAGCAGCTTGGCGTTTGAAATATCCTAAAGGGGAAACAAGTGAAGATGAAAACTCGGTATGACTTAGTTGACAAGCTGCCCTACGTGCCTGGGGTGCCTGATACGCCGTTGACCCGTGAGCAGACTAAGAACCGGGAAATGTACCTTGGTGGTTACGACTACATGTCACCGCGAATCAGCACGGAAGTTCCGGATTGTGGATTCCCGATGACCGTAGACGCCTACTCACTTTGTGCCTACGACTGTAGCTATTGCTTCGCCAGTATGATCAAAATAAGCCACAACATGGCCGGAAAGGACTTTAACGCCAGAAAGGTGAGGGCCATCGACCTTGCGAAGCTAGAACGGATGCTCAGCGGGAAGCCCAACAACAACCTGTACGAGCAGGAGCTCTACAACGGGTTCATCCGCTACAAGATCCCCTTTCACTGGGGTGGGCTCACCGACCCCTTCGATCGGTATGAACAACAGTTTGGCGTGGGGCTATCCATGCTGGCCCTGCTGAAGCAGTATAACTACCCAACGTTCATCTGCTTCAAGGGCGATGCGCTGATGCACCCGGAATACCAGATGGTCATCCAGGATGCCACGAACTTTGTGTTTCAGATGAGCATTGCTGGGTTGGACGACCACATGGGGCGCCTGATCGACAAGGGGGCCCCCGCTATCAGCCGTCGGTTGGAGATCATGCGCATGCTCAGTGAAATGGGCAAGCGCGTATACTGGCGCTTCAGGCCGTTCGTGCTGGGGTGGTCCGACTTGCACATGGATGAGTTGTTTGCCAAGGTCAACGAAGCCTGTCTGGGGAAGTGTGAAGCCGTGAGCATCGAGTGGATGGCACTCAGTGGCATGGCCGATGCCAACCTGAAAGCCCTCTACGACGACATGAGCAAGCACCTGGGCTACGACGTGCAGGAATACTGGCGCCGCATGTCACGGTCAACTGACAGCTACCGGCGCTGCAATGAGGAAGTGAAGCGTCCTCACTTCCTTAAAGCCTGGGGGTTGGCCCGGCAGTACGGAATGAGCTTTGCGGTTAGTGACCCTCACTTCAAGGAGTTGAACGACTCCTGTAACTGTTGTGGGGTACCCAAGACCGACCCCATTCTGGGCAGCTACACGATTGGCCAGCAGACAGAGGCGATCCTCATCGCCAAGCGCAAGGGGTGGGTGGCTTGGGGTGATATGGCCCAAGCGATGGACTGGGCCGCCAACTTCAAGAAGGTTGGCGACCATATTAACTTCGGTAGCGGGCGGGCGCACAACAAGCACAAAGCCATGAGCGTGAAAGATTGGCTGCACATGTTGTGGAACAGCCCCGAGAACGCCGACTCGCCTTACCGCTACTTCTGGGGCAAGCTGCTTCCCCAGAAGGACCTGGACGTGAACGGCGACATCGTGTACGACTACGTCCGCAGCGACTATGAGAACGAGGACCCCCGGTTTACCGATACAAAAGAGACGCATCGTAATTGCAAATCATGTGGTGCCTGCGGGTATGCTAACACAGCGTATGAAGGTAAGATTGGTAAGGCACAGGAAGTTGCCGGGCCTGTCATAGACATAGAACCTACAGAACCGCCGGTGCCTACACACCGTACCCGCATGGAAGATGAAAAACGGTTAGCCCGTGAGAATCTAGGGGTGGGGGTTGGATAATGAGTCTCCTTAAGACGGGTAATGTCTTAGTGTTGGGCTATCTTGTGTGGTCTCCTCACGAGGAGATTGAGTACACCCGGCGATGCGACAACTGCTTCACTGAAATAACCACGGCGTATTTACCTTCAGAACACGTGTTCCACTGCCAGCTTGACCTGTGTGAGGACTGCCGTAGCCGGAGGCGTCGATGAACATCCGTTTTGAGTTCAAGCTGGAAGACGTATGGGTGGGCGTTTTCTGGGCTAAGAAGTGGGAGTTCAATGAGCTTGGCAACGCCTACTGGCACGTGTGGGTCTGTCTATTACCCTGCCTGCCCGTCCACTTTTGGTGGCGGGCTAACACGTGACGGGTACAGTAACCCCGTTGCCCATTAAGAGGTGTTGGGTCTCTTGCTGTGCTGACTGTCCTTTCTACGGTGTCCGGTCGGCTTTGATTGGCCGTGAAAGCAGTGATGGATACCGTGGTGACGGATACCGTGATGGGTTCTGTAAACTGTTCCACGCGTACAAGCCGGTAGATTACACGACTACTGTGCCCTTTTGGTGTCCACTCATAGAAAGCTCAATCGTGGTTGACCGTGTTGCTGTAAGTCTCTCTTTGGAACCTCCTTGGAGAACCGACGGATGGATAGAAATTGGGTATCTTTTCCGTACAAGCACCTATCTGCAAGAGCGAGGCTTGTTAAGGCTATCCAAGAGGGGTGCGCTTACCGCTACGATCTGAAGACTGGCTCATGGAAACCATGCGTTGTACAGGGGCAGCAACCCATGTGGGGTATCTTCATTAACTTTTACCTTGGCTGGCAATGGAAAAATCTTGTGAACACACAAGCTTCAACCTTGTTGCCTTCGCGGACCCAGCAAACTCCGTAGTCTACGTGCGAGCTACATGTGGTGTCTGTGGTCGGCCTATGGCCTTCACGGGGCTCCCCGCTGGTTGCACCTATAACCTAGCGACGGTGGGGCGTTTTTGCTTTACTGCGAAGCTACCCGTTCGTCCAGCGGCAGATGGGGCTTGGGGGCGCTACAAAGAGGTAACCGATGGGGAAAACGAGCAGTTCACACTCAGCTTTAAGCCGGGCAGGGGTACACCCCGTTGTTCTGGGACTTAGCACTTACGTTGAAGAGACATTACGGAATATTCAGCAACCCGTTCTTGCCTCTATGATTTGCCAGGTCACACCAGAAGACATAAAAGAGGCGATGCAGCTATTAGCTGCTGACCGCGTGTTCACAACTAGTTGTCATCTGTCTGCTCAATACCGAGAGTTCATCCGATGTCAGATAGCCTACAAGAAGGCTTATCCGGCACCCTCGCAGGGTGTCCAATAGTCGTTGATGAGATAACCTTGGATGTAGACAACGCGATATTCGAGGGTATAACCCTAAATACCCTTCGTTCTAAGATGGGAAGGTACGGCATTCGGCCCTCCGCTGGTTTTTTGTGTGACTGGACGGGAGTATTACCTTCTTCTGTTGGTTTTGTTGATTATCCCGACCCCTTAGACATCAAGTCTTACCTGCACCCTGGGTACATCCGTTATCTTGACAACCAGAAGCGCCGTGAAGACAGCAGAGAGTTAAAGCCGCCATCTTGGTACCTGCGATTGTATGGAAGCAGAAATGACGACGTTCCCCGTTACAGGCGTGACCGGAGAACCTTCAGTGCTCACAAACCCTGCCGCAGCTTCTAGTTTCGGCTTTGAGCTTACTCTGAAAAATTGGTCTTCTGGTGTTCCCAGCGTGGAAATTATGGATCGGGCTAAAGGCATCGTCTGGTACGTAGACACCGTGGCAACTAGAATGGCGATTCTGTCCGCGAAGGCGCTTGGCAGAAACAGGCTAGAGGTAACCTTTCCGTTAGCAATAGACTATCCACCAAGGGGCGCAAAATTCGTGTTGTCTGTAGAAAACGAGCAGGTAAGGTCTTGGCTCCAGAATGTCTACTCCTTCAACGAATTTAGAACATCTGCATACCTAGTAGAAGGTGCCTTCTCTAGAGGGCTACACTCTTGAGCTTGATCATCAGTCTTGGTGGAACACAGCACGACGGTAGCACACTGACACAGATACGGGCTTACTACGACAAGGACCTTCAGAAGCAGATGAGCTATTACGCTACTGGCGGGCCAAGACATCGTATGATGTCAGAAGTGTTGAAAACAGTAGGTGTCCCAGCCGAAGGCACCATCGCCGATCTTGGTTGTGGCGCCGGCTACTCTTTGGTTGTCTTGCAGAAGCTGGGTATTACGCCAAGTCGGCTTCTGGGTGTAGAGCTGTCCCCTATTCTGGCTGGTTACGCTGCTTCAAACAATCAGGGTGTTCACGTAGACACTGGTGACATCGTGAAGTGGTTAGAAGACAGAATAGAGCCACTTGCCTGTGCTCTGTTTCTCGACTCTTATGAGCATATCCAACCTGCCCTTTACAGGCGTGTCTGGCGAGCGCTAGCTCGCTTGGTCACTGAATTTGTGTACATCGGAGGGCCCGCCATTGCACCCCCAGATGGGTCTGAACAAATAACGGATACGCCAATTACTCAGGGCAGCCTTCTGCGTGCTGCGGTGGGCTTTAAGCTATCTCATTGGGGTATCCATTCCCTCTGGAGAACCGGCGACTACATGCAGGCTATCCTAGAACGGAAGACAGATGATTCTTTGCCTCATGCAGAACGCCTATGATGCTCGTTCCCCGGGGCACCGAGCGCGCTTTGAGAGGATGCTCCAACACGGTCAATGGTGGCATCCAGGTTTCGACCGGAAGGTTAATAAGACCGGCTCTAGACTCCGACTGTTATTTGACTTTGAATGGGACCCGTGCGGCATTTGGTTCTTTAACACCACTTGGCACGTCGGCGATCGACCTAGTAGTCGTTTGGAGCCGGACCCCGACTACGTTAGATACTGGATCAACGTCCGACGACCAGACGTGGTAGTCGCCACCGGCGTCCAGGCAGAACAGGTCGCATTGGAAGTATGGCCGGGTAGCTTGATAGTCGTGCCACATCCGACGTATCGTTGCCTAACGAACAGGCTCTACCGTTTTGCTGCAAGGACTGTGTTGCGTATGAACAGTGAAAGCCGTATTGTACAACGGTGGGCATTTAGGCAGGAGCGCGGTTGGCACAGAACAGAACAGTTGTAAGGCGGGTTCAATTCCCGCTCGCTTGCCGAGGGCTGATGCGAAGGGAGGCCGGCTCGATCCCGGCTGAGAAATGCACGGTATAGGCTCGACCACAGGTCCGTGCTAACTCTGGTGAGACAAATGGCACGGCTGGCCCGGTCGTTACAGCATTGGCGGAATCCAATGTGAAGGGCAAACGTTTTGTCACCGCGAGCGGCATGTTCGGTGACTATATTCTACGGCGTGGGTGGGGACCAACGCCGTAGATGAAAGTGGGCTATGTAGAAGCTGTGTGCCCTGACACTGTAACCTTGCCGGATGGGGAAGACCGGGCCTGTAAGCGGCTACAGACACAGCTCTACAGATAGGGTTGGTGGAAACCCGTGCTCACCGTGCTGCTCAATTTCACTCCAGCTTGTCGTTGGGCACCGAGCGGGGGCGCCCGGAGGCTCGACGGCAAGCTGGATTCTTTATAGGGAACCCTCGTGGATAAGCACCTGTTTTACCTGATTGGCCCGCCCGGCGCGGGTAAGACGACCGCCGTACGTTCTGCCTTGCGGTATGTTCCTAGTATGCAGTGCAAGGAAGGGCTTGTCAGCTATGTCCGGTATCCGGTTGGGGCTGAGATAGGTGTCATACGAGGTGGTGGCTTCAGCGGAACAGACGGCTTGGCTATGAACGCGATAACTCCCGTGCTAAAGTGGTTGGCTTTTACGCCGATTCGCTTTATACTTGCAGAGGGGGATAGGCTCGGTAACGGGAAGTTTTTCTCAAGTGTTATCAGCCTTGATTTCAAGCTTACGGTGGCCTTGCTGGACTGTGACTATCAGTTAGCTTACAAGCGGCGCATCCGCAGGGACAGCCACCAAGACAGCGCGTGGGTGCAGGGGCGCTTCACCAAGGTGCGTAATCTGGTGGACCAGTGGGTACACCCCGATTGGGTTTTGAACGGTGAGGCTGGTGTTAACGAAATTGTAGAAGCCTTGTATGAGCACCCCGTATTTCAGGCAATAGGGGCCGTTAAGCTGCTTCAATGAAGGTAACCCAATTCAGGAGGGTAAGCGCGTGGCCGCAGAAGCCTCTGTCAATGTCAAGAAGCCCGTGGGTGTAAAGCGCCGTTTCCGTTTCGTGGCGACCGAGTTGCGCGACCGCTCTGTCACGCAGCACTTCACCGCGATCGAGGGTTCAGTCATCGAGCTTGATGAAAGCTCCCCGGAGCAGGGCCGGTTCATTCTTCAAATCACGGGGAAGGACAAGAAGAACGACAAGTCGGCAAGCTGGGTGGAGACGAAGAACAATCCCACCATCTTCTGGGAGGAGACCCCAGAGAACGCTGACCCGGCCAAGATCGTGGAGAATTTCATCAAGATGTACAAGCGTAACAAGCAGGTGAGGGCGCAGGCTATGGAGAAGGGCGTTCGCGTCCTGGACGTCGGCGAACGGGTGTAGCAAGTGCAACCGGTGTTCATGTCGCCCGCGTATGGGTTCAAGTTTGCGGCTTGCCCCGACTGCCGCATAGCGGCTGACAGGCAGAACGACCAGAAACGCTTCCTTGGGCTGGAGCCTTACCGCTGTGCATCTGGGCACGAGTGGGTATTCGATAGGCAGGATCGCGTAATGCGAGAAGCCAAGGAAGCGGTCTGGCAGATCACGTTTAAGTGTGCGAACAGCGTTATCTCGTGGGTCTTCTTCATAGACGAGAGTGAATTCTTGCAGTCGCAGGGCGTCACCGTTGGCCATCCGACAGCGAAAACAGGGGAAGTTGATGCAGATGAAGCGGGTTAAGGTCACCGACACTCAAGCCCCGGTGAAGACGCTGGTTGGGAAGCAGGTGAAGCGGCGGGTTGTCATCAACCCGGCTACTGGCCAACCCAGCCAAGCCGTTAGGCATCAACTGCGGCGTGCCAAGAATATGGCTATCCGTAAGGAGGCCATACAGGGGCACGCTCCCTCTGCGTACAACCCGGAAAGTATTACTGCTATTTCCAGAGCCATTGAAATGTTGACACAGGGTGTAAGTCTGCCAATGGCGGCTTATGACACCAAGCGTGTGCAGCAGGTTCTTCAAGGTGTTGGCAAGGTCGCCAAGGGTCGTGTACATGGTACCCCGAGGTTGGCCCGTCTAGAAGCCGAGAACCTGGCTCTGTGGATGCGCCGACTTATTTCTGCTGACCTGTTAGCACAGGGGTACACCATCCCGGAGATTGCCCAGCATTGGGGTATTGCCAACAGGATAGTCCGCAGCGATCTCCGGGAGTTATCACACTTCAAGGTATTAGCGGCTACCGCAGAAGAGGCACAGACCAGCATCCTGAGCACGCTAAACCGCCTGGAGACGCTACAGCGACAAGCCTTCAATGACCTCACTGCAATGGGGGCTGACCAATACATTTCCAGGCGAGAGCTTCGTCAAGAGATTGAGGCTAGGGAACTGCGCACGTTTGACCTGATGAAGAATCTTGGGCTGTTCGTCAACGCGGGGCTGCCCAAGCCCGACGATAAGAAAGAGATGAAGGACGGGGTGCACGTTGATGTTCACATAGGTGATAACATCCTTCAGCCCAAGCCCCCAGATTTCTACAAGAACCTGTCAACAGAGGAACTCCAGGCACACATGGAACAGTATGTCGCCAATCTCCGTCACCGGCAACTCACCCAGGGGGCTACCGATGCTGCTTACAAAGATGTCAAAGGTTGAGTTGAAGCGTTACCGAAAGCTCAAGAGGAAGGCGCAAGAGCTCAAGCGTCAGCAGGCTGGGCCAAAACAGGAGTGGCAACCCAAGCGGTTGAGGGAAAAGGTCCGCCTTGGGCGAGTAGCCCAACTTCGGGCTGGCACCAGCATGCTCTATCCGCCGTGTCTGAGCATCGCCGAGAAGGTTCTTCTGTTGGGGCTACGTAAGACAAACTTCTACCGAGCAGATGCCTTTCAGTTCCTTCCGGCGCACAAGACGCGGGCTCGACACCTTCGTAGAGTGTTCAGCAACTTGTCCAGTGAGGGGTTCCTCGCGCATACCACCATGTCCACGAGCGCCGGGTACCAGGAGCGTTATAAGCTTCTACCCGCCGCCGAGCAGAAGCTGAAGAAATTCTTCGGCCATATGGGCATACCGGCGTGAAGCTCCCAGAGCCCAAGGCTAGCTACACGATCGCCAACCAGAGGCGATACCTGGAAAGCGTTCTGGCCCGCGACCAGTTTACGGAGGAGAATAAGGGCAAGGTTAGCCCCTTGCAGTCGGCTGTTCTTAAGATGGTGACTGTAGCCCTCCAAGACGGCGGGGGTCTTGTGCTTGACGCCGGGTGTGGTACGGCCAAGACCAGCCACTTTCTGCAATCCTTTGAAGGACGCAGCAAGATCAGGGTGATACCGGTTGACCTGTCGGCTAAGGTTCTAAGCGGGGCAGTTAAGGCTTACCCGGAAGACGGTTTGACACCTGTTGTTGGGGATGTCCGTAGCCTCCCTTTCATAACAGGCCGTTTCCAGGGGGTGCTGGTTTTACAGGTATTGGAGTTTATGCCTCTTGCGGAACGCTTAGCCTTCACCACGGAGCTTGCACGGGTAACAGCGGAAGGGGGGCGGCTTTACCTTTGCTGTCTACAAGGAAGGCAGCAAGCCGAATACGAAATGGACATAACAATGTCGGGTGAAACCGGCATGCTGTATGAACCGGTGAAGCAGTGGCAGCTTTATCGTGACCTTCAGGCCAGTGGCTTTGAGCTGGAGAAGGTACAGGGTCTTGGTGTTTACAACGGCAATGACTTTCTCATTGCCATCGCTAGGAGGCTGAACAGTGAGCAATTTGCCGTCGTCAGGAATGCAAAGCAACGACAACCGGCCGCAGAAAGTCCGCGACCCGCAGACGAAAAGGCCGCCCGCCGTGCCGCCCTCTGGGCCTGACAAGGGTGGCGTCAAGAAGCCATCGTTCACCAAGGGTGTAACCGTCAAGTAGCT
>C687J35021_10000064_pt1 | contig 75738 bp, 104 predicted proteins | sample RifCSPhighO2_12_FD_35021 | JGI IMG/M metagenome (IMG submission 35021) | reverse complement strand
GAAGGGAGGCACATCATCAAGCACCCTGCTAGCCTTGGCGATCCAGTCATCAAGCTTACCGTAGCCGCTGGAGGCCCAGTCTGGGAAGGGACCCTTCATGAAGAGCTCCTCATTCTCCTGCCATGATTTGCGGATGACGTCGTACGCACGCTCCTTGTCAAGCTCACGCGTCTGGATGAAGTGCTCATTCGCGTTGTGGACGCCCGTGCCGAAGCTCAGGTGCGGCGTGGGTGTGAATGAGCCCAGCTTCCTTATGTGGATGAGAGAATGTCTGAAGGGGCACTGTATCCAGTCTGACAGCTCAGAAAAGGAGACATGGGGCTTTCCTGTGGGCCAGGAAACGGCTTCATCGCTTGACATTGGTCCATCATACCGCATAGGGGCTCATCTGGCCCATAAAACCAAGGCCGATGGTTACCATCATCCTCTGCCTGCAAAGGGCATCACGCTGTGCGCACGCATCTGACATGATACGTAGAAGACGACTTAGCAGTATCAGCTACCTTCCTTAACATCGACAACAGCCTTAGACATCCTCTCCCAATCCCTGTCTTCACGAACCTCAAGGTTCTTCTCCCATGCAGCTGACATCAGCTTAGGGTCTATCCCAAGCTCTTTAGTCTTATGAATCAAAGCATTTAAGTCCTTAGGAAAACATGAGAGCCCGAACCCGAGCTGGCCATCTGGACCAGGCACACGCCACCCCCACTTTCCCAGCCTTTCATCCAACGTCGCGACCTCAATCACACGGTCGTAATCAACGTCGCTCCCTCGTGCGTTCAATGCCTCACAGACCTGAAACAGCTCATTCGCAAACGATACCTTCGTCGCCAGGAAGCAGTTCGTTGTGTACTTCACAAGCTCTGCGTTTGCTGCGCTGGTTCGCACGATCGGAACGTTGGGATACGCACGCTTGAAGACGTCGCGGACGACTTTGGTGCAGCTTGCATCGCCACCGAGGATGATGCGCGTCTGGTTCTTAAAGTCATCGATGTAGTTCGCTTCTGTCAGAAACTCCGGCGAGAAGATCACGCCCTTAAGATGATAGTGGGGACCCGCAAACCTGCTGTGAAGCCCGTCAGTCGTTCCCGGTGGGACTGTGGACTTGATGACGACGATGTTCTGGCGACCGAACTCTGCGATGGATGCGACGACGCTCTCAACGACCCTCGTCGATGCTGACCCATCTGGGTTCATCGGCGTGGGCACAGCAACGAAGACCACCTGTGCTCGTTGTGTCAGCTCATCAAGCGTCTCAACGAGCTCAACACCTGCTGTTCCTGACCCTATCTTTCCAGGAGGATACTTGAATGGGTCATGGACCAGCACGTCAAAGGCGTGTTTCATACCCTTCTCAAGGGCCTCTCCCACATACCCGTGCCCGACGACAGCTATCTGCTTCCTTGCTTCCTTCATGCTTTCACCCGTAAGACTCATGCTCTAACAAAACTTCCATCATTCAATAGCTCATTCTCTTTGATACAGACCGTAACCCTACACCCCAACAGCTCATTGAACCTAGCAGGAGAGATGCCTGTGCCAGGTCTCTTGCATGCAATGTTTTCAGTTGTCAGCAGCTCACCCACACTTATCTCTCTTTTCGCAACGATACTTCTACGAGCATATAACCGAGCTCGTTCCTCGCTGGGCGTGGGTTCTTTTACGCACTTTCCGACAAGCGTCTTAACGAAACGTACGTTCTCCAGTATCTTACGTACATCGTCTGGGTCGGCGCTTAACCAGTGGTCAGCACTGAGCTTAAGAGACTTATCAACCGTAAAATGACGCTCAAACACTGTCGCCCCGCGGGCGAACGCAATCGCTGGTGTCCACATATTCATCGTATGATCTGAAAGACCTATCTGATACTTCTCTCCCCATTTTAATTTCAGCGTGTCTATCATTCCCAGATTTATTTCATCATCTGCTGTAGGATACTTTAAATTGCAATGCATTATGACAATTGATGAAGTTCCTCGCTCAAGGACGCTAACGGCATCCTCTATCTCATCAATCGTCGAGGCTCCCGTTGACAGCATCACAACCTTTCCCTTGCTAGCTATGCACTCAAGAAGGGGAATATTCGTGACATCACATGACGCGACCTTATACGCACAAACACCTATCCTGTCAAGATAATCAACAGCATCTGCATCGAAAGGAGTTGACATGAACTCAACATTGAACTTCTTGCACAACCTCGCAAGCTCAGCATGTTCATTCTCACCAAAGGAATCAAGGATAGAATATGAATCAAACTGTGAACCATCCTCAACCTCCTCGCCGCTCCAATCCCAAAACCTCGGAGCGTCTGGCACGCATAGGTTATCAGCCTTATACGACTGAAACTTCACGGCATCTGCTCCGGCAAGAGCTGCCTCGCGTATTAGACGCTCAGCTAGCTCAAACGAACCCAGATGATTTACGCCCGCTTCCGCAATAAAGTACGGTTCACCACCTCGAATCCTCTTCCACAATTCATGCTCGTTCATCTATCTTTTCCTTAAGCCTTAGGCGTTCATCGACCATCGTTGAGAGGCTGCCCGCACGCTTAAAGTAACGATAATAGGGTAGCTTCAGATGATAGCCATCAAAATTCTTTATGTAGCGAGAAATGAAGTCATAGTCTTCTCTATTCCGCAATGATTCATCATACAGACCTAATGCATCCATGTACCGACGCCTAAAGACAACTCCAGCACCATGGTCTAACAACCTATCGAGAGTGTTTATCTCAACCTGACGCTGGCCCTCTTCGTCAACCCTGATATGATCGCAATACACAAACCCTACATCATCATTCCAGTCTAAGACCTCACACATTGAATGTGCAAAATTTCTGTTGATAAAGTCGTCTCCGTCAACACGTGTTATGTACTTTCCTCTTGATAGATGGATTCCCACGTTTGAAGAGCATGAAACGCCACCGTTTGTCTCAAGCCTGACTGACGTTATCAAGCTTCCGAATCCCTGGATCTGCTTCCATGAACCATCAGTCGAGCAGTCATCAACGACAACAACCTCACAAAAACATTCATCAAGCGTCTGGTTTAGACAGCTCGATATTGCACGCGTGATATATTCCTCAAGATTATAGCATGTGATAATCATGCTAATCTTTGGCTTAACCGATGATGACCCTTGTTCCATCATGCTTCACATGCCTATCTAACAGCCTTGCCAGTGAATCATTATTGATGCTTCTGACCCAGGGCTTCTGACATTGTGTCGCCATTGAGATGGAAGCATCAAATCGCTCATTGCTGTCACTAATCATAGGAACAGCGTTGTCTGTGTTCACATCATGTTGTATCACGTCTGACGAGAACCCATCTGCGTGCAGCTCAGGCGCACAAAACTCATTAACCAATGCTTTCGCTGTCTTAAAGTACTCTTGAGGAGGGTCTAAGCCCATATCAAATAGGTCTATGCCCACAATGCGCTCAACACCGAGAGCCCTAAGAAAGGGCCAATACATGCAGAAACCACATCCTACATCTAAAACGCTTTTTACTTCACGGTTTAGCAGCGCATCATAAAACCTACGATCAGTAGAAACAACTTTCAACCACCTCTCATCAACGATAGGGACTGACATCGCCCAATGCCAAAGATTATATTGTGGCTTATGACGTGACCGCAGAAACTCTTTCATCTGTAGCTCTATCTGATGAAACCCTTCTTGAATGAACGATTGATGTAAGCCTTCCGTCTCAAGCATGTTTCTCACCCTATCCTCGTCATCTCGATCGTGCATGTCAACATAATCAGTTACAACAACACCCTTGTAGACGCTAAGGGCATCCTGATAGACACAGCGCCCACGCATCACATGTATCGCTGCATCCTCCAGTCCGTCTTGGTTCACAGTGAACACTTCATACAACTCATTCTCAAGTAACTTATCAATGCATTCATCAATCTTAGCGCCTGTTATCTGGGGTGAGTTTGCCTGGACCCGTACGAGAACGTCTGGTAGGGCGTCACCGCACACGTTCTTGACGGCATGCTTGAGGACATCCTGCGTCCAGACACTGTCTTCAGCTAGCTGTTGAGGTCTATCAATCACATTCACACCTAGGCTGCAGGCAAGCGACTTTATCATCGCGTCTTCTGTTGACACCCATAGGTTCATCCTATCAACATACTTGCTCTTTAGACATGCCTCGATTGACCACTGTAACATCCGTTTTCCTGCAATGAAACGGATGTTCTTTTTAGGTAATCTCTTGCTACCCCCACGTGCAGGGATGACACACATGACACTCATCGCTGTCACAGGTCTAACACACTGACGACCTTGTCACCTGTGACGCTGGTCGCTGCAACGCCTACTTTTTTTGTATCCCTTGGTAACCCTACGTCATAACACAGCCCACCGACGTGAAATGTATTACATCTGATTACCTCATCTTCGCTGTCAAGCACGTAGACGAATGGTTCCTTCTGGAATATCTTCCCGCTGAATCGAAATCGTATGTTAGATCCGACAGCTTCCGTGAAAACACTTAGCTTCGTCTCACTAAGCCCAGCAGATGCTTGAAGCGCTCGTTTAGCATCATCCCATCTGTATGGAACACCAGACCTAGACGAGGCACGCTTGATCAGGCTTATCGCGTGCCTCGTCTCATCCCTCATGTCGCGATGGTCGTGGCTAAAGTACGACAGTATCAACGGTCTTCTTGTATACTTCGCATAGCAGAACGCTTCATACACATCGTCGTACGAGAGGCTATAGAGCCTTGACCTCAGGTCAGTACATCTAACGATGTACCTACGCATGTCGCCCACGCATGTGATATCATCACTGTGCGGGCGGTAGTATCCCCAGCTGGTAGGAGCGCCGTGCCAATTAAAGTCAAAGATGTCATCTGTCGGCATCGAACCTCGAAACGAGCGGTTCGAATAGTCAATCATAATGTTGTCTTCAAGCCATTGAGAACACTTAATGTCCTCTATCGTACCACCAGCACGGAACGCTTCGGGAAAATCACCTCTATGTATGATTCTGTGCCCTAGTATCTGCTCCCATGCACGTGATGAATCCCAATCATTGCTCCACTGGTCACCCACACCAGATGCAGGAGGATGATGATAGTGCCAATGAAATGAATCATCTCTAATATTCAATGACTTGATGTTATCATATGTGTCGTTATATTTCTGTACACGATTTTTAGGATTCGTCTTAAATCCCATGAAATCCATTATGAACCAATTAAACTTATAACGTCCACCAAAAGAATCACTATTTTCAAGACGAAAAGTATCAGACGTTAACTCTTTAAGCGTTAATGATATATCAACCCAATTATCTAAAAATTCCCTAGTCCCATCTGGATTTCTTCGAACATCGCCACCGATGGGCCCTTCTGTATCGATGCAGTGTACGACACGAACTTCAGGACAGCAGGAACCACCCATACTTAATCATACCCGATACATGACCTCTCGTTCTATGCCACAGAAAAACATCATTTAACAGATGCCAGCGTCTAACAACGAAGTCAAGGAACGCAGGTTCAACATACTCTATGCTTCCATCTAATGATACGCGTTCATTTAGCTTCTCTGTCAGCTCGCATGAAACTGACGATAATAGTTTCAGATATAGCATCAGACATTTGAACCTATCATTGAAAGTATAGTGGCTTGATATGTTTACCGTTCCGCAGATGTCTCCCACCAAGCCTCTGAACTCACGTTCAAAGCATGACCAAGCCTCATTCGCCGCGAAGATAAACAGACGCACTGTCTCATTAAGGTTAAGCATCTCATGATTAAGCCTCACATCATCGATGCTAGGCCTAGAGATACTATAGTTCGTATACTTCTCAACGTTTGAAATACTTCTATCGACAGACTTTAGGTATAACAGTGTGCGTCTTCTTTCGTCTGAGGTGTCATGCGTCACTAAATCTAGACTTTCAAGCAGACAGATTCTCTCAGGTAACCACTCCAATATCTCAACCTCATCAAATGCATCGATAGCTGGCAACGCTTGAATCTCATCACCTTGTAATAGCTGCAGATCAAACTTCTCAATCTCATTGATGCGTTGAAAAAACTCACGTGGATACACTATCACATTTCCACCCATGAGAAAACGCTTAATATTGTCGCTTATGACGGGCTGTTCATCCAACGTTAAGAAATCTAGATCAGATATCCCTGGATGAGAGATAGAGCCCGCCATGTAGATTTGCAGCCCAGGGTTGTCGCTGCAGAACTCACTGATCGCATCATAATACTGCTCAATCATACAGTCTATTCCATAACTCATCAACAAAACAAAATGCACGTTCAAGATAATCGTTTGGCACGACATCCTGAACCCACTTGGGTATCTCGTTTGACATTACTGGAAACTCTTTCCATATACGTCTAACTTCTGAAGCCTGTTCGACTATCTTCCATGTTTCAGGCGTGATATATGGCCTAACAAGCTCAAATGAATCACCCTTTCTACAGTTCATGCCACGTGCATTCATCCATAATGTGGGTAACAACATGATGACAGACAACATATACTTAAACTGATACATGTTATCATCGGCATTCACATACCTTTCTTTCAGGAACACTCCGCGCAGTCCATGATGCATTAACGCGCCGTCAATAGCTGCATCCTTGAAGACGTCATGAATGCTCTTTAGTCGCATCACCTGCTCCTGAGATGAGTCACGAACCATAAACCTCATGACATTCTTTTCATGAAGAAGTGACGCTCCGTCTATGAATAGCTCATGAGGATAGAATATGTCAGGATACATCTTAAGATCAGACTCTAGCATGCACTGCACACCATGATGTTGCAGCTTATCAACGCGTGGAATTATCTCATTTTCTATAAGAAGACAACTATTTCGAAGCTTTAGAAAGCTAGACAATGACACCAAAGCATTATCTTTGATAATCACTATTATATCAAGATCGCTCCAACCCATGACATAGTCTGCTGTAGCTAGGCTACCCACAACTATAAAATCACAGACAAGCTCACGTATGGATTCAACAACCTGTTGAAGGTCAGATAACGCATTGGCATACTCGCATCTTATGCCAGACGTATCAAGTCCCATGACCTGTATGTCTGCACAGCTTAACTGCGACTCCTCCAGCGCGAGCACTGGTAGCGCAGCATTAGATGCCCTAACATTAGCAACAAGCATGTCTTGAACGTATCGAGGCTCACAGAACAACTGATTTGACCTAGAATGCAATAGCCAGTTTAATAGCTCATTCGTCCTAAGCTGCAATTCATTGTGTGCATGATCCATCTTCAATCACATCCATGACATTCTTTCGTGCGCTACTATGGTCACCTGGAAAATGCATCGCCTGGTACGACGACCAATCCTTCTTTGATGACAGCACTGTCTCTATGCTATCTGATACAGACTCAAACGAAAACCCATCCGACAAAACTGCTGAACAATGCACACCATCAACAGCTGGACCTGCGTAGTACCGCTCATTTATTAGCTCAATTCCAGGCTGCGGACGCTCTCCTTGGTGCAGCACGCGATGCAGCTCAGGAAACACACACACTGATGGCACATCAAGGAATGCAAGCTCATTAATAGCCGATGAACAAAAGTTCACAACACATGCTGCATGTGCATAAAGCATCAAATGATCAAACGGATTTTCATCTGAAAGCACTGCTTGAAACTTCGCTCCCTCGGCGTGATCTACCGTATACTTCTCACGCGTCTTAAGGATGAGCTGTAGACCAGACTCATGACAATACATGTCAAGATATTTAAGAAATTGTTCTACAACATGCTTAAAGTTAGAATACCTGCTATAAAAACTATTATGTGGTGCCATGAAAACGATATATTCAGAATTGTCAATGCTTTTAAACGTGCTGATTAGATCAAACCATGGACTACCAATAGACATGACGTTATCGTAGCCACTCAAACGACGAATAGCCTGCAAGCTCCAGTCAGAGTTTGCAAAGAGCGTTGCATCGCTAACAATTTTGCGACAGTTATATATCTCATTCCAGCAATACTCAACAGCATATGTATTTGCTGGTGCACCCTCATAGATAGAGCTCCAAATACTATTAAACAGGTTGATGCCCAGAACCGCATCATGTCTTTTTCGTTCACTTAAAAATGAAGCTCTGACACCCTGTCGATCGTCAAACTGGCGCCACACCACATTCTCAAAGCCGTCGATGCACTGAAGCTCAGGACGCTTACACGTAGAGTAGACAACACAATCGTGCCCACGGAGTGAGGCCTCAAACAGCACAGCTGCTAGCGCCTGAAACGTTTGGGCTTTATCCATCAAAAACGCTATTTTCATAACGCTCTTCGTTCTATCAGCTCGTTTGAAGAAACTGGTCTGTCAAGATGTCCAAAGAGCTGCTCCATCTCATGTAACGTAAAAGAAGGGACTATCGTCATCATCGGCTGCGTTTCAGAAGCCTTGTATCCGTTAGGAAAGTCAACAACATACGGATACTTAAGAAACGCTTTCTTCAACCCAAGGGCGTCAGCACGCCAGAGGTAGTCACGGTAGTGGTCAAACGTCTCTCTCTCATCTCTCCAGTCCCGTAGCCTCTGAGAGTCTGTCTCTCTTTCTATCTCTAGATAGGGACCGATGCGTTCATACATCACACGTGTCATAAGATGATAATCATCATAACCCTTATGTCTTGCAACATAGTATGACACGTCACTTTCAGTCGTAACAACAGGTTCACGTTCGTTATTGGACTTCATCAGACGATTATGCCACATCCCACGATAGATTACGCTGGAGACATTAGCGCATTGCTGAATTACACCCAACATCTCAGACACCCAATCGCCTGTCCTAACAAACTGATGATCATCTGCTATGTCTATGAACACGTCACCCCTGCCTACAGCGCGCGCGACATTGCGTGCCAGACCGAACATGGCATGTGATCTAAATCTCTTTGACTTAGGCGCTAGCTCCTTGTATGACAGCGCTTGAAAGTATGTGCATTCCCTAGAGAACAGAACTGAGACATAGGGATGCGTGCTCATGTGCTCATATAAGAAATCACGTGTTCCGTCAGTAGATCCGTAGTCAGTGATGACCCATTCAAACCTATCATACACGTTGTGCAGCTCAAAGCTAAGCAACAGATTTCGCAGCAGCGACAGCCTGTTGAACGTATTAACGTGGTACGTCACAAATGGCTTGTCCATCATTTCACTGCCTGCACGTTCAATGACATTGCAATCCCATTATCAAAGTCCATGTGCGGACGATGGGCAAAGCTAAAGTCATCGATGTTGCCATGAAATGTCTCTCTAGGGTCATACAGCTCAATCCGCTTAAACCCTGCCTCATAAAGTAAGGCACGGATGTTAACAAGGTTGAAGATGCGTCGATGCGTAAATTCATCCAACACCTCCTTTTCACGACCACCGTAGATCCAGTTTAGACAGTTCTCGAGATCATGTGTCCGCTGATAGTACATCACTGTCGCATCCCAGTCTGGAACGGAGATACGGATCATACCACCAAACTTCAGGACGCGATACCACTCGCAGATCGTCTTAAATGTATCTGATCGCGGGATATGCTCAAGCACATGACATGCATAGATGTAGCTGAACATCTCTTCTGGTAAGAAGCTTAGGTCACGAGCGTCCTTCTTTGGATAATCAATCCCAGGAATGTCAAGACTATCAAGGTTCCTGAACCCCTTGAATGGCTTCTGCCCACATCCAATGTTCAGCAAGCAGACATCTGAAGACGTCACTTTCCCATCCCGGTCATACGGTGATGGGAAATCCTTATCACCTTCATACCGCGGTAAGAGCCATTTCACAGTCATAACCAACACCCACAGTCTTCCTTTCGCAGGCCGTTTGCGATTAATGTCTTCTTAAGTCCCTGCTCAAGCGTCGTCGTGGGTGTATACCCATATGACTTCATCAGCAGGATGTCGGCTGCTCGGTAGAACACACCCTCAGGCTTATCGGTCAGGCAAGTGATCTTTGGCTCACCGTATTCCCATAATAGGGTGTGCGTCTGCTTAATCAGATCAACAAATGTCATTGGGTTACCCGTTCCCAGGTTCACAGCACGGCCATCATTGACCTGGGGTGCAATGTGAAGGATCGCATCGATGCAATCATCGATGTAGATGAAATCCCTGACCTGATCGCCTGATCCCCACACTTCAATGGGCTTCTTCCCCTGGCTCTTCATGACTTTTCGAACCAATGAAGGGTACGGATATGACAGATGCTGGTCCTCTCCGTAACCCGAGAAGGGACGGAAACAAACCGATTGCAACCCATTCCGTTCGAAAGCGAGCTTTGCCAGATACTCACCAGTCAGCTTGGCCCAACCGTACGTCAAATCAGGCTTTCCGATGACGTCTGATGACAGATCGATCAGGTCCTCACTGAGGAGACGATGACTCTGCCGTGTCTGATGTTGGATCGGGTACGCTGCAGATGAACTGAGAAAGATGACCTTCTTCTGATTTGTCTTGACTGCCCAGTTGAACATCATCGCATCAATCGCGAGGTCTTCAGCAACTGAGAGTGGTTGATTCTCAATTGTTAAACGGCCGCCTACGACAGCTGCTAGATGGATAATCATGTCGAATTGTTCAGAACTCTCATTAAAAAATGCCCTGCAGTCAACATTGAGGAACCTGACCGGTTTTGTTGGCTTGAGGTGATCCATCCACAGATTCGGATGGAGCGAAGACTCAGACACCATGTTATCGACACAGACAACGTCGTCGCCTCGGTCACACAACTTCTTTGTCATGTGGCGCCCGACGAAGCCCGCGGCGCCCGTCACTAAGATTTTCATATGAGCCTCGCTACATCATCAATCCAGGTACGCTGAAATCTATGCATCTTTTCAGAGATGAATGGTAGACCGTAAATCCCGCAGACAACATCAGCATACATCTGCAAGATCGATACTTCCTTCCTTACCTCAATCGAGTTGAGCCTCTGGAGGAATGTAATCGTATGCCTGTAACCAATCAACTCCTTCTCAAGGTCATTTGAGAGGTCGTGAATGTTCCTGTCCTGAAACACGCTCGGACCTCTGAAAAGCACTCTACTATCTAGCTCCCGCATTACACGTTGCGTCATGTAGCTCGCCCATATGTCATCCATCCGACCGATATCATAGGGCAGGCACATGCAGGATGCGACCCGACGAGAGAAGAATGTATTCTGGGTGTTATAGGGAGCAAATGACTCCATGATCGATTCGCGATCACCAAAAATAAGATTGAATGGGCCGTGAGCGATCCGACACACGGCATCGACATCAGGATCACCATTCCACAAATCAGCAACAACATCAATATCACTATGTCCACCAGAGACGAAATCATGCTGCCAACGCTCTTCAAGCAACTGCACAGGAAATCCACGATGCCAAAGCTTCAGACCTGGATAGGCTCGATCCCTCAGATCGATCTCATGAATGTAAAGCGGGTCAACGACAAGGTCAGATTTATACCAGGGTCGCTCTACACGCATCGGAAATTCAATGTCACGTCCCCAGTTTGGAAGCGGGATATTATCATCATCCACAGTCGCAATGATGTCTGCACCCTCACGGAGAGCAAGCAGGTAACCGATGTTGCGACGCTGGATTACACTCCATGGAATCTGCTCAACGCAATTGAAACCCAGGGTGCTCTGTTGGCGGGGGGGCACATATGTCCCCCGCTTGAGTTTGTAGTCAGTCGGAGTCTTCAGGTCACCGACCACAATCAGATGCCAGTCTTCCATCGCATCAAACTTCTCAATAGCCTTAGTGGGGCTATTAATTGATGTAGTGACGATGAACTTCTTCACAGACTGATCAGTTCCTGTGGCACATCATACATCAATAATTTTTCTCTAAGAAGCTCACGCGTTTGAGCATGGATAAATCCTCGTTCATGATCGATATTATACGGATTCATCGCTCGATGCTGAATCCCGTCATCGTAGAATGGATCGTTAAGGGCTGTTCCAACAATGTTCTGACGCATTGTTGAATAATGCCAGACTCTGTCGCGATGTTTTGCTAGCTGTAAGCTAAGAAAACTCTCTACGTTACACGTTCGCACATGCTCTTCAGGATCGACATCAAGCAAGCCAGCATCCAATATAGCTCTTGACAAAAACAAAAAATGGTCATCACAGTCGCCGTATATCGTCTTTGGATTTCTGTAGTCAAGCCCTCTGCCTCGAAAAGCAGCAACATACGTCATTTTTTCCATCTGTTCAACAATCTTTAACAAAGAGTCTACGTTGACCGCAAATGCATCTGCATGCCAATGGACAACATAGTCAGCGCGACATGCTTCCATCGACCCTTTAATGCAGTTAAATTGTCTACGCCTTAAGTTTACCTTGGGCTCTGACGGAATATTAGCGCCCATTGTCAGCTCATCAATGTCAAGCTTCTCTATTAACTTTATGCTATTCTGATCATTACAACATACACTAATAAATGCATTATTAAAGTCGATCCAGTGTTTACGAATGATATTTACGTTAGTTAAAACTTCAGAAACCTTATTAAAGACTGAAATTGCTATCCCTAACTTCAATGTCATAAGTTTACGCTTCTTTATCTAAAATTCTTCTTGTTTTCTCTATGATTGATTCACGCGCGCTCTCTGAGATATTTGACAACACTATCAGCCCAGGCCAATGAGCTATTAGCTCATATTTCACGTCAAAATTTTCATCGTTAAATGATGCATCTGTCGTAAAGAATTCATCAGAATTGAATCTCACGTCTTCTGCTCCCTCACGTCGATCATCTATCTCGGCCTGAGAAAAGGGTCTACCTGAATCATCTATTCCTGCTACGGCGTGATCTGGAACATCATAAAGCCTAAGCTTCTCAAAGTTAAGATCAGAACACCACCTTAACACCGACAGCCCATCTAACACATCATCTACACTAACTCTTACAGTATCATGACATAAGACAGCGTCATGAAAAAATACAATAGCATCATTCGAAAGAAACGGAAACCAAGCATTTATCTCTTTAAGAACACGATTACGAAGATGAGATGAATCAATAAACAGCACATCTATCAACTGATCATCTGCCATTACTTTAGATATAATAGTGTTATCAACACTATCACCCGTTAAACATCTAACATTAGCCAATGGCGGATATCTTTTTAATATTTCATTCTTATAAATGTCATTTTTTCGTTTTATATCAATGCTTGTAACATTTCCCTCTACTGAACATGCGGCGCCTAGCAGACATAGACCCTCTCCCGTGCATGTTCCAAGCTCTACTGCTTTCCTTGCTTCTGCTCCTACAATCAATTCAGCCATACGTCTAGCATGAAACATTATCCCTGTGTATTTTCTTTGCTTCTTCCCTATTCCTTTGTATGCTACTGCATTCTCGATATCTGTTACGTATCTTTCAAGCTCATTAGAAAATGACATAAGCTACTCCACTCAATCTATTCATTTATCACATACCAATCTGGAAAGAATTCATCAAACTTAAACTCACTTGATGACATGAGATGATGATATAGTAATGGTTCAGGCCTGAATACGCTATGACTTTCTACAAGCGTATGAAGCACTTTAAACAAACGTGAATAGAATGTCATACCCTTAGATGAAGAAAATGCTGATACATCAGAGCACCAGACTTGTTGCTCAGAATGATTCTTCGCAACAAAGATCGTAGCCTGTGCCTGTTCGATTACCGTATCTGACAATACTAGATCATTCTTAAATGAAACGTCAGTCCTATGTCTAAATACTAAATCATATTGAAAATGTAGTTCATTTTCATGATTCCTGCGAATCTCATCACATTTCATGATCTTATAATACATTCCCAGTATGTGCTCGCCGTTAGTCTTCTTTTTAACGTCACCAGCCCTAGCATGTCTTATATACGCATCAGTGTTCCACTCACGATCACGCTGAACATTTAGAACTATCGGCTTGTAAAATGATATGACGTCACTGATCACATGTCCAAGAGATTCGCCCGTCCTATCAATATCACCATTCTTTCGCCAGTCTCTAGTTGACCACGTATCGATGAAAAAGTCAAATTGATAGCCTGGATTAGGATCAATCACATGTCGCTTAAGCAACTCATATCCAAGCTTGGGTGCTCGAAGATGTCCTGACACACATACAGCTACGCGTTTCATCGTATACATCACTCATTCGAGATAGAGCGTGCTAAGGCTCTCTCGATGTCAGCCAATGTTGCTATGTCACGAGAATCTACGGCCTTATCACAGATCAAAACATCATACGGATACTTTCCCATGACAAGCTCATGATGTTTAACACCCCACTGTTTAAGCTGACACAGCGTTAGAGGCCTAATCTCTGCATTGATCCTCTCAATGTCTCCTTCGCAGCTTATCATCCCACGTGCTGTGAATATGACGATATAATAGCCAGCATCAAAACATTCATTGACAAGCCTAACTCCCTTCAGAATGGGCTCACATGTGTGATACTTTAGAACGCCACCCTCCTCTGACCTGCGTGTGCAGATGACATCATCCATATCGAAGGCAACTCGTTTCATCCCTTAACAATCTCCCCAATCCGTTGTTTGATTGCATCCTTGACGATCGTATCGAAGTCAAGACCGTCCTTAATGAGATGGCGTCGGGCATTTCGGTACGAGTCAGTCTCAAAGTTATAATGACCGCATAGCGTTGTTAAGTACCCAAGCTCATCAGATATGAAATCTCTGTTGAATGATGCCCAGCGCTCCCACTTTCCTGACTTGATGCATGTACGAATAAATTCATTCAGTTCATCATATAGTCCAGCGCTACGAAGCATGTCAATCAAAATCTCTGTCTCTAACACTCCAAACTCAGGTGCGATGTTGAATGCATCAACACCACAGTCAGCACGGGCTTTAAGCTCTTCTGATGTTAGGTAATCAGAATTGTGTTCCTTAGCCTCCAGCCCGTGCTTATGACAGACAGCAGCCATCTCTGCCGACCTATTCGCATCAAAATGACCTGTGTTGGCCATACCATTGACATTCGTTCCAGACTGGACCACAGCATAGATGATGCAATCGAATACAGACGGATCAGCACCTGCCTCAACAAGCGTGATAAACTCATCCAGCTCTTCTGGAGTGTACCTTCTAATACCCTCCTCAGTCCCAATCTCAAACATGCATGTTGAATCAATCAGATGACAGTGATTCAAGAGACTGATCGTGCACATCGCAGCCCCCTCGATCGTCCTATACATCTTCCATGGATCAATATGGATACACTTTATACCAGATTTAACATCACATGTCAATGAGTCTAACCCATCATCCTCTACAGACCCCTGTCCTGGACCCCCATGATCACGTATGATACGAAGACTGGTATCATGAGACACAACATAATCGATAAACTTTTCAGTCGTCCAGTTACAGACGTACCCACACCCCAAAATGCTAGCCTCAACCTGCCTTCGTGATGGAATAAACCCAGCTAGATCAGATGGTCTATTCTCCTGTTCAAACTCAATGGCTGCATCGACAACATTCTTGCTCATGGGTCCAATGAATAGCTTCATATGATACACCTTAAGAACTCTATCTCACGCGGAATGTCAAGTGTGATGTCTGTGTATATCTCAAACTGCTTTAAGGCCTGATACAATGCCATCTGTTTACCCGTAGAGTTCTTTAAACCCAATGCTTCTGCTCGAATAATTAAGTCTGTCTGTTTCGGACTGTTGACAACGTCAAAGACAAATCTATACATCCCAAGGACATCATCTGACATCGGAAAAGACTCATCATCCAAACCGAGTGCTGACGCATTTATAAGAACATCGGCGCTCAAAGCATTGAGGTCCTTCAAAACACACGCTCTAATTCCCAAAGCGCTAACAAATCCTGCTAAAGCATCAGCTTTAGATTCTGTCCTATTCCAGAGATACATCTCCTTGAATCCCATTATTGATAGAGCATAGACGGTTGAATACGCAGTCGCACCCGAGCCGACGACAGTGGGCGTCATATGACATTCATACGATGAAACAAGGTCACCTAATGCCATCATCACGCCATCAACATCAGTGTTATAACCAATAAGACGTCCGTCCAGGTGCTTGATGGTGTTAACAGTAGGAACAAAGCTAGCATGTCCGTCTGTCTGATCAAGCAACGATATCACACGTCGCTTGAAGGGCATGGAAACACTGCAACCAACTATCCCAAGGGCACGAACTGCTGTAATGCTATCATTTAACTGATGATCAGCCAATGCTCGAGGAACATAAATGTAGTCTAACCCATAACGTTCATACAAAGAATTGTGGATCAGAGCGCCTGTGCTTCCTGGATTAGACGAGATCGAAATACAGACTTTGGTGTCCTTACAGATCATCTCTGTGTACCGCCCGATGCAAGTAACTCCATCCCATGTAGTAGAGGAGCTTGTCAAAAGGATAAGCGTGCAGCGGAGCCATGTTCAAGAAAATCAAAGCCCTGATTGTCTCAACATCCTGCATAATCACAGCACCGAATAGATCGTTGATGTACTTCCTGAGAACAACCTGTGACTCATTCAAAGTTAGAGTCGTATCAATGTCATACGTGACACCGTCAGCTGACTCATCATACTTGAACTTGTTCTGCTTAATCAGGTTGTAAGGGATCGTCAGGCCACCATAGAGCTTAGCCAGATCATACCTCATGTCACCGACATCGGTCCTACCATCGAAATCCTGACGCCAATCGATCAGTTTGAATGCATCCCGACCCGTCGAAAGCCAACCTGACCTGAGGACGTTGTCGAACTGGAGGTCTCCGTGGAAGTTTGTCGGCAAACCGAATGACAACCCAGACCAATTGACGTCCTCAAAGACTGAAGAAAGTGGAGGGAGCGGCTCACCATTGACGTTGGCAGGCAATTCCCTAAGCTCTGGGTACTTCTTGTAGAACATTGCGACCCTCTCAAGGGTCTTCGTCCTGTAGAACTTGTCACACGACTTGTTATAGGCATCCTTGTTGATACCCTCTACCTCAATCCATAGGTTGTTCATGGCCCACGTGATAAAGTCAGACGTCAACTTCGGTGTCAGACACTCATAGACTGTCTTCCCCTTGACCATCTCGTACGAGTAGAACCGCTGGGATGACTTCCTGATCGTCGGACACAGGTCTTCGAGTTTCTCAGCACGTGCCAACCTGTTCTTGACGACATTCGGGTCGCCAAAGTACTTCACCAACAACCCATTGATCTGGTAGGTGAACTCATTCACCTTGTCAAAGACGAAATTGTCATCCCCCTCAAAGTGCTTCCTTGTCGCCTCAAAGCTCTCGATCGTCCCAGTATCGAACCAAGTAAATTCCTCAGGATGGAGCCGATGGAGAATCATCGTCGCCAAACCGTTCGACAACTGCTTCTCATTTTCGATTAGTGTATCATCGGCCTCCAAGGCTNCCCAGAACTCTTCATAGTCCCTGATCCCTGCAACACCGACGAAGGCGAGCCGGTTGTCACATTTCCGTTTATCTGTGAGCTTTGAGATGAGCTCACCCTTAATCTGGACAGTACAGAACCGCTCGGTCTCAGTCACAGGAGCAACTCCCAACCAATTCCTATCGGGCGGTGGGACGTGCTCCATCAGCAACGTGTCAGCTGCATAGATGACAAAGCTGCCAGGTAGATGTCCCTTGCAACGAAGCAATGACGCACCAGGACCTGCTCCCGGAGCATCCCAATCTGGCACCTCAACACAGACTATCTTTCGATCATCATGGGCATGGCTCAGATACTCGCAGACCTTGTCTGCCTGGTAACCAACAGCCACCACAATCTCAACATCCCTAGGAAACTTCTCAATAATGTGCGAGATTATAGCCCTACCGTCTATCGGCAAAAGAGACTTGTTGATGTCATCAGTTAACGGACCCAGGCGCATGCCGCGGCCTGCTGATAGAATGCAAACCCTATACTCCATGCTCCGACTCAATCCTACCGTCAGGTCTAGTAGCATCATCTTGAATCCGAATAACGTCGTCCACTTCGGGCGTTGAAACTTCCATAAGAACTAGATCTGTCAGGGCAATAACACGATGCTTTCGAGGAGGCTTTACTGTGAAATACTCACCAGCACACATCTTTATCTTCTGAACAACTCCTTCATCATCCTCAAGCCAGACATCTGCTTCACCAGAGATGATAAAATTCGTCTCAAGCTTTTGTTCGTGATATTGAAAGCTCGTTCGAGTACCAGCATTGATGTAGATCCGCTTGTAGCAATATCTTTCATTGAGTTCAAGCCAATGCTCTTCACCCCACGGTTTTTTGACAATCTTGACCTCAAACATAGAGCTTCTCTAGCTTTCTGCTACTACAGCTTATCACAGTCATACCCGTCATTTCCGTACGCTTCAACGTACGGCACATGATGAAACTGCTGCCGCTTATCAGTCAAGCGTTGCATTCGAGCTGTAAACCAGGGATACCAATCAATCTCTGGAATAATGACCGGACTGCTAATATCACGCCAGCGCTTATCCTTATGACACATCGGATTTGACGTGATATCAAAACCCAGGGCGCGCTTCTGTGCATACCATAGCCTATTAACCCTATTCTGATACGTCTCTGCTCCTCGAGGGCGATCAGTGCCATCGCCCTCAAACCCTTTACCTGACCAAAACTGTGACAAACCGATATCATTCCATGAGACACCAAGCCCGCGGTCAACAACGGAAGAGTCTTCCTTCATCTGCTGATAGACGCGACTGAGATAGTCATAGTCATGATAGTCCATCGCAACGAACCTCTCATCCCACCAACCTACCTTCAGGAATGCATCCCTGCTTGTCAAGTGGGCTACATCGCCCACAGGAGCAGAATAGAATGAATATGAGCGTGCGTCATTGATTAGTTCAAGCCATCCAGTCCGAAACAACATATCATCCTGGGAGACGAGTATGTTCTCATGTAGTTCAAGGCCCAAATAATAGCATTGATTCCAGCTTCGAGCCAGATAACCCCAGCTATGATCGGGTCGGAGCGGGTTCATGATGATGTTGATGTTGCCATAGTCTTCTTTAAGCTCGACAACACTATGATTTGAGATGACAGTAATCTTAAACAGATCACCCGCAGACTCTCGCAGCGATCTGATGTTTTCATTTAGTTCATTTGAGCGATTGTACGTGATAATCCAAATGCCTAAGTTCTCATGTGTGAGTGTCATCTTTCGCCCCTATACTTCTCAAGGTCCTCTGGCGTGCCGAGCCCATGCATCCTGTGGACAAAGAACGGCACCAGTGTCTTTTTATCACTAAGCATCTCATTATAAACGGGAGCGATGTAAAACTCATTGTTTACACGAACGTCTTTCGCAATCATCTTAAGTGCACAGCTAACGAAGTCAGCTCCTCGACGATAGTAGTAGATTCCACATGTAGCGATATCAGAGATGGGTTTCTTCTCTGCAACCTCAACGACCAATCCTCTAGCGTTTGTTCTGACAAAGCTCCATTTTGGATGGACAGCCCTGAACGCAAAGACAATCCCATCAAGGTCTGTGAACCTCCGAAGCGTCTCAAAGTTTTCTCTTGAATACTCAATGACCTGATCAGAATTAGCGATAAGCAGCTCTTCACAATTATCAATAAGCTTCCGTGCTAGTAGAGCTGTGCATGCTGCGCCCTCAGTCAATGAATCAACGACAACAATATTGCAGTTATCATGTGTGATCTGCTGTAACGTTGCTTCAATCTCATACTCTTCAAGATGCTCTTTCCTGACAAGAAAGATGTATTCAGCATCAAAATCGAGGTTTTCAATGACACGCTGGATCATCGGTTTACCGTTCACATCGATCAACGGCTTGGGAAACGTGTATCCAGCTTGGACGAACCTGCTGCCCTCACCTGCCATCGGAATCAAGACTTTCATCGGGTGAACTCTCTTACACATGCCGTGATTCTATCAAGCGTAACATTTGATGCATTATCAACATGTAAGACCCTAGCGCATGATGCAGTCGCAGCAGCAATTCCCACGTCACTATCCTCAACGATGAGAGTTTGATGGGGCTGCGATGATAACCTCACCATGGACTGGATGTACCCTTCTGCTGAAGGCTTAGGATACGTGACGTCCTCATTCGACACGATAAAGCTCATGTATTTCAGCTGACCCGTACGTTCAAGCATCAACTCTGCTGTCGATCTGACGCTGTTCGTCACACACGCTATAGGAATCCCTACAGATCTAGTCATGTGTTCATGCAACTCAACCTTCGTCTTGTCAAGTCCAGCAAACTCATCAATCGTCTTAGTCGTGTATTTCTGCTTTAAGTTAGAAATTGCATCTATGTCTGACTCTAAAATCCGCCCTAACATAACAAGCTTCTGCAATTTCTTCATCGTCGGAAGACCGTTAAATGTCGTCTTATGCTCTTCACGATCAATCTGTATACCTAACAATTCACGCAACGCACGGTTTAGAGCTTCATAGTGCCAATCACACGCATCAACTAGGACGCCATCAAGATCATACAGAATCGCTCGTATCATATCACATCATGATACAATCGTCTATATTCTTCGATTGTATCGCTACAGATCCCTGCGCAGCGTAAAAGTGAAGTGTCTTTGTTGCATACCAGCTCAGGCATCACACAGATTGATCTAACCCCAAGTTCACGACCCGGGCACGTCCAAACATATCCTCGCGATGTCAATGTAACATCATCATCTTTGTGAAAGAAACAGTGAACAGTCTTAAGCTCAAGTAGCACATGCAATGTCTCGATAGACTTTGCATGACACCAGACCCTTCTGTCGGATAGAAAGTCTAACGTCGTGGGAGTTAAACCAATATGATGCTGAGGGCCATCATGCCCTAGATGAAGTGCTCCTTCATGATACCAGACATCTACCTCAACGTCAAATCCTAAGGATAGAGCATCCAGAATGTACTCAGGAGAGTTCTCAAGTGCTACATTCTTTCCTGCTGTATTCCCTCGATGGGCAATAAACTGAAACAGCTTATTCACATCAACTCCTCTATCACTCTGAAGTACTGGCTCATGCACTGCTCCCAAGTGGTAGGAACGAACGTATTCTTAACGAACTGTCCCAACGTCAATAATTCAAACAGTTCATCCACAGAATTGAAAACATGGTCTTCACCCACAAACTCTACACATCCTCCACCGTTTCTGTGTACATAGGTGGGTAACCCGCATGAAATGCTTTCAATGATGTGGTTAGGTCCTGGATCAAAACGACTGCCGCTCACATACACATCATGTTGACGCAGTTCATCACCCAACCTCTGTCCGTATAGCGACGACAACACACGAGTATGCTTGAAATCACACTGATGCCTACCGACATACGTAAACTCAAACCTGCCAGGACTCCTACCGATAAACCGATCAAGCGCCTCATACACGTCTTTTCCTTTCATCACGTTATCAGACCAATGATGCGTGATAAGCCGAACAGGTCTATCGCACTCTCGAATCCCGTCAAACGGCTTGAAATGGTCATGATTTACACCGTTGTAGATTACATGATGTCTTCCCCCGAGGTAGGCTGGCGATGATGTGTGGTACTCCCTCATCCACTCTGAGACAAAGATTGAGACGTCGGAGACCTCACTCACTTGTCGCAACAACGCATCCATCATACTCGTCCCTTTACGAGCATCACACTCATTCACACGGTGCACGATTTTCATACTAGGATGTGATATCTTGTAATCGATGATGTCATCGATTGATATGCCGACATCAGAAGATGGTCTAGGGTCTTGCACGAAGGCTACGTCTATCATCCCATCAAATGAGTAAACAATGTGGTGACCTCTCATTTGCGCTTCGGCACAAAATGCCTGTAAAAACAGATTCCCTCCTCCCCATGGTCTATCATACACCGGCACTCTGTTCAGAAGGATTCTCATCTCACCCAAGTATAATGCTGACTGCTACAAGACCTTCCTAAGCTGGTCAATGTTCTCACGTGCCCATGTTATCGTCTGCTCAAGCCCCACTCTTAATGCCGTCGTGGGCTTCCACCTAAACCTCTGTGAGACCTTAAAACAATCTGAGACATACATGAGCTGATCATTCTTTCTAGGTTCTAGATGATTCACTTTGGGTCTAGCCTCATGCATCAACCCATCCAACAGATAGTTCAACTCAACCAACGAGACGGCGTTCTTCATCCCGCCTCCAACATTGTAGCAGGAACCTCGATGTGACCCTATGTCATCTATCTGCTTTTCAATCAGGTCGCATAGGTCGTCTATGTACAGGCAATCACGTACCTGCTTACCCTTGAAGCCGCAGTATGTGATATCATCAACCCCTAACAACCTAGCCAGAATGAACCACATGACCCATCCCTGTGTCGCCTTTCCGAACTGATGAGGGCCGTACACGCAACTCAGCCTGTTTATTACGACGGGTATGTCAAACGCCCTAGACCACTCCTGACAGAGCAGGTCGGCAGCCAGCTTTGTCACGCCGTATATTGTGTGGTCTCCACCATCGACTCTCATTAACTCATTGAACCCACTCGATGTCCAGCCAGTCGTATGCATGCCTGCATCCCAGACAAAGCGCGTCTGGCTCTCTATCACAGGAATGCTGTTACATGCTTCGCCCCCGTAGACCTTGTTCGTACTCCAGAACACGACGCCAGCAGATGCTCGACGGGCAAACTCAAGGACATTCACGACACCTAACGTATTGTTTGAGAAGTCGTAGTATGGGTTGTTGTAACCATCAACAGCCGTAGGCTGGGCGGCGCACTCAAGCACGACATCGGGAACGAAGCACATGTTCTGAAAGTCATCCACGTTTCGAATATCGCCGTGGACGAACGTCACATTCTTCTCGTCCTTAAATCGCTGCAGGTTCAGCTCACTTCCGCGGCGGACTAGGTTATCAAAGCAGACGACCTCATCTCCTCTACGGGCCAGATGCATAGCAAGGTTTCCTCCGATGAATCCAGCTCCACCCGTGATTAAGACCCTCATGCAAACCTCGAGACAACGTTCTCAAGCATCTCATCGAACAGCTTGACATGCGTCGTCATAGAGAATGACATTGCTCTTGTGTGCGCCTGCTCAATATCGTCAGACGTGGGCAATGAAAACCCATCCATCAGATTATTGTATACACAGCTAGCAGGAAGGACATCACTTGCCATGCCACAGCTAGTTGAGATGATGGGGACCCTAAGGGCTGCAGCCTCAAGAAGGGCCTGAGGGCCTCCCTCATACCTTGAGCTCACAACATACAGGTCTAATGCAGCGTACATGCGTTTGACGACGTCAATCGGAGGAAGCTCGATGTATGTGTGTCTGATACCAGCCCTAGACAACCTTCCGATGACATAATCTCGTCTCCACGCGTTTAATAGCACATGCACATTCTTGAGCGCTGGTCCTGACCAACTGTCACGTCTCCCAGTGCACGCCTCGACTACATCACAGAAGACGTCAGGTCCCTTTTCAAGCTTCGGAACACGATCTCCTGTTCCCTCTGTGTCACGCTGGAATGAACCGATGACAAACTCATCGTCTGCAACGCCTAGCTCATGCCTGCACTGTGCCCTATCAAACGTCGATCCATCCCACAACCCAGCGTTCAACCAGTAACCCACGACGTGGATGGGCTTATCTGTATGCTGAGCGATGAATGCACGTGTCTGCTCACAGGGCACGTTATAGGCATCAACGTATGCATCACGCTCCCTGAAATCATGCAGCCTCTGACCCACAAACTTTAAGGGAACCTCATGGTGGAGCATACAGACGACAGGCCTGGTCACTAGAACATCAGGTGGGACCTGCTTCCAGCACCAACCCCCAAGCAACCAGATGACATCACAGTTAAGATCAGTGAATGACACATCATGGCATGAGCTTACCTTGAACTCTTCGCCGATCCTATCGACTATCCACCCCTCTCTCGGGATGTGGCAAAAGACCCTCATAGGACACCCATAAGCACGCTCTCATACATCTTAGCGACAGCGCTGATGTCAATCTCTGACTCAAACCTGCCCTGTCTCTTCCTAGAGAAGTCTAACTGTGGGGGCTCATAGAGCCTGCAGGGTCGAAAGTCCCACTCATCTTCCTCTATCACAGTTGAGTTCAGACCAGCTATCTCCTCAGTCCCACCTGATGATGAACAGATTATGTGGCACCCCGCTGCCCTAGCATCTACGACCGTGTTAGGGCAGTGGTCAAGCCACCCAAGGTGGAGGAAGTAGTTTGATGCCCTATACAGTGATGCCAGCGTCTCATAATCTAGGTCTCCTGCATAGAAGATGCGTGGATCAGAGATTGTCACATCCGGGTTCGCACCCGCAATAACGAGACAATCCCTCTGACCTGAGTGCTCCCTGAAATACCTGACGTTCTCTGACAGCCTCTTGTGGGGCCTCCATGACGCTGCACAGCTCCAGACATGCTCAACATCATGCAACGACGGGGCACTCATGGCATCGATCGACTCGATGAGCTCTATGTCAGTCCCATTGTGGATGACATACGTGTCGTCCCTGGCTCCGAAATAATGCTGCACAAGCCTCCTATCAAACTCTGACTGGACGATGACAGCCTCAGCAGCGTCATACGCTCTACGGATGGGCTCATTCTGTGCGCGCCAGTCGTGCATTAAGTTGAACCAGATGCCATCGAGCCTAAGGACCATTGGTGCTGCATCACATAGCTGCTGAATGAATGACAGCTGGATGTCTGGTCGTTCATCCCTGTCCACGAGCTGGTGCCCTCGATATGATAGGGCTCGAGCCAGCTTCAGACCGAAGCCATTTGGGCCGGAGCGTGATGAGAGGTCAATGTTGTCTAAGAGGAGACGCATATGCTACTATTACAACTCAAACGAAACAAGCCCTCTAGCTCGAACGAAGTTTATCGTCTGCAGCTGCTCTCTCTCGGCCCAGTCCCTATTGGGCATTGAGACGCTATTGATGTTGTATTGGTAGCAGACGTCTGGAATGAACTTTCTCCTACCCTTGGCGATGCTTAGCAGCGGAAGCATGAGCGCCTGGTCATAACCTCGCCTGAACCAGCATCCCGTATGGTCCTTGAAGTTCTCAATCGCGATACATCGTAGCAGCCCTGCCCTGAATGTCTTCAGGTGACTGCTGCACCACGGAAACTGGTATGGGTCCACATTCTGTGGCATCTCCTTGGAGATGTTCATCCCGTTCACGTCCCACCTATGGGCTGTCCAAGCAACCTCAACATTCCCACCAGCGTACGCGTCGATGAGCAGGCCCACGGTGGCATCATTGCATAGGCTGTCATCACCGTCTATCACTGCAATGATGTCATCATCATCGATCTCCTGGAGCGGATCAAGCACCGTCTCAATGATGTTCCTGAGCGCAAACCTCCTCTCAGCGTTATAGACCGTGCGAACGAGACACTTCTCCCACTCATAGATGCGATCCAGCTCAAGGCGCGTGTCATCAGCGCTAACGTCATCGATGAACACAGCACGCCAGAGATCGCGATCCTGTGATACCAACGACGACATCAGCTTCCCGAGGTTCTTGGATGCATTGAAGCACGGAACGACGAAGACGACGCTCATTGTCTCATCCTCCACACCCTGGTCATGTTAGGATGCTCGACAGGTGGGCCGCCCAGCGCTAGCTCCATCCTCTCATCGAGGATAGCATAGAATGCATCGCGCTCATTTGCAGCCGAGTCAAGATTTGGACCAGACGCATCATTCTCATGACTCTCATGCTTTATGAAGTTCTCGATGATGTAGCCTCCTGGCACCATCTGTTCCAGCATGTTCAGCGCTGTCGCAATCGGGCTTGGGACGTGCTCAAGGACCTCAAAGATGATAGCAACATCGATGGGAGCATCGTACTTGGGCAACGCATCGACTGTCACAGGCTTCACGCTTAGCGTAACATCATGAAGCTGTCGATCGTTGATTATCCTCTCCAGTCTCCACGCACCGAACCTGAAATGTTCAGACTGGACATCACTCAAAGAGACCATCAGGCCCATTCCGTCGCTACCTGTGATGTTCTGAAGCAATGATGCAGAGAACGGTGCTACGCCGCAGCCATACTCACACACATGGCTGCCTCCTCTCAACAAAGGTCCAAGCAGGTTGAGATGCAGCTGCGTCAGCGCGCTATGTCTAACGACCTGTCGAAATGTGCTCCACGCACCCTGATCCTCATAGAACTGAAACACACTTTCTTCCGTGCTCCTGTCACGCATGTCCCATATCTCTTCATGCGTCATCCCAACGACAGGAGCACACGTCGATGAACCGGGCAGGTCAGGCCTGCGACCGTTGGCACGTGTTCCAAGTGCTATAGCAGCATCGACTGTGACACCGTATCGCTCGCAGATGTGTTTGTAGTAGCCTAGGTCTATCAGCTGCATCGCGTGTCACCAGTCACTCAAGAACTGTGAGATATCAAGGCTGGGATGCTTCACTAGGACCTGGCCGTAGTCAATAGATGCATCAGGAACTCCTCTATCATCCAAGAACATCCTCCTGTCCATCACGACCAGCTCCTTCTCATAGCCCTCTATCGCATCAATAACACCCTTCACCTCGATGCCAGCCTTCTCTTCATTGTAGTTATCAAACAGGACGAAACGCGTGAACCTGTTTCTCACGCTCTCCCAGTCATGTCGCACAGCGTCAGCTCTGTGGTCTCCGTCAACATACACCATATCAAAGCTTACTTCAGGACCCAGGGCCTGCAATGCTCCATCGATGGTGCCCTTTAGCAGGTTCAGATGACTAAACCACTCCTTGGGAAAGACCTGTGTGAGGTTCTTGAGGTGCTGCTCATCTAGGACAGGGTCAACGCTCCAGACCTTACCTTCACGCCATCCCATGTCATGCATTGCCTTGGCAGCGCAGAATGAGACGTAGCCCCTACCGAACCCCACCTCTAGGAAGCGCTTGACCTCAAAGCGCTTTACCAGGTGGTAGACTAATATGCCGCGCTCGTAGTTCGGCCTAAAAAACCTCCCTACACGCCTGTAGAGCGGGTCTGACGCGCTGCGTTCCTTCTTCGCTGTGAACTCGCCTATCGTATCAAAGTCACCCAACGAGATGCCGCTGACGGGGCACTCTATCTCTTCAAGCTTCTGCCTGATGTCTACGCGTCTCATGAATTCCTCCTCATCCACTGTTCCATCATAGCAGGCTGCTTGATGCCGCACCTGAGATGTGGCGTAGGCCTATTGAAGTCGATCCTTCGATGGAACACCCATCCTCCCGTCTCATCCTTAAGCCTGAGGGCGAGTGCATCTATCTCATCGTCAGACACATCACTCCAGCGTCTGTCGAAGAACATGTTATTCTCAGCTGTATCATCCAGCTTGATGTTGAACAGGCTGCACCAGTGCCTGCTCCAGAAGTCGCGATAGGTCCTCACCTTCCTTGTGATATTGAACCATGAGAAGTGCTGTACGACTGGGAGCTGCTTCAGGACGTCATTGAACCATGCCTCAAGCTGCTCCCTTGCTGCTGGCTGCGTGAAGGCCCTCTGTCTCAGCTGCTCCACGTCTGCCGTATAGAATGTTACGAACTGGACACGCTCATACGTGTCGCTCCTAATGTAGTCACATCCATCGGAGCCCTGGGTTGAGAACAACTCTCCATCAGTATCGAACCTCCTCAGCTCCCTTGGGATGCCATGCGTGATGCCTGGCATGTTCCTGCTCAACCGCCACTTCCAGAGGTTCACATCGAACCGCACCTTCTCTGTCGAGCCCCAATACTCAACGACGGGTAACGCAAGCAGCTGGACACCCTTGGGAAGCTGCCTTGTGAGATCCCTAACCCTCTTTCCATCGTCCTCATGCACGACCTCGTCGCTGTCCATCTGCCAGCAGAAGTCCTTCGTGCACAGCGAGCGTGCCAACGCCTTCTGCCTCCCATCGAACACAGCGGACCTTGGATGGCTCCAATCACGGGCCTGCCTGTGTATCACAAGCCTGGGCTCGTTCGCAGCGATATCAGAGAGCCTCTCCCATGTCCCGTCTGTCGAACCGCCATCCACGACGACGACCTCATCACAGAACCCGAGCATCGATGCGATGCACTCCTCGAACGGGTAGTCCTGTGAGATGCAGTTGAATGTTGTCGTGTATCCAGAGACCGTGGGTTGATATGACATGTCAGCCTTGATGCCGTTCCAGAACCTGTCACGTGAGAGATAGAGGTAGGCCTCCGTGTCGAACATATCATCAGTGTCGAACCATATCTCGTCCCTATGCTGGACATGCTCATTCAGCTGCAGCTTGCAACCGAGCAGACGCGCCTCAATAACGAGCCTGGGGCACGTGTCATCGCCCTTTGGAAGAAAGACGAGGCCCTCAGCTTTTGCAAGCTTCTCAAGCAGCTCATGGTAGGGCAGGTTCCAGACGACCTCATACTCCTTTCCATTCTCCTCGCACCACCTGACGGCATCTGCTGTCCCCTTTATCCAAGAGCTAGACCCGCAGACAATGTATTCCTTTCGCTCAACATCCTTGTATCGCTCACGTAGGACCTTGATGTAGGCGAACGTCTCATCGTTGAAGACTGACGAAAGAACAGTGTTCTTCTTCTCAGCCAAAAACGGAAAGAGGCTATGGTAGATCGACATCTGGCCTTCAGACATCCACCAGAGGCTCTTTGCGGCATACATGAATGCTGAGACAAGCTTTCCGTTCTGCTCATTGTGACAGTTGCAGGACGCGCGTTCAGCGTCCTCATGCTTTGCAATTGAACGATATTTGCAGAGCTTATAGTCACATTCTATAATCGAGTAGTTCAGGTTCGCGCATATCGATGGTATCAGCTTATAGTCCATCTGCGCGAAGTTCCCGAATATCCAGTGCTTCTGGAAGCCCTTCTCGAGAAGCTCCATCGTCACATCCTTTGAGTGCAGCTTAAAGACAGCCAACGGACACGACTCGATCAGCGCCTCGAACGTCAGCTCAGCCCCCCCGATATAGTCCTCGACGAACATGTCTGAGACGAAGACCACATCTGTCCCATCAGGGATTGACACATCCCTCTCAAACAGCTTCTGTTCTAGGTTGAAGAATGACACGTCAGATTTTAACGCATCATCGTCTGCGTGTTCACAGTATCTCTGCAGCGAGTGAGGTAAGCGCCGATGTTAAGCGCATAACCAAGCGTCTAATTCAGTGTAATTTGATGACAGCACGTCGTCTTCACAAATACGAAATAGCTTCATCTGATTCTTTTGAAACCACTGATTCTGTTCAGCGTCTATCTTTATCTTTTTTAAGATTGATTCATCATGTCGAGTTTTACACTTCATAATTTCTTCCAAAGGACGATCTAACCCATGCCAATGCATGCCATCCATCTGGATATAAACATTCGTACTTTTGATATAAAAATCAATGGGCCAACGATTTACAAATTTTTGATACACAACATCATGTTCACCGAATAATGACGTAAGATGCTGTTCAAGAATAGCTTCAGGTTTAGTCTTTTTTCTATACGACCCATTGCGTTTCATCGTCTCATGACATTTTTTACGAACGCCAGGACGTTTCTGAATCTCTTTTTGAATTTTACTTTGATGTTCTTTAGCTCCAGGCTTAGCCCATCGTTTCTTTAAACCTCTGTTTCTGCGTTCTTTTGTTTCAGGACGAGCGTTTGTTTCCTTTACGCGTTCTCTGATGTCAACACGGCGCCACAGCTTTTCAGCTGCTACTCTGTGTCGCTCTTTAGTTTCAGGTCGATTCTGTGCTTCCTTCTGTGCTCTGCTTCTACGTTCTTTAACATCAGGACGGGAGCCTGCAATTAAAGCTGACTTGCGCTGTCTTTCTTTGACTTCAGGACGATTCGAAGCTTTCTTTGCTGCTCTACTTCTACGCTCTTTTGTCTCAGGGTGTAAATCCGTCACTTTACGTCGTGCTTTGACTTCAGGACGATTCTGTGCTTCCTTTGCTACTGCTCTGTGTCGTTCTTTTGTCTCAGGACGATTCTGGGCTTCCTTCTGTGCTCTGCTTCTACGTTCTTTAACATCAGGACGAGCACTTGTTGCTTTATGACGTGCCTTAACTTCAGGACGATTCTGTGCTTCCTTTTGAGATTTTCTTAACTTTTCTCTGGTTTTAGGACGATTTAATGATTTTCTTGCAGCTTCTGATCTACGTTTCTGATTTTCTGGGTCGTGACTACTACGATGTATCATGTTTCCGCGGTGAGTCAAAGCCTGTCTACCACATATATCACAAACAAACATCATAAAATTTCAGCCGCTAGCGAGGCTAGCGCGCTCCGCTCTCCCTTGATGAGAGTTATATGCGCAGCCAACTCTACATTCTTAAATTTCTCAACTGCATATGTCAATCCGTTCGACACAGCATCTATCTGGTCGTTGTCTATCTGCTCTATGTCGCCTGTAAGGACCAGCTTTGTCCCCTCACCCACACGTGTGATTATCGTCTTAAGCTCATGCACCGTAAGGTTTTGAGCCTCATCTACGAGCAGGTATGCGTTCGGGATCGAGCGCCCCCTGATGTATGTTAGGGCCTCAACCTCAAACACACCAGAGCTGAAATACATCTCAAGCGTGCTCTTGTTCTTGTTGGGACCGAACAGGAACTCGAGATTGTCCATGATGGGCTGTATCCAGGGCTCCATCTTCTCCTCCTTCGTTCCCGGAAGATAGCCTATGTCACGGCCCATGGGCTGGATGGGGCGTGTGACAATCATCTTGCTATACTTCTTGTCCTCAAGGACCTGCTTCACGCCTGCTGCAAGAGCTAGAAGGCTCTTTCCACACCCAGCCATGCCGATGAGCGACACGAGCTTGATATCATCATCCAACAACGCATCAAACGCAAGCTTCTGTTCCTTGTTTCGAGGTCGCAGGCCCCAGACCTCATCACGCACGTGGATAGGTCGAAGCACACCACCGATGAACCTCGCAAGCGCTGAGCCCGATGGTGACTCATCACACTTCAACACAACGAACTCATTAGGGAAGGGCTCGTGTGATAGGTCGAGCCCCGTGGCTGACAGCAACTTCTCACGGTAGAATGCGTCCATCGTCTGCCGCGGGATGGACGTGACCTGGACGCCTCCGTATATCGACTCAGCGGCACCGGCAACGCGATGCTTCAGATAGTCATCGCATGGCACGCCCAGCGTGTCACACTTTATGCGCATGCTGATGTCCTTCGTCACCAGCATGACAGGCATCTCAAGCTCCTGCTGAAGCTCTATGACCGATGAGATTATGAAGTTATCGACCTTGTCTGGATCGAGCTCAGCCGGCATCAGGCCCGCGTTGTAGCGGCTCTTGAGAATGCGAAGCATCCCACCGCCGGGAAGCTCAACGCCCGTGACGATGTTCCCCCTCTGTCGCAGCTCATCAAGCAGCCTGTTGGTCGCGCGCGCGTTCTTTCCAGCGTCATCGCATCGCTGCTTCTGCTTGTCGATCTCCTCCAGGACGGCTAAAGGTATGACGACGTCATTGTCCTCAAACGAAAAGACGGCCCTTGGGTCGTACAGGAACACGTTCGTGTCGAGGCAAAATGTCTTCTTCAAGCTATAGCATCTCCTTCACTGAACCCGAGTCCAGCAGCCTTGTATAGTCTACCACATGGATGTAAAAGATAACGTCATCATCAAGGATGTCGCCTGCTTTGCGGTCAGGCAGCATTACAACGTAGAATGTCCGAGGACACAGTGCCCTCATTGGATAGACGCCTCAGGCTTCTCAAACTGCTCCATAGTCGCAGCGAACCACGGAGGCATGACGCTGGAACAGATAGGTGACATCTTCGGACTCACGCGAATGCGTGTGTGCCAGATAGAGAAGAGCATCCATAAGAAGCTCTCTATGCTTCTTGGGAGGGATCCGAGGACGCAGGTGGGACCTTAGCCTTCCGAGCACCCACCCTGGCCTTGGGTTGCTTGCTGTCGGTGAGCTCCTTCAATGCATTCCTGACCTGCTTCTTCTCAGGCTCAATCGCGACAGTCGCTACGTCACTGGATTGCACAGCCGAGCTAGCGGCTTGATCGACGCCCACAACGTCAACATGACCCGCAGTGTCAACCACGGGTGTGACGTCGATGGGTGCTGCAACAACATCAACCTTCTCAATGCTAGAGGTTGGGGTCACGACATCGACAGGCGCAGACTGCACGCCAACGTCTACAACGACGTCATGCACAGCATCAGGAGCATCGTGGTCATCACCAATGAGCTCAGTCTTAAGCAGTCTGCTGTAGGGCCTATCGACCCTGAGCCCCTTCTCTTCAACCTGATGCAGGATCTGTCTTCTTCCCATCTGTCCTCCTCTACCTAACTATCCTGCCCGTAGGGTTCAGAGCACGCTGGGACATTACGCATCATGCAATCTGTGACAGGCCATATCCCGGGTCCGGGCCAGGAACCATATCCTGGGTCTCTAGAAACTCACGTGTGCCACTACATGGGTATTCCAATGGTTACCTAAGGCCAGGTTACAAAGGGTCCCAGGCCTTATCCTAGCTCATCAGACAGTGGAGCAGGCGAGTACTGCCCTCGCGTCCGCCGTCGTAGCATCCACACACTCATCCACAGGCTTGTCGCGTCTTTCTAGACGCGCAGACTATCTCGATGGTCTCCGCCTGCATCGATCGAGAACGATGCTCCACCCGCTACAAGCGGGGTAACCATTCTGGCGCTTTATGCCCAGCCACGGGCCTTGACACGCTTCTTTGACGGAGTGCGCATCGACTCCGGAAATCATGCCGCTAGCGGCAACTCATTCTCAATGCTATATTCGCCGTCTAACTGTCTTGGGCGCAAAGGGTGCGTCCAGCCCGCCTGCAATGCGTGGAGCCTTGACAACGTCGAAACCTATTTCTGCCCCTCTATAACTATCAGCCGTCCTTCCCAGCAGTGACAGTCAGCTTCACGAGGTCATGGGCCTCCTTCTTCAGCGCCCTGAGCCCCTTTCGAGCCCTAACACCCGCCGACGCATTGCCCTGCGCGTTCTTGAGGACGTCAGCCTCAGTCGATACGATGATCGTCTTGAGACGCTCCCACTGCTCAACGATGCTTGTGTTTGTTTCCTTAGCCATACAAATCTCCTACGACCCCTAAAGGGCATCGCAACCATACGATTACAGCACAGTCCAACGCTTGTATCATGCTCTCACAAGCATTCTCAACCCTGCAGGGCCCTCTTGAATGAGCCAGGGAACATGTCTGAGTGTTGGCGGTAGAACCTCTCCCAACTGCTGTCAAGGATGTATGTGACAGCATGATCGTGCTCGTTCCTCACGCTCCTTCCCACTGCCTGGACGATGCTGCGTGCCGTCTGATAGGGATACCAGAGCTTCCTCTTCTTCATCCTGCGCTGTGATAGCTTGTCACCCAAGTATGGGTACGGGACCTTACACAACACCTGGAACCTGCTCAGGTCGTCCTTCAGGTCTATCCCCTCTGTCAGCGACGGAGATATGATGACCGTGTCATTCGACGACTCGAAGTGCTTCCTTATCACCTCCTCCCTGTTCGTGCTGTCATGGATGATGAGCCTGCTGCTCCTGATGTTCTTCTTGATGTAGTTCGCGATCTTGAATGAGCGTGCGTGGATTATCCCCTTCTCACCCTTGTGCTGCTGCAGGATGAGCTTTATCATCTCAACAAGGGCTGGAAGCGTCTGGTCGGCACTAGCCATCGACATGTTACCGACGGGCGCGTATAGTATCGGCCTGTTCTGGACAGGAAAGGGTGAGTCGATAGACAAGAACGCGACATCATGCCTGTCTATGCCCAGGCTATCACAGAACACGTCCCTGTTGATTATCGTCGCCGACATCATCAGCACACGCCTTCCGAACCTGAATAGTAGGTCATGTGAGTACGGTCCCACATCCACGGGCTTAAACTCTATCTTTCGCTTTGAGCGACCGAACGCTGGTATGACGTTCATTATCCAGTTCTCGTCAGACCACATCTCAAGGAAGCGATGCAGCTTGCATGAGTGCTTATCGAGCATGTCATACTGCTTCGCTATCGACTCGAACTCCTTTATCTTCTCCTCGAGCTTGAACTTCGCGATCATCGACTCGACGCGAGCGATGTGCATGCCCAGCGTGGGGCAATATACGTCACGCAGCCACTCAAAGACGCCTCGTTCTGTTGAGACGTCGGGCCACGACAGCTTGAGCACGTCCGACATGAACCGCTCAGACACGACGACCTCGACGAATTTCGACAACTCCTCCTCTACACAGTGGGCCTCATCCACGACCAGGAGCTCACGCGGCGTTATCTTGCCCCCATACATCGTCTCAGCCAAGAAGTATGAGAAGTTTGTTATCCCCTCATGCGACTCAAGGAAGCGTGCCTTCTGCCTCTTGTAGCAGCAATCAAGCGTACACTTCCTCCAAAACTGCGTTCCCTTCTTCTCATTCTTCAGGATGCCCAGGCTCTCAGAGCACGTGTTGTTCGGGTAGAACTCACACTGGAAGTTTGCGGCTGACTTTATGGAGATGAGGTTGCCTGAGGGAGGACCGAAGTCATTGACGTACTGCTCCTGTAGCACCTTCTGCGTTGTGAGCGCATACATCCCGGGCTTGAATGCATCATCCGTCCTGGGCTCAGCATCGAGATACCTTCCCACAGTCATGCCCACGGCGCTCTTTCCCACACCCGTCCCAAGCTCCAACACGACAAACTTCTTCTGGCAGTTTATGAACGCATCGAGTGTGAACGCTATTGAGACGTCCTGTTCAGCACGCACAGATGGATACGGAAAGAACCGCTGGTAGTCGAACTTCATCTTTTCTCGTCCTACGCGCTAGATCAGCGCGTCGATCACGCCGCGAGAGAGGCACTCATCAGCGCTCAAATAGCGATCGACAGTGGGGCCGTTCTTGTTGTATAGCCTCTCAACGTCCTCGATGTTCATCCCAGTCTCAAACGCAAACAGCCTGTCGTACTGCGTCTCCTGCTTCTTGGACTCGTTGAGCACGTTCTCTATCTCAAAGATTGTTCCACACGCGCTATACCAGCCCATGTGATACATCAGACGGGCATTCTTGCCCATCCTTCTCTTGCCCTTGAACCCCGCAGCCAGGAGCAAACATCCCGCAGACATGACCTTTCCGAGGCCCACAGTGTGGATAGGCGTCCTGATGAACTTCATCAGGTCATATAGCATCAAGGCCTCGTCGATCTCACCCCCAAGCGTGTTTATCACGAGCTGGATGGGTGCTTTTATGTTCCGCTCAGAAAGCGTGATGACCTTCTCGGTGACAGACTTCACGCTCTCCTCATCGATGTCTCCCATGAGATACACCGTCCGTGTCTCATCATCACTCAGGCTGTAGTGCTCACTGTCCTCATTGACGCTTAAGCGTGTCTTCATGTTCTTACGTGCCATATCACTTTAGGATGAGGGAGCTCTTCTTTGCACTTCCCTGCTCGATTCTCTTCACGAGGTCAGCCAGCTGCTGCATGTGGTCACGGTTCTCAAGCTCTAATGCCAGCAGGTATATCAGCTTAAGCTTCTGCTGCTCATTTACACCGAAGCTCACCACCTCACGGATGATCTGACGACAGCGCAGCGTGTCCTCGGTGGCATGCTCAACGTCTGTCTTACCATATCTCTTTACATCTTCCGTGGCCACGTTCCAATCATACAAGGCATCATCCGCCTTGTGCAACTTCAAGTGACCAAAGAGTGCGACATGAAGTAAGGCTCAATCTTTACGGCGCCCTGGGAGACAAAGACAAGCATCTTTCCCTCTACCCTGGTTCCGTCGTCCTTCGTCGTGAGAAGCACGTGGCTCCCCCATGCAGCGGTCTCATGTATGAACGCTGCCTCCTCCCATGTTGGAAGCCCAGCATTGTATGCCCTCAGTAGTTCTACTACGTTCTGCGGGAGCGAATGGGTAATGTCAGCGATCGACATGACCGCTGACGTGTCATCATCTCCGAGCGCGATGCGTGACTTTGACACATCGAACACGACATGAACGACGCCACAGTTGTTGCAGGCTACGCTCTTTGGGACAACGACATCGTCATCAATGACAGAGAAGACAACAAACCTGTGATAGGGAGGGTCACGCCTGTCCCTGAACTGAGGAAGCACACAGTGACACTCTACCAGATGTTTCAGGCCCGATTTCATCGCTTCTGCGACTTTTCATGCTTCTTGATGACCTCAGACAGCTGCTTCGCACTCTGCTGATAACCTGCGTCTATCGACCTATTCACGATCAGCTCAAGCCCAGGGATGCGTGCCTCGTCGATCGTTATCTTCCCTTGCCTAACAGCATTCGTGAGGTTGCGTGAGACCACAGCCTTCGCATGCTTAAACATCAGCTGCACGGCCAAATTCAACTCGCGTTCAAAGCTCATGCCTGGACACTAAACAGCAGCGACAGCTTTGTAAACATCTAGAAACGATGGGATAGTTATCATGACAAATGCCTACGCTCAATGAAATCTACGAGCTTGAGACAAGACAAAGCATCCTCGAGGCCCTATCTAGGCCTGAGCTCATCAGGGAGGTCATAGACAGCCACGATATTGAGACGGTCGAGAATGACCTCGAGGCGCTCACGACGTTGCTTGGGAGCGATCCTGCGTTCAAGAAGCTGACGTTGTTGCAACGGGCGCTATCACAGGCCGCCGAGGAGCTGTTTTCAGCCCTTGAAAAGGGACCCCAGAGACGCTGGCAGACGCTGTTCCTTGTGAAGAGCCTTGAGAATGTGGGTAAGGCATCAGCACTCAAGGACTCACTAACACGAGCATTGAAGCAGCTTCCCAGGCTCGTCAAGGTGCTTGATACCGCGCTTGACACGAAGTTAGAAATTGGGCTTCCGATCGATGAGCAGATAAAGAGCTCTGCTACATACGAGCGTGCAGCCAGCCTCTTCACGAAGGCGCTCAAGCCGGAAGGCTTCAGAGACCTCCCATACGTAAACAGCGAGGATGTGGCCAGGCAGTTCCTGTCACTGTCGCCCGATGAGCTCAACAGGCTGGGCCTCGCTGCGGGTAAACTAAACGTCAGGAAGGCTGTCAGTGACAAGGAGATGTCACAGATACAACAGGCAACGAGGGACCCGCAACGTGCTACGCTAAGCAAGGTGCTCAAGGTGGGACAGCCCAAGGCACCCGCTGCAGCTACACAGCAGAAGCAACAGGGGACTGCTAAACCGACATTAAGCCTCGCGAAGCTTGAGCGCAAGATAGGCAGCATCTACGAAGAGACGTGGAAGGACATCTTCAACAGGCATGAGTTTCCCAATGAGAAGCAGCGCACGACGCCACGTGAGCTGCTGCACAGGGATGAGGTCTCAAAGCAGATAGCAGACGTCATCCGCCGCTACGTAGAACAGCACGGCATCAACGTTGAATGACAACTGCTGCACCCACAGATAACAGACTCTTTACCAGCGACACACCGTAGTGTAACGCAGCCGCTAGTGACAGCGTCGGAATGATGCTGCGTTGCTGCAACATCTCCCTGCAGTCAGCCAACAGTCCGCTACCATCACTGAGTGATGTGGGCCTGATGACACCTCTTGCTAGGGCTGACTTGATTGAACGAAGCGTGAAGTCGATCGTCTGCATCTCATTACTGCACTCAGGTCCCGCAGGAACGCGTATGACAACGCTCGTGGCAGCCATCGACCGCATCCTCTGGTCTATCAGCTGTCGGCTGCCCGTGAGCTCCTCTTCATCATGCTTCTTCTGCAACATGTTGAGGTGGTTCCTCACGCTGCGTGCGGTCGCTGGGTTCACAACAGTCGCATTCAGTCCTGTCAGTGTCACCCTGGGGACGACAGCGACATCATCAAGCTTTACTGTTGATATCAGCTCACCCTTCAACGATGATATGACGTCACAGCCCGCAACAGCTGCGATGTCACTTAGCACGTTCGCTGTCTCAACGTCGAACATCACGCGGACGGGTATGACATCTAACGTGTTCCTAAGCCTGTTCACATGCAGCGTGTTCACAACATCATCACTGAACTCACGCGCAAAGATGACCATGGACCCATTCGATGTGTGGCACTGCTGCAACAATGCGTCTATCTCTGCCACACGCTCAATCATGCCATCTATGAGCAGGCAACGTACGTCGTGACCCCTCCACCACCCAGAACCCATGACAGTGTGGTCTGGAAGGCAACTGAACGTGTGACCGTCAACGCGCTCAACTGAGCATCTCAACGATGGACAAGCTTCGACGAACAGCCTCGACTCACTGCCAGCTAAACATAACGCCTCATGGAGCGTTGCACGAAGCCTAACGCTGCTGGCACAGGCGTCTATCACGTCGCGGACAGAGGCCTGCGTCATGGGTGTGGATGCAGCTGAGAGCGCGTCCATCGCAGAAAGGAGTGAAGCATCAAGGCCTGAGCACACGTCATGGAGCGTCTGACCAGCATCCAGCAACGACAGACCCTTAGAATAGGCAACATCAATCACACCCAGAAGCAATGACGTGCAACCAGGGCCCACGCTCTCTGCGCTCACAACGACGTGCTTTATCAGGGCTGATGCTGCTGTTGATAGCCCGTCGCTGCTATCTCCTAGCCTGAGACTTGCGACCACATCGCTCGTAGGAAGCAACGAGCCGTCAGGCATCCTGGCCAGCTTCATCCCAGGCCCAGTGATCGATGTCACAGACCCAAGCAGCTCCTTCATGCTGTGGCGGACAGCATCACCGTCGATTATTGAGACGGGGTGCACACTACATCCATGCGGAGGGACTCGAACCCACGACGCGTCCTTTTAGAGAGGACTGCTCTACCACTGAGCTACGCACGGTTACATCATACAGACGCTCGAGGCGATTGTTCCTACGTCGCGAAGCTCTTTCCGCACCCACACGTCGTGGTGGCCTGTTCATTCATGAACTTGAAACCCGACTCAGTCAGTGTAGTCAGATAATCAACCGTCGTCCCTTCGAGATGCATCGCCGAGATAGCGTCACAGTAGACCCTCAGTCCATCAAGCTCCATCACGATGTCTCCATCGCGTGCGTCCGTGAAGTCAAGCGCATACTGCATGCCCGCGCAACCACCACCCCTGACTGCGATCCTGAGCCCATCTCCATCAGGTTGCATCTGCTCCCTTATCTCCTTCGCAGCGACAAGCGCTGCGTCGGTGAAGACAAACGGCCCGTCCTCATCTGGTCCTATGATGATGGTCTCATGCTTCTCGCTGTCGTTCTGCTGCTTCAACGCTTCGATCATCGCATCACCTCATCGGGCCCAAAGACCCTCACCATCCCATTAAGCTCACGCTTCAGGTCTATCAACGCATCACCCAAATCATTCAACTTACGTAAGCAGCGTCTGAGGGCTGGAGCCTCGTTCCTCTCTGTTTCCTTCAGCAGCACAAGAAGTTCCCTTCCTAGGTCATCAAGTGTGCTAGCATCCATCCACTCTTTCGTCTCTATCACCGTCTTACGAAGCATCGTTCACCTCGAGAACTGCTCGCTCTCTGTGCTATCGATCATCGCTAGCGTAGATGACTCACTTGAGATTGTGCTTGACACAGCGTCGAAGTAAGATGTTCCTACTTCTCTCTGGTGCCTGACAGCAGCATAACCGTCACTCTCTGACATGAACTCACGCTCCTGAAGCTCTACGTAAGCTGACATGTCTCTCTGCTGATAGTCCAACGCTAGCTCAAACATCCCATGGTTGAGCGAATGGAACCCTGCAAGTGTGATGAATTGAAACTTGTAGCCGAGGGCATTGAGCTCACGCTGGAACCTCGCTATGGACGCATCATCAAGCTTCTTCTTCCAGTGGAATGACGGTGAACAGTTCATCGCAAGTATCTGATCAGGAAAGTCCTTCTTCACAGCCTCGGCAAACTTCTTAGCTGCCTCTATATCTGGATATGACATCTCACACCAGATGACATCAGCATAGGGAGCGTAGGCCTTCGCCCGGGCGATCGCCATCTCAAGCCCGCCCGTGACACGATAAAAGCCCTCGATGGTCCTCTCACCCGTGATGAATGGAGCATCTACAGGATCGATGTCTGTCGTCAAGAGCCTAGCTGCATCCGCGTCGGTGCGCGCTATGAGCACCGTGGGCACACCCTCAACGTCTGATGCTAACCTCGCAGCGACAAGCGTCCTTATGAACTGCGACGTGGGAACTAGACACTTTCCCCCGAGGTGACCACACTTCTTCTCTGAGGAGAGCTGGTCCTCAAAGTGCACAGCAGCAGCGCCTGCCTCGATCATCCAACGCATCAGCTCAAAGGCATTCAGGTGACCCCCGAAGCCCGCCTCAGCGTCGGCGATGATGGGAACGAACCAATCACGTGATGCCTGTCCCTCGACGCGCTCGATGTTGTCGGCCCTGGCAAGGGCCCTATTTATCCTCCTGACGAGCTGCGGGACGCTGTCTGAGGGATATAGGCTCTGATCAGGAAACGTCTCACCTGAGACGTTTGCATCTGCTGCCGTCTGCCAGCCGCTGACATATATCGCGGGCAGTCCCGCCTTCACCATCTGGACTGCCTGGTTGCCTGTCACTGCTCCCAGCGCATGCGTATAGCCCTCATCCTGGAGCAACTTCCTCAGCGTAAGGGCACCCTTCGTCGCAAGCGTGTGCTGGATGACGACAGAGCTCTGCAGACGCACGACGTCGTCATGTGTGTAGGGTCTCATCTTCTCAAACGGATCGCTCAAGCTAGAAGTCCTCCAGTGTCACTGCCTCAAGCACGTCGAGGGCAACCCTCTTGATCGCTATCACCTCGGCAGGCTCATTCCACAGTCCAAGACGTGTGATAAGGAACTCAGCCTCATCCCTAAACATATCGCACAGCGCTCCAAATGATAGCGCTACGGGCTGGTCCCATGAGATCGTCTCCCAGTGCTTCATCCTCGCGGCGAGCATCACACAGCACATCCTGTACGTTGCTAGGTCCTCCATGTAACCGTCTAGAAGGCTAGCTCCCTTACCATTGACGCGACCATACGCATACGCTATCGCAGTCCTGATGGCGGCGCTTGTTCCTTTCAGCGTATACACCCCGGCGAGAGGGACGCTGAAGCTCATTTGATAGTTCCTGCCGTCGCTGGGCCTGTCAAGCTGGTTCGGGCTGGGAAACTGCGTTATGGCAATGTCATTCTGATCAGGGTGTCCTGTCCATGCGCCGTCGAAGCCGAGCGACGCCTCACGCTGCTTATCAACGCGCAGGGCATCGAGTGCACGCTCATTCATAGCAGCATCCTTCCTCGATGGAAAGAGCGCTGTCATCCCGCCGATGGCCAAGAGCCCATGCCTGTGACAGACGTCCACGAGCCGTCGTGAGACTGACTCTATGCAGAGCGCGCTCTGTGACAGCGTGTCGCGATCAGGGATGCACCAGCCTGGGTCAGCCATGTTCCAATGCGCGATAGAGGCGATGTAATCCCACCGGCCGAACGTCAGTCCCAGCAGGTGGTCCCTAAGGTTGAACGCAAACTCCTCCATCTCATACGCAAGCGAGAACGACTCAACGAGGGCCATACACTTTATGTAGTCAGATGGCCAACCCCTGATGTCTGCTAGCGCATGAAAGAGGTCCCTCCACCATAGCGCTTCAGCAGCAGACTCAGACTTTGGGATGTAGAAACAGGGAGGATGCTGCAGGCGGGAAACGTTAACGCTTAATGCGATGAATGCTGTCGCATAGAGGCTCGCAGACACATCTGACAGCTCATACACGTTAATGGACCCGTTCGACACACGTATGCCAGGAGGCCTGATGAAGGTCACTTGGCCTTCAGAAAAGCCAGAGCAACCGTGGATCGCTGACAGCGAGTTCAGCAGGCCCGCCATCATGTTCTCAGGGACGATGCTGTCCTCGAGGTCGAGCATCACACCCGGAGAGCCCGAGTTCATCAGCTTTGACACTATCTTTGTGTCATCGGCTGGACCCGTCATCTGGTTCCTCTGGTCAGCGCACCATGATGGTAGCCTCACGCTCCAACCATCGCTCCTAGCGACTGGAGGCGTGAATGCGCACTGGCCATAGCTAGAGACACCGCTATCACGCTTGGTGCGCATCCAAGAGGCTGTCATCGCGACAAGCTCCTGCCTCCTGGGCTCAAACTCATCGTTCAGCTCCCTTAGCAGGGCCACAAAGTCATCCGTGTTGAGCTTCATGCGATGACCTATTTCCAGATGTCAGAGTGCTTCACGTCGCCCACAGACGCGTATGGACTGCCTATCAGGTTAGCCAATGACACATGGAAGACGCGCTTCTCTGGGTTAGGAGGCTCTCCCAAGCGTAACATGAGAGCATTGACATACTCCTGCATCTCATTCCAGTTCTTCACGAGTGCTATCCATGACGTCCTATCGCCGCGATCGATCCTGAACACTGCGTCATCAACATCTACATCAGGACCCTGAGGAAACTCGATCGACCGCAACACTTTCTTATGCGGCTTCAGGATGTTCTGATGCACGAGCGTGACATGCAGGTCATTCTCAGACAGTGGGATTGCCTGCTCAGGCAGGGCATCATTCTGCAACCGAAGGACACGCTTTAGCGCAGCGTCATCAAGCGCTAGCTTCAGGATTCCTGTGTATTTGACTTGCATCCTTCATCTCCTTCATCAGGTCCAAGCATCTTGGACTTCCTCCAGACAGTCGAGCCCAAGACAAACTCACCCGTCTGGTCATCTTTCACGTAGAACCTATCAAGCGCCCATTCTATGAACACAGTCTGTCCCACACTGGCATCAGACAGCTGCCTGCTTAGTGCAAATGCCTTCGCATCAGTGAAGAACGGTGGCGCAAACATATGCTTTGGAAATGCTCCAAAGCGATACGTGACAGGAAAGCTGTAGATGGTTCCCGTCGCTATGTCTAGCGCCCTGACTGTCTCTACTGTGTCCTTGTTGCCTGTTCCCTTGCCCATATGATATACTTCTGTAGCTTCTTGTCAGAGGGCTCAACATCGATCAAGCCCTGGACAAATATTCTGTAGCTATCGGCTGCGTAACGTCCCACACCCGGAAGCTCAACCACATCATGCCAGCATCCGTCAAACGCACGTGAGAGCGCAATGAGTGACTTTGCACGTCTGTTGTGCAGACCGAGCGGCTGCAACAACTCTGCTAACGTCGTTTGGTCAGCAACAGCCGCATCCTGTGCCGTGGGAAACATCAGGAAGAACTGCTCAATGACAGGCCTGACCTGCTTTATGCTCGTCATGTTCAGCATGACACAGGCGACCAGCAACCTCCATGGCTGACCTCGAAGCTCCTCCTGTATGAGCCCATAGGGTGATGTCGTCAGCGGCGTGCGCATAAATTCTTCACGTACTCAACTTGATTTTGATTGCTTCAAAGCTCTTAATCTAGCGTACCTACGTCGTTGACTAATCGCTAAATTTTTACGATGTTCATCGCTAAACTTTTTACCTTTCATGGGTGAAGGTTGTCCACGATGAGATTCAGATAACTTTCTACGATGTTCATCAGAAAACCCGCCCCTTTCAGCAATTCGTTGTTTTAGTACTTCCGACATTAGCTTTTTAGACTCTTCCGTGTGTCGTTTACCCTTATTTCCCAGGCTTATCTTTCTCTTTAATTCTTCAGAATGCTTCTTCCCCTTATTTCCTGCTGAAATCTTCGCACACTCTTCTGGAGTCTTTATTCTTCCCTTATTAGCCCTACCAATCGCATCACGTGCATGCTGCGGCATCGTTCGACATTTTACAATTTCACTAAGTAATAAACGTCTGTGTTCTTCAGAACATGTCTTTCGAAACTGACGTTCATACGGATTAGGCTCGTGACAAACAACACAAAGCTTCGGATTGGCAGCATATCTTGCGAATCGCTCATCAGCCTTACGCTGCATTGTCTGAGTAAAGCTCATCCTCATCGCTGCTGTCCAAGTGCGTCCTTTCGCAAATTGCTGCATCATCTTTCTTGTCTCATCGCTAGGCGTCTCAAGCGTGCCGCCACCTTCCAATGCAATGTTCAAGCTCATAGGATCATTTACTATTTCCTGTGTTACAAGCTCTTTTTCACGCTCGCGAAGATACGACCTGCCCTGCTTAGAGCAATCTTCAAGAATTACACGTTGATGCGCTTTCTTACCATACTTCTTAATTGAGCGTTGTAAAACATATCCTGAGCCTAGATAGCCGTCATCTAGATCGTCTGTTGAATGCATACCAATGTAATATCTACGTGTTACAATACACGTTGTTTTATAGAGGATGTGATACTTCTTACGTGAAGCATTCTTTTGACTCACATATCATAGCTATGGAACAATGTGCGAAATATGACAAAAACCCACGATTATTACGACAAGCTATAAACTCTCAAAATCCCAGTGATAGTCTTTCAGACTTTATCAAGACGCTGTCAATATGTGTGACAAGGTCAGAGAGGCCCTTCTCGACGTCTGCATCCTCCAGCAACGTTCTCGAGTCCTCTATCGCGTATGACGCTGCTGATGCAAACAGCTCCTTGTGGAAGGCATATGAGTGTCCCTTTAGCTCATCGCACGCGCCCCGGAGCACGCCGTCTGAGACGGCTGACTCACCCTCGAATAGCCTCTTTAGGAATTCAAAGGCAAGCTCTATCGTCGGCTGCTCATAGAAAACCTGCTTGTCAAAGCGTCCCGGACGCGCTAGCACCTGCTGGTCCAAGCTCTTTGGGTGGTTCGCCGTGGCGATGATGACTGTGTTCCTGCGCTCAACAGCGCCGTCAAGGGCTTGAAGCACAGCCTGCAGGCTCACTGCCGTCTGCTTGGGTTCGTCCTTGGGAAACAGTCTATCGATGTCCTCAAGGATAAGGAGCCTGATGGGCGTCTTTGCATCATCATCAGACTGACGCCCTCTCTTCCCACGGCGCGCTGTTCCTTCGTCATCTTCGTCTGAGTCCTCATTACGGGCAATGCGCTCTGAGTCACCCAACACCCAGGCAAGAAAGTCGCTGTCAGGCGCGTTCCTCGCAGCTGAGAAATCGAACGTCTTGGGCTTTGTGTTCAGAAACCTCGCGATGGCCTTGATCGTCGTTGTCTTTCCGTTCCCAGGCGGCCCATGCAAGAGGTATGACCTGTTGTAGGGTAGTCCCCTGTCATCGAATAGCTTCTTTCCCTTGACGAAGAACTCAATATCACGCCGGAGGACACGTGTCGTGTCGTTCCAGTGAACAGACTCAAGCGCAACGTAGTTGTATTCCTTGGGAGCGATCTCGACGTGTGACATCAGCTCCTTGAACGCATCGAAGCTATCACGTGCAACAATGAACTTACAGGGTTCAATCGTCGTGATTATGTTCACACCCGTCGCGCTTGTCAGCACAGACCAGATGGGAGGTAGGTCATCGCCCGTCAGCTCCTCGTTCTGGACGATGTTGTTCTTCCTGTGGTCTATCCTGAACTCAATCTCATCCCCTGGATACAGAGGGTTCAACGCAAACGACTTGTTAATCGCCTCCATCGGGACCTTGACGAAGAGGATGTCACGTGTCCCAATGACAGCCTCAATGTAGTGTCCCATCGCATAGAGTACGACCGCACGGTCTATCTCACTCTCATAGCGACAGACGAAGTCTACTGAGAAGTCTGGACGAGGGAAGGGTTGTTGTAGGTCGCTCATTCTACCTCTGCTTACCAACGATCAAAACATGTCAAGCGTCATGCGGGCCCCTGACATCTCTCTCAAGCCACCGGGTGTTGAACGCACAGGAGAGTCGATGGCAGGGTCCTCAAGGAAGAACTCCATGAACGTCTGCGCACACTTTAACGCCCGCCGGAGCGCGATGTTCCGTCCCACAACGAAGTCATACACATCGCCGGGCTCACGCTTCGCCACACCAGGGAATGTGTGCTGCATGCCCCCGTAGCGTGCAGGCATCGTCACCGTCAGCACAGCTATCACAAAGTTATCCTGGACGAATGCCTCGAACCTAGAGTGTCTGACCAACAGCTGCGCTGCATCATGCTTGAGTCTGTGCTCTGAGCGCTTTACGACACGATCAAGAAGCGTCTCAATAGAATGAGGGCTCTGTGGCATAATCATGGATACATTGTAACACAGCGTCTGGTTTGGTTACACATCATTTCCCGACATGCGATTGTGTTTAAGCCTCTGGGAGATGAGCCTCCTGACATGCTCATTCGTAGAACCCAGGTTCGTCGTCTCACCCTTCCATGCCTGCTTCTTCATCTCCTCCTCCTGCGAACTTCTAAGAAGCATATAGTAGCTCAGGGCCTCGAGACGTCGCTTGTCCTCTGACAGGTGGTCCTGTAGCCCAGCTGACATCTCAAGCGTCCTGAGGTATAGCAGGAACGAAGCGTAGAAGCTCTCATCCACCAGCGCGAGCAGCCTAGCCTCATTATCGTCTATGGGATAGAAGGCACTGAGCGGGTCTGATGCCTTCCTGACGAGGAACAGCACCAGCACGACGAGGCACACGACAGCAGCCAACGTAAGCGTTGCGATCAGCTCAACCATGCTTCATCGTAATAATGACAGTGAAGATGTTATTATTGCAGGGTCGATGCTGCATCATGCATTGACATGCAGCGCATGTATGCGCAGCCATCACTGAACCCTAGGCAGTCGTTGTAGAATACGTCTTGTGCGATCGAACTATCGGCATCGTGCCTGAATGCATCAAGACACAGGCGGAACTCAACCTCTGAGGCTGCAAGGCCCTGATACTCACTGTCGACGCATGACTTTGCCCTTTCGCAGTGTTCGACAAGATCGAAGCCCAACATCCAGCCCTCTCTCGTCAGGGCGTGAGAGTTCACGACACACGCTAGCATAAAGACGCTGGCGACGACCGTGTAGCCCAATCTCATGGTATCACGCCCTACTCATCCTCATCAAGCTCCCCGTTCCAGTATGCATTGTCACGCAGGAACGCTTGCCACTCCATGGGCATTCCCTTCTTCCACGTGAACGTAAAGCTCATATCGTGTGATATCGTCTTGGGCTTCACAGGCCTCTTCTTGAGAAGCATGCCAGACTGCTCAGGCGTCCTGTTCCTCTTCTTCTGGTTGCAGTCAAAGCATGCTATCACGATGTTGTCCCATGTCGTCTTTCCGCCCTGGTCACGGGGCACGACGTGGTCGTACGTTGCCTTGGGACGTGGAACACGCTCCTGGCAATACTGGCACTTTCCTCCGTCTCGGCTGTAGACGTTCTCACGTGAGAACTTGACTGCCTTCTTCCGCTTGTAGCTTGTCAGCTCCCTAACGACAGCGGGCATCTTCATGCTGAATGTGACAGACCGTATGTCCCTGTCCTCATATGAGTCAATAATCTCTACGCGGCCCTTGCACCACTGCGTTATGGCACGCTGCCATGACATCCTTCCAACAGGCTGCCAACCCATATTCAACACAAGCGTGTCCATCACGCACATCCTCTAGCTATATTAAGAGGTTCTATTATCATAACTAGACATGGTTCTAGTAGATAATAGAACCTCTCAGTTACTATAATAGTTTCTATTCCCTAAATGAACTTATCTGTCATCATCTGGCCTCTTAACTAGAATACACAGGAACAGAAAAAATGTTCACTGTTGTATGAAACTTCCTTCTAGTGAATGTCATAGACATAAATGTCTATATCAGATAGACAGTCTATTATTATCGAGCGCACGCGTTCCCACGTGCCACCCGCGAGGCCACAACCCATCCTAGGCATGTGTATGCTAGCAATGGGACTGTGACACAGAGCATGGGTCCTGACCTTCATCAGGCCCTCTTTGAGGGCGTCATATCTGATGAATGGGTAGCCTGGACTGTCTGAACGACCATAGCCATCCTGTCCTATCAGGTTCGCCACCCAGAGGTTGGTCCCAACCTCCACTACGTCACAGGAACCTAGAATGAAGCTGCTCAAGCTCCTGTAAGCCCTTTCAGGTTCCTTCCAGCGTGCGCTTAGCGCACGTGTGAACCCTGAGCCCCAGCCTCCCCTGTTGTTGCAACAGTGGACCAAAATATCATTTCCTGTCCTGACTGGGTCTGTCGCATCACCCATAATGTAGTGCATCATGGCTTATCAGTTGGCTCTAACAGCTCCTCGGAACCTTGGCGCACCGTCGGCAGCTCAATGATGAGGTTATTCCTGAACTCAGGATTGAGATTGTCAGGCCAGTAGCCTCGTGGGTTGCACACGACATGTGTTGAACCTGTGTTGTTTCCAGCAACTGGAACGTTGTAGTCACATGAATCGTGCGTGTGCCCATGCATCCATAGTGCTGGACGTTTGTTCATCATCATCTGCTCCACGTCACACACAAAGAACGCATTCAACGCTGAACCCCTGAACCTGGGCGACACGCTCTGGAACGTCGGAAGGTGGTGCGTCACGACGATGTCTCCCTCCCTCATCTCTCTATCAAAGAACTCAAGCGCATGCTGGTTGTCGCGATAGACCCATGCTCGAAAGTCGTCAAGGATGACGTTGAAGTCGTTCATCATCCCCTCCCACACGAAGTTCGTGGGATGACACCTAAACCACATTGGCGCCCCCAGGAACCGCACACCCTCTATCTCAACTGATGAGCAGTCGAGCCAGTGGAGGTTCGGAAGCTTTGCTGCTACACGTCCTAGCTTCTGGTAGACGATGTCGCGTGTCGAACCATAGAACTCATGGTTTCCCACGACGTAGACGACATGTGGGTAGAGCCTGCAGAAGTCAGCAAGCACATCATGAAGCTGTCTCTGTGAACAGATGTCACCAGCCAGCACAAGCACATCGACATTCGACGGGTCAAGCCACATCATAAAGCTTGAGCCTGACTCATCACGCTCGAATTCGAGATGGAGGTCGCTAAGAAGCTGGATACGCATGTTAGAACAGCTCAACGCCTGGAGCGAGGATGTTAGGGATGATGGGCCTATCGAGCCAGTGCGTCTCTGAGTCCGAGATTGAACTCAGGAACGAATGCCTGACCCGTTTGTAACGACTCAATACTCTTTCATCATCTTCGACCTTGATGTAGAGCCCCTCCATCAGACACGTGCCATCAGTCTGCCTCAACACTAACCCATCATCGACGCCCGCAGAGGCTGCCTGTTCTATGAGCCTCTGCGTCCAGAGACCCGTCTGAAAGTACGATTGATGCTCTGCAAGCATGATGAGTTGTCCCTTGCTTCTCAGCGTGCCCTCATGCAGGATGAGAACAGACCTCACAGGTGAACCCTTTAGCAACTCCCTTCGCCTACACGTTGATAGGAAATCGCCCGACTCTCTGTCTAAGATGTCAAACTCCATGACGTAGTGTGGGAGCAGGTCATAGAACATGGTGTGCTTGGCATACATCCACTCAGCGTACATCACATAACGCGTGCCGAGGATGTCAAAGAGCGCGTCCCTGTGTGTCGCAGCCCACTGCTTGAACAGCGTCCAGTGCCTCTCCCGCGGACCGCCCGTGAGAAAGTGTCCGCGGCTCTGAAGCAGCATTTCACCCGTCTCATCATCGAACGAGATGCCACAGTTTGCGCCGTCTAGCTTCTCCTCTATGACGAGGTGCCTTCCCTCAAGCTCAGAGAACGGGACTTGTGAGAGGTCGTGGTCACCCTTTTGAAGCTTAGAACCCTGGATATGTGCTGTCCGTGGGTATTTGAAGATATGAGATGTCATAATCCCTTCTTTAGGGCATCCAGCTTCCCATCACGTGGTTGCTTCTTCACGTGCGCCTCAAGCTTCAAGGCATGAGACCGATCAGAGACAGGCACCGATGCACATAATGTAACAGGCCTCCTTACACGGGTGCACTTGGATGCCGTTCCCGCGTTGTGCTGTCCGACCCTACGTTCTACATCTGTTGTTATGCCCGTGTAGAGGCTCCCGTCGAAACACTGGATGACATAGACGTGCCACATGAGACTATACGCGCTGTATCACACGAAGGTCCATGAAGTCAGGCTCAAAGTAGATGATGTCTCCTCTGTGTGTTAAGAACAGCTCATAACGTGGTTCAGCACCCGTAAGCACTACGTCACCGCGACCCATATACAAACATGGCATGTTATCTACCTCACACAGGTCATTGACGCGTAAGACATCTATCATGAATAAGGGAGTCATAGCATCTCATGCGTACATAAGCGAATGCTTGATATAAGTTGAAAGCGTTCTTCATTCAATTGTTGACCCTCCCAAAGACAGGGCCTGGTGGTCACGTCACTTCCAGCCTGAAATTGCTCTATCGCGCGTGGTGTCCAACCCATGAGTTGCTCCTTAAGCCGATGACTCTACATCACATGGAGACCATGCATCCAGGGTAACCAACAGGACATGCTCTTCAAGTCTCGAGGTCACAGCGTCATGCCCTTGAATCATTGGAATGATGGTAACCATACCTGGCACATTGAGTTAATCACGCTGTCATCTAGCTCAGTTCATCATCTTCAAGAAGGCATCTCTAAAACATATGATACAGCTGCGGCTGCCAACAGCTGTCATCTGGTAGTGCTTCACTATGAAGCCGCCCGTGGGTGTGATGTCTATTTCAACATCAAACGTGATAGCTGCTGCTCTAACATGAGATAAAACGCTTGCTCTATAGACGGGCCCTAAAGAGAACGCCCATGTCATTGTGTCGCTGACGTCATTCATTGCTTAGTGCCCCTGAAGCCCTAAGGGCATCATCATAAGATGAGCCGATGGCAGCATACAACGACACTGGTGAATACTTCTCATCCAATCTCTCACCGTTGAGCCAGCCCTCTGCCTTGATGTGGCATGCGGAACATAGGCTGGCACCGTTCTTATTGGTGTAGCCACCGTTGGGCATGTCATTCCTACTTGTGATATGGTGTGCATCGATGGCAGGTGCAGAACAGATGACGCACCTGTTCTCATCGCGCTGAAACACATCATTCCTAAATTGCTGCCGCAATCTCTTGAGTTTTGCTTTTGACATGCGATTTTTTTAGCGTGAACCAGATGGTTCAGGTTCTTCGTAGGAAGAGACTATCATGTCTAGGGCCGTGCGTTCACTTGAAGATATGTCTGTCACAAATAATATCAAGCATCTATCACGGCCCTCATGATTTGTCACACCCAAGAACTGCGTTGAAAAATCTCTGCTGCTTGATATCTCATTGTGAAGCTTTTCAATGTCAAGGATGGTTGAGATGCGGACGTTCTCTCTGGTCCTCGTGACAGCTTGAAAGCTCGTCCTTGTGTCATATGATATATCGTACGTGCTCATGTGACGATCCTACGCGACCCTAAATATCTGCATTGACACAATGTCATTAGGGTCAAATGTAATTGAACCTGTAGCTGCCTGTAGTGCAATTGTTTGCGTTCCTGAAACGAGGCTATCTAGCTTTATGAACCCTAGCTTTGATCTTCCTATCACGACACCGCCTCCAGATGCAAGAGTGCTATCTAGTATGAGGTCAGTGACAGACTCCACATGTCTCACGCGCAGCGTAGATGTGCCCGTGTTTCTGATGGGATATGACCACATCGCAACATAATCACCCGTTGCTGCTAGGTTAGCGATGAGGTCTGTGTTGACAGTGCTAAACCCTGCAGAAGACTCTCCGCGCACCAGCATCCTGAACGAGTCTCCGAATGGTGAGACTGATGTCCCTCCATCTACGCTCCATAACATTAACCTTGCGTTATTGATTCTAACTGTCGTTGAGCCATTCGTGTTCGCGAAATCAATGTCGATTGTGTGCACACCGGCTGTTAGCTCGACAGTCTTAAACCCGCCGAATGCCCTGGGCGTACCTGAGTCAGTCGTTCCAGCATGTCCTGGCATGCTGAGCTCTATGAGGTCAGTCGTATCATCGACCTGAACGCGATACAACATGCGAATCGATTGTGTTGTGCTATTGACACCCCAGCTAGCCATATAGAAGATGATGTAGCTGCCTGCAGCGATTGAGTCAGTCGTTAGCTTAAGTTTCTCTTGGTATGTAGATGATGTAGTAGTTGACTGAGTGTTGTCCTCAGCATAGTGAAAGCTGCTGCCATATGTCATGCTGGACCCCCAGCGATCTGGAATAGCTCAATTGCAGCTACCGCTATTGTCTTTTGGTTTGTTGTTGATGCGTTAGTATGTTCTAATATGATTGTGTTGCTACCAGGTTTGAGTTGGATCTGCACAATGAATGAATCAGCATAGCTAGCGCCTGATGTTCCCGATTGATTATTGAGCTCAAGTGCGTATATCGTTGTCGCATTTACAGAACCGTTATTGACCACGCGTACTCTGACTGTCGGCAAACCTGTTCCAGTGTTGCATAAAAGCTTCCACGAGATGAACAACGCGTATGCTCCCGATTCAGTCTGGTCTAGCAGATCAGTCGTGATGATACCAATAGCAGTGTATATATTAGCAGTAACGACGCTGCTTGCGCCAGCATCAATGTAGTAATGATTATCTCCAAGCACAGAGGCCCCAGACGAGCTTGCAGCACCTAGCTCCACCCACGTCGTGACGCCGTCTGTGTTGATGTAGAGCTTTCCATTCGTTGAGTCTGTCGCAAGCGATCCGAGAGCTGCATTGATCGATCCGTTCGGATTAGCATCCACTTGCAGCAGGAAGACATTCCCTAGCGTATGTCTATGCAGGACTGCCACTGTCCTAGCTAATTAGGCCCTCTGAAGGAACTCCTCGTCGCTCATACATGTTCCCTTGAGACGCTCAAGCCATGCGTCGCTCTTGACCTTGAACATCACGGGCTGGCCCTTTCGCACAACGTTCGACTTGCACACAACGCCCTCAAACGTCACACCGGGCAACAGACTGGTGTGAACAAGCGTCTTAATCTCATGGTCCACCACGCCCTTGTATAGGACACCCGGAATTCCCACATCACCGAACAGCCTGATAAACTCTGATGGTGACAGCATCCCTTGCTTATGGATGCTGACATCGAACAGCGTCACCTTGTGCTCATCGTCTTCATGATGGTTGCCCGCAAATGACCGTGGGCCGTAGAACTCAAAGAAGCAGACGGCGCGTTCACACTTCATATCCGTCAGAATGCGCCTAAGGCTGTCCTCATATGAGTCCCGTATCAACGGCTCAGCCCTCAGCAGCAACGGGTTCGTCCCATCCAGCAGCCCGTTACGACGCCCAAACTTGTAGAAGCACTTTCGCTTTCTGCTCCATTCTGCGCGGATGTTTGAACCATCGAGCTTGTCGAATGCTATGATCGGGACAGACCCATCGATGACAGGGCTGATGGAGGGATACTGCTTCATGCTATTGATATCCCAAAGAGAGGAATGAGCCCTGCGGTGTAGTCTAGGGCAGCGGCAAGCATGAGGAACAGCATACCTGGGGCTGCTACTATCTCTTCGATGCCGCTGAGTATGATATGGTGTCGTTCAGGGATGATGTCATATAGCCGCTCAACTAGCAGAAGTGTTGGGACGATCAGACAGAGTGCGATGAGGTAGATGGGCAGCGTCACTACTCTCATTACGTATCTGATGTTCATCACTCAACCTCTCCTCTCCATGCCATCTCCTTTTCAGTGCGGGCCTGACGCCTGGCTAGATCGCGTTCCTTCTCATTGCTCTGGCGCTGCGTCTTTATCTTGAGGTCCTTCTGCTTCCCCTCGATCATAAGCTCATCGAGGTAGCGCCACATCATCTCAGTCGTCTCATCCTCACCACTGCACCTGCCCCGCAATTGCTCGACAAAGAAGTCATGGTCCTTGACATACATCCAGAAGAGGCCCTTGGGTGGCCTACCGAACCTATCGCGGCTCACACAGTTCTCAACGTTGGCAATGCGATCGGCAAGCTTGAGAACGATGGCACGATACGTATCACGGATCTTCGGATACGTCTTTAGATGACGCTCCTTGCGGTTGGCACCCTGCTCATTCGTGACAGCCTTGACGAGCGCGCCGACACGGGTGCCGAAGGTCCTGAATACATCGTCAGACGACACGTCCGTGTCCTCCACGACATCATGAAGCCAGGCGGCATCGATGAGCTCCTGCTCAAGCTCGTCCCAATCGACAAAGCGCTTCAACGCGCCCACAACATCCATGAGGTGCGAGTAATATGGCTTGCGTCCGTACTTCTGCTCTCCGTGGTGTTCGATTACGAACTGCGTCGCTGCCGTGATCAGATGTTCAGCCATCATCTTTCCCCTTAGTCTAATCAGCGCCATGGTGGTCAATGGGCTTAAACGTCTTCTTTGCCATCAAGCGCTTGACGTCGGAGTATGAGACGGGCGCGTAGCTGTGACAGTCTACGCCCACGTCGATGCGCAGGGCTCTTGGGTCATCAGGCAGGTTTCCATGGCTGTGTCCATGCAGCATCCACGTCCCATGATGTGACTTGTTCCAGACGAGCCACGGAAAGTGGCACAGTGTAATCTCCTGTGAGCCCCTCTGTGCATCCTTGTCCTGCACCACCAGTCGATGGACGTCCTTGGTCCATTCAAACTCACTCCTGCACTCGTCAGAGCGCATCAGCCCTTTCCAATCATGGTTGCCCGTGACGAGGTGTAGCATGCCGTTGAGACGCTTCAACAGTGATAGCGTCTTTTGTGGGCGGTGGAATGATACATCTCCCAGGATGTAGACGCTGTCATCGTGCTGGACCCTGTCATTCCAGTTCTTCACAAGCATCTCATCCATCTCTTCGACAGATGAGAACGGACGCTTACAGAACTCAATAATCCGCTTGTGTCCCAGGTGTAGATCCGCACTAAACCACGTCTTGTAGGGCGATGTCATCGCTTCAATCCCAACTTCTTCAGTTCACGCTTCGACAGCTGACGCTTTGAGACACCGAACAGGTCGCTGTCACCGTACGTCTTCTCAAGCCTGTGCTTTATGTCGTAGTTTCGCAGCATGCTACCATGGATGACGTCAATGACCATTCTCAGCTCACCATCATATGTCTTTGATATCTTGGCCACACGGACCTCATACCACTGTCCATCGATCATGTGCGCCTGTGAGTCCTTACATATCCAGATGGGCCGCGTCCTCTGTCTCTTCGAATGTGTCTTCTTCTTTGCAGAGCGCAGCTGACCTGTCTTAGGGCACACGTAGAGCTGGTCCCAGTAGTTGTTCTGGACGGGCTTCCACCCGCGTGTCATGTAGTTGAGGACGCAGGGAATGCCGTCGATGAGCCTCACGTTCGTCTCAACCATCCTGACGACGTGGTCCCTGATGTGTTGCTGCATGACGCCGTCCGCAGGGCACTCCCTGCTTATCTCTGACCAGACGGCATCCCATTGACGACCTACCTGCTTCCTCAGGAAGCGTTCAAGGGGTTTGATGTTGTCGCTGAGCTCCTTCGATCCGTAGCCCATGCTCATCTTCCCCTGCTTAGGAAGCGAGTCTGGGTCCTTCTTGACAGTCGCGTGGACGTTGTGCTCACGCATGAGCCGCGGCTCACCGAAGCCCCTATAGCGGGGCCTGTCGATCGCGACGTGTCTCATGTCATTTCTCATAAATCCACAGCTCCGATGCTGCGCAGACTATCTGCGCAAAGATGCCGACGGGACTTGCACCCGCATGGACGTGCTTTGCAGGCACGCGCCTAACTATTCGAGCCACGGCATCTATAGCTCTAGAGAGCCTTGGCTCTCACGACAGCCTTGTTCACGACAAACCCCTGGAACTCATCCGGGATGTCGATGAGGTCAGCTTCCTTTCTGCCCCTGACCTCGATCGTCGGGTTTGTCCTGTCTCCTCCCACACCGACCGCAAGCCCAGGGCGGTCTACGCTGAACCTCAAGATGAACATCCTCTTTGCCTCAACAAGACCCATCTGTAGTTCTCCTTCCATGACCCTGGCGGGACTCGAACCCGCACGTCTTCGGTTTGAGGGACCGACGTGTTAGCCAACTTACACCACAGGGCCAAATGCTCCTGGTAGGAATTGCACCCACGTAAACACGCTTAGGAGGCGTGTGCCTCATCTACTAGGCTACAGGAGCATGGTCTATCATACCAATATGGTGATGACCTTTACACAGAAAGAGCTAACAACGGGAATTGAACCCATATCGCTCCCGTACCGGGGGAGTGCTCTATCCTTTGAGCTATGATAGCGTATTATGCTGCGACCTGGATGACATCTGCTATCGCATCCATCGCAGCTCTTAGGTTTGCGTCCGCAAATGTCCTGGCCTCAACCTCATGTGGCGCGTCACGATAGCCGTACTTTGACCTCCAGAACCTTGCTATCTCCTCGTATGAGATGTCGTAGACGTCATAACTATCCCGCCCAGGAGGCAGTCCACGGCCTTTGACCCATGCAAAGCGTGCCTTATCATCCTCATTCCAGGCCATGTGCTGGTTGTAGTGGGCTATCTCATGGAGAACGTCCCTGACCTTCTTTCGCATGTCACCTCGTGTGTCGCTATTTATCAGCAGCGTGACATCTTCAGGGACGTACATGCCTCCCACGTTTCCCCAGGGACCTCGTTTTGAGGATGCTGAGAATGAGACGTGATGCCAGTTCAAGTCTGGCTGTCCTCCGGGTTTGCTTGCATAGAGTGAGATGAGCTTGCGGATGACACCGTCTGACAGGAATGAGCCGTCAGTATCCTCTAGCACAAGACGGATGTAGCTTCGAAGGCTGTCCACGTTCATAACTATCATCCACTCAATTAGGGTTGGCGCTGCTGGTAGGAATCGAACCCACATGTTTATCACCCGGTTAGAAGCCGGGTGCCCATCCATTAGACCACAGCAGCATAGAGCCCACAGCCAGACTTGAGCTGGCATCTAGCGCTTACGAGACGCTTGTTCTACCCTTGAACTATGCGGGCGTGATTAGACCATACCTGGAGCGGGTGCTGCCCCCGCTTTCTCCTCCTTATGAGAGAGGCGCATGTGCTAGTCATGCTTCTCCTGTAAACTTAGATGACTTCCGAACAGCCGCAGCGCCCGAAAGAACCCTGGCCACCTCTCTCGCGGCTTGAACCCCAAAGCGACCTCAGCGTCTCCAATAGCGTTCTCAGTCATGACGACGCAGTCTTCAAACGTCTTGGCTCTCTCAAACTCTTCGTCTGAGACAACGCATGTCACCTTCTTGAAGTGCCTGCTGGTCACCCATGCTTGCGTCTCAGGGTCGTCCTTGAACCTGAGATACGTCGCCAACGCCGTGTGTCCCACGGAGTTTACGCCTAATCCTAACGGGATCGACTCTCGAACTAAGATATACATCTTCAACTGCTTCTCTGCCATGTCATTCTCACAGATGGGCAGGCCCATCTTCCAATCAATTGCTACCTACGTCATCTTGTTCCCTCAATATCATGCAGTGTGCGAAACGTCTTACGGAGGGTGGAGGAGTCGAACCCCGAACGCTCATCACGTTCCCCGGGCTTTCAAGGCCCGTTACCTACCACTTAGTGGCACCCTCCAAATTCACATACATCATCACTTCTGCACGCTCGGCACCCACCACGTCGTTCTTCCATCGGGCGTCTCAACACTGACCACCTCATTCTTCATGATGTCATGCTTCCGCCCGTAGACAACGCAGCGAAACATGCCCTTCTCACCGTCCACATTCCTAAAGTCCTTGAACGTCATCCCCTGCGCCTTGTAGGACGTCTGCATCACATCCATTACGGCCTTGTGCAGCCTGTAGGCGTCGTCATCATCGAGCGACCCACAGGTCCTGAATGGGCTCAGGAGGGCCTGATAGAGTGACTCAGACTTGATGTAGTTCCCTACGCCCGACAGCACCCTCTGGTCCATCAGCACCTCAGCCAACGTCCTCTTGACGTTCCTGGTCTCCTTGAGGAGCTTCTTGAAGACGTACTTGTTGACATTCTCCTCCAATGGGTCAGGGCCCAGCAGCGCGAGCCTCTTGTCAAGCCTATCATGGGTTGTCACAAATCGCAACGTGCCGAAGTTCCGTGCGTCCTCGAAGTGCAGCAATGTCCCCTTCTCGTCATCCTCATCATCACGGAGGATGAAGGTGACGCGTGTATGCTCGCTGCGTCTCAACGCCCATCTCCCTGTCATACCCAGCGTGTTCCAGACGCTTGAGCCGTCTTCGAGTAGGATGTAGATGAACTTTCCCTTGCAGCCCACCTGTGTGATTGACATGGGAAGCCTCTTGTGGAGAACGTCCCAACCCTTGGGTGGGCCATGCGTGACATAGCGGCCTGATGCAGCGGTCGCGCCACAGAGCAGGCGATCCACCATCCTCTTTCGAAGTGAGTCGGTCGTGACCCTGACTTCTGGTCCCTCAGGCATGATCAGTTCGTCCTAGCTTGTTTACGCGGAAATGCAAACTTCTCGCCGCTGGCACATTGACATCGACAACGCTCATCCCAGTGGCTGCATGTGACAGATTGAATCTTGCTCTCTATACTGCAGATGCTTTCACACTTTTGCCATAGCTTAAGCGTGACATCATCTGCACAGCTAAATAACATGAAGATGGCAGCAATCGCAACAAGAAACCTCATTCTGGTTTCATCATAACACACGCATCATCCATTTTACACTACATCATTCTAACGGAGAGCGAGGGACTTGAACCCCCATGCGCCTGCTAGGCGCAGCATCGGCTTTCGAGGCCGCCACCTTGCCGTTCGGTCAACTCTCCATGACGGATGACGGACGTAATGAACGTTATGCTCAATGTGAACACCCGTCATCCAACAGACACCGTCAATCATCATCATGCTGAGGCCGTGTGCGTATCGTCCTGCGTCTGATCCTCTTCTTGGGATTGAGCTCCCAGGCCACGACGCCGAAGACGGCATGTGAGGGCCTCAGCATCAGTGAGTTGTAGAACTCACCCTCGTAATAGATTATGCTGTATGACGGGTTGTAGACACCGAAAGACTTTAGGGGAGGACCCACAAATGGTGTGTCATTCGGTTCAACACGTAACGTAATCTCACCTCTTTCCGCGTATCGTTTGGGTCGCATGATTGCGGGAGTGGGACTCGAACCCACGTTATTACCTAGCTTATGAGACTAGTGCTGGCACCAACTCCAGTCGATCCCGCGATCCGACGTCTGTGTTCTGCCCACAACCGCTAGAGTTTATAAGACTCTGCCGAGCAACTAGCCGCGCACGTCGGTTACTAGATTATAACTACTATCATTGAGTGCGAGCACCAGGCACTGCCCCTGGCTCTTCGGTTTATCAGACCGACGTTCAGAACTATCTCTACCATGCTCGCGTGGTCTAGCTGGCAGGATTTGCACCTGCGACCACCCGGATCCCGACCGGGCATCCTGCTACTGGACGACAGCTAGAAAGCATGCTCGCATGGGGAATTGAACCCCATTCTGCACTTTGAAAGAGTGCGGTCCTAACCAGTGAACGATGCGAGCGTGATGGTCCCGGTGGGGGTCGAACCCACTACAGCGCGTTCAAAGCGCGCCGGCGCAGCCGTTTGCTCTTCGGGACAATAGATTGCTCCTGTGTGACTCGAACACACAATGCTCGGGTCAGAACCGAGTGGTTTCCCATTAGCCTAAGGAGCATCATGCGGACCGAGGGAGTTGGACCCACGTCGCCGGTGTGTCGAACCGGTGCTCTACCGTTGAGCTAGGACCGCAGATGGAGAAGACGGGTAACGATCCCGCCCGTTCCGGTGTGCAAGACCAGACGCCACCCCTATGGCTTCCCCTCTTAGAAAAAGATTGCTGCAAGCACGAAGATGAATGCTGTGATGACGATGGCCGCATCAAGGGCCTGGGACACCGGAGTGCGTGCTAGCTTCCTGAGCCTCTTGATCTCAGCGTATAGCTCTGACGTCTCCTCTATGTGATGTGCCTCAAGCCTCCTGTATCGTTCCTCCCACGGTTGCGTTGCATCATCCACGTGTCTCTTTGTTATCATGCATCTCCTCCATGCAGGCGGAGGGAGTCGAACCCCCACAGATGCGGTGTGTAGGACCGCCACGCTGCCTTTACGTTACGCCTGCAGATTGCAGGCCCTGGGCCGCCTGCATAACTGTGCAGCAGCTGGCGGGACTTGAACCCACACGTCCACCTTGGCACGGTGACATGCTACCGTTACATCACAGCTGCAAATGTCTCTGGCGGGAGTTGAACCCACATTGCATGCTTCGCAGGCATGCGTCTTATCCATTGGACCACAGAGACCCCTACTCTAGGTCATCGTCATCAAGCTCATCGAAGTCATCATCGAGCTCATCATCCAGGTCATCGGGCCCATCTTCGTCTGGGCTGTCATCATCGAGCTCGTCATCGAGGTCACCGAACATGGCCTTCCTTGCCTCACGCTCTGTGTCATCATCCTCGTCTTCGTCCTGAGCCTCGTCATCGATGTCCGCCCCATCGTCAAGCTCATCGGGCCCGTCGTCGATCATCATCTCAGCCTCGAGGTCCCTTAGGACGTCATCAGGCGTGGGCCTCTCACCGGCACGCTTGCGACCCCTTAGGTGCGTGAAGCTCTGCAGGTCAAACCCCTTCTCCCTCAGCTTTGTCGCAAATGCCGAGGCACTCTGGGCAGTGAAGCTTCCGCCCTCTGAGTTGAGAAGTTCTGCAGCGAGCTGCGGGCTACCAGCGGAGTTCCACAGCTCAATGAACTTTCTCTTTGTGACCGAGCCTGCGACAACTGGAGGTCGTCCACGCTTGAATGTCTTCACGGGATAGCCCTTGTCCCTAAGGTCGCTTGCAATGCCCCTCAGCGTTGATGGGTTCATCCCTAGCTTCTTTGCAGCGTCAGTGTAGCCGCTGGCCGCATTGAGCGTCCTGATGATGTCGATGAGTTCAGGTGCCTGACGCGTCATCGCAGCTGGCATGAGCTCAAGCTGGGGATCGTCACGCATGCCTGTCTCTACGCTTGGACCCCTCGCAAACTTGGGAAGCTTGTAGTCAGCGCGCTGCTGCTTTGACAGCTCTAAGCTCGCATCATTGCTCATCTTTCTGAGCTTCGTTGCCCGGGCAGCAGCTGCCTCAGGCGTTATACCAAACTCCTTTGCGACGTCGCCAAGCTTCCCACCAGTGGCGTGTATCTCCCTCCAGGAGCGTATGAAGTCATCGATCCACTTACGGGCCTCAAGGACGAGGAACTGCCTGATAACGTCCATCCTAGCTAAATACGCGCTCGCGCTGGATGTTGCAAGAGAGCACCCCTGGAGGGACTTGAACCCCCATGACGTGGTTCGAAGCCACGCATGCTTCCATTACATCACAGGAGTGTATGAAGGGTTGTCTTAGGCCTGATCGAGAGTAATTGAGCCCGAGCGGCCAAGGATGAGGTAATTGACGCCGTCACTTAGCAGCGTGACAGATGAACCAACGATCGTGTCAAGCCTCAAGCGTGACCCCTTAGAGCCTGTTATTGCAGATGTCCCACCTGCACCGATTGAGTTGATGCGCTCGCTGAACATCTCGACACCAGCGTCAGAACCCGTCAGCGTGTGCTCATGACCCGCTGAGAGGTTCCTGAACGTGAATATCGCACCAGCAGCATCAGCAGCAGCAGGCATCGTGCCCGTGATGACAAGGCTTCCTGAGATCGTCATCACGCCGGCATTCGCATTCGTAACGGTGAAGTCAGCTGTCTTAGCCTGCACAGTCTGCTTGAATGGAAGCACGCCCGTGTGATTAGCATTGTCGATTGTCAGCAATCCTGAACCCAGGTCTGTGCCCTCGCCCGGCTCTTGGATGATTCCCTTGCTTGTGATTCTAACCTTCACCATGATAGTTGTAAGTATCGAGCCACGCCAAGAACTTTCTTAGCTTTGAAGAGAAAATTTTGATGCCCCTGGAGGGAGTTGCACCCACATGCTTAAGCAGCACGTGCTTGACTTCGTCGCTTAAAGCATCTTTGTTCATAAAACTCAGGTGCCATGCGTTTCATCCATCTTGATACATTTTGTGGCGTAATTTCTAAAATTTTTGATGCCTTAACTGCCCATCCATATTTTTCAAATTGAATGTCAGATTTGATTAACTTTTCTAATAGTATTTGCTTTTTTTGCCCTCGAAGCTTCTTTTCTTTTATAATCGTTTGTTTTTGAATTAACTGTGTTCTTTCTATTTCATAGCTTGAAAATGTAAGACAATTTTCAATCATTAAGCTTTTGATTCGTCCCGTGTTATTTGGTGAAATTCCAAGTATTTGTGTGACATGAAATATATTATTTGCAATTTTTATTACATCTAAAATTTGTTCGTCTGTAAGATATTCTCTCTTTCTATTTTTACGGCAATATGTTTTTGTTTGAGAATGACAATTTGGGCATAACATTCGAAGATTTTCTAATCTATGATCATCGCTAATTCCGTTAACATGATCTATTTGAAGAACTATCATTTTCTCATTCCAGCTATCTTTAAGACCACATAATGCACATACATTTTGCAACAACCCTTCTGTCAATGCTATACGTTTTATATGTCCTCTCTTAGCTTTAGAGTTTTTGACAAATAATTCATCTTTTGATACAAGTGAACGTACTCTACAGTCGTTATAAGCGTTTTTGCCACTGCTCCATGCACAGTTTATCGTAGAAAATTTGTAGCCCGTACCTAAGCAATGAGGTTTGTGCGCTCCTGCAGAATAAGCATTTTTGAACACTCTATTACAATGATTACATTTTGTAGGAGTTTGCTTTCTATTTTGAACCTTCATATAGTTCAAAATAACAGATTACACGCCTACTGTAAATACCGTTGGAGGGATTTGCACCCACACTACGAACGCTTTAAGTGTCCTGACTCTACTGTTGGTCTACAACGGCATATGCTCTCGGAGGAAGTTGCATCCCCAACACCATGCTTCTAAGACATGTGACTCTGCTATTGGTCTACGAGAGCGTGATGCCGCATTTTAGGGCTGCGGCACACCCATATGCTGCTGGTGAGATTCGAACTCACACGATTCTCGCGTCTGAAACGAGCGACTCCTACCAAGTTGGTCTACAGTAGCTTGGTCCCGCTCCCACGTTTAGCCTCAACGCAGTTTGACCCTGGCTCTCCGACGATTCACAGTCGCCTTTGAGTGATGAGCAATGCTCATAATGATAGGTGAGACGGGATGGACCCTATCGGACTCGAACCGATCCGCAAGCGCAGCTCCATTTGTCGGCCTTAAGCGCTGCTGTCCCATACGAGGGCCCATGTGTGTCCAACTCATTTCCTGAAGGACACATGCAGGCTTTGTCCTGCGGGTGGCGGTTTCTGTTGGTTTAACGTCAAGTGCTATCGCCATCTCACCTGACGGGACGACTATGCTCGTCTCCACAAAGCGCCGCCAGACAAACGTTTAGACCGCTCTAGGGTAATCACTTCCTTGAGTTAGGTCCGCCTTAACGGGGCGTTGTCAACAGAGTGTCCAGCTATTAGCAGGCCAGGGAGGAGTCGAACCCCTTGCGCCGGTGTTGGAAGCCGGTGTCGTTCCCTACGACCTAGCTCCTGACCTGAACGGCGGTTGATTTAAGTGGACACCCTCGGGGTCTCCGAAGGAGCCACAATGGGCACAACCGCCAACGCCACTATGCCTGAGGTGGGAGTCGAACCCACAACAGACTTCTGCTTGATCATTTTGACTTTCGATGGAAACATTTCTCTTCATAAAATTTAGGACATGCACGTTTCATAAAACGAGAAATAGCTTGAGGCGTCATGTTTATAATTTTACTTGCTTTTTGACACCATCCAAATTTTGAAAAATCGATAGCAGATTGAAATAACTTTTCAAGTCTTTGTCCATCGATTGTTTTCGTTTTTGTTTTTGTATGTTTTGAATATGCTTTTCTATCTCCGTATTTTCTTTTAGACTTTTTAACCTGTTCGGGAAATGTAATACCATTCTGAATCATTAACACTTGAACTCTATGTGCGTGACGCCCTCGTAATTTTCCTATACAGTCTGAAATTGATATTGAAGAATGAAGCGCTTTTATTATTTTCTCGTCAGAAATTCGTCCGGTCTTTTTACTTCGTCCGCAGTATGTTTCTGTTTGAGAGTGACAATTTGGGCAAAGCATTCTAAGATTTTCTAAACGATGATCATCTCGAATACCGTTAATGTGGTCAATTTGAAGTATTAACGTCTTATCATTCCAATATCCCTGATTATTACATTCACTGCAGATATTCTTTAACAAATCTTCCTTTAAAGCGATATGTTTAACATATCCTCTGCTTGCTTTTGAATTTCTAATAAAAACTTTATCAGATTTAATTTTGGCGCGAATTCGATCATCGCTAAATGATGTCCGATTTTTTGCCCATCCAGTTGACCCTAAGGGTGTAGGAATGTGACCTCTTCCCAAGCAATGTGGTTTATGTGCTCCTGCTGAATAACAATTCTTGAATTGTTTGTCACAATATTGACATTTTACGGGGATTTGTTTTCGAATTTGAACTGGAACTTTCATAATCTACTATACCAGTAGATGTATATACTGTTAATGCCCCTGGAGGGAGTTGCACCCACACTGGACTGGGTTTGAATCAGTTATCTCTACTGTTGGACTACAAGGGCGTTCATGCCGACGAGTGGACTCGAACCACCACTACACAGTCTCTCAAACTGTTCACTCTACCAGATTGGTGTACGTCGGCGATGATGCGCCCTGCTGGACGCATCGTTGTCTTAAAGTCTATGTTCAATGTCTTTTGGTCTATCAAGCGCGTCTATCACATGCTTCGTCATCGTCCCAGATGATTTGGCCCTGACGGGCACCCGCGCCCATCATAGGACCCATACGTCCGCGTGGTCACCCTCGCATTGACATGCTTTAAACATGCGCTGTGAACGTCCAGGAGCTAGCATCATGCACGTTACAACAACGCACCCACGGTTCTGACCTGTCCCATGTCTGCATGCAAGCAGATGTGCGTTTAAGCAATGAAGCTCTATTCTCATGTTATGTAAATCGATGGAGACAGCGGGAGTCGAACCCACACTCTCTTGCATGCCGAGCAAGCGCTTTCCCAGCTAAGCTATGTCCCCAAAAGTTTTGGTGGTTTGACCCGACAACCACCAAGGTCGTCCCATTAGGAAGATGCCATTCCAATGCACGATCTAGACGAGAGGAATTGAACCTCCGATGACAGACGGATCCGAACCGCCGTTGACTACCAACATCACGTCTAGAGGCTCAACAGGCGATCGCTGTGTGATTTCGGAGTTTCACACAGCCTGACCATCGATGACGTTTTCCCGTCTGCCATCGACGCGTTCGCAGCTCGTCATGGGAGCTGGCCGCCTATTGAAATCTAGGTGAGAGGGATCGAACCTCCATGATACCCTCGCCCCAAACGAGGTGGCTTACCGTTAGCCCACACCTAGGAATATACCTTAACGAGCCCTTCTTCAAGCAGGAGGTCATTCACATTCGTCCCATCGACGATGACCTCGACGAGGTAGCGACCGTACTTGTCGCCTCTGTCCCTATCTGTCTTTATGACTACGTCCTTATCAAGGATGAGCTCAGTGAGTCGTTCCTTTGCCAGTGTTCCCGCAGCGTGCTCATCGCTGTCCTTCTTCACACCGTACGTCTCAGGGGCATCGATCCTCGATAGACGGAACCTCTGTTTGATAAAGACGTGAAAACCAAGGTCAACCTCAAGATTGACCGTGTCTCCGTCAATGACCCTTGTGCAGCGTGCCTTGTAGACGTAGGGTTCCATCTGCATAAATAAGAAGCTCACTCCGTGGGTGCTGCCCCCACCTCTTAGCGGTTAACAGCCGCTCGTTTCAGCTGGAATACTTGGAGTGAAAAAGTCCCGCCGGGGAGAATCGAACTCACCATTCTCGACTTTAAAAGAGTCTTGCTGTCCAGTTAGCTACGACGGGTTAATTGCGCTCCCTCAGAGTCGAACTGAGATGTTCTAGGCTTCAACTAGACATAATCCCGTTATATGAAAAGCGCATTTGCCTGCTTTACAGCAGGTCTTCTACATTCCCTTGTCGGGACGGCTTGATAACCATGCCTCCAGGAGGAATCGCACCCCCACCCCCTGAATAAGAATCAGGAACGCTTCTAGTTACGCCATGGAGGCAATGAGTCCAGGAGGAAGGATGCGACCCTCCATCTGCAGGCCCAATGCCTGCCGTGTTGCTTTACACCACTCCCGGGTGGTGAGGGATATGTCAGCCTCTTTAACAGCTGACACTCACAGCCATCCCTCATGGCTGACTTAACGTAGCAGGTAGGTTCGATACTACAACCCAGGATTGGTTCTCCTGTGTGATGCTTTTCACCACTGCTACGATTGACGCCTTGGGTGGGACTTGCACCCACATTTCATGCAGCAACATGCATGCGTCCTGCTTGATTGGACGATCTCAGCAAAGGAGACGCTGGGAATTGAACCCAGATGGGTGCTTAAAGCACCGCGAGGGTTACAGCCTCGCCCGCATCCATAGCGGTCTACGTCTCCAAGGGTTGTATTCAATTTTCAAAGAGAGCAGGCAGTGGGATTTGAACCCACACATTTAGCTTGGAAGGCTAACATGCTAGTCCGTTAACATCATGCCCGCGTCATTTTCATATCATAACAAGACGTGCCTCATAAAGACACCGCGACACGTAGTCACATAGGAGGTCAGCCTCTTCAAACGACGTTGCAACACGAAGGACACGCCCGTTCTTTGTTCTGATAAGCGCATACAGCCCAGAGCTGCTTGTCTCACCCATGTCCAACGCCCGTCCCAGGACGACGTCAAACCTCTCAACGCGTCCCTTACCTGCACGCTCTATAACATGCTCGGCCAGGGACCTGCTGAACGTTATCCTCTTGACCCTGCCCTCATGGACCACGCAGTAGACCGTGTCTCCGCGGCATCCCTATCCGTATTCACACTTCATAGCGGAGAGTGAGGGATTTGAACCCCCGCGGGCGTGTTGCCCGACCTCGGTTTAGCAAACCGGTCTCTTACCATGCTCAAGCAACTCTCCATGATGGGTCGGGAAGGATTCGAACCTCCATCACCACCGCAAAGGTGGTGTGCTACCATTACTCTTTTTACACCACCGACCCATATTCATCACGCCCATGATGGGATTTGAACCCATGGTCTCCTCCGTGACAGGGAGGCGTCCACTCCGGGCTGGACCGCACAGGCAAGAGGTCGTTTGACGGGTTCTGCCCCCGCTAGCACCCGGTTCACAGCCAGGCGGCTTACTAATCTGCCTCCAAACGACATACAAGCCCATGACACGACTCGAACGTGCAATCTGCTGATTACAAATCAGCTGCATCACCATTATGCTACATGGGCGCATCGGGTTCCGCCAGGGCTTTCGCGCTGGTGCGAGGAGATGGGGCTCAAACCCATGACCCGCTAGGGTCTGCTCAACACACTCCGCTTCGGAACTGTGGATTATTCGGTTTTCAAACAACCACCCTTGCCGCCCCAAGACGGCCAATGGCTGCTTGAGACGGTGGGAGCCCTACGTTAGAGCCAGCTCCTTTGTGCTATCGTGCCCAATGAAGGAGGGCTGTTTCGGGCTATTATGCCACGATGGATAGCATCTGTTAGCTTGATATAACGCAGTCATTCTGGACCCTTGTCCTATCTTGATATAGTATACCGCAGCCTCGGCTTTGTTCACCACAATCTCATAAGAGATGGGACATAGTTATGTGCATGAGACACATGCTCGCGTTCTTCATATTCATCTGTTGCATGCTTTCCAGCGGGTTAAGCTGCAGGCATCTCACACAGGGGAACGACGTAATCAACGTCCCGTATGAGTCATTCATGCTGCTGAAGGGCGTGATCGTCCACGGTGATGTCTGCGAGACATGTGACGACATATCGATACTGTCCGGCTCAGGCGTGTTCGTCCACAGGTCAGCAAGGGACCCAGGGCTTGGGTTCGTGCTGACTGCGCGGCACTTTTGCAACAGGACGAGCACAAGCTCCAACTCCGTGGGCCACGTCTTCTATGCGTTTGACATTCACGGAAGGCAGCACAAGGCACGCCTCCATGCTGTGTCAAACGAGGATGACGCATGCCTGTTGAGTGTGAAAGGAATGCCCAATGACATAAACCCAGCCAAGCTATCGGACAGCCCGCTCAAGCGCGGGCAGGTCATCTACAACATTGCAGCCCCGGGTGGATACTACGCACCTGAGATGGTGCCCACGTTCATAGGTGTGTATTCAGGAATGCTGGGCGGCATGCATGTCTTCACGTTACCCACTGTCCCAGGCTCCTCAGGCTCAGGCGTGTTTGACTCAAGCGGCGACCTTGTCAGCATGCTATGCTCAATCCCAACGCATGATAAGGAAGGAACACAACCCATCCTTGAGTCGTTGTCTAGGGGCGTCAGCATCACAGTCGTGAGGGACCTCGTCGACGCAGCAAAGGTGCTAGACATCGTCTCATCAACCGCCACCGCCCAGCCTTAAGCTGGCCCTCTGTTCCTTCTTCAACCTGCGAAGCACGATGTCACGCCGTAACCTCGACAGCCTGTCTATGAACAGCACGCCGTCGAGATGGTCGATCTCGTGCTGGATGCATGCAGCAAGCAGCCCTGACGCCCTGAACTCCACCTGCCTGCCCTCCTCATTGGTGGCCAGCACATCAACAATTGCATGTCTCTTTACATCCTCTTCAACGCTGGAGACGGACAGGCACCCTTCGCGCCACGTCATCTCTCCCTCCTGCGCCACAATCGATGGGTTCACAAGGACGAACCTACCATGCGTCACGCTGCCAACGCTTCCCTCATAGGCATCGAGCGCAGGCACGTCAACAACGACTATCCTCCTGCTGACGCCCACCTGTGGCGCCGCAAGGCCCACGCCCTCCATCAGCTCCATCGTATTGAGCATCGCCTCAATCAGCGTCCGATCGTCTGGCGTTATTGAGACGACAGGAACAGAGACCTGCCTTAGACGCGCATCAGGAAATGCGACGATGTCAAGCGTCGGTCTTGTTGGTTGTGTCAGCTGGTTGTTCTTCTGTGTATCCTGCATCATCTCTTACATGCTCTAGCTGTAGGATGCGATCGATCAGCTTTGCCTCTACCTCTATCATGACGCGCCGGGACAGCATCCATGACCGCTTCTTCTCGAGGCGCTCATCGTCATCGTCCTGCTCACTGGAGTAGGCATCGGGTCTGTTGAGCTCCAACGCCTTGAGCTTCCTATCATTCTCATTGAACGACCCCACCAGCGCCTTGAGCTCATCCGGTGCATCGTCGAGCTGGATCGAGCAGACGCTCATCCTGTTTGCGACGCTCATTGCATCGCGTGCCTTCGACGCATTGTTCTTGCGCTCGAGGTCATGGGCCCAGTGCCCGTAGCGGACGCGCTCTCGTTCGCCGATGAAGTTAATGAACGCAGACAACAGAGAGCACGTCTGCCACTCATCTGTGACCACACCGTCACGTGCCTGCAACGAACCCTCTAACGCCAGCACACTATCGCTGACGAGCACGAACTCACGTGCAGCAGCAGAGATGCGGTCGAGCAGCGCGATCAGCCTGATGTCATCCATGATGCAACCATACGCGAAAGAGAGGAAGACGTAAAGCTACACGGCACCATCATCGATATCATTCTCTAGGGGCTCATCTGGTCCATCATCCTGTGGCACCATGTTACCCCTTAGGCGGTCAATAACGGAGGCCTGCAGGTTCATGGGTGAGCTCCAGGACACGTCGTCAGGCTGGTTCCCAGTATCATCGGTATCACATGGCATGCTGAACGTCGGCATGGAATGAACGTCTACCAGGGCATTCATTGTGACCTGTCTATTCAGACCCATCATGGACCCGAGATGCGACCTGATGAACTCACGCAACAGTGCCCTCTTCTGAAGCTTATCCATTGGGCCCTTCGTCAATGTCTAAAAGGGTCAAGTCAAGCAGGTTGCGAAGGGCATCTACGATCGCGTCGGAGCCGTCATCAGACCAGATAACATCACTCATGCGTTCAAGCACGTCGATTGCTTCGTCATAGTCCATCACGTAGAAGCTCTCTTTCATACGTCTACATATCTGCGAGTGGCTGTGCATGAGCGTTAGTCTCCACCAGCAAGGAGGAAGCTGTTTGAGATGACCTTAAAGCTCAGCCTACCTCCACCCAGCGTAGCAGATCGACGTTCCTCTACGGGCCTGATGACGATGCCCTCCCTTGGACTTTCTATGCCCTCGTAGGTGCCCTCAGCGAGCGTGAGGAGCATGTCAAGCGTGAACGCAGAGGCCTCATCCTTGTCGAAGCATGCAGCAAGAGGGACACACTTCAGATCCATACGTTTACAGAGCTGCTCAAGTTCCACACGACGCAGGTAGGTGCCTGACAGCGTATCGAACGCATCAAAGATGAACAGGTCCAGTGAGCCCAATCCAAGTCTGTTCTTCTGTATCCCGGGCCCGCAGAGCTCACCCTGCACGCACATCCCGATAGGAAGGCGCTCAAGCCCGTATCGCCTGGCGACGCTCCAGTACGCGTTGTCTCCATCCTTGAGTGCCCAGTTCCTCGAGCAGACGATGAGACCCTCTTCACGACGCAGGAATGTCGCAGACGTGCCATCAAGTTTCACAGTCGCGTAGAATGCATCCTGTCTGATCTCATCGATGACGCTTGGAAAGCTCTGGGCGCGCATCTCATCAGTCTTGGGGACCTCACCTGGAAAGGGTCCTGCAACATCACCACCGATGGGCAGGGGAGGCTCATATTTTGTCACGCTTAGGGCTGATGTTACGTCATTTCCGATCAGCACATGATCGGGCACGCAGGTTGGTATGTCGATGCCTCTCTCTAGGATGCTGATGGGCAACGCAAGCCCCTGGGACAGGCATCCTCTGAGCTTTGCTGTCCTCACACGAAACCCATGCTGTGCCATGAACTGGGTCCAAGGCGCGTCAGATGGGAGGTGCGAGTCTATCTCAAAGAAGACGCAGAGGTCACCCTCCTGGAACTCTCCCTTCCTGACCACGACGGTCCAGCCCAGGACGTGGGCCCGCTCGATTCTGTCAGCCCCGTCTATTGGTGTGAGTGCATCTATGCGTTGGATAGAGGCAAGCTTTCGTTGCATGGTCAATCATACACCAGACAAGCGTATGATTGCACATCTATAACACCCTAAAGCCTCGGACGTTCACCTGCAATGATACGCGCCGCATCTCAAGCCTGATGCCTAGTATCATGTTCAGGAATGTGTTTGCAGCCCATATATCACCTCTTTGTAGGGCTGCCCGGCGCCTGTTCCAGAGATGCTCTTTCCTATACCAGAGATGCTGCAGACGTTGGGGCCAACGGGCGATCGTAGCGTAGCCGCACGTGAGCGGATTGATCGCACTGGCATGCGGGGGATGCAACAGGACGTTATGCCTTAAGTGACGTAATGATGCCATTCAACCCATCAACATCCACGATCCTCTGCGCGCCCTTGCCCTTGCTCCTGCCCCGCGCAAAACGCTTGAGCTGGACCCCGGCACGTCGAAGGCGCGATGCATGCATTCCAGCGACAGGTCCTGTGCAGCCGCATGCTTGCGCTACATCATCACGTCTCTCTGACGTTTCCCAAAGCCTAACAAACTCTTCATCTGTGATGTTAATCATGGTCCAATCATAACCTGGCTGTGACCAAATGTATCATCAATACCGATGTGTGTTGTAGACAAACTCACGTTCAAACATGAGCTCATAATATCGTCGCATGTCGGGTCTCTTTATCGATCCAACTATCTGTCTCTTTATGCGTCTGCTATGTGCGGCATCTCTGCTGTCAGCATCACGCGTGTCATGGTTGCCTGGAGAAGGATATCCTCGAATGTGACCCGTATACCACATCACTCCCTCAGGAAGGCCGACAATCTCATCCTGAAAATACTTCTCAAACGCCTCAAGCCTGCGGATGCATCGCAGCGATATCATCCTCGTGTGCTTCGGCTTCAGCATGATCTGTTGGACAGCACCTCAATGAAATCACCGTCGTCAGGATACCACAGCAACGTGATGAATTCTCCGTCAGTCGTTAAGAGTTCAATGACGTCATTTCGTTTGCCACGCTGTGAAAGGATGATGCCCTCATGCTCAGTCGGAAACTCAACGTCCTCGTAGAGAAACAGCCTGACGAGCGCACCGACTGGCAGCCTATGTCCTAAATCCATAGCACACGATCTCACATCCGCACAGCATTGAGCGATTGACAGTCTCAAGCCTTCCATCACAAAACAACAAGGCGGCTGCTAGCCCATGCTTGTGTAGCTTCGACTTTCCATGCCTGGCCCTGACCCTCTCGAATGCGGCGACAACGAGACCCAGATATAGCACGATGGACCCATGGCGGTCTGATAGCCTTAGCATTGAACCAGGCTCAATCAGCGTCCCGTGGGCGTCAGTGACAGATATGACGGAACTTGGGACACGCCTTGTCCTGTTGTGCTTCATGTCCATCATGCTATCATAAACAACAGCTCATTGTATGTGCACCGACCTGTTTGCAAATGATAATCGCTCGCGTGCACCCTGTGTATTCTTCCATTAAACGGGTGTATGATTATCACAGGCTTGAATAAGTTTAAGCTACCCTCTCTTGGTGACCTTGTGCACGTTGTGACGCGCGTGGCGTGGCTTGGGCCCACTGTGCATGACATCACAGGCCTGCTGCTTCACCATGACATCACAATGAGCTCCATCGCAGCGTATGGGCATCTCATCATCCTGGACGGCGACGGAAATGAGAGGAACATTGCGTTTAGGACGTATGATGGTGATACATTAGACGTTATGTCATCGCTCGCGGACGTAGAGTGACACACAAAGCCCATTGTGAACGAATGTTCACGCTTTGTCAGCAGGGCGACCTCATTGAGCTGAGGCTATTCCCTGAGGGAGCAGAGTTGGGCATCATGCTGGGGTCAAAGCTAAGGACCGCTGCATGCTGGTTTAAGATACTGCGGCGTGATGGAACAACGACAGAGATCAGTCTCTTTAGGCAGAGGGATGACGTTGCTGTCATTAGCAGGTTCAATAGCTGCGTCACGATCGAGTGACATCGAACACAGCCCTGGGGAATCTCTTCATCATCTCGTCACGAAGCGCTTTCTCTATCTTAGCTGTTGCAGCACGTGCAAGCATGTTGTCAACATCCCTTCGTAGCATGCTCTTCTCAACAAGGTCCAAAAGCTCATCCAATTCATTCCCTACAGGCTGCTTCTTCATTTTTGCGCCTTTATACAGGTGTGCTGCTACAGCCTCTAGCTCAGAACGGTCAAGAAAGTATAGCATGATGGCTCTCATGTAGTTATAGCCTCGTAACGAGGGATCGACATCGCCGTAGCTGCTTGTCATGCGTCCTGCACGATCCTGTGCGGCATGCTCAAGCTCATGCCTGACCGTTGTCTTCAGGTCATGCTGCATATCGCTTAGGTTGTCTTTAAACCTATCGATGCTCCAGCCACGAGGGATATGGACAGTGAGCTCGATCCTGGGCTGCCGATCATCTGATGCAAACACATACGTGCCTGAGACATTAAGCGACCGGCCTCGCTTGACAGACATGATGTAACGCATTCCTTCGATAGAGGTCTCTATGGGCTCAAGTCGTCTTTCGTCCACCATTTGACGTATGCGACCCATAATGACACGTGAGGCTTGTGTCGTCTCATGCTCCCAGCGTCCTTCCTGGAGCACGCGCTCTATGAATGACGCTATAAGTTGCATGTCTCATAATTATTGCTATATGATAGCCAGCAGACAGATCAACCCACAGCAGGCTGGATCACATCTATGACATCACCGTCAGCCTCGACGAAATAGGCAGCATACAACTCACTCGTGGATGTGAGGACTGTGACCCGCCAGGGCTCATGTGATATGTAGATGCCCATGACATCGCACACGACGATCTCTCTGCCCTCGAAATTCGTGAACGTCATGACGCGCACCAGGTCGCCTGTATGTAGGTCATCTTTATTACACTGCATCTGTCAGCCTGCTAATGACATAGAGGCGATCACTATCATCTTGATCGAACAATATATCGCGGCCCCAACGTCAAGCAATTGCAGTGATAGATAACCCGTCGCCAGGAGGATGCCAACATCATCAAAGGCAACGCCCTCTGTGAAGCTGTCATACGATAACACACGTATCATGTCACCCACTTGCGGGCGTCTAGAAATATCGACGGACATCATTCGTTGAGCGTATTGAGCACGCTTATGCTGTCTCCATCATCACTGGCCAGTAACAGCTTCCTATAGCGTCCATCGCACCCAATGATCTCAACAATGCTCGACCTCGCTCGGCCCCCAGATGAAATATCAGGACTTTGTCCCAACAACAGCCCAATGTGCTCTTGCATGAGCTGTCCTGCTGCTGGTCCGTGGACGTTAAAGAACAACCTCACATGCACGAGATCACCGGACTTCATCACATCGGGCCAGGGTGTATCCATGGTCTAGATAATAACAACACAGCTGTTGCTTTTACACCAACATGCATTTGTTCTTATGTCGCATTCCAATATGACATTATGTTGTTACAATTCACCATGTCAATTGAGAGATACGATGAAAGCAGCATGAAGGCCAGACAGGGCGAGGCATTCGAGGACTGGCTTGTTGCGTTGCTGAACACGGTCCTTATCGCCGCGCGCTGGAGGGCATACACGTTGAGAATGCTGCACAGGATCGATGATGTGTTGACAGCAGTTGCCAAGAGACGTGAGGGGTTTGCATACCAGGCAACATTGGACACAGCGTTTGGAGACATCTACATCTTTGATGAGACGCATGAGCCATTCGGAATGCTAATCGCCAGGATAGGCTGCAAGTCAACCACCGGCGACTCAGTCCAATGGGAGCAAGAGAGCTTTCTCCGCATGAAGGGTTCGTTTGCAGCTATTGGGATGGTAAGACACGCTGAAGATGGCACACGGGACTTTGAGGGAACTAGGATCGTCCCAGGAGCAGAGATCATAAGAGCATATGAGCTATCAAGACCCATGTGGAAGAAGCCTGACGAAAACTGGGCAGCATTTCAATTTGCAGCATATTGCCAGGGAGCGATGAGGCCGAAGACGTTTGCCCACATGCTATTGGCGCACGGTTCGAGAGGGTCCTCGACCCGAACGACGGCGCGGGCATCACAGCATCTCACCAGCGTCTGACAGCACATTCACACAGTCACCATCCTCTTCATCGATGGGCCAGTTCTCATGCAGCACGCCCTTGTCTGTCACAAACGTGACCCTACACCTGGAGGGCATGGTCCTTCGGGCGCGCAGAAGCAGCCCAAATTCATCAATATACACGGCACCTTTCTTGGATGTGAGCCTTGAATGGAAGATGCACACGCGCACCAACGACCCAGGTAGCGGCATCGTCACAGCGCGGCACCCTGCAGCACATCGATGCGATCACCGTCTCGCGCATCAAATAGGAGCTGCTCGAGCCTCCCATCAAACGTCAACAGCATTATGATATAATGCTCGCCTCGCAGGCCATTCTTTATGCGTCCCATGAACATCCCAACATCATGTCGGCCCTTATGCGCCCTTGAATGGTCATATCTGCTCGGAAACCGCACGACATCGACCAAAGCACCCGCAAGCGGGTGCGTAAAAAGGTCGCCTGCTTTCGCATCATGTGACATGTTTCATCATACAACACGGCATGATGTTGTTGCACCGCCATCATGCAGCGCCTCCGCGAGCGCGAATACATAGGAAATAGGGCATGTCCGCACAATGAGCACATCAAGCGACGCTCAATGGCTCGCGGACACAGCTGCGAACTACAAGCTTAGCACAGAGAGCGCTGAGAACCTCGCCTTCTCGCTTCCGCCCCT
>C687J35021_10000060_pt1 | contig 77271 bp, 62 predicted proteins | sample RifCSPhighO2_12_FD_35021 | JGI IMG/M metagenome (IMG submission 35021) | reverse complement strand
GGAACGAAATTGCACGGGCGATGACGGTTATCCAACTGCTCGCCGAGGATGCCATCCCAGGCGGTGCGACAGGCGTTGGTCGAGCCCGGCAGGCAACACACCAGGGTGCCATTGGCCAGGCCAGCCAGAGCGCGGGACTGCACAGTCGAGGTGCCTATATCCGCCACGGAAATCTGTCGGAACAGCTCGCCAAAACCGTCGACCTGCTTGTCCAGCAGGCAGGCCACCGCTTCCGGGGTGCTGTCGCGGCCGGTGAAGCCGGTGCCGCCGGTGATCAGCACCACCTGCACCTGATCATCGGCAATCCAGGTGGCGACCTGGGCGCGAATCTTGTACAGATCGTCCTTGAGCAAAACCCGTGCGGCGAGCTGGTGACCGGCGGCCTGCAGGCGGTCGACAAACAGCTGGCCGGAGGTGTCGGTGTCCAGGTTGCGGGTGTCGCTGACAGTCAACACCGCGATATTCAAAGGCACGAAATGTGCCTCGGCCTTGTGGTTCATGGCAGGCTTCCAGTTATGGGCGATAATGCTCGCCGTTATATCACAGGCCCATCCCCGGAGGCTCCGTCATGCCCGCTCCCGTTACCCTGCCCAGCTGTTCCGTACTCTTGCTGGCCGGCGGCCGCGGACAACGCATGGGCGGTGCCGACAAGGGCCTGATCGACTGGCAAGGCCGCCCGCTGATTGCCTGGCTGCACGAGCTGGTGCGACCGCTGACCGATGATCTGCTTATCTCCTGCAACCGCAACGCCGAGCGCTATGCCCCCTACGCCGACCGCCTGATCGAGGATGACGACAAGGACTTTCCGGGCCCCTTGGCGGGTATCCGCGCCGGCCTCAAGGTGGCCCGCCACCCCTGGCTACTGGTACTGCCCTGCGATGTCCCCAGAATCGACCGGGAACTGCTCCAGGCCCTGCTCAGCCAAGCGGGCGAACANCCGGTGGTGGTNCGCCAGGGGGGCTATCTGGAGCCATTGTTCAGCCTGATCCCCAGTGCACTTTCCCCGGCCCTGGAGCGGGCCTGGCAAGCCGGCGAACGCAGCCCGCAGCGCTGGCTGCGCGGCCTCGCCATAGCGACGGTCGATTGCCCGGCAGACGATCCGCGGCTGGCCAACCTGAACACGCCTGAATTACTTGAATCCGCGCGCCGTAGTTGATGTATAAGCCTCGCTAGGGAACTTGGCCGATCAGGTCTCGTCTCACGAATGTGCAAAGCCCTATTAACCAAGGAGATTCACATGACACTGCGCACTGTTCCGGCACTAATGCTCGCCCTCGGCCTGGCCACTCTGGCGGGTTGTGCATCGCCTTCGGTGATCACGTTGAACGATGGCCGCGAAATCCAGACAGTCGATGCTCCCGACTACGATTCCACCTCCGGCTTCTACGAGTTTGAACAACTCGACGGCAAACGCGCCAAGGTCAACAAGGACCAGGTTCGTACGGTCAAGGAATTGTAATTAGCGGCTGCATTCAGGCGTGTCTATGCCGTCATGGCGTGCCGCCTGATCCCCGCAGAGCCCTCGACGGCTCAAAAAAAACGCGCCTAACCCCTTGTGCAACAAAACTTTTTGAGTACAATCTCGAATTATTCGGAGTGTAGCGCAGCTTGGTAGCGCGTCTCGTTCGGGACGAGAAGGTCGCAGGTTCGAATCCTGTCTCTCCGACCAATTCCCAGTTCTTTCCAGCGTGCGATACGCAGTCAGAACCCACAAAAAAGCCCGCAGATAGCGGGCTTTTTTGTGGCCGCTGGAAAGCTAGTTCAGGCTGGAAAAGGCACGCACCAGGGCTTTGCTCAGGTCGACGGTGGAGAACTTGGTCAGTACATCATTGGCTCCCACCGCCCGGGCTTTTTCGGTGTTCATGGTGCTATCCAGCGAGGTGTGCAGCAGCACATAGGTCTGGCCAATATCCGCCTGCTTGCGGATCGCGCGCACCAGGTCGTAGCCATCCATCTCCGGCATCTCGATATCCGAAACCAGCACCTCGATCGGCCGCCCCGCCTCGTGCTCAGCCAGCAACAGCTGCAGCGCACTGGCGGCGCTTCTGACCATCTGGCAGTCCAGCTCCAGCTTGCGCAGGGTGATCATGCTTTGCTGCAGGGCCACATGGGAGTCGTCCACGACCAGTACTCGGCGCCCCCTGAGCAGGTTGCGCTCGGCCTCCGACAGCAGCTGCTCATCAAGCTCCTCGACAACCACCGGGGCCAGTTCGTGCAGCACCTTCTCGATATCGAGAATCTGCACGATCTTGCCGTCGATCTGGGTCACCCCGGTGATAAACGCCTTGCTCCCGGAGCCAGCGGGCGGTGGACGCACATCACGGGTCGAGCACTGGACGATACGTTCGACACTCTGCACATGCAGGCCCTGACGCGAGCGGCTGAGTTCGGTGACGATCAGGCAGCCATCGCGACTGTCGCTGACCCCCTGCTCGCCGATTGCCCGGGCCAGGTCGATCACGGTCAGAGCCGAGCCGCGCAAGGTCGCTACCCCACGCACATGCGGGTGGCGACTGGGAAGTTTGGTCAAGACCGGACAGGGAATGATTTCCTGAACCTTGAGCAGGTTGATTCCCAACAAGCGGCCACTGTGCAGCCGAAACAACAGCAGCGACAAGGCATCCCCCAGCACCATGCTCATGCTTCTTTATCCTTTGACTATGAGTTATCAAGCACTTGGAACAGACAGGCTCAGCGCAGAAATTCGACAATCTGTTCGGCTTCGAATGGCCAGTTCAACTCGGCACCGGTGTCGCTACGGCGCAGCACCGGGATGCGCAACGCGTAGTGTTCAACCCAGTCCGGGTGTTCGACGATATCGACCAGCTCGACCAGCAAACCGTGCTCGACGAACGGCATCAGTAACGCCTCCGCCACCTCGCACAGGTGGCAGCCAAGGGTACCGAACAATTGACATTCCGGAAGCATCTGCACGCCTCGATCATTCACTAAGGGCTCAGTCTAGCACTGCCCGCACGACCATCGGCTCGATCCTTAGTCGCAGCCATCAGACCTCGGTATTTTTTCCGGCGGCGGGCTGGGGCTCATCAAGCAGAGGCTGCAAGCCTTCAAGCAGACGGCTGTTGAGGCGCTCGGCTTTTTCCAGACGCTTGTCATCAAAACGCTCATCCAGAGAAAAACCGCCCTTGAGCAGGTCGAGCAGACTGCCTTTGCCGTCCTCGCTCACCTGATTGGCACTGCGCAGCGCCTCCAGCAGGCTCTGGGCGTAATCAAGCAGACTGGCATTGACCGCGCTTGCGGCCTGACCACCCTGCTCGGCGACTGCACTGTAGGCATCGGTGGCCTGGCGAATACTGGTCTGGGTCAACCGCAGGGACATGGAGGCCAACTGCTCGCCATCCAGATCCAGGGCCATGGCCCGGTCGAAGGCCCCCGACAGATCGCCGGAATAGAACTTGTTGGACAGCTCCTGCACCTGGCCGAAGAGTTTCTCCAGGGCCGCACGCTCCTGCTCGTCAAGTTCACCTTCGACGCTGACCTGCCAGGCCCCGATCTGCAGGCTCCCCGATTGGCTGCTGGCGACCACCGCACTGCTGTTGCCATTACTCGCCGCGGCAATGCTGTTCTGCGACCAGTTGGCCGAGGCCTGGGCGATGGAAATACGCAAACGGTCGCCATCGCGGGTCGTGACCGCTAACTCGAAGGTTTGTGCCTGGGCGCTCAAGCGTTCGCTATAGGCCGCCACTGCCGTGGTGCCGCCTTCCGCTGGGGCGGGCGGATTGAAACGCTGATCCAGGCTGTCAAAGCCGTCCTGAATACGCTGGTAGGTGTCGTCGATATCGCTCGCCACCTTGCCCTGCAGCACGCCCATGCCATCAAGGATCTGCCGCGCTTCGGCAAAGCCCTTTTCCACGCCACTGCGGGCCTGGTCGAGAAGCTTTTGCAGCTTGCCGGTATCGGCACCGCCGGCTTGCTCGCTGTGCAGGCGCTGCTCGATAAAGCCGATGATGCGCCCGGCGACTTTCTCCGGACTGTAGTCCTCGGCCTTGATTCCCATGCCACCCGGCGGCAACCCCAGGCGCTCGGCCAGACGGTTGGCCAGCACCGCATTGGCATCAGCGACAGTGCGCACAACCGGCTGGGTACTGCTGGAGGATGGGCGTGTGGCAGAGGATGACGGCGAGGCCAGGGGGTTCATGGCAAATTACCTAGGCGGAGTATCTGAATGGTTGACGGCTGCAATAAGTGGAACTTTAGGTCCGGGGTAAAGCGCCCGATCAACGGTAATCTGGCGCACAAACAGCGCACAGCGACTGCGCGGTCGCTTTCAGCGCGCAAGGTGTGCGGCGGGCCGACCAAAGTCTAAGGGTCAAGCCGCCTTGCCCGTGTTTTATTGCGTTTTGCTGTAATAGATCGGCCAAAAGCCGACCCGCACACATGAGGAGCTAACAATAATGAGTCAATCTCACCTCGCCCGCGCTGTGGCACTCGCCGCACTGGGCACCTGCATGACCCTGCCGTCACTGGCCCAGGCTGAATTTATCAAGGACAGCAAAGCCAGCCTGGAACTGCGGAACTTCTATATGAACCGCGACCTGCGCAGCACCACATCGGCGCAGCAGTCCAAGCGCGAAGAATGGGCCCAGGGTTTTATCTTCAAAGCCGAGTCGGGCTTTACCGAAGGCACCGTGGGCTTCGGCCTGGATGCCTACGCCGGCCTGGGTCTGAAACTCGACTCCTCTGACGAGCGTGCCGGTACCAACCTGCTGCCGAACGGGTTTGGCAACGAGGGGCCGGACGAGTATTCCGAAGCCACTGCTGCGGCCAAGGTGCGCCTGTCCAAGACCGTCGGCAAGATTGGCGGCCTGATGCCCAAGACACCTATCGTCTCTTCCGGTGATTCGCGCCTGCTGCCACAAGTCTTCAACGGTGCGATGCTCACTTCCCAAGAGATCGCCGGCCTGACCCTCAACGGCGGCCAGCTGCGCGAAGTGAATTTCCGCAACTCCACCGACAGCCAAGACATCACCGCGAGCAACGTTGGCGGCGCGAGCGACCGCTACAACTTCGCCGGCGGCGACTACAAGTTCAATGGCGGTAACACCACGGTCGGCCTGTGGTACGGCGAACTGGATGATATCTACGACCAGAAGCTGTACAACCTGATCCACATACAGCCTATCGGCGACTGGAAGCTGGGGGCCAACCTGGCCTACTTCGACTCCCAGGACAACGGCAGCAAGCTCGGTGGCGACCTGGACAACGACCTGACCTCGGTTAACCTCTGGGCCGGCACCGGTGCCCACACCTTCCGCCTGGGTTACCAGAAGGTCGGCGGCGACAACGCCTTCCCCTTCCTGGCTGAAACCGACCCCTACATCGTCAATTACATCCAGATCCTCGATTTCACCCGCAAGGACGAGAAATCCTGGCAGGCGCGCTATGACGTCAACTTCGCCACCTATGGTGTACCCGGCCTGAATGCCTTCGTACGCTATGTGACCGGCGACGGCTTCGATGGCGTCGGCGGCAGTGATGGCAAGGAATGGGAACGCGACCTGGATATCAGCTACACCATCCAGGAAGGCACCTTCAAGAACCTGGCCTTGCGCTGGCGTAACGCGATGGTGCGCTCCAATGCCAGCATCGGCGACCTCGACGAGAACCGTCTGATTGTCAGCTACACCCTGCCGCTGCTTTAACTGCCGGCCACAACCGTAAATAGAAAGGCCCGGACATTGTCCGGGCCTTTTGCGTTGCGCGCCTCGGTCAGTCCTGGCTGAGCGAACCGATCTTATGCACCGACAGGTCGGCACCGTAGTATTCCTCTTCCTGGGTCAGGCGGATGCCGATCGACACCTTGAGTACGCCATACACCAGGAAACCACCCAGCAGCGCCACCACCACGCCCAGCGCGGTGCCGATAAACTGGCTGGCCAGGCTGACGCCGCCCAGGCCACCGAGCGCCTGCTGACCGAAGATGCCACAGGCGATGCCGCCCCACACGCCACACAGGCCGTGCAGCGGCCAGACGCCGAGCACATCGTCGATCTTCCATTTGACCTGGGTCGCGGTAAACGCCCAGACGAACAGCGCACCGGCAATCGCGCCGGTCGCCAGTGCACCGACCGGATGCATCAGATCGGAACCGGCGCACACCGCCACCAGACCGGCCAACGGGCCGTTGTGCAGGAAGCCCGGGTCATTGCGCCCGACCAGCAAGGCCGCCACCGTACCGCCGACCATCGCCATCAGGGTGTTGACCGCCACCAGGCCACTGACGCTGCCCAGGGTCTGCGCGCTCATCACGTTGAAACCGAACCAGCCGATGATCAGGATCCACGAGCCCAGGGCCAGAAACGGAATATTCGACGGGGCAAACGCCACCAGGCGACCATCGCGATAGCGACCATCGCGCCGGCCCAGCAGAATCACCGCGCCCAAGGCCAGCCAGCCGCCCACAGCATGCACCACCACCGAGCCGGCAAAATCATGGAAGGCCGCACCGTATTGCGCTTCGAGCCAGGCCTGTACGCCATAGTTGCCGTTCCAGATCATGCCCTCGAAGAATGGGTAGATGAAGGCGACGATCAGCAACGTGGCGCAAAGCTGCGGGCCGAACTTGGCGCGCTCGGCAATGCCGCCGGAAATGATCGCCGGAATCGCCGCAGCGAACGTCAGCAGGAAGAAGAACTTCACCAGACCATAGCCGTGNCCCTCGGTCAGCACACTGGCCGGCTCCAGGAAGGACACCCCATAGGCGATCCAGTAGCCGACAAAGAAGTAGGCCAGGGCCGAAACGGCNAAGTCGGAGATGATCTTCGACANGGCATTGACCTGGTTCTTCTGCCTGACCGTGCCGACCTCAAGGAAGGCGAAGCCGGCGTGCATGGCCAGTACCATTACGGCACCGAGCAGGATAAACAGGGTATTAGAGCCGTGAATCAGGGTTTCCACAGCACTGTTGATGTTTTCCATCGGCAAAGAAAACTCCGTTGCGGNAAAAGCACCAAAGAGGATCATTTACGGCAAAAACGCACCATATAGCAGCACAAACTGCACATAAGGTCAGTCTTCAGCCTCGGGCAAGGCACCAAAATGACACTTTGCCAGATCAGCTTTCAGGNACTAAATCCATAGTTATTAATGGGTTATTGATGCACCACGGCGTCCAGGCCAACCCCTGCAGAGCCCCATAAAGGCGCACATCTGCAAGAAAGCGCACCAACGCAATGCAAGCGCTATACCAGCCCTGGCTTCAGCTGGAGCGCACAATTAAAGAAGGAACCCTGGTCCCACAAAGGACTCGAACCCCCTACACTGAACTGACAAGTCAAAGGAGAGACACCATGGCCCGTAAAAACCCTGTATCCAGCCAAGACCAGTTACTGGAAGAGTTTCAGGCACTGGTTCGCGACACCGAGCAACTGCTGCAGCACTCGGCCAGCCTGGCCGGCGAGCAGGCGGAAGAGCTNCGCGAGCAGATCCGCAGCAGCCTCGGCCGCGCCCGTACCACCCTGCACAACGCCGAAGGTGCCCTGCTTGAGCGCGGCAAGGCCGCCGTGCAAGCCACCGAAGGCTATGTCCAGACCCATCCCTGGCAGACCCTGGGGGTTGCCGCCGCCATCGGCCTGCTGTTGGGCATGCTGATTTCGCGACGCTGATCGAGAATACATATGCAAGAAACACCGTCACCCCCAAGCCGCGGTGCCGCACCGCGGCGCTTTGCCGGTGCCCTGCTGGGTCTTCTGCAGGGCCATGTGGCCCTGTTCGGCGAAGAACTCAAAGAGCAGCAGAGCCATACCCTTAGCCTGCTGGTGCTGGTCAGCCTGAGTCTGGCCTTCGCCTTTCTGTTGCTGCTGGGTCTGTCGACTGCGCTACTGATCGTCTTCTGGGAAAGTCACCGGCTTACGGTGATCGCGCTGCTCTGCGCCTTCTACGCCCTGGGTCTGCTGGCCTGCCTGTTTGGCCTGCTGCTGCGTGTACGTAACGCCCCAGCCCCCTTCGCCGCCAGCCTGGAAGAGCTGGCCCGTGACCGCGAGCAACTGCTGCCATGAGCCTAACCGATCTGCCCGCCAAAGCCTCGCGCCGCGACCTGCGCAAAGCCATGCTGCGCATGCGCCTGGAGATGCACCGCCAGGAGCTGCGCCATGAAACCCTGGTGATGCTGCAACCGCTGCGCCAGGCGCAGTACTTCACGCAGCACTGGCGCGAAGAGCTGGGAAAAAGCAATGCACCACTTTGGGTCGCAGGCGGTGCCTTGCTCCTGGCCACTCTCGGCGTGCGTCAGGGTAATTGGCGACGCTGGCTGCGCATCGCCCTGGTCGCCTTTCCCCTGCTCAGACGCAACCCACCCCGCCCGCCGAGCCGGGCCACGGGCACAGACGACGCGGCCTGAGCCCCGACCAACAGCATTCGAGCGCAAAGCCCTGACAGCCGCTGCCGCCCGCAGCACACAGAGCACTCTGCCATCAGCCTGGCAGCAATATTGCTAAGGTAATGCCGGTGCCATCTATCGGGGCACTGCGCTGCCTAGGGTCTGTTGCCGTTTCGTCGCGAACCGCGTTGCCGCGAAAAATCTCGCCATGGCCGGGCGGCGCTCCGCTAGGCGGAGGACGCAGGTAATGGTTGTTCCCTTGCCAAGTCCTCCAACACCGCATGACGAGATTTTGCGCGCAACCCGAAGGGCCGGGCCTGTTTTAGCGCGATACTGCGTTTCTCGACACTCATTTGGAGCAACCAAACTTCGTGTCTCGTGCCTTGCCTCGCGCTAAAACAGGCTCCGGCGCGGCCGCGAACGAAACGGCAACAAACCCTAAGGATGTGCTTGGTGTTCGACGGTCAACCAGTCGCTGTCTTCCAACCCTTTATCGACACCGCCACCGGCCGCATCGCTGGGGTCGAGGCACTGGCGCGCTTGCGCAACGAAGACGGCCAGCTGCATTCCGCCGGCCCCTTGTTCAGCGACCCGAAAACGCCGCCGGCAGCCTTGCGGCGCCTGGATCGCGCCGTGCGCGAGCAAGCCCTGGAGCGCTTTCATGAAGCCCCCCAGGACTGGTTTCTCAGCCTGAATATTTCCCCCCGCTGGATCAGCCAGCTGCGGCCTGGGCAACCCTTGCCCAGCCTCAAGCAACTGCAGCGCAGCGGTATAGACCCGGCGCGTATTGTCTTTGAAATCACCGAACTGGGCGGGGCCACCCTGCGCCTGCCGCGGGTGGTCGAGCGCTATCGCGAGGCCGGCGCACGCATCGCCATCGACGACTTTGGCGCGGGCTATTCCCAGCTTGACCGGGTACTGGCCCTGCAGCCAGATATCCTCAAGCTGGACATGCGCCTGTTCCAGCAAGCCGCCCGCGGCGGCCCGAGCAGCGAGGTGGTCAAGGCCCTGGCACAGATGGCAGAAAAGACCGGCTGCTGGATCATCGCCGAAGGGGTGGAAACCGAAGCCGAGCTGGACTTCGCCCTGGAATGCGGCGCGCGCTATGTACAGGGCTATCTGTTCGCCAAACCCGAAGAGACTTTTTTCAGCAGCAATGCCTTCGTCAAACGCTTCGCCCAGCTGCGCGACCNCTACGTGCAACAGAAGCTTGCNGAGCGCGCCCGCCTGATGACCCTGCGCCAGCAACTGAGCGAATTGATGAACAGCTTCAAACAGTGGGTGGAAAACGGCTCACCGGACCACCTGCTGCCGCTACCCAAGGCCTACCCCTGGCTGCTGCGCATCTATCAATGCGACCGCCACGGCACCCAGCTCACCGTCAATCTGGAGTGGCGCGACAGCGCCTGGCAAAGCGACGCACGCTATGTCGGGCATAACTGGTCGTGGCGGCCCTACTTCTACCAGCTGCTCGCCGAAGGCTGGGACGAGCGCCGACTGATTCTTTCCAGCACCTACCGCGACGCCACAACCAACCAGTACTGCCTGACCGCCGGGCAATTTATCGAAAATGGCAAACGCCTGCTGCTGATGGACATCGACGCCGCAGGCTTCTGACCCGCCGCACCGGGGCACGCAGAAAAACCCTGACAATTCAACGAGCCACTTGCAGCCGCCCCGCCGAACCCCGAAGCTAGGCCCAGACGTTTCCGTAGGGCAGCTCGATAGCGCCCCAACAAGCCACGTAATGGCGAGGACATGCTTTGGATTGGCAAACCCTGCTCAACCGCGAACGCCTTGGCAAGCCGACACACAGCGCCGATGAACTGGGCCGCACGCCCTTTCACAAAGACCACGACCGCATCATCTTCTCCGGCGCATTCCGCCGCCTGGGGCGCAAGACTCAGGTGCACCCGGTATCGAGCAACGATCATATCCATACCCGTCTGACCCACTCGCTGGAGGTAAGCTGCGTGGGCCGCTCTCTGGGCATGCGCGTCGGCGAAATGATCCGCGATGCCCTGCCGGCCTGGTGCGCGCCAAGCGACCTGGGCATGGTCGTGCAGTCCGCCTGCCTGGCCCACGACATCGGCAACCCTCCTTTTGGCCACTCCGGTGAAGACGCCATTCGCCACTGGTTTCAACAGGCCGCCGGACGCGGCTGGCTGGACAGCATGAGCGACGCCGAGCGTGGTGACTTTCTCAGTTTCGAGGGCAACGCCCAGGGCTTTCGCGTGCTCACCCAGCTGGAATACCACCAGTTCGACGGCGGTACCCGGCTGACCTACGCAACCCTCGGCACCTACCTGAAATACCCCTGGACCGCCCGCCACGCNGAGGCCCTGGGTTACAAGAAGCACAAGTTCGGCTGCTACCAGAGCGAGCTGCCGCTGCTTGAGCAGATCGCCGGCAAACTCGGCCTACCGCAGCTGGAAGAACAGCGCTGGGGGCGTCACCCGCTGGTCTACCTGATGGAGGCCGCGGACGATATCTGCTACGGCCTGATCGACCTGGAAGACGGCCTGGAAATGGAGCTGCTCGATTACAGCGAAGTCGAAGCGCTGCTGCTCGACCTGGTGGGCGATGACCTGCCGGAAACCTACCGCCAGCTCGGCCCGGACGACTCCAGGCGGCGCAAGCTGGCGATCCTGCGCGGCAAGGCCATCGAACATCTGACCAATGCCGCCGCCGAGGCCTTTGTCGAGCAGCAGGATGCCTTGCTCGCCGGCACCTTNCAGGGCGATCTNGTCGAGCATATGCACGGCACCGCCAAGCGCTGCGTACAGAGTGCCAAGGACATGGCCCGGCAGAAGATNTTNCAGGACAAGCGCAAGACCCTGCACGAGATCGGTGCCTACACCACCCTGGAAATCCTCCTCAACGCCTTCTGCGGCGCGGCTCTGGAGCAGCACGGCGGACGCACGCCTTCGTTCAAGAACCGGCGCATTCTCGACCTGCTCGGCAACAACGCGCCCGATCCGAACTGGCCGCTGTACCGCTCGTTCCTGCGCATGATCGACTTTATCGCCGGCATGACCGACAGCTACGCTACTGAAATGGCCCGGGAGATGACCGGCCGCTCAAGCCCGGTATAAGCGATGAAGCATCTGCTCAAACAAGTCTTCAGCTGGCACGCCGGCCCACCCGCCTGGGGCCCGGCCATGGTCGCCGGTTTCGGTTGCGCGCTGCCGCTGCTGCTCGGTTTGTTCAGCGCTCACCCGGGCTTTCTCTGGGCCTCGGCGGGGGCGTTCCAGGCCGCCCAGGCCAACCCGCTGCATCGCCTGGGCATGCTGCGCATGCTGATGCTCTGTGGCCTGGGGGCCTGCAGCGCCGGTCTGGGCTTCTGGTCGGCCGGCCACCCCTATGCCAGTTTCTTTATCTTCGCCGCCTTCGGTTTCCTTCTGGCCTGGCTGCAGCGCTTCGGCAGCGAAGCCGGCAAGCTGGGCATCGGCCTGGCTATCTGCCTGTGCCTGGGTCAGGGCCAGCAGGGCCTGGGCAACCTCAACAACCCCTATGCCATCGCCATGCTGTTTATCCTCGGCGGGCTCTGGGTGATGCTTCTGGCCTTCGGCCTGCGCGGCATGCACGGCCTGCGCATGTGGCCCTATATGCCGCGCTTTATCAGCATCTTCAAGGTACTCAAGCGCCACGCCAAACGCCTGCCGCAGCAGCAATGGCGGCTGCATGCCCTGGCCTGCACCCTGGCCTTCGCCCTGGCGGGGTTGGTCGTCAACCTGGCGGGGCTGGAGCGCGGCTACTGGTTGACCCTGACCGTGGTCACCACCCTGCAGCTGAATTTCCAGGGCAGCCTGGTGCGCGCCCTGCAATCGATCCTGGCCAGCGTGGCGGCAGCCGGCCTGCTGATCCTGCTCGGCCATAGCGTGCAGGATCCGGCGCTGATGGTGGCCATCCTGCTGCCCTTGATCGCCCTCAGTCGCGGCCTGCAGGCCAACAATTANGGGCTGTTCGTNCTGCAGACCACGGTGTGCTTCGTGCTCCTGGCGGAAAGCCTGGCCCAGGACTGGGACCTGGCCGAAGTACGTCTGCTCAATGCGCTGTTCGGCGTGGTAATCGCCCTGTTTATCGCCTTGCTGGTTCACGGCCTGCGCCAGCTGTTGAGCAACCGCGCCCAGCGGCTGGCGGCCAATCAGCCGCAGCCCTGAGCGGTCGCGCACAGGCGCGTGCCTGCAGACAGCCCCACTGGGGCTGTCGTCCACCCTGAGCGCTTAGAACCGCTGGCAATAAAACTTTATCTTCTTCGCTACGTTCCGCCGGCAAANCGTCGCGCCTTCACTATGCTTTGCTGCTAACAGAGCGCAAACCACAGGAGTGAGGCGAATGCCCGACCAAGTCCGCANACGCGAGCGCCGCGCACCGCTGCATATCCATATCAGCGCGCTNTTCACCTTTCTGCTCCTGCTGACCGGCATCGTTCTCGGCGTGTTCAATTANCGGCAAACCACCCAGATCATCTTCACCAGCAGCAACAGCCTGTTCCAGCGTATCGAGCAGGAGGTGCAACAGGATCTGCAGCACACCTATCAACCCATCCGCCACCTGCTCAGCCTGCTGGCCCTGCATGAAGCTACCCAGGCCACCGACCTGGAAGGCCGCCTGACGCTGCTCAAGCCCCTGGTGCAGGCGCTGCGCGACAACCCGAAACTGGCATCGCTGTACCTCGGCTACGCCGATGGCGATTTCTTTATGGTGCGCCCGCTGCGCAGCGACATGCTCAAGGAGCGCTTCGACGCCCCGGAGCAGGCCGCCTACCAGGTCTGGTCGATCGAGCGCAGCGCCGCCGGCACCGAGGCCAACTACCTGTTCTTCGATGGCTCGCTAAACCCCATCAGCCGCCGCCAGCGCCTCAAGGAAAACTACGACCCGCGCAAGCGCGACTGGTACAACCGCGCCCGCGCCGATGGTGGGCAGATCACCACCGCCCCTTATGTGTTCTTTTCCACCGCCGAGGTCGGCACCACGCTGGCCCGGCGCGCCGGCCTGACCACGGTGCTGGGGGCCGACCTGACCCTGGCCGACCTCTCCGATACCCTGGCCAAGCACCGGGTCACGCCTTCGACCGAGGTGATCCTGTTCGACCCCCAGGGCAATGCCGTGGCCTACCCGGACAGAGAACGCCTGGTAACCGATGACGGCACGCCCAAGCTGACTCTGGCCAGGGACCTCAGCCCGACCTTTGCCGCCCTGCTCGCCAATGGCGTGGAGCAACGGCAACAGGACACCCTGGAACTCAACCAGCGGCGCTGGGTGGTTTCCAGCCGCCATCTGCAGGAAGGCGGCCCCCAGGGCCTGCATCTGGCCCTGCTGGTGCCGGAAGACGAACTGCTGGCCGACGCCTACCGCATCCGCTGGCAAGGCGCGCTGGTCACCCTGACCACCCTGCTGCTCTGCCTGCCCCTGGGCTGGCTCAGCTCGCGGATTATCGTCAGGCCGTTACGTTCCCTGGTGCTGGAGGCCGAGGCGATTCGCCGCTTCGATTTCAGCTACCCGGCCAGCGGCCGTTCGCCGGTGCTGGAAGTCGATCAACTGGCGGTGTCCATGACGCGGATGAAAGAGACGATCTCCAGCTTCCTGGAAATCGCCGCCAGCCTTTCCGCCGAAACCCGCTTCGACCCACTGCTGAAACGAGTGCTGGAAGAAACCGTGGATATCAGCGGGGCCAATGGCGGGCTGATTTACCTGAGCGATAGCGAGAGTGGCCGCCTGGAACCCCACGGCCTGTTTATCAATGGCCAGCAGCACAGCCTGGGCAAGCACGGCCTGATCCACTACGACCTNGCAACCAGCCAGATACCCGACTGGTTGCGCCAGCCGGCCAGTGGCGGNGGCAGTACGGCCACCTCCATNGGCTTCGACCAGGCCGGCGACTTCCAGAGCCTGCTGCAGGCCCTCGACAGCCCCAGGGTGCACCTGGTCGCCACCGGCCTGCACAACCGTCAGGGCGATACCCTTGGAGTCCTGNTGCTGCTGCATCGCGACCTCGGCGAAGAGTCCGACCAGACCATGCTGCGCCCCGAACGCATCGCCTTCGTCGAAGCGGTGTCCGGGGTCGCCGCGCTCTGTATCGAGAGCCAGCGCCTGCTGGAACGGCAGAAGCAACTGCTGGACGCCTTTATCCAGCTGATCGCTGGAGCCATCGACGCCAAGAGCCCCTATACCGGCGGTCACTGCCAGCGCGTGCCCGAGGTCACCCTGATGCTCGCCCGCGCCGCCGCCGCCAGCGACGAGCCGGCTTTTCGCGACTACCGGCCGAGCGATGAGGAATGGGAGGCCCTGCATATCGCCGCCTGGCTGCACGACTGCGGCAAGGTCACCACCCCCGAGTACGTGGTGGACAAGGCGACCAAACTGGAGACCCTGTACGACCGTATCCACGAGGTGCGCATGCGCTTCGAGGTGCTCAAGCGCGATGCCTGGATCGCCTACTGGCAGGGCTGTGCGCAGGGTGGNGACGCCGCACAGCTGGCGCGCCTGCGCGATGAGCTNCTGGCGGCGCTGGATGACGANTTCGCCTTTGTCGCACGCAGTAATATCGGCGGCGAAGCCATGGCCGAGGNCGACCTGCAGCGCCTGGGTAAAATCGCCGCGCGCACCTGGCTACGCACCCTGGACGATCGCCTCGGCGTGTCCTGGGAAGAAGGCAAGCGCCAGGAGCGCAGCCCGGCCACGGCGCTGCCGGTCGAGGAGCGTCTGCTGGCCGACAAGCCCGAACACCTGATCGAGCGGCCCGCCAGCGAGCTGATCCCGGCCGACAACCCGCTGGGGTTCAAACTGGAAGTGCCGCAGCACAAGTTCAACCGCGGCGAGCTGTACAACCTGAGCGTCACCCGCGGCACCCTGACCGGCGAGGAGCGCTACATCATCAACCACCATATCGTGCAGACCATCCTGATGCTCAATCGTCTGCCCTTCCCGCCCCACCTGCGCAATGTCGCCGAAATCGCCGGCGGCCATCATGAAAAGATGGACGGCAGCGGCTACCCGAAACGCCTGAAGCGCGAGGACATGAGCCTGCCGGCACGGATGATGGCCATCGCCGATATTTTCGAGGCACTGACGGCGGTGGATCGCCCCTACAAGAAAGGCACACTGCTCTCCGAGGCGCTGAATATCATGGCCGGCATGTGCCAGGGTGCGCATATCGACCCACAACTGTTCGGCCTGTTCGTGCGCGAGAAAATCTACCAAACCTATGCCGAACGCTTTCTAGGGCGCGAGCAAATCGATGCAGTGGACGAGGCCGCCATACTGGCCAAGGCCGGGCTGCCGGGGCAGGCGTAGGTACGCGGCGGAGGCGCGATCGGTAGGGTGCCCCGATTCGTAGGGTGGGTCGGGCCGCGCAGGTTAGCGACGCCAACACCGTCCGAAAATACACCCGCGAAAGTGGTGCGGCGCGTAACCCACCAGCCAATGAAATGTGTTGCGCCGATGGTGGGTTACGCCGCGTTCAGGGTGACGTGATGCCTGGAAATCCGCACATGCGGCTAACCCACCCTACGAAAGCTGCTTGCAACAGGTAACTGCGAATAGCCAAAACAAACGAGGCCGGGTATGCATGGTGCATACCCGGCCTCGTTTATTGCCAGCCTGGGCTCTGCCTTGTCGGCGAACCCGGCTGAAGGATCAGGCCTGATTGATCGGGCTGTCCGGGTACCACACATCCATCAACGGGCTGACGGTGAAATCCCCCAGCTCAGCGCGGCCTTTCAGCCAGGCTTCAACCTGGGCGCGCTGCTCTTCGCTTACCGAGCCACGCTTGGCCAGGCATACCAGACCGTAGTCGTCGCCGCCCACATAGCCCAGGCCATTGGCGGTCATGGCGTCACTCAGGAACTGATCGAGGAACGCATCCATGACTTCTTCAGTCAGATCGTCCTTGAAGTTCAGGTTCAGCTCAAAACCCAGCTCTTTAGTTTGACTATTTAGCATGGAGTATCATTATGCGTTAACCCAGCATTAATGCGGCCTCCATAATACATTAGCGTTAGTATAAAAATGACAATTGTCAAAAACACTCAAGCCATCCGCTACCATCCCCTGTCAGCCATTGATCATGAAGTCGGGAACCTGATTCTTAAAGCCGCCGAAGCAGTACGTCAGTCGCTCAAACTCAAGAGCTTCGTCATCAAGCCTCAGCTTATGGTCTTGGAAGCATACTGCGACCTGACCGGCAGACAGATCACGATGGAAACGCTCCGAAGCCCTGCAATCGAGGACATTCTCCAAGGTTTCACCAAGGCCATGGCCGGAGATGCACTCGTCGCTCTGTCAGAGAAAGAGTCCATCAAGTATTGCCGAGTGCTCTATCAGGTACTAAATGCCGCCAGGCTAGAGCACCCAGATCTTCACCAGCTGACATGGGACTTTACTGAGTTCAAACAAGACTCGTCGGTATGTGCCGAGATCAGCGCAACTGCGACCGAGTTTCAAAAGTGGTACTGGAAAGGTTGGGATATCCAACGACCACGCAGCGCTGCTGTGTACCTCCGCTTAGCCCAGCTGATTGGGCCCTATGGCCGTGATTTTGTGCAGGCCGTTCACGGTGAACTGGAGCAGTATTTCCGGAATCGTACGGGATCATTCCGTACTGAATGGAACTACATGTTTGACTACCTCGCAGAGCATCACAGCTCCTGGCCCCTGAGCACGCTCAAAACGGAGGCAGGCGTCAAAGGGTTCATGGAAAAATTCACCCGTTCGTATTTTCAAGGCGCCAAGGAGGCCGACCGGGACGCTCAGTCTCAGATCAAAAACTGGAACCGATTCGTCAACTCTGTGGAGGAATGCCTCTGCAAGCCAACTATCTGGGCAAGCCTTCGCTCTCCAATTCAACGCCCGCCCCCTTCCACTAAACATGGCTCACAAACCAAGGTCAAAGAAAGCGAAGAGGGCCTACTAGTTCAAGAAAAGCTGCTCACAAACATCCCTTTGCATGTCACCGACGCCGAAGCTGTCGATATTCTGTTTTTCCACATCAAAAGAGATGTCGCTACGGTTCGCAATTGGGCTATGGCGCAAGCGGCTGATCTCAAGTCTCGTTATACACGGAGGGTCGAGCTGGCCAAGGAAGGCACCCCGATCACTGAATACCGTGGCCGCAGCCTACATAAGAGCTATACCTTGGCAGATGTCTGCGCGACCCTGGAGGACGTTGCCCCTCAAGCCCCCATTAGCTTTCTCTGCAAGGTGTATCAGCACGCGACCGGTCAGGAGTGCGGCGCAATCGAACTTGCCCAAGCGATGGGGTACCCGGTGGCTGGCAGCCTATTCCCGCTCCAGTGCCTGCTAGTGCTTGAGCACCCCATCATCACCTCTGAATTTCTCAAGCATTTTGAGCTGTACAACCAAGAAGGCCAACTGGTCGGCTTTGACGAAGAGAAACGGCTGCTGACTGGTTATAAAGATAGAAAGCAGTCAAATGTGCGGGAACAAGTCATCGAGCTTAACGACCAGTCTTTTGGCATCGTGAAAGACATCATCGACATCACCAGCCTTGGCCGTCGAACGCTCAGAGCTCAAGAAAACGATGACTGGCGCTACCTTTTCATCACATCTGGGAAAGCTTTTAAACCTTTCCAAGTAGCGACAATGTCTCGGTGGAATGATCATACGTTCCACAACATGGGGGGGCTGCGCGAACGGTTACTTCTAGAGTTCAGGCCGCACAGTGATCTTGATGATGCCGAGCTGATCGACTTCATCAAAAGGGTTCGCCTGACGAGGATCAGACCATCCAGGGCGGTCGAAATTTTCATTCAGAGCAAGAGCTCAGAGCAGATGTCTAAGGCCTTGGGCCATGAGCACTATTACCCAGATCTGCTAAGTCACTACCTGCCTGACGCCATACTGGCATTTATAAAAGCGCGTTGGATCCGGATCTTCCAAAAAGCACTCGTATGCATAGCGATGGAAGAGAGCCCTCATCTGCTGAGGGTAACTAAATTCAACAGCATCGATGAATTGGACACCTTCTTGGAAAACCACCGCATCAAGGAGATCCCGTCCGAGGCGTCCGATCCCGAACGCAAGTCTCAACGCGAAGAAATCGAGAGCAGCGAAGCAGTGCTTTCGATCAGCGTGCCCTTCCTTGCCTCGCTGCTGTCACTTGAGGCTGCTGTACTGGGATCTACCGACAGGGCACGAGTGTGCGGCAAAGCCGAGTACTGGGCATCCTTTGCGGAGAAGATTAAAACGGAAATCACTACCGGGACAAAGCGGGTGCTGAAGAAGTACCTGGATACCGCACTTGAGTTGGTTGATGCGAAAAAAATGGATGCCCTGATCTATGCCCCATCTCACCACAGTTAAACCCGGGTATGAGTTCCTGGAGACTTTTGGACAAACAGGCGCTGCGTCGCATACGACTGCGCCATGGTTACTGAACGACTTCACCGAAAATCGCTGGGCCGTGCAAACCAATCAGAAAGCGCCCATCAGGCTCAATTGGGAGGTTCAGCTTTGGGATGGGAGCTTGCTGACTGATGAAAAGAACGAGGTACTGCTTCGTTCACTGAAGCACCTCCTTATCATCGGTGCAAACGGGATGAACGCAGAGTTTGCGACCCTTGCACCCGTTTCCCAATTAATGAGGGTCTCGTACGCCCTCAAGCTCATCGACTATCTATTGATCCATGCTCAAAGCTACGGACTGGTCGAGTTTGGCTTAGGCGCTCTAAATGCCGACAACCTGAAAGGCATACTGAACCACTTGGCCAGCGAGGCCAGATCAGAAAACTCCATTTATGCCTGGCATGACCGCGTCTCGGCGTTTTGCGCCTCTGAGCTCAGCAAGCTAACCCCGTCGGACGAACAGACCCTCTACGAGAAGTACCCGAGCATATTGGAGGTCAGCGATGACGAGCTGGAGGATTTCCCGCTCAATATGGCTGCATCCGAGATCCCGAGGATCCGTGCTGCACTGATGAAAGCCGGGGTGTATTACGGCAATCGTCACCATGGATATAAAATCAGCACCAAGCAACTGTCAGAGCGTATTTACTGCGACACGTTAAGAGGCCGCCAAACCCCGAAAACTGCTCTGCATGTGCTCGCCTTCTATCCAAACGAGCGTAGCTACCGACGTGAGTTTCCGCCTGTAAGAGTCACCACGGGCGATTCCGAGAGGCTCATGGATAGCATCTATTTCTACTACCGCTACACACTTGTCGGCAGTGCTGTCTTGGGCGCACTGGGACTTCCCTCACCATCCGATATCGAGACCATCACGGACTACGTACCACATGTGAACGAGTCCAAACGCTTTAGAAGCGTTCCTTCGGCCAACCTACTTAAGCTATTCCGCTGCGCCATGGAATTTCATGTCGAGAAGGGGAGGATAATTCTGAATGGCTTCGTGAGGGTCGCTGCCTATTGCCAGACAAAAGGGCTGTCGATGACACAGCTCCCTGAAGCTGATTTCCTGAAAGTCATCGGCCCAGAGCTCATCAGCCTAGGCGTAAAAAAGCTAGGCCTTTCAAGCAACCGCAAAACAAAGAACACTGCTCCGCGAAAAGGCAGCCGCGAGAAGTATTTCAAAGATCTGCGTGCGAACCACGGTCTTATCGAGCTGGTTTATGTGTACTTGGGCAGCATCCAGATGACCGTCGGCATGCTCATGGCACGGCGGGTCGATGAACTGGTAACTCTAAAAGCACGCAACTGTCTGGACGATAGTAAGTCTTGGCTTAACTTCAACCTCGCGAAATCTACCCATAAAGCACTTGGTATGCGGCAGCGTGAGTCCCGCCCTATCGATGCAATCGCGGTTGAAATGATAGAAGAACTGCGTCGCTTCCAAAAGCTACTGAAGCTCCCGGGAATTATCGACGATCTGACCGACCTGTATGCGACCCCTTCATCCCTGGGTTATGCAGGACTGCAAGAATGCTCAATACACCTCTACAACCGGCACTTGGATTTTGCTTGTGACTACTTCGAAAGTGATCTGAATGATGCGGGGCAGCGTTACTACGTCCGTCAGCACCAGCTACGGCGCTTCTTCGCCATCATGTTCTTCTACACAAACAGCTTCGGCGAACTGGACACCTTGCGCTGGATGCTTGGGCACCGTGACATCGAACACGTATGGCACTACCTGACAGAGTGCCTGGATCCCAAAGATATTCGGGGGGCTGGCGCTCGGTATTTCGCCGACCGAGCAAAACAAGATCGCCTGGAAAACTACCAAACCCTGAAGGATTTACTGGCTGCCAAATTCGGAACAACCTCCTTCAAGCTGGTCGACGAACAGGAAATAGAATCTTACCTTGAGGCCATGCTGGAAGAAGGCAAAGCCCGGATCGAGCCGCATTTCTTCAACGATGAAAACGGCAAATCCATGAAAGTCCTTTTCATCGTCAGTTGAGAATAAAAAGAGCACACCTCAATGAGCACAACGACAAAAGGCAAGCAGATCGAACAATCCATCGCGAGCATCTTCAGGCTTCTGCATGACATCCGAAGCGAGCCAGGCACTTATACCGAAAACAAGCAAGTGCTTAATGCACTCAAGAGTCAGGGCAACCTCTGCTCGCTGGACATGCAGCTCTGGATCCGGGAAGAGCAAGTGACGATCCGGCCAATCAGTTTGAACACGCTCAAGAAAAAGCTTGCGGGAAATGGCCCTGATCGCGACTTTAGCTACTTGGACAAGTTGCGAATCCATGCCCAGGCAGCCATCACCAAATTCAGCGAAGAGCCACTGGAACCGAAGAAGCGATCTCGAAGCGCCCTTGAGGATCAGGTCGAAGATCTCAAGGCCTCCGTATCCTCACTCCATGCAGTCAACATGATACTTGTACAAGCGCTGGAGGTTAACCGGAGAGATCTGATCACCATCGCGGACACCACAAACACGGGATTGCGGCAGAGGCGAATCAACGAAGCTATCGAGCGGATCATCAGAATCTTGGGGATGAACCCGGCCCCTTTCGACGACGTCACCGTCCTCTCCATGGAAAAACATCTGAAGCTGGTGCCAAATGACAAAGCGAACCGTTGAGTATCCCGAGTCCAGTCAGCTTTTTACCCCTATCCCGAAGTTGCGGCTCTATGATTACCTGACTCATGGCGAGCTGCATACCCTCGACGGCAGCATGATGCCTTTCATGTCCTGGCCTGACGGTTCACCTTGCTTGCAGGCCAACGCCTATATGATCAAGCTCCGGATGCAATCTGGCCGGGGCGGCAATGGCCCGTCGAGACATGGCACCAAAGGCGGATCGTTCGGGCAGTACGCTGGGCAGATTAGCCACCTGATCCGATTCTGCTACTACAACAAGCTCAACTTCATCGCTTTGTCTGATGATGACTTTTGTGATTTTATCGATGGCCTTCGCAAGGAGACGAAGCTCGATAATCCCAAGCAACTGAAAAGAAATGAGCGCACCATCACTGGTATCGGCAGGCGGTGCCTTCACTTTCTCGCCCATGTCGCAGAAATGAATGGTGTACACAATTTTGTGGGGGTCAATGGGACTATTTCGATAGTGATGGTGGATTCCATTTGCTATAAAAATGGCAAAGCGTTTAAACGCACAAGCACTCACCATAGGTCGTTCAGGACATCTAGCGCCAAGAAAACCCGTAAGCCGATTGGTGAGGCGACCATTTCGAAATTGAGGGATGCAATTGATGCGTTCTCAACGTCCGAATTTTTATGTACCCGCCGTCATCTCATGATCTCTTTGTTTGAAGAAATGGGAGCTCGCAGAGCTGAAACCCAACCGATCATGGTGGCTGATGTCATTGCCGCTAGCAAAGTGAGATCTCCAACGGTCACTATCAATACGTTGAAACGCGGCGGAATGGGGATTACGCGCGAACTAGAACTTAGCCCTCCGCTGATCGATGAGCTCATGGATTACATTCGCGGCCCCAGACGTACCATCATGAAGAAATTCAAAGATGTCCCAGACCATGGGTACCTATTGGTCACTGAACGAGGTGGCCGCCCCCTGGGTATCGACACCATCACAACGGAGTTCTCTAAGATTCGCCGGGCGGCTGAAATCGATGAGCAAGCATGTGCACATTTGTTCCGACACGCCTTCTGCACAAACATTGTTGCCCAACTCATTGCAGAAACTCAGGCACTAAGCCCCGATTCGTTCAGACAAACGTTAATGACCAATAAGATGTTGGCAGAGCGTGCGATGGCCAAGAGCGGGCACGCCACGCTAGAGAGTTTGCTCGACTACGTCGATTCTGCGTTCAAACAAAAATCTAAGTATCAGCAGATTATTCATAATGCCGAAGTTGCCAGAGCGTATGAGAACTATGAGAAGCGCAGGAAGCGGCTGCGTGATGACTTCAAAAAAGGCAAGCTCACCAAAGAGCAATTCATTGAGCTTGATGAAAGGCTGGATGCGGCTATGGATCATGAACTCAGGGCAGCGTAAGCACCTGACCAGAACAACAGAATGATCTTGCTCAATTGCCCCCGACCTGCCCGGCGCCCCTGCTGCCAGCCGGCCATGCAGAGGCATGGTTTCTACAAGGACTGAATCGAGGCCCTCTCCCTGTCAGTTCGCTGTCGTGCTCCGCTACTCAGCTTTAGACCAATACCGCTGAACAGTGCGAAGCCCCAGATCCAAATTCCTAGCCACCTCTTCCTTGCTCAGCCCTTCGGTCTGTAACCGCGAGACGGCTGCACGTGTGCTATCCGCTTTCTGCCCTCGGATCCCACGAGCAGCATCATCTTGGCTAACGGGCTCAAACCGCCCTGCTTCAAACAACGCCCTGAGCCTTTTGTTGCTCCTATGTATCTGATCTTCGACGGCAAGACCAGATTGGCGCGCTTCGACAATCAAAAGCAAATCCGCAAGAGCTACACCCATCAGCTCACAGAGTGCAGCAAGCGTATCGAGACGGGGGAGAGTCTGACCGTTCTCAATTTTGCTTAGGTTTGCTTTGTGGATTCGCTCTGCACACTCAGTGCGCGAGAGTCCTGCTTGGAGCCTGATGTCTCTGAGCACCTGTCCCAGTACTTTTTCGAACCTCATATTCTTTGCGCTCAAAGACGAGGATCAAACCAGCTTTGACGCGCCACATCGTTAGCTATTATGCTAACCATGTGGCTAGGCATCATAACAGCAAGCCTGTCAATACATGCCAATTGAATTTTTTGGCGCCAGGCAATCAAGCAGGCAGCCAGCGGAACGCCTACGGCGAGGCCAAGCCAACCGAGTCCGAAAAAGCAATGTCCAACTTGTGCTCCTAGCACCAAAGGTTACGACTTGCCCGTGGGACGACGTAGCAACTGAACAAATATTTGAAGCGGAGAAACACGATGGCTGCCCAAGCAGGACACATAGACTTTGAGTTCAGGTCGGAAAGCGCAGGCCTCTGGTGCCTCAACAAAATAGGCAGCGAGCGATGGATGAGCATCACGCTTGCGAGCATGGAAACTAATGGCGTTGTAAACACCATCGCTACAAATGATCCAGAGATCATCAAACGAACCCTTAATGCCCCTGGCGAAGGGCTTTACATCCGCAGCTTCCAGACGGTCGTTAGCTGCAACTTTCCCGACAACAAAGGAATTGCCGTCGCGGATGTCCTGAAATTCATCGAAGAGCGAACCAAACGCGGCGAGTTACTGCACCTCGTCCATACCAAGTTTGGTTGCTATCAATTCGGCGGCCCTTCCAAGGTCATGTCCAGTCAAGTTCAGATGGGGTCTGATGTAGTGCTCTACACCGCCGAATTTCCAGCGCGCCGCTATTACGGGGGCTAAGCGATGAAAGAATTGCATGAGATAACCGATCTGCTCTACGGCGATGGAATACCAATGTCTGGATCCAAGGTCGGTCAAGATGAGGCTGTGCGGATTGTCCGTGAGCGCCACCCATATGCAGAATACTGCCTAGTTTCCAATTGGAGATGGCTCGATTTAGATGTAACTCAAGAGCAACGAGACGAGTTAGTTAGAACCAACCGGCAGCCAGTCCTCATCTACGCACACACCGTGATTTACGACAGTCAGCGTAGGTGGGATGTTGGCGACTTTGTACGCACAAGTTATCTCCATAAATTCGAAGATGACTTCATCTTCCAGACACTAAATACGATTTACATCCTGATCGGCGATGGCATCAGAACAAAAACTTCCCTTGAGACCCTTGGGCGTATTTTTTGATGCCAATGGACGAACTGTCGAGACGCACCAAGCTAAGCCTTATCAAAGCACAAAATGCCAATTTTTCTTGGCGCGTCACAGGATATTTGACTGATGTCCATATTTTCGCAAGATCTGGCGTGGGTCGGGTTTTCAGCCATCACAGCTCACGGAAAGTATTAAAGGAAGGGATAACAATCCGCACGTCCGATGTAATTCACTTGCACCGCGAAGCAGGCTTCTGAGTGCTACATACAACAAGCGGAAGCTTCTATGTCATCGCGACCTTTGAACGCAAAATTGGGTGGTACTCGCGGATGCAGTTCAAAGCCTCTGGTCAGGCTAAGCTGCGCTTACCCCTGCGTCTGTTGCACTGACTCACTAACCACTAAATTTCGATTTACTGGGATAGGCTGATGTCCGATTCTTTTGACGCCTGTTGATGTATGCGTTGCGGGAAGTCGTCTACACTTTCCCTCTGTGGTTATTACCAAGGCAATGCATTAATGATGACGGCAGCCGAACAGAATTGGATCATCGCGAAGACGATTGAAGATTTATACGAACTCAAGAAGGAGTACTTATACCTCTGTGCGGAGACATGTGACAGGTCAGCGCCAGACGACTATCGAAATGCTATAGATAGCGTGATGGAAAATGCAAAAAACGAGTGCGGACGATGGGCTCACACTGCTCAGTTAGCTTTCTATTGGGAAGTTTGGGAGGCCTTCCATCGACTTGATACACCAATGTATACGGAAGCGATACGACGCGTCCTGCGTAAGAAATTGGAAATCGAAATTGAATTATGAAATTTTGCATTGACCTCGGTGTTCACCCCGGATAACCCGTTTCATGGGCGTCCCTTGCGCTGAGATTCTCGAAAATCATAGCAAGGGTTTACCGGTACGTTTTTACACACTCTGGGCCAAAAGCGGTCGCTGGAGATGTCTATAGAATCCTGCACGATTCAGATGCCACGCGACAGCTGACTAACATTTTATCGGCGAATACCCATATTGACAGTTCTTCAAGACAGTAGTCGGAAGTTTATCTCTACCTGCCTCGGAAATCAGAAATAGATTCTTTCTCGCTCTAGAAGAGATCACATAGATTAATTTTTTCGCGCTCTCCAAAGGTTCCGGATCTTTATAATGCGGAACCATACCCTGTAATAGGGCGAACCCAATAACATTGTCAAACTCAGCACCTTTGACACCATGTATGGTGGAAATTGTTATTCCACCACGAGGCCTAAACACGCGCCGAAAATTGTCAACACCTTCGATCAGATCGTTACCTTCTTTCTTTGCACGTTGTATTTTTTTGGATGCTCCATCAAAAAAAGATTCATAATGGTTTTTTAATCCATTATTACATTCGATATCTACCCCCAACAAATGAAGAAAGGTAGAAAAATACCTTTCTAAATATCTCATACCGTTCTCTTCATCAATGTCGATTCGATTTAACTCTTTCAACAATTGGCTTTTTGAGTATGAACACTTGATTCCCTCGTCATTCAATGCGCTCAAAACCTCTCCAGCCCATCGAAGGCGCCGAATATACATTTCAGGTGCAGGCTCTGACAGACAGATCTTACTTAACTTATACCAAAAATTATCAAGCTCACGGCCAAAGGGTACCATACCTGGCCCATCAAAATTACACTGAGGCAATCTACTCATTAATCGGCGAGTAAGCTTCGCTAAAGATGGCCATTGCGGCCCTACAATACATATCTGATCTTGGCTAATCTTTAAATCGTTCAAGCTGAAATTTATTAGCCTGACAATTTCGTCCTCTAAAAACTCAACATCTATGCCTTTATTATAATTAATAAAACTTGGATAATCTTTACATTCAGCGAAAGCTGTAATAGCGGCTGGAAAGACGCTGAAATTACTAAAATACTCTACAATCTTGCTAGACGAACGATAGTTTTTACTCAATGAAAACTCTGTAACCTGAAGCTTTGAAAGCTGGACAAACTTATCAAATTCAATAGGGTAACCGCCTAGCGTCTTAAAGATAGCCTGATTAGGATCTCCAACAACGAAGGCATTTGTTTTCCCTTTCCCGGCTGCAAAAATAGCACAAATAATCAAATACTGAATTTCTTTAGTATCCTGATACTCGTCGACTAAAATTATTCGAAAAATATGTGAAAGCGTAGTTCCAATAGCTGGATATTTCGCTATCAAATTATGAGCAAAGTACAATATCAACTCGAAATCAATTTTACGCTCTGCTTTCAAAGCCCTAAAATACTCTCCTAGGGCTGTACGTATATTTTCATGCTTATTAACATCACTGCTTAGAGGTGTGGCTTTGCCATCTTTGAAATAATACCCGCAGTCAAACGATGTAATGCGCGGTCTCCCGAGACCACCACAGATCTCATCTAATAATGCATCAGCATCAGGCTGATTTATTATAGTAAACCCGCACTGTAATCTTGGCTCATAAATAGCATACGGTCTTACGATCCACTCCAAGCAGAAAGAGTGAATGGTTCCTATCCACAACTGATCCGTATTTAAGCCCAGACTTTCTACGCGCTCTAGTATCTCGTCAGCTGCCCGATGAGTATAGGTAATCGCGACAACAAACTCTCTATGTGAAGTTATCTTTTTTAGTTCTTCAACTATTTTAAACGTAAGTGTTTTTGTTTTACCGCTACCTGGACAAGCGGTTAAAAACACGCTTCCTGGATGATTAATAGCGCTTATCTGCTCATCATTCAAGCCTGCGAAAACTAAATCATCCATATTATAGCCCGACCAATTTTAAAACTACATTATCGCTCGGAAAACTGGTTTCCAAGTTAGACAGTAAGTCATCGTAGTCAATATTGCCTGCTTCAAACTCTTCAAAATAGACTTTGGCCTCCCCCACAGCGGCTTTATGCTCTTCAAAATAAGCAAATTTCTCAAACATCTTCAATCGATATTTAATGATCCTTAATCGCAGGCTGTCAGACATGGCTTCTTGCGCATCAAATACCGCATTTAAAATATATTGCGGTATAGATGTACAAGGCGTGATTTTATCGGCAAGCATAATGGCAAACCAGCCCTTCCCTGAATGTGCGGCCATAGTCAAGACCCGCTTACCATAGACGGCAATATCTCCCGACTCTATCTCTTCCCGAGATTTAGTCTTCGTCATATCGTCTTCATACACCGAGTCAACTACTTCCGCCACTTCGTGCTCATTTCCACTTTTAATGAAATCAACTTCGAAAGTGTGGTTTGCATAATGCACACTTAGATATTTATTACCCTTAGAAAAATTATTAAGACGCGTTTCACGAGCCAAACCAGCCTTTTGTGACCCGGCCATTTTTCTCTTATGCTTTCTTACCGGAGCCAGATCACCCTCAACAATGACGGTGTCTGCTATTGCCTTATCCAAATCGGTAATGATACTGCAACGTCGCTTTATTCTTGAACGATGGAAGACACAGGCAACATTTTCAAAGCCCGTACTTCTTATATTAATCAAGCTAACACCCAACTCATCCAAGCTTATACCGAGTACTTTTTTTATCAAAACCGGAATCAAAATTTCTTCTGCATCACCTTCAATTAATATTACCCCCCTCGCAAAAAGCAAACTGCTTCTTGTCGCATCGAGATAGCGCTGCAAATGTCGGATCTCTGCGGGTTTCAATCCAACTGACGGCTGATAAGACTCACATTTAACGCCCTTTCTTGCTAAAATATTAATATTTTCTAGATTGCTAACTTCTGAAATTTGAGTAGAATGCGTTGAGTAAATAATCTGAGTATTTTCAAAATCGATATTTTCGAATAGCGTTTTTTGAATATGGGTGTGAATATGTGCTTCAGGCTCTTCAATAATCAGAAAATTTGCAGCAGTTTCTCGCTGTCTTTGATACTTAAACTCAAGCAGTTTTAATGTAAGATAAATTAAATTTGCACCACCCAAACTCAACTCAGATATATCACCAGAATAACTTTCATCATTTTCACCGACAAACAATTTCAGAGACTGGAATAACTTATCAGCTTCACTTGGCAGGTCAGATTTTATATGTAAGCTAGCAGGAGCATAAGCCTCGCCCGCTGTTTCAGCGATGGTGTCACATATATCTCCTCGCACATCCTGTACATCTTTTAAAACTTCAATATCGTTATTAAGTTTTTTAACCTTATCAGTGATAGCCTTATACTTATTATGGTCAATCTCTTCACTCTTTCTCTTTAACAGATTCAACAATGGATTTTGTCGATTGCCACTGAAGTCTGACACAACGTCTCTAAGGGCTTTTACAAACGTAAACGATACTTCCTTTGATACTGAAAGCTGATTCGGAATTGGTGATCCTGAAAGCGGAGAAGTTACCTTTGGAAAAATAACATTTTCAAAATCACCCGCAAGCTCTTTGTAATGCGCCGGATCTGTAAAATCGGCATCGCTGCGCCCTGTAAAGAATGACTCATAATCGCTTACGGAAATACGTTCCTGAAGTTTCCGTAATGACTCATGATCCCCAGGCTTCAGAGCGGCCAACTCAGTTCTAACCGCCTGACATGGACGGAACATCAAATTATAGGTTGCCTTCCCTATCTTTTGCCCCGCAATAACAACTCCACGATGAACAAAAAGAGACTGAATCGCTTCGTCTTGCCCTATATTATCAAACTCAAGACTGATAATTATCCAATGCCCTTTCCAACTGCCTTCTTTCCTAAAGAAATCATTCTCCTCAATGGCATAGGCCGAACGATATATATTCGAATCTAATAGCAGCCTAATTGCTCTAAAAAGATTGCTTTTCCCTGATCCATTTTCACCAATTATGGTATTGACACCCTTATTAAATACGAATTTAGCGCTCTCAAAATTTCTATAATTAACAAGCGTGACCTTAGATAGGTGCATTTACGCATTCCTTTGTCATTTTTCAGCTTGCGAAATAGGCAAACTATTTTGTCAGAAAATATCAGAACTCTATAACTTGTGTATTTAAGACTGGGCCCCATTCAACAGCGAGAAGCCAAAGATTCCGGTTTCTGACCTCACTGTGACTGGTAGATTTGCAGAACCCCCCCCGCACGCCAATCACTTCATCCCATCGTGTCGTGTACCTCTGACTCAGCATCTGCCTGCGCATCGCCCACACCGGTTTCACCGATAATCGGCCAATACGCAAAGTGCCACGGCCTTCACGATCATTGATCTGCGCGACAACAGCCATCAACCGCTCAGCGCCAGGCCTTGGTTTGGGCGCTAAAAGATCTGGCGTTCACTCACCACAGTGGGTTGATGTGTCAGCCCTTAAAACTCTGTCAGCACTGAACTATTCAGCTCCTCGCGCAGCGTTCGCCACTGCGACAGATGCTGGTCAAGCAATCCGGTGAAGCGTTCGTTATGGTGGCGCTCTAGGAGATGCGTCAGTTCGTGCACCAGGATGTACTCCAGACACTGCACGGGCTTCTTGGCTAGCTCCAGGTTGAGCCAGATGCGCTGGGCTTCGATGTTGCAGGTGCCCCACTTGGTCTTCATGCGCTTGATGCCCCAAGCGCGCACTTCAACACCTAACTTCGGCTGCCATTTCTCCAGCAGCTCCGGCAGCAGACGCTTCAGTTCGGCTCGGTAGAAGTCGTGCAGCACCTGCTCGCGGCGTTCGACTGTGGTGTCAGGGCGCACAAACAAATCCATGGTGGCTGTGCCACGCAGGGCGATGCGTAACGCCCCCGCGGTTTCGTGAACGCGCAGGCGGTAGCGACGCCCCAGGAAGTAATGGCTTTCACCACTGACCATGCGTCGTTGGGATTGCCGGGGCTGGGCCTGAAATTTGGCCCTCTGGCGTTTGATCCAGCCAAGCTTGCCGACCACTGCCAGGCGAACAGCTTCGTCATCTACCGCCAACGGAGCTGCCACACGCACACGCCCCTGGGGCGGGTAAACGCCCAGGTGCAGGTTTTTGATCGGCTTGCGCACGACTTCCACGGTCAAACCGCTGACCGTGATGTTGCGGGACTCAATACTCATGCTGATGCTTGACCAGTTCCAGCAAGGCCTCCAGCCGCTCGTTGTCTTGTCCTGCCGTGTAGCTGCCCTGCGATTCGGCGGAGTCTTTACCCCACTGATCCAGTACCTGCTTAATCGCTAAGCGCACACGTTTGATCTTCATAGCATTGCCGCGCCAGTCGTCCTGCCGGCTATCCAGCACGGCGGCATCTACAGTCAATGCCAGGCCAGCGTTCTGGCCAAGGTTGTCATACAGCGCCTTGCGAGCGTTGCTGTTGATCGAGCCAGGGTAGCTGTTGGCGCTGGTGGGATTCTTCGCCTGTTTGGTGAGTTCCACCACCTCGGCCAAGTATTCCTGATAACTGATGGCGTCTTCCTTGCGCTTGGCGATTAGCGCATCAAGCAGCGAGGACATGGTTTCGTAGTACTTCGGGTTGATCGGTGATTCGTCGATGATCAACTTGCGCACGTTGTTCTCGATGGTTTCGGCCACCGCTTCCTGGCTTTCGCGGATGCCCTTAGGCAGAGCGTCGATGGCACCCACGCCGCGCTCGACGATCAGCTCGATCAGCGACATATCGTCGAAGGCGGAGATCTTCTCGCTATCTTCGGCACGGATGTAGGTGTCGATCAAAAAGCGCATGCCCGGCTCATAGACTTTCAGGTCGATGTAATCGCCACTCGCGAGCTTTACCTCATCGCGCACTTTGGAGAAGTGATCCACCTCGGTCTGGATCTCGGTGATTTCCTTGGTGCTGTAACCCGCCTCTTGCAACTCGTTGGCGATATTGCCGAAGCAGCGGATCAGCGCCGAGGTCATCTTGTACAGGTTCAGGCGTTTGGGCTCGTTAGCCTTGAGTATCTCGGCGTTGCCCGAGTCGTTGCCGCAGAAGAAACGCAGATAAGCCGGCGTATCCTTTGGTTGCTCCACCGGTTCGCACAGGGCTTTGATTGCCTCGCGTGCGTCTTCCAGGTCTTCCTGCGCCTTACGCAGGCGATCTTCCAGCAGCCCGGCCACATCTGCTTTGTCGTAACCGTCCAGCGCACCGCTGGTGTAGTCGCCAATCGCGCCTTCCAGCTGCTTGAACAAGTCTTTGTAGTCGATGATGTAGCCGTACTGCTTGTCCTCACCGTCCAGGCGGTTAACCCGGCAGATGGCCTGGAACAGGCCGTGGTCACGCATCTGTTTATCGATGTAAAGGTAGGTCGCCGAGGGCGCGTCGAAACCGGTCAGCAGCTTGTCCACCACGATCAGCAGGCGCATCTGCCCCGGCTCTTTGATGAAGCGCTGCTTGACCTCTTTCTCGAAGGTTTCCGGGTCTTTGTCGCCCAGCATCTGGTTGTAAATGGCGTACTGACGTAGCCTCTCGGTCAGTCCATCGCCAGTGGCCTCACCCTTGATATCGGCAGGTGATGGCTTGTAACTGGTGACGATGGCGCACTTTTCGCCCATGCCCAGCTTGCTGAACAGCTCATAACATTTACAGGCCTCGAAGATGCTGCTGGTCACCAGCATGGCATTGCCCCTGCCATCAGCCAGGCGCGGTTTGATGGCCATGTCCAGCATAATGTCGGCGACGATCTTCTCCAGTCGCGACTGGCTCGACAGTACCTTCTGCATGGTGCCCCAGCGCTGCTTGAGCTGGGCTTTGGCCAAATCATTCAACGCCTTGGTTTCGGCATCAAACCACTGATCGATCTTCTTCTGCGAGGTGATGTTCTGGTCAATGTCGCGGGCTTCGTAACGTAGGTCGAGTACCACGCCATCGGCTACAGCTTCATTGAATTTGTAGGTGTGGATGTAGCGGCCAAACACCTCGATGCTCTTCTGCTTGTCGGCCTTGAGCAGCGGCGTGCCAGTAAAGCCGATAAACACTGCATTGGGCAGGATCATCTTCATGGCTTTATGCAGCTCACCAGACTGGGTGCGGTGGCACTCATCGACGAACACATAGAGATCGCCCTTGGCGCGGAAGTCTGGCGGCAGGTTCTTGCGCAGCTCCTCCACGAAGCCTTCCACGTCTGCATCTTCGCGGGCACCGAACTTGTGGATCAGCGAGCACAGCAGCCAGGGTGAAGGCTGGTTGAGCTTCTCGATCAGATCGGCACCGCTGGTGGTACGGACGATCTGCTCGTTAACGCCGGTAAACACCTTCTCGATCTGTTCATCAAGCTCGGTGCGGTCGGTGATGATCAGCACCCGTGAGTCATGGATGTTTTCCCGAATCCACTTGGTCAGCCAGACCATGGTCAGGGATTTGCCCGACCCTTGGGTGTGCCAGATGATCCCGCCCTCGCGCCGACGCAGGTAGCGCTGCGCCTCGTGGATGCCGAAGTATTGGTTATGCCGGCAGAGCTTTTTCACCCCGCTGTCGAACACGATGTAGTCGTGGATCAGCTCCAGAAAGCGCTTCTTGTTGCACAGCTGAAGCAGGTGCCGATCCAGCAGATTGTCGGCAGCGGTGCTGTCCGCGTTTTCTTCCTTCCAGGTGAGGTAGTACTTCTCGCCGGTCTGGATGGTGCCGTAGCGCAGGCCCTGGGTGTCATTGCCGGCCATCACGTACTGCATGGTGGAGAAGAACGGCTGGATAAATTCAGCCTTCTGGTTATCCAGGTTCTGCCGGATGCCCTCGTTCACCGCCACCTTGGAGCGCTTGAGTTCCAATACGCCGAGGGCAATGCCATTCACATAGAGCACGATATCCGGGCGCTTGGTATGGGCCTTGGCATCAGCGCCCTTGACCGTGACCTCCTCGGCAATGGCGAAGTGGTTTTTGTCAGCCTGTTTCCAGTTGATCAGCCATACCGTCTGGGTGTTTTCGCCAACCTCAGGCTTGATCTTAACCCCATAGCGCAGCAGTTCGTACACCGCCTTGTTGCGGTCATACAGGCCCTTGCTGGCATCGTTCGCAGCCCTGTTCAGTTCGAAGATGGCCCGGCTGGCCAGATTCGCCTCCACTCCCTGATCAAGCAGCCAACCGCGCAGCAGCTCTGGCTCGATATTGGCGTTGTTCGGGCGTTCGGCCCAGTCGCCCAGGTGCTCATAGCCCAACTGCTGCTGGAACAGGTAGACCACGCGTTGCTGGGTCTTCTTTTCGATCTGGCCGACGGTGCTCATGCGTCCAATTTGCTCCGAGTATTTGCTGGCGATCACGAACTGATTTTACAGGCCCAGTCGTAAAGATCTTGGCCAAATAGCCCTCTGATGAAGGAGTCCGTTGTAAGGTATTTTTGTGCAACCTTGCTTTTTGGTTCAGGCTCTGCTGAATAATTTTCAGCTGCATCTTTTAAGAACCTAAACGCCTTGATTTCATTAGGGAAATCAGGCTGATCCCACTCCAGATAAGGCGCGTCAATCTCGCCAATTAAGTCATATACATGCCAGCCCCGTATTTTAATGAACGGATTCAGCAGCAGGACTTGGTCAGCTTCGCGCATTAGCCACACTTTTTCGCGTTGAAACATGGCGATTGTGCCTGGGTTTCTTTCTTCATATGGTTTCCAAGCAGATGGAAGTATGGTTATTCCAATCCAGTTCTCTGCTTGCTCAGCTTCATGAGCCTCTACCAAAGCAGCACCAAAGTAGACTTGGTGTTTTTCAGAGTTGTCATTATGAACCTCAAATGAGCCAAAACTGATTGCGCCTCTTGCAGGTATGCTTTCAGCTAGAAGAGTAGTCAGAATGAAAGAGCCGATAGCATAAGAATCTAGAAATGCCCAATCTCCATACCCTTGCGGTTCTTGGTAGAAAAGAAACGTGTCAGAAAAGTAGATTGTCTTGAAGGCCCCGTTTAATCTTTCCCAGCGATTAAATGCTTCAAGAGCCTTGTTGATAACGCTCAATATCTCGTCAGCACCTTTGGTTCGTACAAGCTGACTAAATCCTAGAATATCTATAAGTAGCAAGTACCGCCCTTGACGCATTGGCACCTGTCCGCTCATGCAAGCCTCACTCGTCCGGTCAGCAGTTCCTGCATCATGCCCTGTTTAAGCTGGCGGGCCTTTTCGTGGCGGGCTTCGAGGGCGGAAAGTTCAGCGTCCATATCGGAGAGAATGGTGGCGATGGCGGTTTGTTCTTTCTCTGATGGTGGAAAACTTACTTTATGCGCATGCACGTCATTCCTGTTCAGGGTGGGAACACCTGAGCCTGTGCCAAATCTATCGAGCCCAACGCTTGCTAAGAGATAGGAAATAAATTTTGGCGAATTTCCTCTAAAATTTGTAACCCAAAGAGATGTGTTGTGCGGCCAAAAAGAGTCTTCTATGTAGTGGACATTTCCAATAGTTCCAGATCGACCAGTAACCACACCTGGCCCTTTCACCATAAAAGTTGAGTGATAGTTCATTACTCCATTGGAATAGACGACAGGATATTCGCCTTTCTCCAACTTTGGGTTAGGCAAGTCGTACCCACGCTGAAGCGGTGCGACTTCACCCAGCCGCTTTACCTCCCACTCCCCACTAAAACCAGGCAGGCGGCGTTGACCGGTGAGGAGTTGTTGCATGGTGGCTTGCTGGATGTCGCGCTTTTTGGTGATAAGCTGATCCAGCTTGCTGACCAAATTGTCAGTTTCAGTCAGTACGTTTGCAATATTTTTTTGTTCTTCTATAGGGGGCAGAGCTATATGTAAGTCTGCCAAGTCAGGGCAGCTAACTACTGGTTGAGCCCCTTCTTTTTGACAATCCAGTATCTGCCGCTTAGCCGTAGGACTTTCTAAGAAATATCTAACAAAGGCTGGCTCAGCCTTGTTGTTATCAATCCCAATTCTTGCAGTACTGCGTGAAAGAATGGCCCCGCCCAACCAGTCTGGAATAATTTCAATCTGGCCTATTCCTGCACCGACAACGGTCATCACCAAGTCGCCAGTTTTCAGCTTTGCATTTTTAAATTGAGTTTCAAGCTGTTTGGATAATCTGTGCATTCCATCTGTATCAGACCACCCCTTGGAGTAGTCTTGACTACGCAACATGAAACAGCCATTTGATGTGAACTTGCCAGGCTGCACCACGCCATATCGAACGTGGCGACCTTCTTGGGTAATGGTGCCAAGACGAACAACGCCCCAGTTTTCTGGTATTTCCCCAACTTCAGTCCGCTTGTAACCTGGCTGCGTTACTGAAGTCATACCGCAAACCCCATATTCGCCAGATGCGCATTTACCTTGGCTGCCAGGGCTTCCACCTCAGCATTCAGCCCCGGCAGCGGCGTGCTATAGCGCTCGGCCAGTTGGCGAATACGGCCACTCAGAGCCTGAGAAACGCGATCCAACTCGGTTTGCACATCGGCTTGCAGAGTGGTCAACCATTTATCGTCTACAACCAAGGTTTTCAGCTCGGCCTCGCTGAGCTTGGCATAGTGGGCATGCACCTTGGTATCCAGTGCCTTCTGCGCTGCTTTGACCTTCTTGCTCGCCTCGGCTTCGCGCTCGATCAACACCAGGCACTGCTCTAGCGCCTGGCGCTCTTCATCGGCATCCCGGTCATGCTTGATCGCCTTGAGGCGCGCCTTGACGCTGGCGACGGTGAGTTTGCCCTTGTCGGATTTTCCTTCGGCCAGCGGGCCGTCTTCGCCGCCCTGCTCCTCGTCCAGCTCTTCCAACTCGCGGCTGATGGCATCGCGTTTGGCTTCCTGCTCGGCAATGGAGGCGGCTTCGGCGGCGAAGTAACGGCGCACGATCAGCTCAGGTGGCAGCAGGTCAGTGTTCGGCTCGCCCTTGGCTGGGCCGCTGGCGATCAGCGCTTGCCAGCCATCGATCACCAGTTGGTACACGTCATCCTGCAAAGTGGCGTACCAATAGTCTTGTAGGTGCTGGTACACGTCGTAGGCGTCCAGCAGCGGTGCAGCTTCGAAACGATGCAGCAGGTCTTCAGCCAGAATATTCAGTAGTGCCTTGGGCCGGTCGCCGATAGCGATGCCTTGCAGGCGTGGGCGGTGCTCGTTACGCCATCCATCGAACAGGCCGCTGATGGTCTGGTTGAAGGCAGTGAACTCGGGGTGGGCAAAGATGCCGGGCTTGATGTCAGCCTGTGGCACCTTGAGTTGCAGGTAGCCGGGGCGCTGCGGGGCGAACAGTGCGCTACGCAGGTTGGGCATTACCTCCCAGTAGGCTTGCAGGGCATCAACATCGCGCTCGGGAATGCCGCCGTGCAGGTGGGCATCGATGTCTTGCAGGTCTTCCGCTTCGCTGGTGTCGATATAGCGCGGGATATTTAGGTTGAAATCGCTGGCTTCGATCTCGGCCAGTGGCACCAGACGCGAGAATTTCGGAAGCTCGCGCTGCTGGGTGCAGGCGTCGACGATCTTGTGGATGTCCTGCTCGCGCAGGCGGTTCTTGTTGCCGTCCTTGATATAGCCCTTGCTGGCGTCGATCAGGAACAGGCCCTTGCGACCGGCGCTGCCGGCCTTGTCGAGAACGATGATGCAGGCGGGAATACTCGTGCCGAAGAACAAGTTGACCGGCAAGCCGATAATGGCCTGGACATAGCCCTGCTGGAGGATACGCTTGCGGATCACACCTTCGGCACCGCCACGAAACAACACGCCGTGGGGCAGAATCACCGCCGCCTTGCCGGTGCTCTTCAGCGAAGTGAGCATGTGCAGGAGGAAGGCGTAGTCGCCATTCTTGTCGGGTGGGATGCCGTAGCTGAAGCGGTTGTAGTCGTCCTCGGCTGGGTTGAAGCCATTGCTCCAGGCCTTGGTGGAGAACGGTGGGTTGGCGACGATAAAGTCGAACAGCTTGAGGTTGCCCATCGGGTCTTTGAAATGCGGTGCGGACAGGGTGTTGTCCTTCCAGATTTCCGCCGTTGGGCAGTCATGCAGGATCATGTTCATCTTGGCCAACGCGCTGGTGGCGTTGTCCATTTCCTGGCCGTAGATGGTCAAGTCGAGGCCAGTAGTGCTTTTGGCTTCGTCGTGGGCCTTGAGCAGCAGCGAGCCGGAGCCGCAGGCCGGGTCGTAGATGCTCTGCTTGCTGTCAGTGGCACCGGCCAGGCCGATGACCTGAGCCATGATCCGCGACACTTCGGCTGGGGTGTAGAACTGCCCCTTGCTCTTGCCGGACTCGGTGGCGAAGTGACGCATCAAGTATTCGTAGGCATCGCCAAGGATGTCGTCGCCCTGGGCGCGGTTGCTGCGGAAATCCAGACCCGGCGTGTTGAAGATGCTGACCAGGTTGGACAGACGGTCGACCATCTCCTTGCCCTTGCCAAGCTTCTCCTGGTCGTTGAAGTCGGCCACGTCGATGACGCCGGTAAGGTTATTGGCCTCAGCCAGGCGGGCGATGATCTGATTGATCTTGTCACCGATCTCCTTGTCGCCCTTGAGCGCCACCATGTCGGCAAAGCTGCCGCCTGCGGGCACCTCGATCAGCGAATTGGGGTCGCCAGCGTACTTGTCTGAAACGTACTTCACGAACAACAGTACCAGGACGTAATCCTTGTACTGCGAAGCATCCATCCCGCCACGCAGCTCGTCGCAGGATTTCCAAAGGGAGGAATAGAGTTCGGATTTCTTGATAGCCATCGAGCGTACTACCTTGCATTACGTGTATGGCAGGTAGCACGGGCAAGGCCCCGTCCGCGTCCCTGCCGAAGGATGGGGCGAGAGTATCAGAAATGCGGAGCAGGCCTCATCCTTGGCCGGCAGCAGAATAGCCTTCGAGATGCTGAATTTCTGAAAGACAGGCGACAACGCCACATCAGGCTCTAGGATGCGGCATCGGCGGATCGTGGCTTGAGTTTTAAAGAGATTCCTTCCTTGTCGCCCTCAATGACCAGCTCATCTCCCAAAGCCCAGCCAAGCTTCTCCTGTAGCGCCGGAGGAAGCTCAACGATGACGTCTCCGCTGCCATCTCCTGGGTCTTGGCAGACAACTCGCCAGCTCTCTGATGTCGCCATGGCTTCGATCTCACGGTGAAAGAACTCAGTATGACAGTATCGCCTTGGGCAGGACGGCTTCATAGGGAGGGGGCTACGTTGCCATACAGTTACCAACTGCAAAGCGCTGAAGCCACATTTTGGCATTCTGAACTACATGGCAGTGCCATCGACACTTTGATACCTAGAAAACTCGTGGTCTCACTTTAAAGTGGCGAAAAGTCGATACAGCGAGAGCCAAAATGTTATCTACAACTTTTCAGTTTCCAACACTCGGTCATTTCAACAAGGTGCTATGTGATTGCCTAGGCCTGTGGAGCAGCGACGGGAAGAGTGTCGAGTTTCATGTGCCTGCCAGCGAAAAGGCCAGGCGGGAAGCATTGAGATCTGCTTTCGAGGCAATTAAGAGAGAGAACGGCACTTATGGATCTCTCGACGAGCTTGTGTCCGTCACGACTCAAATCGCACCAAAATCAAAACAGGAAGTTAAGAAAAGCAAGACCATTCAATCTTATGTGTCCTATCTAGCTAAAGAGGATTACTCCTCACACGAAGAGCTCAGGGAGTTAACAGGCTATATCCAGATTCTCGTCAATGAGAAATACGGAGCCTCGAAAGTTTCTGATCTTGCAGCGAGCCTCTACACATCAGCGTTACTGCACTACAGAGAGTTCATAAGGGAGTACTCGGCAACATCTGAAGACTGCATTGACGCCTATCAAGGTTTTCTTGCCGGAACAATGATCGACCTCGTCAGAGCTATCTCCGATGTAGAGCCGAGGAGAATCAATGATCTTGGCAAAAATACAGGAACTAGCAGATGGCCTCTGCGCGAATTTGTCGAGAAATTCTGTAAGGAAGCTGGGGTAACACCATACAAACTTCATCAGTTTCACGCTCTTCGTAAGAAAACCATTAACTGTCACCTGACTGACGGTGAGCTATGGGCATTAGACTTCTCGTCAAAGCCAGTCAGTACGCAGTCAAAGCAGGTATTTGAGCGAATGAGCAAGGAAGGCAAAATAAAATGGGAGGTTGTTTATCCATTTATCAAGCCGCTTGCGTGTCTTTCGCCTGCGGAAGCTGAGGAGCATGGATTTGCCAACAAAGCATTTTGTGCCGTTGTGTCCCACAACCTTTATATGCATGCCGCTGAGATAGGCGACTTCGACCCCTGTACTCAACCCCAATACCCAAAGACAAAAGCTCTAGACAGCGCCACTCCAATCAGCGACTGCATTGATCACATACTGCATGAAGACGTAGTCGATGAGAAATTATTGAATGATGCGTTTGGAGCGTACCATGAACTTTTGACAAGCCTTAGATCAACAGGGGCATTTCTGTCCTGCGACACCGCAATACCTGACGGGCTTGCAGTTCTATACAGAAAGGATTACCTGAAGTTCTTTGAAAAAGAATGGCTATCCAACTTAACAAGCAGACCAGCGTGGATTGAAGACTGGTCATTGGCTAGTAGATTCATGCTAACCGGCCCTAGTGAAAGCGCACTAAAACATTTCAAGCAGGCACTTGAAAAGGCTAAGTATTCCGCAGGCCCTTTGTTCATTCCTTTTTATGTGCAAGTATGCGCGTTCTGTAAGTCTCAGTTTAAATTGCTATCTCGCAATGGTGAAGAAGAGATATTTGACCGGTTTTATGACTCACTGGGAGACGAGGCCGCAAAATATGCAGGCCTACTAGGGTACACTCCTGGTTCCACCCGAGATCCCGAAACACTTCTGCCTAAGTTCAATCTCCCTGGAAAGAATCGGCTGATCATTCAGGAAATCGACACATTGACTGGATGGTTGCTTAACGGCAAGGAACTATAGCGTTCACTTTCAAGGACAGATGGTGGTAATGAAGTTATGTTAACCGCTCAAGTTGAACATGCACTTGATAAAAGGCTGAGGAGTCGCTCTGGGGCAAGCACCTCTCAGAATCACCAATATAATTACAGCGCTTGCATAGCCGCTGCGCATGGTGGCAACGTTCAAGCAGACGCAGTCTTACAAGGACGACACCTGATGCACCAGAAAAGAATTGCTCTGCTGATCGATTGCGACAACGTCAGCCACAGTGCCATCGAGGGCGTGCTGGAAGAACTCGCGAAGTACGGCATGGTCAACGTACGACATGCTCATGGTGACTGGAAGAGTGACAGTCTCTCTGGCTGGGTTGAGCGGCTCCATCCATTCGCTATCCGCCCCATGCAGCAGTTCGCCCACACCAAGGGCAAGAACGCCACTGACGCGGCCATGATCATCGATGCGATGGATCTGCTGTACAGCAAAAACATAGACGCTTTTGCCCTGATGACCAGCGACAGCGACTTCACTCCACTGGCTCTACGCCTGCAAGAAAGTGGCTTTCCGGTGTATGGCTTTGGCGAGAAGAAGACACCTTCTGCCTTCGTGCATGCGTGCACGTCGTTCATCTACGTGGAAAACCTTGTGCGGGGCACAGACGACGACAAGGTTTCCCAGGACGAACAACCCAGGAAGAAGTCTCGAAATGAGCTGCGTTGCGACACATCCCTAGTGCGCTTGCTTCGAAACGCGGCAGACCAAACAGCGGGCGATGATGGCTGGTCGCTTCTCAGTAGGGCATCAGACTACATCCATAACAACAGTTCGTTCTCTGTGGTGAACTATGGCTACCAGAAACTGGGTGACCTCATTCGTACATCTGAGCTGTTCGATGTTGAGATGCGCGGGACGGCCATGGTTATCCGAACCATTCGCAAGCAGTCACCCACACAAAGCCAAGATCCTGCCTTGGCGTCAGCTACATGATCACTTTTGTCCAGCTCTAGCCAGTCGGAATGGCATCGTGAGTGTACCTGCCCTTTATGGTCAGATTTTTCACTCCAAGCTAACCTGCCACACCGTATTCCAAAGCTCTCGGCCAACAGCCTTACCTCTGAAGCGGACTGCTTCTTCATGTCTATGCCCTGGAGTGTCTGGTCGTTGGCGAGGGGGGGAAGCGGAGGATTTTTATCACGACCACAGTCCCGCCCATAGAACATGCTTGGATTCATGACAGGTGGCCATTGCTCACACCACTGAAAGGCACTTAGAGCGAAAGCCACCTGCTGAAACAAGCCGGAGGCGGCCAAAAGCGAACCACCAGAGGGCCCGACCTATCGTCTCTGTAGCAATCAGAAAACCAGTCAAGCGTCATTTCAAGTGATAGAGTTTGGCGACCCCCGATAGGCAACAGGCAAATCACTTTTAACTCAAGGGAGCATCCGAAATGGACTTTATTACCACCGCAATAATTGCAAACTCTGCCTATGACATCTTCAAGTGCGGTCTGAAGCTGAGTGCAGCAAAGCTCAAAGAGCATTTGGGCCTATGGATCAAGGAAGATGTCGTAGCCGAAGCTCTAGCAACAGAGCTAAGCAAGCTAGGGCTCAATGATGAGATGAGTGAACTTGCGATTGCTCGACGTATTGAGCAATCGCAAGAGATGGCTAAATTAATCCGCGATCTCAATGTGAAAGCAGAAATTTCTGCGCCGTCGATGATTACCAGCGTGACACAGCACCATACTGGTAGTGGGGACAATGTTGCCGGTAATAAGATCATTCGGTGATTGAGCTTAAGGGATCTCACTTGAAAATTATTGAGCAACACCACAGTGGTAGTGGGGACAACGTCCAGAACAAAATTCTAAACGTAATTAAGTCACTTGCCCCAGATGATCTCCTAGCCCCAATGGAGATGGTCTTTGAGAGTCTCCGCAAGAAGGATTGTGCTACCGCCAAAATCCAAATGGATATGCTGAAGGCAATGGCTCAGAGCGATCCTGAGTCCGCCGCCTTAGTAGATGTCATTTCCATATACGGCGGGCTAGTCGACGCGAAGGATCGTGACTCAGCTTGGGGAACAGTATCGAATATTGCAGCGACCACCCAAAGCCCAATGGTCAAAGACGTCTGTTTAGCTGCTCTGTTGCGTCTATCCCATAATACTGAACAAGAAGAGCCCGCTAAGCGGTACTATCTTTCAGAGCATTCCCCCGGGCAATACGCAACTGAGGTCTATCTCAGTCAATACGCTGATAAAGCGTGCCTTGAAGAGGCTGGGAGCGAGTTCTTGATTTCTGAAGCGGTGCTCACGGGTGTCGTTGTAGGGAGTCTTCGCTTGGAGCTTACTGGCTTAGCCACTCGCATGGCTCAGCGCTTAAGTAAAACTTACCCATCCTACAACGCCAAGGTTCTAGAGGTCTTCGCAAACGCATACGAACTAAATCCTCGCATCGCCCAACAACACCTATGGCTTTGTCCCCCTGAAGTGAAACAGGAGGTAGACGGCCTTACCGTAAAAGTTGTCGAACTGATCGATATCTCGGATGGGGGTGATACACGCCTCTACAATATGGCTTGCCCTATATTTGAAGCGCATAGAGGTATTGCACCAAAAACATTATTTAATGCGCTGAAAAACAACCTGTCTCATTGGGAGTCTGCTCACACCACAACAGCCACCACAATTAAGGCCATTGCAGGAAATGACGAAGGCATTTCTCAGCGGCAACGAGATATCTTGGCAGCTAAAGATGATCTTCGGATCAGAGCCGCTTGGTGCCGTAACTTCCTCTCGGCCAGTAGTAACAAGCTAGAAGATGTGATCCCGTTTTTCCGCCTGGCAACTGCGGCGGAGGTTAGCGAATGGCTATCCAAGGACTCCCCAATAGTTGATGCAACTGAAATGGAGAGATCCTTTGTCAACCTTCTCGGTTATTCGTTCAGAGAATTGGAGAACGGCAGTGATCTGCACCAAAAAAACCAGTTATCCCAACTTGTCGATAACTTTTTGGATGCTTGGGAAGGGGGACTTTCGAACATTGCTCCAGAACGAATTTTCGACTTAGCTGAAAATCTGGTAAATGCAGACTTAGCCCATAAGGCCTTGCGTTTCACCTCGCGACTAATTCCTGATCACGCATTATGGCCATCTCCATTTGTTTTGACACACCTGAAATGCCTGTTAGAAGCACAGCAGTACAAGACATTTGACGATGTTGTCGCCAGAGTGACAGGGGCAGAAAAACCCTTAACAATTTTAAGCTATCAGTCATTGAAGGCGGAGAAGCTTGGGGACGTTGAGACAGCTATCCGGATTAGTGACCAGATCCTTTCCTTATCACCAGAAGTACCATATAGCTGGCTCAGAGGCTGCCAACTACGCGCCCGATATCAAACTGAAACCCAGCAGATAGCGTTCCAAGGCCGAGTTCCTGATGATTTATTAAAAAAACACTCGCAGGAAGCGGTATCAATTCTCTACTTTTTTGCCACGGCAGGTAACTTCAAGCGTGTAGAGCCTCGATGGATCGAGTGGTTTATAGAGGATCCACAAGCCCGTGCGATGGAGATGGTCAATTTCTACTTCGGATTGACTATTAGTGGCAATAAAAAATGCGAGCTTGCAGTATCATCGAAGTTAGAACAATGTGCTGCTGCCGTCCAATTTGAGCAAGATGGCGTAACGATGATCAAGCTCATAGTAGATGATCATCAGGTCTCTAATGAGTACACGCTCAAGGCATCTAGCCAGCTAGCTGAATTGCTACAGAACTTAGCTGTAGGTGAGACCGGTTCGCTGATGATGGTCAATTACAAGCTCGTAGAGCGACTCCCGCCCTATGTGGCTTGCTTGAGAATTGCACTACGACTCAGGCATATCCATAACGACGGAAGTGATTGCTTTGCGATGCTAACAATGCCTTCGGACAACGAGCAGCTTATACCGTTCTTAGAGGAAAAGCTGGGTCAAAGCCAAGGTGCAGGAAAAAGTAAGCAGCTAGATAAAACTGACAATATTCCGCTGTATATTCGTGGGCATTTTTTGTACCCGAACAATGCCTTCCAGGGGGCGCTTAATTGCTGGACTGATGCTGGCGTACCTAAAACAACACTTTTTGATCAGGGAAATGAGTTTCCGGATGCGGTAGTGCTTGATGCATATGGTATTGGCTATCTGGCAGTCACAGATCTTGCACAGCGCATGCTGGATATTGGGATCAAGTTCATCTTGCCAGCAGCAACCAAGGAGGCGCTTAGCCTCTGGGTTAAAGAAATTTCTGACCAAAACTTCATGCTGATGGGATTGACCGAAGAAGGGAAATTATTTCGCACGACTGCCAAGGATATCCAGCAACGAAGCGGGCACTCATTACGGGCATTGCGATTGATCCTGGAGAATGCATCTGTTGCTCATCCAGTCCTGCATGACGCGGTGCTTGAGATTTACTCGATCAGGAATGGCATAGATTCCACTGTATACGACGCAATGCAATTATCGATTGCAAACGGTATTTCGTGGCTATGCATGGATGGTGCATTCGCCTCCCTCCATAAATCTAATCAATACGAAATAGCAAATGCTCAGGCAATAATTACGCGAGCCATGGCGGCGAGTAACTCCTTTGACTTTGACCACAAACGTCACGGACTGTTGCTCTACTCGCTCGGAACTCTCCCGCTACCACTAACCTACTCAGAAATCCATCATTTGGCGGCCCACCCCAATGCCATGGCTGGGTTTATCCTATTCAAGATAATCCAGAATCATGGAAATCAAATTTTTGTAGGTGACGAAAAACCACTATTTCTTCTCAACGTGATCCAGTTGCACCTTAATAGCAGGTATCACTCTGGAAAAAGTCATGTAGCTACGTGGCCAACCTATACGCCTTGCATGGACTACACGGATCATGTTTTCAACTATGGGATAAAGCTATTTCTCGACTCCTATAGGGAAGGCAGCATTGAACTTCGGTTGGCTATGGCGTTAAACCACATGGGAGCTGCATGTGGCATTTATCACCGATTCCTTGAGTTCATCATCAGCCACTTCCTTAATTTTGCTCGGGGACATTTCATGGACGTCAACGCTATCAAAGTAAACCTCCAGTCGCTGGTGAGCCATCAGGAAAGTGAATCATAAAAACTTATGCGTCGCATCCAAAGCTATCGCCAGTGTGCTATTTGGTCATAGCTGCACGGCTCTAGAGGGCTATCAACCTCCCTGCTTGGACACCTGCTGCAAAGCTGTTTATGTCGGCGTTTAAAGGCATTAAGCAGGATAAACTCAGCCAACGTATGGAAATGCATACATTAGAGCAATACACGCGCAAAGCACGTTTGGCACCACATATTTTGTTACCCTGATTTTTTCGAGCGACGGTAATGAAACATGACTTGGCACTGAGTTATGCAGCCGGGAATAGTGATTAGAAAGTAATCTTCTGCGGCTCAAGGACTACTTCTGGCCGACTTCAGCCTGTTGGTGGCTTGGCAACTCCAGACCCTATTTCTCCAGCAGACTGGCGTCGCATAGAACTAGCCAGATGGTAAATCCCGTCACTTGGTATTGACCCCCATCCCGAACCGCGTTGTCCAGCGTGCCATGCTCGACGTAATGAAGCGTCGCTTCTGCTTCGTTAGGCGAGTTCTTGGTACTCAGTGGGCATGCTTTGGCAGCTACCAGCGCCGAGGACGGCCATAGCGCGAACAAGCAGTGCCACTCATTAGCTGATAGAATGCGCCCCGCATTTACTTTTGAGGATTTTCCATGGCTACCAACCGCTCCCGTCGTCTGCGTAAGAAGCTGTGTGTTGACGAGTTTCAGGAATTGGGGTTTGAGCTCAATCTGGAGTTCAAGGAAGGCCTTTCGGAAGAAGCTGTCGATGCCTTCCTGATTGCGTTCTTTGTAGAGGCTATGGACGCGAACGGCCTGGACTATGTTGGCGGCGAAGAATTCGGCTTGGTCTGCCTGGCTACACGTGGCTCGGTAAGTGAGGAGCAACGCGCAACCGTTGAGGCCTGGCTGAAAAACCGTAGCGAACTGACCAAGATCGAGGCCAGTCCCTTGCAGGACGCCTGGTACCCAGAGAAGCCGATTAACGCTGCAAAGTGATCGCGCTGAACCGACGCCTCTGCGCGCCCGGTTTCTGAATTAAAAAGACCATCCTCCTGGATGGTTTTTTTGTGTCATTGCATCATGGTCGAGCTGAATCCAGAGGCGGTTAAGTAGCTCAGTCGAGCCAAGCTTTCTGAAGCGAACGCATCTCCCATCCCTTTGTGAACCCTTGCTCGTTCACCTTCTTTGAAGCTTCGCCAGAAGCATCGGTATATAGCCCCCTCTCCCGCCGCCGCCTCCGACCGGCTCTAGCAATGACATAGATCATCCAGGCTGTCGCAGAACAGCATCAGAGGCGCGCCGAAACTCAGACTTGGCCTTTTCACTAGCCTCTTGAACCGAATCGTTCACACCCTCACCGCTGGCACCTCACACTTCGCCCATCTGCTCATCAATCTGGCAAGCAAGGCGATTGGAGCAAGCTGTAGGGCCGACTGAGGTCAATTGGATGAAGCGAAGTTATGGAGTTCACGAGTGAAGCAGTGCTGGCTGGAATACCGTGCCACACCCCAGAGGCATGTCGGCAGAAAGCGGCTGTATGTTTGCAGGTAAAGCGAGGGGGCAATGCGGGAAGGGCAGAGCGTTTTTGACAAGATTCTGATTATTTTTTGCTAATTAGCAAAACCTGGAATTCATCCACGCAGAGTTTTTTGCGCAGACGGCGGGAACGGTTAGTAGCCATGGAACAATCCTCAAAAGTGATAACGCCGCGCACTCTAGCAGTTTCGCCGCCCGAACGCCCGCTCCGCAGCCAGGCGGACGACCAAACGAGGCGAGCACGGGCTGTACGCCCATAGCGGCAAAAGCCACTCCAACGCCCTCGCACCAAGAAAAACCTGCCCTCTGAGCCCTGCCGATCAGGCAAGCCGCGCGGGCTTGGGGCATAATTGCCAACTACATCCCAAATCGCGATGGGATCGCTATTCATGTCTCGCGTCATCTCTATCCCTCAGCTGGAGGGTACCTGCCCATGATCAATACCCTGCGTAGCCTGGCTCTCGGCAGCCTGTTCGCCTCCCTGGCCCTGCCCCTGCACGCCGCCGGCCTGCCGAACAAGGTCGAACAATCGCTAAAAGCCAACAAGATCAGCACCCAATCCCTGTCGCTGGTGACAGTGCCGCTCAATGGCCCGGGCAGCAGCACCTTTTTCAACGCCGACATTTCCGTCAACCCGGCCTCCACCATGAAGCTGGTCACCACCTATGCGGCGCTCGAACTGCTTGGCCCGACCCACCAGTGGAAAACCGAATTCTTCACCGACGGCCAACTGAAAAACGGCGTGCTCAACGGCAACCTGTATCTCAAGGGCGGCGGCGACCCCAAGCTGAACATGGAGAAGCTCTGGCTGCTGCTGCGTGATCTGCGCGCCAACGGCGTGCAACAGGTAAGCGGCGATCTGGTGCTCGACCGCAGTCACTTCGTGCAACCGCAACTGCCCAGCTTCAACGACGACGGCGGCGATTCCAACAAACCCTTCCTGGTGGCNCCCGACTCGCTGCTGGTGAACCTCAAGGCGCTGCGCTTTATCGCCCGCACCGAGAATGGCAAGGTGCATATCGCCGCCGAGCCGCCGATTGCNAATATCCGCATCGACAACCGGGTCAAGGCCCTGCCCGCCGCCAAATGCCCGGGCTGGCCGGANGTGCGCTATAACCCGGTGACCGAGTTCGACGGCACCAACGTGATTGTCAGCGGCCAGCTGGCNGAGGGTTGCAGCTCGCAGACCTACCTGTCCCTGCTCGATCACCCCAGCTACGCCGCCGGGGCCATTCGCGCCATCTGGCAGGAGCTGGGCGGCAGCATCCAGGGCAAGGACCGCCTGGCCAATGTGCCGAGCAATGCGCGCCTGCTGGCCCGGGCCTATTCCCCGGACCTGGTGGAGATCATCCGCGACATCAACAAGTACAGTAACAACACCATGGCCCGGCAGCTGTTCCTCAGCCTGGGGGCGCAGTTCCGCGACCCCGCCGACCAGGACGACGGCAAGGCAGCGCAACGGGTGATTCGCGCCTGGCTGGCGCGCAAGGGCATTACCGCCCCGCATCTGGTGATGGAAAACGGCTCCGGCCTGTCCCGCGCCGAGCGGGTCAGCGCCCGGGAAATGGCCGAACTGCTGGAGGCCGCCTGGCAAAGCCCCTACGCCGCCGAGTTCATGAGTTCGCTGCCGCTGGTGGCGATGGACGGCACCATGCGCCGCCGCCTGCACAGGACGCCGCTGGTGGGCCAGGCGCGGATCAAGACCGGCACCTTGAACAACGTGCGCGCCATCGCCGGCTACAGCCGCGACAGCAACGGCAATAGCTGGGCCGTGGTGGCGATCCTCAACGACCCGCGCCCCTGGGGCGCATCGTCGATTCTCGATCAGGTGCTGATCGACCTGTATCGCCAGCCCAAGATCAGCGCCCAGCGCTAAAAGGGCGCTGCACAAGCACGGCGCGATGCCGTTGCTTGGGTAGCAGTCAGCTGGCTGGCGATCTGGGATAGGTTCAGATCAAAAGCTTCGCCTGTAGGAGCGGCTGGGCGGCACTCCGCTCCTACAAGGTGCCTACAAGCCGATAGACGCGAATTCCTCCAGGTCGTAGGGAGGGTTAGGCGCGTGCTGCAGATAGCAATGATCCAGCAAGATTCGTTGCGCCGTAACCCTCCACCGGCGCAACACAGGAGATCGCTTGGTGGGTTACGCGGCGCGCCACGATCGCGGTGCCTGACCGATCAGCGCTTGGCACCGCTAACCCACCCTACGCGGCTTCCACATTTCACGGCTGGCGTCCCCCTACTCCATCTCTCCGCACAGCTCGGCCGCGCGCAATAGCGCGGCAGTCAGGCTGTGCCGTTCCCAGTCGGTCAGGGCGGCAAAGCGCTGGCGAAATTCCGGCGGCAACAGGCTGGGGGCCTGCTGCACCAGCTCGCGCCCGGCAGCGCTGAGCAAGAGCCACTGCCGGCGCCGGTCCTGATCGTCGCGCTGACGCTGCAGCAGGCCGCGCTCTTCCAGGCGGTCGAGCATGCCCGACAGGGTCGCCGCGGTCAGGCTGACCCGCCCGCTGAGGTCACTGGCGGTCAGCCGTTTCTCCCCGGCCAGCACCTGCAGGATCATCAACTGCATCGGCGTCAGCCCGCCAAAGCGGCTCAGGCGCTTGGCATGCACTTCACCCGCCTGCTGGAGGCGTCGCAGGGCCTGGAACAGCGGTAGTTCGAAGGCCACGACAGATGACAAATCTATTTCAGTAGAAACTATTTTATCGGTCATAACTGCCTTTCTATCCGACATTAAACTTTGACATGAAAGCATTTATTTGTTTTGGTGTAAAAGGTTCGGCGAGCAGTTCGCAGGCAGCCAGCTGCTCCACCGAGCCCTCCCCAACGGCAATACCGGTAAGGAACTATGTGCGGAATAGCTGGAGAACTACGTTTTGATCAACGCCCGGCCGACCTGGCTGCGGTTGAGCGCATCACCCATCACCTGGCCCCTCGCGGCCCCGACGCCCACGGCTTCCATAGCCAGGGCCCGATCGCCCTCGGCCATCGCCGGCTGAAGATCATGGACCTGGCCGAAGCTTCCGGCCAGCCGATGATCGACAGCGATCTGGGCCTGTCGATGGTGTTCAACGGTGCCATCTACAACTACCCGGAACTGCGCCACGAGCTGCAAGACCTGGGCTACCGCTTTTTCTCCGATGGCGACACCGAAGTGCTGCTCAAGGGCTATCACGCCTGGGGTGAGGCCCTGCTGCCCAAGCTCAACGGCATGTTCGCCTTCGCCATATGGGAGCGCGACAGCCAGCAGCTGTTTATCGCCCGCGACCGCCTCGGGGTCAAACCCCTGTACCTGTCGCGCACCGGCCAGCGCCTGCGCTTCGCCTCCAGCCTGCCGGCCCTGGTTGCCGGTGGTGATATCGGCAAGACCCTGGACCCCATCGCGCTCAACCACTACCTGAACTTCCACGCCGTGGTCCCGGCTCCTCGCACCATCCTCGCTGGCGTGGAAAAACTGCCGCCGGCCAGCTGGCTGCGTGTCGACGCCCAGGGTAACTGCGAGCAGCAGACCTGGTGGAACCTGACCTTCGGCCCACGCCCCGATGAAAGCGGCTACGGCCTGGAAGAATGGCGCGACCTGGTGCTGGATGGCATGCGCCAGGCCGTGTCGATCCGCCAGCGCGCGGCGGTGGATGTCGGCGTGCTGCTCTCCGGCGGGGTCGATTCGAGCATGCTGGTGGGCTTGCTGCGCGAGGCCGGGGTGGAAAACCTCTCGACCTTCTCCATCGGCTTCGAGGATGCCGGCGGCGAGCGTGGCGACGAATTCCAGTACTCCGACCTGATCGCCGAACGCTTCGCCACCCGTCACCACCAGCTGCGCATCGGCGAGCACGAGATTCTCGAGCAGTTGCCGGCGGCCTTCCGCGCCATGAGCGAGCCGATGGTCAGCCACGACTGCATCGCCTTCTACCTGCTGTCGCGGGAAGTGGCCAAGCACTGCAAGGTAGTACAGAGCGGCCAGGGTGCCGACGAGCTGTTTGCCGGCTACCACTGGTACCCGCTGGTGGATGGCGCAGAGGATGCCTTCGCCGCCTACCGCAGCGCCTTCTTCGACCGCGAGCACGAGGAATACGCCGCCTGCGTACAGCCCCAGTGGCTGACCGACGATGCAGCCGGAGAATTCGTTCGCCAGCACTTCGCCCAGCCCGGGGCGAACGCCGCGGTGGACAAGGCCCTGCGCCTGGACAGCACGGTGATGCTGGTCGATGACCCGGTCAAGCGGGTCGACAACATGACCATGGCCTGGGGCCTGGAAGCGCGCACACCNTTCCTCGACTACCGCCTGGCAGAACTCTCGGCGCGNATTCCCGGTCAGTTCAAGTTACCGGATGGCGGCAAGCATGTGCTCAAGGAAGCGGCGCGCCAGGTGATTCCGAGCGCGGTGATCGACCGGCCCAAGGGCTACTTCCCGGTGCCCGGCCTCAAGCACCTGGAGGGCGCGACCCTGGGCTGGGTNCGCGATCTGCTGCTCGATCCGAGCCAGGATCGCGGCCTGTTCAACCCGACCATGCTCGACCGCCTGCTGACCGATCCCCATGGCCAGCTGACNCCGTTGCGCGGCTCCAAGCTGTGGCAGATGGCGGCGCTCAACCTGTGGCTGAACGAACAGGGGCTGTAGCGCCATGACCTGGGTGGATGTGCCATTCGGCATCCACCCTGCGCTCCCTGCAACACCGCCGTAGCCCGGATGCAATCCGGGGTTGTCGCGGCTCAAACCCACAACCTGGCACAGACCGGGTCACGCGAATGAGCAAAGGACAATTTCCAATGCGCGCCACTGCCTACAACCAGCGCCTGCTGCGCGGCCAGACACCTTCCTACGAACGCCTGCAGGCGCGCCTGGCCGAGGATCACAACGCTCCGCCCAGCCAGCCCAAGGCCGTGCATTGCGGCTGGGGCCGCCTGCTGATCGGCCACACCTACCCGGATGCCGGCGAGCTGGCCCAGGCCCTGCTCGATGAGCGGCCCGGCGAGCGCGATATCGCCCTGTATGTCGCCGCGCCGCAGCAGGTGCTGGCCCAGGCCCCGCAGCAACTCTTTCTCGACCCCTCCGACACCCTGCGCCTGTGGTTTACCGACTACCGCCCGGCGCGCCGCGGCTTTCGCGGCTACCGCATCCGTCGGGCGCAGAACGAGGCGGACTGGCAGGCCATCAACTGCCTGTACCGGATGCGCGGCATGCTGCCGATCGACCCGGACAAGCTCACCCCCTACCCCGAGGGCGGCCCCACCTACTGGCTGGCCGAGGACGAAGACAGCGGCGCGGTGATAGGCAGCGTCATGGGCCTCAACCACCACAAGGCCTACAACGACCCAGAAAACGGCAGCAGCCTCTGGTGCCTGGCCGTCGACCCGCGCTGCACCCGGCCCGGAGTCGGCGAAGTGCTGGTGCGCCACCTGATCGAACACTCCATGAGCCGCGGCCTGAGCTACCTCGACCTGTCGGTGCTGCATGACAACGGCCAGGCCAAGCAGCTCTACGCCAAGCTGGGCTTTCGCGAACTGCAGACCTTCAGCATCAAACGCAAGAACGGCATCAACCAGACCCTGTTCCTCGGCCCCGGGCCCCAGGCCGAGATGAACCCCTATGCGCGGATCATCGTCGATGAGGCACTGCGTCGTGGCATCGAAGTGCAGGTCGACGATGCCGAAGCCGGCCTGTTCACCCTGAGCCACGGCGGCCGGCGGATCCGCTGCCGCGAGTCGCTGAGCGACCTGACCAGCGCGGTGAGCATGACCCTGTGCCAGGACAAGCGCCTGACCCACCGCACCCTGGCCCGCGCCGGCCTGAGCCTGCCGGCGCAGCGCCTGGCCGGCAGCGCCGAGGAAAATGCCGCCTTCCTCGCCGAGCACGGCAGCCTGGTGGTCAAACCGGTGGATGGCGAACAGGGCCAGGGGGTGGCGGTGGACCTGCGCACGCCGTTGGACGTGCAGGATGCCATCGAGCGCGCCCGCACCTTCGACAGCCGCGTGCTGCTGGAAAGCTTTCACCCAGGTTTCGACCTGCGCATCCTGGTGATCGGCTTCGAGGTGGTGGCCGCCGCCATCCGCCGGCCGGCGCAAGTGGTGGGCGACGGTCGGCACAGCATCGGCGACCTGATCGACGCCCAGAGCCGCCGCCGCCAGGCCGCCACCGACGGCGAAAGCCGGATTCCCAAGGATGCCGAGACCCTGCGCACCCTGCATGCCGCTGGCGTCGACTACGCCAGCATCCTGCCCGCCGGACAGCACCTGGCCGTGCGCAAGACCGCCAACCTGCACACCGGCGGCAGCCTGGAAGATGTCACCGCGACCCTCCATCCGACGCTGGCCGATGCCGCGGTCAAGGCCGCTCGCGCCCTGGACATCCCCGTGGTTGGCCTCGACCTGCTGGTACCGGCAGCCGATCAACCCGACTACGTGTTTATCGAAGCCAACGAACGCGCCGGCCTGGCCAACCACCAGCCGCAACCCACCGCCGAGCGCTTTATCGACCTGCTGTTTCCGCTGAGCCAGGTGGATTAAGCCTGCGCCGCGCTGCCAGTTCCCGGATTGCGCAAAGCCGGCTACAGCCCAACCGTAGCCCGGACAAGCGCAGCGCAGTCCGGGAGCGGAGTTGATAGCGGACCGCAAGCCACCCAGACAATTTTCGCAAGGAGAACCTATATGCAGAAACTCCCCGAACCCGACCTCGCCTACCTGCAGAAGGTACTGCTGGAGATGCTCGCCATCCCCAGCCCCACCGGTTTTACCGACACCATCGTGCGCTATGTGGCCGAGCGCCTGGAGGAGATCGGCATCCCCTTCGAGATGACCCGCCGCGGCACTATTCGCGGCACCCTCAAGGGCAAGCAGAACAGCCCGGACCGCGCAGTGTCGGCGCACCTGGACACCATCGGCGCGATTGTCCGCACCCTGCAGGACAACGGCCGCCTGGGCCTGGCCCCGGTCGGCCATTGGTCCAGCCGCTTTGCCGAAGGCAGCCGTGTCAGCGTGTTCACCGACCACGGGGTGATTCGCGGCAGCGTGCTGCCGCTGATGGCTTCGGGACATGCCTTCAATACCGCCGTGGATACCCTGCCGATCAGCTGGGACCACGTCGAGCTGCGCCTGGACGCCTACAGCACCACCCGCGCCGATTGCGAATCCTTGGGGATTTCGGTGGGCGACTTCGTGGCCTTCGACCCGCTGCCGGAGTTCACCGAAAGTGGCCATATCAGCGCCCGTCACCTCGACGACAAGGCCGGCGTCGCCGCCCTGCTTACCGCGCTCAAGGCCATCCAGGAGAGCGGGCTGGAGCCGGAAATCGACTGTCACCCGCTGTTCACCATCACCGAGGAAGTCGGCTCCGGGGCCGCAGCCGCCCTGCCCTGGGATGTCAGCGAGTTCGTCGGCATCGATATCGCCCCGGTCGCCCCGGGCCAGCAGTCCAGCGAGCACACGGTCAGCGTGGCGATGCAGGATTCCGGCGGCCCCTACGACTATCACCTGTCGCGCCAGCTGCTGCGCCTGGCCAGCGAAAATGAAATCCCGGTGCGCCGCGACCTGTTCCGCTATTACCACAGCGATGCGCAGTCGGCCGTCACCGCCGGCCACGATATCCGCACCGCACTGCTGGCCTTCGGCTGCGACGCCACCCATGGCTACGAGCGCACCCATATCGACAGCCTCAAGGCCCTCAGCAGCCTGCTCGCCGCCTACCTGCTCAGCCCGCCGGTATTTGCCAGCGACGCCCAACCGGCCCAGGGCTCCCTGGAGCGTTTCAGCCACCAGCTGGAACACGATGCGCAGATGGAGAGCGACACCCGCGTACCCACAGTGGAAAGCCTGCTCGGCCACCGCGATCAGGACGCTTGAAGGGCAACGCGCATCCGGGCAAAGTGACAGCACTTGCAGGCCGTTGAAAAACGTCGACGAGGCAGGCGAGACAAGGCAAAAATGGCCGAAAAGCGGAGTTTACTGTTGTAAATGAGCATTTTGAGGCCATTTTTAACGCAGGATCGCCAACGCAGGTAGTTTTTCAACAGCCTGCTCGAACTGGCTGCCACCGGCCTAATAAGAACCAAGAGGTTTGCGGATGCCTCATATCTGGCTTGCGCTGCTGTTGCTCTGGCTATGTGGGCCCGCCTGGGCATTGCAACCTGCGCTGCTCGAAAGCNACGACCTGCGCCTNTCNCTCGGGCCGAGCATGGGCTACCTGGANGATCCCGACGGTAGCCTGANCCTGGAACAGGTCGGCANCCTGCCCGACCAGCGTTTTACCCCGGTTGCCGGCGAACACGCCAACCTCGGCAAGAACNACTCGGTCTGGTGGTTCAGGGTGCAGCTGGATAACCGCCTNCCCNGCGACCTGGCCGGNTACCTGGAAGTCAATTACCCGCTGCTCGATCACCTGCAGCTCTACCTCGCCGGCCCCGACGGCAACTGGCAGACGCAGGAGAGCGGCGACAAGTACGCCTTCTCCCAGCGCCCGGTGCAGGTGCGCAACTTCTGGTTCCCGGTCGACCTGCNGCCCGGCAGCAGCACCCTGCTGATCCGTGTGGAAACCACCAGNACGGTCTTCGTGCCGCTGTTCTTCAGCACCTACCACGCCAGCGCCGCNGCCCAGGAAAACCTGATGGGCATCAACGGGGCCTTCTACGGCGTNCTGTTCGCCATGTTCTGCTACAACCTGTTCCTGTTTATCTCGCTGCGCGAGGCGGCCTACTTCTGGTACCTGGTGTACAGCTTCAATATCGGTCTGTTCGCCGCCAGCTTCGACGGCATGCTGTTCAANCTGCTGCCCGAGCATNTCGGCCTGCAGTCGGTCAGCATCTATATCCTGATGTACATTCACTGCCTCACCGCCACCCAGTTCAGCCGCCACTTCCTGCACACCCAGCAGTATTTCCCGCGCCTGGACCTGGGGCTGCGCCTGTTTATGCTGCTGGTCGGCGGCTGCCTGGTGTCGGTGCCGCTGATCGGCCTGCAGGCCTGGAACATCCTCGCCAGCCTCACCGTGCTGGCAGTGTCCCTGGTGCTGCTGCTCAGCGGGGCCTACGTATGGCGCAAGGGCCTGCGCTACGGCTCCTACTACATCCTCGCCTGGGGCATTCTGCTGGCCTCCTTTATCATCGCCACGTCCGGCTCCCTGGGCCTCGAACTGCTGGGCCTGTATGGCGATGCGGTGGTCAAGGTGGGCGTGACCATCGAGCTGATCACCCTGTCCATCGGCCTGGCCGACCGCATCAATATGCTCAAGGAAGAAGGCTTCCAGTCGCGCCGCGCCGCCGAACAGGCGGAAATCGAGAACCTGGCCAAGAGCCGCTTCCTGGCCAAGATGAGCCACGAGATCCGCACCCCGCTCAACGGCGTGCTGGGNATGCTGCAACTGCTCAAGGAAACCCCGCTGGATCGNAGCCAGCGCTTCTATNTCGACACCATTTCCAGCTCGGGAAGCTCACTGATGGCCGTGATCAACGACATCCTCGATTACGCCCGTATCGAATCCGGCAAGCTCAGCCTGGAACATATCGACTTCGATCTGGAGGAGCTGATTTCCGACACCCTCAGCCTGTTCACCGGCCAGGCCCTGGACAAGCGTCTGCGTCTCTATATCAGCCTGGAGGCAGGCGTACCGCGGCGCATCCAGGGCGACCCGACGCGGCTCAAGCAGGTGCTGATGAACCTGCTGAGCAATGCCCTCAAATTCACCGCCGAGGGCCATGTATCGCTCAACGTCTCGCGGCGCAGCGATTCCCAGGGCAACCCCCACCTGATCTTCGCCATCAGCGACAGTGGTATCGGCATCAGCGATCAGTCCCTGACCCAGCTGTTCGAATCCTTCGCCCAGGGCGACTCCAGCACCACCCGCCGCTACGGCGGCAGCGGCCTGGGCCTGGCCATCAGCAAGGAACTGGTGGAAATGATGGGCGGCCGGATCGAGGTGCAAAGCACCCCGGGCCAGGGCACCCGCTTCGCCTTCGATATCCCCCAGACCAGCGAGGAACAGCCGGCCGACCCGCTCTGCGAGCTGCTCAAGGGCCGCACCGCTCTGCTCACCTCCCTCGACGGCCTGGGTCTGGACGCCCTCAGCCGCCTGCTCGGGCGCTGGGGCATGCGCACCGAACGCTGCCAGAACCCGGAAAGCCTGCACGGCTACCTGCAGGATTTCGCCGCTCCGCCGCTGCTGGTGCTGATGGCCCCCTGGCCCGGCAGCACCCAGCACTGGCTGGACGCCCTGCGCCCCCTGCTGCATCCCGGCCAGCGCATCCTGCTCCTCAGTTCCCCCGAACAATGCCAGCAGACACCCAACAGCGCGGGCCTGCGCCTGCTCAGCCTGGCTCAGCCGCTGGCCGTCACGGCGCTGCGCGGGGCCCTGGAAGAACTCTATGAGGAGCCGCGCAGCCCGCAAATCCGCCCCCTGCCGCAGCCGCGTCACGACAGCGGCGGCGCGCCCTGCATCCTGGTGGCCGAAGACAACCCGGTGAACCAGCTGGTGGTGCAGGGCTTTCTGAAAAAGCGCGGCTATAACGTGCGCCTGGTCACCAACGGCCTGGCCGCGGTCAATGAATACCAGCGCGACCCGAGCGCCACGCAACTGATCCTGATGGACTGCGAGATGCCGGAAATGGACGGCTTCGAGGCCACCCGGCAGATCCGCCGCCTCGAGCGCCAGCATAATCTGCCCGCGGTGCCCATCGTCGCGCTGACCGCGCATATCCTCGACGAACACCGCCAGCACGGCAGCGACGCCGGGATGAACGACTTCCTCGGCAAGCCGCTGGACAGCGCGCGCCTCTACAGCACCCTGGAACGCCTGCTGCAACCGCCCGCGGCCGATAACGCGCTCTAACAGAAGCCCCGCCAGCCATGGCCAGGCGAGCCGGCGCGCGTTAGCATCGCCGCTGCGTTCTGGAGAACTGACCGTGCTGATCCCTTTTCACCTGCTCGAAGCCGACACCCTGACCCGCCTGATCGAGGATTTCGTCACCCGTGACGGCACCGATAACGGCGATGAAACCCCGCTGCACACCCGCATCGAACGCGTGCGCCATGCCCTGGACAAAGGCCAGGCAGTGATTGTCTTCGACCCGGAAAGCCAGCAATGCCAGCTGGCACTCAGGCGCGATGTACCCAAGGAATGGCTGCAGGAACTGGAGGAATAAATACAGGGGGCAAACGCATGCTCGTAGGTTGGCGCTAAGCGCAGCGAAGCTGCCGCACAGACCAACCTACGGCTCTGAAACATTGCGTTAACCGCGCAAGCCGCCTTCGCGCTCCCAGGCGCAGCGCACGCGCAACTCGCCCTCGTCGGGGCTGTGAAAGCCGTTGTCCGACTCCCAGCGAAAGGTGTGGGTACCGTTCAGCTCGGTTTCCAGGTGCACCACCGCACTGGCCCAGTACAGGCGCTTGAGCAAGGCCTCGAACTGCTTGATCCACAGGCTCCACTCGTACTCAACGGTACGGTAGCTGGCCCCGAAGTGGATCACCTGGGTCTGGTACAGGCCATCCCCCGGCTGCTCGCAGCAGGCAAACATTTCCCGGCCGAGAAAGCTCCAGGCATCGCCCGCCGGCAACTGGTCGAGCACCTGCCGATTGATCTCGCGACGCAGACGGCTCTCCGCTGGACTGTCCGACGGCCAGTCACGGATACAGCCATAAACGATGGACTCGGACTCCACATCGCCACTCCAAAAAAACCAGGCTGCCTTCTATCACAGCACCAGTAAGCAAGGAAGGAACTGCAGCTAAATAAGCGAAATAGGCAGGCGAACGCCATGACTACCCGATCAGGCCGGTGCACCCTACGGAACCGTGGCCGCGCATCTCATGTAGGGTGCGCCGTGCGCACCAAGGCAACCCCATCCACCGACACGACGCGCGCCCGTCAACGCGAACCACGCCTACGACGTTCGCGACCCATGATCCAGGCCAGCAGGCTCATCACTGCCGCCAGGCTGGTCAGCACCATAAAGGGCAGCTGGTAGTTGCCGGCCAGATCCCGGGCCAGTCCCGTCAGCACCGGCGTCAGGCAGGCCAGACTGTAGCCGACGAACAGCATCATGGCGGTCCAGCGACTGACCGCCAAGGGCGAGCCTGCCTCATACAGCGGCAGCACCAGAGACAGGGCGAAAGAGCCGCCCAGACCCAGGCCGATAGTGACCGCCCACAGCTCCGGCAGAAAGGTCGGCGCAAAGGTGATCATCCCCAGGCTCAGGGAGGACAGCAGCCCGCAGCCCAGAAGCAGCAGATAACGATTGTCAAAACGCTGGGCCAGCCAGGGCATCAGAAAGGAGCCGGGCAAGCCCATCAGCATCGACAGGCTGAACAGGCTGTTGCTGTGCATCAGGCTTAGTCCGGCCTCGTGATAGCGCGCCACCGCCCAGGTCGCCAGGGCGTAGAACAAACCGGCCTGCAAGGCAAAAAAACCACTGATCAGCCAGGCCCTGGGCTGTCGCCATGGCAGACCGGCGTTGCCCTCGCCTGCATCCGCCGCCTCGATCCGGTTCGGCAGGCACAACCATAACAGCAGGCCCAGCAAGGCCGGTACGGCCCAGACCGCCAGGCCACGCGCCCAGTCATCCCCCAGCAGCTGGGTGGCCGGCGCAGTCAACACCGCGCCTCCGGCCCCGCCCACGGCCATGCTCAGGGAATACCAGCCCACCACACTGCCCATGCTGGCCATGAAATAGCGTTTGATAAAACCCGACAGCAGCGGCCCGGCCACCGCAATGGCCGCCCCCAGCAACACTGCACTGCCGATCAGGATCAGGCTGTTATGCCCGGCCAGACGCAGCAGCAACGCCAGGGCGATTACCCCCATGCACAGGGCCAGGGTGCGCTCCAGACCGAGGCGCAGCGCCAGGCGCGGCGCCAACGGGGCCAGCAGCCCCATGCATAGAACGGGCAGCGCTGTGGTCAGGCTGATCAGGCTGCGGCTCAAGGCCAGCTCGGCAGCGATGCGCTCGATCAGCGGAGCCAGGGAGGTGATGCCGGGGCGCAGATTGATCGCCGCCAGAATCAGGGCCAGCAACAGCATGGCCCGCGGGAAAGGTTTCACAGAACATCCATCGGTTTCGCGGCCAGGCCGACATGACGGCAAACCCTACCCCCCGGACCTGCGACAGGCAAGCCCGGGGNGCAATAAAGCTGACCGATAAATCAACTAANCGCTATGGCCGGCTATGTACCAATAGCGTGCTGCGTTCAATGATCGCCACAGAGTTTGAGGTGGTCTGGGTCCGTAGGGTGCGCCGTGCCACCAGGGTTCGTTGCCTGCGTTGGTGTGCACGGCCTAGGCGGCCCGCCTCCCCCTACCCGTGCCAGCTATGCGAAAAGGCGCTAAGCCTGAATCGCCCATGCAACACGCTATTGGGACAGCCCCTATGGNTCAGCCCTGCTTGGGTTTTGCCGCGCGCATCTTGTCGGCCATGGTGGTCATTTCGTTGTACAGCAGNTGCGGGTTCTTCTGCTTCAGCGCCCANGCCATGCGGCCCTGCTCGTGNGGCAGAATCATAAACTCGCCCTTGGCGATTTCCTGGTAGATGTAATCGGCGATATCGCTGGCACTGATCGGCGANCTCTCCAGCAACTTGCCCACCTGCGCCTTCATCGCNGGAGTCGGGCCGCGGAAGGAGTCGAGCAGATTGGTCTGGAAGAACGACGGGCACACCACATGCACGCCCACCTCCAGCATCTTCAGCTCGATCAACAGGCTTTCCGACAACGCCACCACGCCGGCCTTGGCCACGTTGTAGTTGCTCATGGCCGGGCCCTGCATCAGCGCCGCCATGGAGGCGACGTTGACGATCTTGCCCTTGCTCTGTTCCAGCAACGGCAGGAAGGCCTTGCAACCCTTGACCACGCCCATCAGGTTGATCGCGATCTGCCAATCCCAGTCTTCCAGCGACAACTCGCTGAAGAAGCCGCCCGACGCCACGCCGGCATTGTTGACGATCACATCGATGCCGCCGAAACGCTCTTCGCAGGCCTGGGCCAGCGCCGTCAGCTGACTGTAATCGCGTACATCGCAACGCTGGGTAAAGCCATCGCCGCCAGCGGCACGGACCAGCTGCAGGGTCTCGACCAGGCCCGGCTCGTTGACATCGGAAAGCGCCAGCTGCCAGCCCTCACGCGCCCACCGCAGAGCGATTTCGCGACCCAAACCCGAACCCGCGCCGGTAATCATCATGCGATTTTGCATATAAAGGCTGCCTTGTTGTGCTGTGGTAGATGGCCCCAGTGTAGCGAAGGAATTATCCCGCCCCATGCTCCATCAACCTTATGAATGACGGCATAGCACCAGCCGCGGAGCAGCGGTCACACCCCGGAAAGCCATGTCGTGCATCTGGGCCCTTGGGACGGGTAAATAAAAATGAAGACCAGGTTCAAATGTCGCAAAGATGTAGGAGCACGCCATGCGTGCGAATCGTCGGCATGGCGGAGTGCCGCCCAGCGGAGTGCCGCCCAGCGGAGTGCCGCCCAGCGGGGTGCCGCCCAGCCGCTCCTGCAACCCGATGGCTAATGGCGCATGGGACTAATGCTCGGTGCCGTGACATTAGCCGCGTCGCCAGGACCTGCGGCGCACAAGCAGCCCTGCATAGATCAGCGCATTCAACAGCAGCACAAAAGCCCCGAGCCACAGTTGCACCTGCGGCGTAAGACCCGCCGGGTAGATCACCGGCACCAGATAATGCTCGACAAAACCGCCGGCAAAACCCGCCTGCCCGGCAGCCTGACGCAAACTGTTTTCCAGGGGCGTCAGCGGGCATTGCAGGTGCAGCACCTCCACCGTCACGCCCCACAGCGCCGCCGGCACATGCAGCCAGATCAGTCGAGGCCAGCGCCACACCAGCAGGCCGCCGAACAGTACAAAAACAATAAACAGCAGATGAAAAAGCAGCACGGCATCCGCGGCCAGCAACACAAACATCGCAACGCCCTTCCCGATTCGATCAACCGCCCACAGGGTAACCCCACCACAGCGCAATCACAGCCTCCAACGCTCGGGCATAGGGACCAGGTGTGAGCTGAGCCCGAACAAGCGCCAGCGCAGTCCGGCGCTGGCGATGCAGATATGGGGTCTCAGGGGGTCGTAGGAGCGGCCCATGGCCGCGAATAGGGCATGCTCGGCCAAGTCATCGCGGGCATGTACTAGGCGTCCCCCGCTCCTACGTTCTGCGAGAGCTGCGCAGAAACATAGGATCTACCGAGAACGGCGCATAAATGCGGCCCACAAAAAATGCCGTTCACTTGAATTAAGTAAACGGCATTCGGGTGAATAACCGGTCTTTCGATATACGCCCAGGGGCGTCAGTTAATACTCAACTTGTCGCGATTCTTTTCCAGAATCGCAGGCCCGATACCTTTGACCTCAAGCAACTCGTCCACCGAAGCAAAGTCACCGTGCGCCTCGCGGTACGCCACGATGGCCTCCGCCTTGACCTGACCGATGCCCAGCAACTCGCGTTGCAGGGTAGCAGCGTCGGCGGTATTGAGATTGACCATGGCAGCGGTGGCGACCTGAACAGGTTCGCCCGGACTGGCTGACTTCGAAGATACCTCAGCCGCCGAAACCACCAGCGACATCGAGGCAAGCAGGGCAAACAGCAGAGCAGAGAGTTTCAGTTTCAACATGGCGAGAGTCCTTCCGTGGTTGTTATTCAGAAACGCGGGACTTCCTGCTCCGCGTTTTCTCAAAACTAGCCGCTGTTGGAAAGCTGTCAAATAACCGTTGAATATATTTTTGTCACAAGCATGCTTCAGCCATGGCGCAACGTAGCGATGCTCCTAACTTGCACAACTACCCCAACCCTAGGGTTCTCTCTGCTGCTGGGTATGAATCCAGTCAACAATCTCGCCTTCCGGCCTATAGCCACTAACGCTTTCGCGCAGCAGCTGGCGCACGTGGTCGTAGTCGTCGCGCTCGACCGCGTTGAGCAAATCCGTCAGCAGAACCTTGAACAGGTTCCAGGGCAAATACTCTTCATTGGCGCGCTGAATCATCGGGTGCTCGGTCGGGCTGACGTCACCACCGATCAGCAGCTCCTCGTAGAGCTTTTCGCCAGGGCGCAGACCGGTAAACTCAATGGCAATATCGCCCTGGAGATTATTCTCCGAACGCACACTCAGGCCGCTGAGGTGAATCATCTTTTCGGCCAGAGCGGCAATTTTCACCGGCTGCCCCATATCCAGCACAAATACATCCCCGCCCCGTCCCATGGCACCTGCTTGAATCACCAACTGGGCGGCCTCAGGAATGGTCATAAAATAGCGGGTGATGTTGGGATGGGTGACAGTGACCGGCCCCCCCTTGCGAATCTGCTCATGGAACAGGGGAATCACCGAACCGGAGGAGCCCAGTACGTTGCCGAAGCGCACCATACTGAAGCGCGTCTTGTTGACCCGATGCAGACCCTCTTCATCGCGAAACAGCACCGGGGCCGCTTCGCCACTAAGTGCCTGCAGGGCCATCTCCGCCAGACGCTTGCTGCTCCCCATGACGTTGGTCGGGCGCACCGCCTTATCGGTGGAGATCAGTACAAAATGTTCGACCCCCGCCTTTATCGCCGCCTGGGCGGTAAGGATGGAGCCCAATACATTGTTCAGCACGCCTTCGGCGATATTGTGCTCGACCATCGGCACATGCTTGTAGGCCGCCGCGTGGTAAACCGTATCGACCGCCCAGGTGCGCATCACATCCAGCACGCGCCCGGCATTGCGGATCGAACCCAGGATAGGCACCAGACGCACCGCCAGGGACTCGCGGCGCAGACGCTGTTCCAGTTCGTTATGAATGCTGTAGAGATTGAATTCGCTGTGCTCGAACAACAGCAAGGTCGCGGGCCTGGCTGCGACAATCTGCCGGCATAGTTCCGCACCGATGGAACCACCGGCCCCGGTCACCATTACCACCCGGTCCTGGATGCAGCGCTCCAGCAACGCCATATTGGGCGGCACCACGTCACGCCCGAGCAAGTCGGCAATCGCCACTTCCTGCAGATCGTCGACCTTTACCCGGCCACTGGCCAGGTCCATAAAATCCGGCACGCTGCGCACATGCAACGGAAAGCCTTCGAGCAACTCGAGAATTTCCCGCCGCCGCGAGCGGGACAGCGAGGGAACCGCCAGAAGAATTTCCTGAGCGCCAGTGTCGTCGATCATCCGCTGAATATGCGCGGGCCTGTATACCTGCAAGCCGGCAATGATCTGCGTGGAAATACTTTTATCGTCGTCGACAAACGCCACCGGCTGCACCGAACGCCCAGCGCGCAGGGCTGCCACCAGCTGATTGCCCGCCGCCCCCGCCCCGTAGATCGCGACCTTGGGCAGCGCATCACGTCGCCCGGCATTGCCGAAAGACAACTGGCGCGCCGCCACATACCAGTCGCCCATAAAGTACTGGCGCATCAACAGACGCAGACCGCCCACCAGCAACAAACTGAACCACCAGTAGTTGAACACAAGGGAACGAGGCACCAGGGCCGGCGCACCTCGGTACCAGTAAACCGCCAGGGACAGAAGCAGAGCGGCAAGCGTCACCGCCTTGAAGATCGCCACCAGGGCGTCATTGCCGAAATAACGCATCACGGCGCGGTACATGCCCAGACGAATAAACAGCGGAATGGCGATAACCGGCGCAGCGATAAACAGCCAGGCATGATCGCCAAATGGATCGATCCGCTTGTCGAACCCTAGCCGTACGACAAACGCCAGCCATAGCGCCGACCAGACCAGCACAACGTCCACTATCACTTGCAGCAAACGCTTGTAGCGCCGCGGCAGACGCAACAATGCAGTGCGCAGCTTATCCGTCATCCTCTCCCACCATCGCTCACCCGGAGCAACCGCAACCCATCGAACGATGGGCGCGTACAGCTTAGCGCAACGCGGTTTGGCATAGCCAAGGCAATCATCTAATCGGCGACTCCGGCACGCAGTTTCCAGGCCAGCCCCAGCAGCGGGATATAGGCGAGCATCAGGCCCGCAAGGCCATCCAACCCGCCCAGCACCACCCACAGCGCAATTGGCAATAGCCAACACAGGTTCAACAGCGCCGCACCCAGGGTGACCGGCAGGTGTCCGCCATAGCGCCGCGCCGCGTGCTGGTAGGCATGGCTGCGATGCGCCTCGTACACCCGCGCGCCGCCGAGCAGACGCCGCACCAGTGTCAGCGTTGCGTCGACCACGAAGACCCCCAGCAAAATCAGCCAGGCCCAGAACAGATCGGCCGAGACCCAGGCCGCCTGCAACAGCATCACGCCCAGCACCATGCCGAGAAAGCCACTCCCCGCATCGCCCATGAAAATCCGTGCCGGCGGGACGTTCCAGTAAAGGAACCCCAGCACAGCACAAGCCAGCGCCAGCGGTGCCCACAACAGTTCACCATGCCCGCTCACGGCGTACAGCAACGCGCCCCCCAGGCAGACGGCGAGCGCCTCCACGCTGGCAATGCCATCGATGCCGTCCATAAAGTTATACAGATTCAATAACCAGACCAGACCCAAAGCGGCCAGCCCATGCCCCAGCCAGCCCAGATCCAGCGAAGCCCCCATCACCTCAACGGGCGGCATCCCACCGAGCCAGTACAGCGCCCAACCAGCCGCGGCGAAATGCCCCAGAAGACGCCAGCGAGGCGGGATATGGCCATGATCGTCGAGCAAGCCCAGCGCCGCGACCCCGCTACCGGAACCTAGCATCGCCCACATCACCGCACTGTCCAGGCCACCGCGGTATACCAGCCAGGGCAAGGCCAGGAGAAAAGCCAGCACCAGCGCCACACCGCCACCACGGGGGGTCGGCACCGAATGGGAACTGCGGCCGTTAGGAATATCCAGCAGGCTGCGCGCCAAGGCATAGCGCCGCATCCGCCCGGTAAGGAACCAGGACAGCAGCAGGATCAGGAGCAACAAGCCGATCATCATTGAGCAGGCCGTGCCAGGAAATCTTCAGCGGTTGCCCTCAAGGCCTCAGCCGCTGCATGCGCGGGCTGCCAGCCCAGCAGTGTCCTGGTCTTGTCGATATCCACACGCAGCTCGCCGCACAGACGCTGAGCCAGCGAGCCCCGGCCCAACAGCTGCAAGCCACTGCGCAACCAGCTACGCGGGACCGGCAGCAAACGGGCAGGACGCTGCAGTGAGCGGGCCAGATGCCTTGCCAGTTCAGCGACGGACCAGTCATCGCCATCGCTGACCATAAAGGTCTGGTTCGCCGCTGCAGGATGCGCCAGGCAGATCAACAAAAGATCCAGCAGATTGTCCAGCGCCACCAGGCTACGTCGGTTATCGAGCGCCCCCAAAGGCAACGGCAGGCCGCGGGCCAGGCCGCCCATTAGGCGCTGGAAGTTGGCCCGGACCCCGGGACCATAGACCAGCGGCGGCCTGATGATTACCCACTGCATACCCGTGCGCTCACACAGGGCCTGCAAGGCCTGCTCGGCCTCCCACTTGGAGAGCCCGTAGGCGTCGCCCGGACAAGGTTGATCGGCTGCGCTGAACGCGCGCCCCGGAGGCGTTTCCTCACCATTGACCTTGACCGAACTGATCAACACGAAGCGCTTCACCCCCGCCTCGGCAGCGGCTGTGGCCAAGCGCAGCATGCCCTCGACATTGACCGCGCGAAAAGCAGCCAGCGGATCTGTGGCCGCCTCATCCATCACATGTACACGCGCCGCTGTATGCACCAGCACATCAATGCCCTGCAACGACTCGGAACTCACCACAGCCACCGCCAGATCGCCCAGCACCCGACGCTCGCAGGGCAACTCGCCCTCGACCAGTACATCCGCCCTGCGCAATCCCGCAACCGCGCCAACCCCGTCCAGGGCCAGCAAGCGCTGTAGCAGCGCCCGCCCGACAAAGCCAGTGGCACCGGTAACCAACACCCGCATCAAACGCCACCCGATGGGTCGGATAGAACTGGGGGTATTGCCTGCATGGTCGGCTCCCGCAGATAGGTTTCGATTAACGATGTCACCAGTTCAAGCCACAGAGGCGATAAACATGGCTATCTCTGAATTGGCTGTTGTCGACATGCTCAGCCCTTGTAGGAGCGGGGGGGACGCCTAGTCCTTGCCCACGAATCGCGATCAATAGAAGAACATCGCGGCCAATAACTAGGCGTCCCCACCGCCCCTACGGGGTTCGCAGAACCCGCCAGCACCGCTGGCAACGCTTAATTGGGGCATAGCCATAAACATTGGGTAGAGCGGCGCTCCGTTGAGGCGCAAACGACAAAGCCCAACAAGCAGGTTACCGCCTGTTGGGCTCGGCTGCGTTCAGCGCCAACCTATCCGCCCGCGGTGCGCTCCTCAGTGTTGCCCGGCTGCACACCCAGCAAAATACCTACCGGAAACCAGAACAACACCCAATACGGGCTCGGCCGATGGAAGATGGCGTAGACATCCGAAACCATGGCCACCATGGCATACACCAGCAGCGCTATGCCCAGGCGGGCCAAAGGCTGAGCCCGGCATTGCCAGCCCTTCCATAACAGACTCAAGAGCAGCAAAACGAACAGGACGATGCCGACAATGCCGTATTCGTACCAGAGTTGCAGGTACAGGCTATGGGCGTGTATCACATTGAATTTGTGAGGAGGTGGAAAAGTAAACTGAAAATCTGCACCGGCTCCGGCTCCGGCCAACCAGAACGCGGGAAGGCGTTCGCTCCAGTTATCCCATATCAGATCGCGGTTGCTCACTCCCTGTCGCAACTCTCTCTGGATCTCTGGCCAGAACAGGTAGGCAGTAACCAGCATCAATAAGCAACCCGCCCCGATAAGGCTTCGCGAGCGAGTATTGGGAAACAGTAGGAGCAGGACAAAAGCACCCGCCGCAGTGGAAAACCAGGCTCCACGGGAAAAGGTGAGCAGCACATAAGCCAACAGCCCAAGCATGCCCAACGCCAACACAACGGCCTGCCAGACGCGCACCTTTAGCCCGACGAACAGGTAGGTCAAGAGCACCGCGAACACGCCATAGTACAGGCCCGCGATAACCGGATGTTTGAGGTCCGCCAGACCACGCCAGCCCAGTTCGCTTAAGCGACCGAAATAGCGGATCTTGTTGTACTCCAGCGGCTTGTCGAGCACACCAAATTGGTAGTAAAGCGTCAGCCAGGCAAAGAGCGCAGCTAGAGCCACCGCAACAAGCAACAAACCGTTAAAGGCGTTCTGGTGGCGTACAAAGCTGGCCACGGCAAATACGTAGAAAACGATCAGCCCAACGATTTTTAGCCAATAGGCCAGATCTTTAGCGGAGCCTGTATTGAACAAGCTGCTCAACACGACCCAGGCCAGCAGGCATAACAGGATAAGACCGGGGGCCTGACGCCAAGTGTTCAGTGACAACCGCCGCCACAGCAACAGCAGCAATGCCGGCACAAATAACAGCAGATACATCTGGGTTGCGTAGCGGCTGCCGTCGTTGTTGAACAGCAGCCCGGTCAATTGCACAAACAGGCCCAGTGCCAGAATCCATAACCAGGCCGTTGGTAGCGCCGCGCTGGGCGCAGTCAATCGCTGAGTGAAACGCACAAATTTTCCTTTCAATATCCTGACGCCAAACAGCCCTAGTATCGCGAACATGTAGGAGCACGCCATGCGTGCGAATCGCCGGTATAGCGGAGTGCCGCCCAGCGGAGTGCCGCCCAACCGCTCCTACAAGCCGATGATTAACGCCAGATAGGACTCCACGACAAATACTCTATGACGTGACACGAGTAGGGCCGCATCTTCAATAGGCGTTCTTGTTGATAAAACCCTTGAACACCGTCAGGAATACAATTTTCACATCCAGCCATAACGACCAATTGTCGATATACCAAAGGTCATACTCGACACGTTTCTGCATCTTTTCCAAGGTATCGGTCTCGCCACGATAACCACTGACCTGCGCCCACCCGGTAATACCCGGTTTGACCTTGTGCCGCTGCATATAGGATTCAACCAGATCCTTGTAATACTCGTTATGGGCCAGGGCATGGGGGCGCGGGCCAACGATGGACATGCGCCCCTGCAACACATTGAAAAACTGCGGAAGCTCATCCAGGCTGGTACGGCGCAAGAAAGCCCCTAGGGGCGTGATACGCGCATCGCTGCGGGTGGCCTGGGTCACCTCCCCCGAGGCCTCCTGATGCAGCACCATCGAGCGGAACTTGTAAACCTTGAAACGCTTGCCGTTGATACCCGTGCGGTACTGCTTGAACAGGATCGGCCCTGGCGAGGTGAGCTTGATAGCAATGCCGATGGCCAGGCAGACCGGCACTATCATCAGACTGATCAGCACACCCAGCAGCATATCCTCCAAGCGCTTGATCACCCGCGCCGGACCATCCATCGGGCTGCAACTCAGATCCAGAGAGTAAAGTCCGGCGATATGACTGACCTTGTGGTTGAGCAAGGGAATGTCGCCCCACTCAGGAATAAAGCGCACTTCAACCGTATGATGACGCAGGGCATAGAGGATCGAGCGCAACGCCCCGCCTTCGCTCAGCGGCAAGCACAACCACACCTCGTGCACGGCATGCTCATTGACAGCCTGAACCAGCTCATCGAGCCATTGTGGGCCACCTTGGATAAAGGCCAGGTTGTGGGCAATGGTAAAACCGGACTCGCCAAGCGCACGGCCATTACTCAGGCGTTGTGCTGTCTCGCCGCCCGCGCCCACCAACAGTATCGATTTGAGGTTACGGCCACCGGCGCGTAGCTGACGCAGCAGGAGGAAAACCCCGAGGCGCATCAGTAAACTTAACGAGAATCCAATAACCAATAACGTAATAAACCAGAGCCGCGAATAGTCCCCCGAGACCTTGAGGAAAAAGGACAGGGACAAGAGTGTGCCAGCCGCGGCCACCCAGCCGATCAGCAACCGACTGACCTGACGCAGAAACGGCTTGCCACGTTGCGAGCCATAGGCCCCGCTCATACCCAGGCAAAAAACCAGGACAATAGCGGTCAACAAAGTTGCCGTATCGTAGCGCCCAGCCATCTCGAAATTATCAAAACGCCAATAGTGGGCTAGAAACCCGGCAACAATGACCAGAACCATGTCCAGCAGCGCTACAAATAGCGGGACGGGGTAGCGCTCAGCAAATGTAGGCTGGTAACTCGGAACGGATTGCATATCCTTTACAAAACCCCAAATAGCTAGCTGATAAAGCGACGAATATTAAAGCCCGGCGGCACAAAAGCCCATGAAAAACACCACCATGGCCCAACTTCCAGCCCCAACGCAGCACTGTGGGGGGGCTTTAGCCGCGACAGGCATCCACCCAATCGCCGCTAAAGCGCCTCCCACAGAGCATGTGCGCGAGCAGCTTGCCTACAGCTCGTTCTTGTAGAACTGTTCAAAGCAGTAATTAGTCGCCTCGACGTAGCCTTCGGCACTGCCACAATCGAAACGCTGGCCCTTGAACTTGTAGGCCAGCACAGCGCCCTGTCGGGCCTGCTTCATCAAGGCGTCGGTAATCTGAATCTCGCCGCCCTTGCCAGGCTCGGTATCGGCAATCAGCTGGAAAATATCGGGGGTAAGGATGTAACGACCGATAATGGCCAGATTGGAAGGGGCCTCTTCGGGCTTCGGTTTCTCAACCATATGGCTGACGCGATAAAGATCGTCACGGATCATCTCTCCTGCGATCACGCCGTACTTGTGGGTCTCCTCGCGGGGGACTTCCTGAATCGCTACTATCGAGCAGCGGAATTGGCGATATAGTTCGATCATTTGCAACAGCACCGGGTCGCCCCCAGGGTTGACGCACAGGTCATCAGCCAGTACCACGGCGAAGGGCTCCTCGCCGATCAGTTGCTGCCCGCACAGAATGGCATGCCCGAGCCCCTTCATTTCCACCTGGCGGGTATAGGAAAAGGTACAGGCATCGATCAGCAGGCGCGTGCTATCCAAATAACGCTCTTTATCCGTGCCCTGGATCTGATGCTCCAACTCGTAGCTGATATCGAAGTGATCCTCCAGTGCGCGTTTGCCGCGCCCGGTGATGACCGCCATATGCTGCAGACCGGCCGCATGTGCCTCCTCAACCCCATACTGGATAAGCGGTTTGTTGACGATAGGCAGCATCTCCTTGGGCATCGCCTTGGTAGCCGGTAGAAAGCGCGTGCCGTAACCCGCCGCAGGGAAGAGACATTTACGAATCATGTGAAACCCTTAAACCTTAAAGACGAAAAAGAAGTAGATAAAGCGATGCCTGCTTGCGGCTACTGCCCTGCCAGTTCCAACAAAACCGCACGCAGCTCCGTACGCCAATCGGCAGGCGTTATCTGCTGGACCTGCTGCAGGCGGCTGCAATCCATGACCGACCATGCTGGGCGCTTCGCTGGCGTAGGGTACTGCGCCGTACTGATGCCATGTACCACTGGCACCCGCGGCAATATGCCCAGCTCGTGCGCCTGGGCGAAAATCTCTTGGGCGAAACCATGCCAGCTGCAGGCCGGCATGCCGCTGTAGTGATAGAGCCCCCATTGCAACGCACCGCTATCACGGTACTGCTGCGCCAGGGTCCATAGCGCGCGGGCGACACTCGCGGCCGAGGTCGGGCAGCCTTGCTGGTCGGCCACCACTGACAACTCATCGCGTTCACGCCCCAGCCGCAGCATGGTCTTGACGAAGTTGTTGCCATGGGCACCGAACACCCAGCTGGTGCGCAGAATCATATAGCGGCTGCAGCCCGCCACCAGCGCCAACTCGCCCGCCAGCTTGCTCGCGCCGTACACTCCGGTGGGAGCAGTGGCGTCCTGTTCGCCATAGGGGGCGGTGGCATCCCCAGCAAACACGTAATCGGTAGACAGATGCAGCAGCGCGATGGCCCTGGCCTGCGCGGCACTGGCCAGGTGCGCGACTCCATCACGGTTCACTGCGTAAGCCAGTTGTGGCTCGCTCTCAGCCTTGTCCACAGCGGTGTAGGCCGCCGCATTGATGATCAGCTGCGGTTGTACCCGCGCCACCACCGCCGCCACTTGCGCCGCATCGGCAATATCCAGCTCGGCCGAACCCATCCCTATCGCCTCGACCCCCTCAGGCACCAGGCGCATCAGCTCATGACCTACCTGGCCATGGGCACCGGTAATCAATACACGCATATAAAAAATCTCAAGATTGGGAAAGTATCAGGCGCGATGCCGCAGCCGAAGGCTGACGACCTGTAGGGTGCCACTCCCCGCCGGCAGTGCACCGTGGTTTATCGTCGCGGCATACAGCTGGCAGGTTGTGGCTGCGCTCCTGAACGACAGGAGTTTCGGGCCACCCTAAATCTCCTCCACCATCTACCGCCATGCACATTCAACTCCCTCCCCCTTAGGGGAGAGGGCTGGGGTGAGGGGACAAAGCCCTGGCTGGAGGCCTTTTTAGGCTGGAAAAAACCTGAGTTTCGCCCTGCTCCCTCGCACCTCGCCTAACGAACCAAATCACGCAACCCTGGGTTGTGCTGATCCTTGGCGGACAATTGCGGCTCGCTGATCGGCCAGGGGATATTTACATCCGGGTCATTCCAGATCAGCCCACCCTCGTCTTCCGGGAAGTACAGGTCAGTGCACTTGTACTGAAAATCCGCCACCTCGCTCAGCACACAGAAGCCATGGGCATAGCCTGGCGGTACCCAGAGTTGACGGTGGTTCTCGTCACTCAGCTCCACCCCCACAAACTGGCCGCATGTCGGCGATTTCGGGTCGATATCCACAGCCACGTCATACACTGCACCGCGGCTGACGCTGACCAGCTTGCCCTGGGGGCGGGTACGCTGGAAATGCAAGCCGCGCAAGACCCCGCGCTGCGAGCGCGAGTGGTTGTCCTGGACAAAGGGCAAATCGATTCCCGCCTGACGATAGCGCTCGACCTGGAACGACTCGAGGAAAAAACCACGATGATCGCCAAACACCTTGGGCTCGATGATCAATACACCGGGCAGGACTGTCTCGATGACCTTCACTGGACAGCCTCCTGCGTCAGTAGGCGCTGAAGATATTGTCCATAACCGGTTTTGCTCAGGGCGCTGGCCTGCCGCTGCAACTGCTCGGCCGAGAGCCAGCCCTGCTGATAGGCGATTTCCTCCAGGCAGGCCACCTTCAGCCCCTGGCGCGCCTCGATGATATGTACAAAGTGGCTAGCTTCCATCAACGAATCATGGGTGCCGGTATCCAGCCAGGCGAAACCACGACCAAGCAGACTGACATGCAAGTCACCGCGCTGCAGGTAGGCATTGTTCACATCAGTGATTTCCAGCTCGCCGCGGTGGGACGGTTTTACCTGCTTGGCAATTTCCACCACCGAATTGTCGTAGAAGTACAACCCTGTAACCGCATAGTTAGACTTAGGTTCCGTGGGCTTTTCCTCGATCGAAATCGCCTTGCCGGCACTATCGAACTCCACCACGCCAAAGCGCTCGGGGTCGGAAACGTGGTAACCAAATACAGTGGCACCAGTTTCGCGTTGAGCGGCATCGCGCAACATGGAACTGAAGCCATAGCCGTAGAAGATATTGTCGCCGAGGATCAAGCAGACACTGCTATCACCGATAAACGACTCGCCAATCAGAAAGGCTTGCGCCAGGCCATCCGGAGAAGGCTGCTCGGCATAGCTCAGCTCGATACCGAATTCGGAGCCATCGCCCAGTAGCTTGCGGAAATTCGGCAAGTCTTCCGGGGTGGAAATGATCAACACTTCACGAATGCCGGCCAGCATCAGCACCGACAAGGGATAGTAGATCATCGGTTTGTCGTAAACCGGCAGCAATTGCTTGGAAACACCCCGAGTAATGGGGTGTAAACGCGTACCGGAACCGCCGGCGAGAATGATGCCTTTCACGTGAATACTTCCCTCAGCAAAAATAAATCGAATAGCCGCAATCGAGCTCGCAGTACATCGGTAGGAGGTTCAGCCCAAGGGCAATGCTCTCGCCCCTTGAGCCCGGTTCAGGACTCGCCCAAACGCCCAAGACGATAAGTACCGCTGAGCACACTCGCCCACCAGCCACGATTATCCAAGTACCACTGAACAGTCTTGCGCAGCCCCGTTTCGAATGTCTCTTCCGGCTTCCAGCCCAGCTCGCGCTCGATCTTGCCGGCGTCGATAGCATAGCGGCGGTCATGCCCTGGCCGGTCCTTCACAAAGGTAATAAGCTCTCTGTAGGAGCGAGGGGGATGCCCAGCCCTTGCTTCGCGATCCGCATCCAACGGTACCAACTCATCGAGCAGGTCGCAGATCGTTTCCACCACCTGCAGATTACGCTTCTCGTTATGCCCGCCAATGTTATAGGTCTCGCCCACCACCCCGCGGCTGACCACCTCGCACAGGGCCCGCGCATGGTCTTCCACATACAACCAGTCACGAATCTGCGAACCGTCGCCATACACGGGCAATGGCTTGCCAGCAAGCGCATTGAGGATAACGTGCGGGATCAGCTTCTCCGGGAAGTGGAAAGGCCCGTAGTTGTTCGAGCAATTGGTCAACAGTACCGGCAGGCCATAGGTACGCTGCCAGGCGCGTACCAGATGGTCGGAGCTGGCTTTGGAGGCCGAGTAAGGCGAACTTGGCGCATAGGACGTGGTTTCGGTGAACAGATCGTCCGTTCCCTCAAGGTCGCCATACACCTCATCGGTGGAAATATGATGAAAGCGGAACGCCGCCTTCTGCTCGTCCACCAAACCGTTCCAATAGCGGCGGACGGCCTCCAGCAGGCTGTAAGTGCCGACGATATTGGTCTGGATAAAATCCGCCGGACCATCGATGGAGCGGTCCACATGGGACTCCGCTGCCAGATGCATCACCGCCGTCGGCTTGAATTCGGCAAACACCGTATCCAGGGCCGCACCATCGCAGATATCCACCTGATAAAAATGGTAGCGGGGCGAATCCGACACCGAAACCAGTGACTCCAGATTCCCGGCGTAGGTCAGCTTGTCGAGGTTGGCAACCTCGGTGGCGGTATTGTCAATCAGGTGGCGAACCACGGCGGAGCCGATAAAGCCGGCACCGCCGGTGACAAGGATGCGAGAAGTCATAACGTACTCATCTTATTTGCTAGGGTACCAACGGGACAGCAGCTCTTCGTACTCGCGTAATACCTGTGGCCAAGTAAAACGCTCGTGAAAACGAGCCAGGCTTGCAGCCTTCATCCGCGCCATAGCCGCATCATCTGCCAACAAGCTATCGAACGCAGCCGCACAAGCCGACTCATCTTGGAAATAGGCAGCGTCTGGGCCGGCCACCCAACGATTGAAGTGGTTATCGTGAGCGATCACCGCACATCCCGCGCCCAAGCCTTCAACCAAGGATGGGTTGGTACCGCCGACACGATGGCCATGCAGATAGAAGCGACTGAAGAATCGCAACGCCTGTACCACAGGTGCCTCATAAATTGCGCCGGGGAAGATCACCTCATCGCTGGCAGCATCCATCACTTGACGATGAAAGCTATTGCTTTGCGGTGTGAAGCTACCGAGAACAACCAACTTGTGGTTGCGTCGTGCCTTACTGAAAGCGCGGACCATTTCCAGAAAGGAATTTTCCGGCTCGGGGCGAGCAATAATAATCGAGTACTGATGTGGCTCAATACCATAAGGAACAAGCAGATTGACATCAGCCTCCTCCACCTGATCACCACCATAAGGGATCATGGTGATTTTTTCGGCATTAACGCGGGTTGCCAAATGATCCTTGATCTTCGGGTGATCCGCCACCAAGTGATTTCCAACCCAGCAGCCTACACGCTCGTTAAGCCAGAACCAGGTTTTGGCGATAATGCCCCACTTATCGCGACGCCATTCAATGCCATCCATATTGATGACATTCGTCTGCCCCTTGATACGCTGCATTAAATTAAAAACTGCAGTGTTATAACCCAGTGTCAGGAAAAGGCCTGACTGAGAAAGTGCATGCCTGGTCGCCTTCCAGTCGAATATGACAGTGCCTGCGGCACCACCTCGGCTAACCGGAATATGAATTCGACGCACCCCACGCCACTCGCTCTCATAAACGCCTGAACCAGAATCCTCCTGACAATAGACTGTTACCTGCCAGCCACGAGCAACCAGAAAAAGAGATAGCTGTTCAGCAAAAGTTTCAAAACCGCCATGCTGTGCAGGAACACCACGCGTACCTAATATACAAAGCTTTTTAAGCATGTTTTATACTTCGACCAGAAAGAGAGAACAGACTCATAAGAGAGGCATAATAAAAAATCGCAGCAATTTGATGCTTCCATGTCACAGCATTTGAAACACCCGCAACAATAAACACAAGCATAAAGAAAATCCAATGCCAGCGCACACGACTATCAGAGCGATGTAAATAAGCCTTAAACACAGGCCACAAAAAAACAAAAATAAAAAATAATCCACCACCTAAAAGGCCATACGAAAACAGATAATTGAGTATATCCTGATGAGGATCAAGAACTGCTTCAAATGGAATACCAAATTCGCCCTTCAAAAAAGCCCACATACCCGCCCCCCCACCGAAAACAGGGAAAGCCTCTATCATCCCTAATGTCCCCCACCATAGAACTAGCCTAGTAACCATCGAACTTGACTCCGGCGTCACAAGTATACTGCCAGGATCAGAATAATCACGTCCAACAATGGATAGCCCTTCCCAAGCACTAACCCCTGCCGGGACATAGTTGAAAAAAATAAAAGAAAAACAGACACAAGCCAAAACAGCCGCCAGCATCCCTCTCAAGGCCCCATAACGAATAATAAATAGCACAGCACCGGCCATTCCTAATGCTGCCAATGAGAACCGAGTGCCGGTCAAATAAACTGCGAACACCAACAAGCACCCAACAAGGAAAAATAACTCCTTACCAAATAATCGAGATTTGAATGGAAAAATAAAACTAACAGCTGCACCTGCAGCAAGCAAGTGCCCAAGAGTATTAACGCCATAATTCCCACTACCAAGCCGCTCAGCAGAAGTTAAATACGTGAAAACGGACGCTTCCAAACCAACCAACAAAAGCGCAAAAATAAAGGAATATGAAAAAAACTTTTCATATTCCATAGGAGACGCATACACAAAAAGCAACAATAACAACAAAAAATACCGCAACTGATAGCTACCCCACGCAACGACCCATCCATATTCACGAGTAACAGCAACAGAAAGACTCAAGACGAGCAAAGAAAATACGCTAAAAACACAAACCATCAACCAAGGCTTTTGTCCTTTTCGAAAATCACAATATCGTAGCAACCCCATGAACAAATAAATATCCACATGAGTGAAATAGGAAAAGAATGGTGCCCCGCCTTCCCCCATTTGGGCAGACGGAAGAAAATCATTTACTGCATTGGGCGTAAAAATAATTACAAACGGGGCACCTAACCAATATAACCGCTCAGAAATACATCCCAATGAAAATATAAAGCTAAAAAATATTAATGCTGCCAAAGCAATAAAGCCAACATCCTCCCCCCCCCCACCCACCTGAGGAGAAAACAGTACCACGAAACAAAAAGCCAGGAACGCGCCTGCAAACAAG
>C687J35021_10000056_pt1 | contig 79169 bp, 67 predicted proteins | sample RifCSPhighO2_12_FD_35021 | JGI IMG/M metagenome (IMG submission 35021) | reverse complement strand
AGACAAACCCACCCTTGACCCCAGCATGAACCGAAATCCATAATCAGAGGTGGCTCACTTCTCGGTGAAAAAACCGGCTCAGTTCTGGGTGAAAATCAACAAACAGGTATCCGGTCGCTCGGATGCCCCGTGATCTGACGCCCTAAACCGCGTTTTGTTCCCGAGCTAGGACGTTGTCGCTGACGATGCAATCGGGCTTGCCGTAAATCCTGACCAGCGCATCCAGTTCCCGCGCCACCCGAGCCCCAGAGATGCTCGTGTCGGCGATCAGCGCCAGGTTCTCGCGGCAGCAATCGTCATTCACAGCCAAGATGCGGAACTTGCGGCAGGCTCCGAACGTGTCGGACAGGAAGTCCAACGACCACCGCTGGTTTGGCATCAACGGCGCTGGCATTGGCGTTCGGCTGCCCCGCGCCCGTTTACGGCCACGGCGGTCAGGTGCCGGTGGTTCACCTTTGAGCCGGTGCGCGGCCGCCAGGTCGAGCCCGTGTGATGCCAGAACTCGGAGGCGGCGTGATCGCGCAACCGACGTGCCCATGATCGGGCAATCAGGTGATCCAATATGGCCTTGCCTAGCCGCCCGACCAGATGCTTTCGCAAGTGATTGTGCTGGCGACCGTGAGCGAAAGTGCAAAGTAAGCGAAGGTCGCCGAAGAACGGGTGAGGCGGCGCTGAGGGAGCGGGACTAGGGGCATGAGCTTTCGGGTCACTCCAGAACCGGAACTCGAAACGGAACTTGTAGCGGAACAGAATGGGCTTTCTCTGAGGTAATCCCAGAGATTTTCTATCTACTTTATTGTGGTTAAGTGCAATAAGCTCCCTTTCGAATCCGGAAAACAAACCGGAACTCGCACAGGGCCAACAAGCCTTGCATCAAGAGGCACCATGTCGACTGATACCATAACAGACAGGGGCGAAGCGATCACCATCGTAGAGCCCCTAATCCCTGAGGAAGCGTCAAAGCATCGGGCACCTCTGAACGACCTGGTCGTCGAGCTGACCAGCCTGTCGTCAGGGCTGCGGTCGTCTTTGCCGGAAGGCATCCGCGCGCCGCTGGCCGATCTCGTCCGATCGATGAACTGCTACTATTCGAACCTGATCGAGGGCCATAACACCCACCCGATCGACATCGAGCGCGCCATGAACAAGGATTTCAGCGCCGACGCCGAGAAACGGAACCTACAGCTTGAGGCCGTCGCCCACATCGAGGTGCAGCGCTGGATCGACACGGGCGGCCTGACTGACCACCCGCTTGCCCCGGACAGCTTGCGCGAAATACACCGGCGCTTCTGCCAGAACCTGCCGCCGGAATTGCTCGTCGTCCACAGGCCGGACGAAACAGAGCTTCCGATTGTTCCGGGCGAATTCCGCACGGACTTTGTCCAGGTCGGCAAGCACGTCGCCCCAAGCCCCGGCGCCGTGCCGCGCCTTCTGGCGCACATGCGCAAGATGTACGGGCTGCAAGGCCGAAGCGGCGCGATCATCGCCACAGCCTGCGCCCATCATCGCCTTGTCTGGGTCCACCCGTTCATTGACCTGAACGGCCGTGTCTCGCGCATGGTCGCACATGCCATGCTGCGCGATACCGTCGGTTCCGATGGCCTCTGGTCCGCTGCACGAGGACTCGCCCGCAGGGATGCCGAATACAAACAGCACCTCATGGCTGCCGACGAACCCCGCCATGGCGGCGCTGACGGCAGAGGCAACCTTTCCGAACAGCGACTGGCCGAATTCGCAACCTTCTTCCTTGAAGCCTGCATCGACCAGGTCCGTTTCATGGAAACCTTGATGCAACCACAACGCCTGCGCGAGCGGATCATGACCTGGTGCAAAGGTGAGATGGCCAAGGGCACGCTGGCCAAGGGCGCAGATGTCGTGATGCGCGAAGCGCTGCTGGCCGGCGAAGTCGAACGTGGGGCATTGCCAGCGCTTCTCGGCGTCTCCGACCGTCAGACGCGAAAGGTAACGGCGGAACTGCTGGCGGTGGGGGCGCTGAAATCAGACACCCAACGCGCTCCTTTGCGGCTGAGCTTTCCGGCGAGGCTGGCGAGCGACTGGATGCCGGGCTTGTTCCCGGAGCGATAAATTTGAACAGGCACCGGCACGACCGGCCGAGGCTTTGTGAAAACCTGCTGGGTGGCGAGCTCAGAATTTGGTCGAGTGGAGCCGACGATCCTTCCAGCGATGTGTTGAATTTCACGCCTCCTTGAGGCGCCGATGGGCCTGAAATGGCAAGCGGGTCTGCCCTTGAGGCAGCAGCGCGGAAACCTGCTGGAATCCATCGCCAAATACCACGCGATCAAGTTGCAAAACGCTTCGCCTCCCAAGCCCATTTCAGGGGCGTTTGACGGTTGCTGGGCGTCACGGGGTCAGGATGCCCGAAACGCATTGCGATAGGCTGAAGGTGTGATACCCCGCGCTCGTTTGAACCGCTTTGCAAAATCGGCTGCGTCAGAAAAACCGCAATCGCCTGCGATGTGACCAAGCGGGGCATCTGAGTGAACCAGCATCTGGCAGGCGCGTCCCAAACGGAGCTGCGCAACATAGGCGCTGATCGACATGCGGGCGCTACGCTTGAACACCCGCTGCAACTAGCTTTCGGTCAGATGGACAAGATCGCAAAGCGGTTGGAGCCGCAGCGACCGATCGTAATGGCCGTCCAGGTGGTAAAGGACCTTCCGCAACCGGAGCCTGTCCCGCGGCAGGTCGCTGACCGAGACTTCTCCGCTGGCCAAGGGCATCCGGTCGGGCTCTGCGGCAAGCTCGGCCAGCAAGGATTGCAGCGTCATGACCTGCGCCAAGGCGTCCAGCTCGGCCAATTTCAGGATCCTGCCGCGAAGGCGATACGCCGTTGCCAACCCAAAGCGAAGCCCGCTCCGCGCCTGTGCCAGAAGGCCGGAAATCTGCCCAAGTTCCGACACTGCACGGATCAGACCTTCGATCCAGCCTTGCGCGAACCATGACACCGCGGCGCGGTGCTGGCTTGCCTCACCGATCAGCGCGAGGAACTGGAAGGCATGCGGCAGATTCGGCGCGATCAGCACAAGGTCGCCATCCTCATACCGGCCAACATGATCACCCACAAAACGCATGCCACGGCTGCCGACGGTAAGGGTCAGTTCGAATTCCGGGTGGTAGTACCAGTTGAAGGGAAACTCTGGCAGGCGGTCAAAGACCAGCAGCGAGCGATCCGGCGGGATCGACACTGCCTCGAAATAGGGGGCGCTATGGACATTGCGTATACTGAAAGGGGCTGAATGCGGCAATCATACAAATCTTCGCGGTTGCGAGGAATATCAACAATGCGCCACTTCGTGGAATCAGAGGTCGGGCGCGCGGCGGATTTTGCCTGACCGTTCAGCGTCCCATCTGACCCCGTGATGTTCGCCGCCTCCATCGCCGCATTGAGGTTGTTGTGGATGACGGCAAAGGCGCAAGCATAGGTAACCAGACAAGTGCACGTTCGGTAACATTGCGGAGCAAGAAAACTTCGAATGGGGCAAAAGTTCCACATCTGGAACATTATAGTTGAAGTTTTATCTGATTATGCATATGTTCCTGATATGGAACATGAGGGCAAAATGCCGACAGCTATTACAGTGGAAGAAGAGGCCAAGCGATTTGGTAACTTGATCAGAACACGAAGAAAGGCGCTAGGAATGCGTCAAGAAGACATCGTATTCGCAACTGGCGTTGGTCGTAGATACCTTATTGATCTCGAAGCCGGCAAGCCCACGAGCTGGATAGGGCCAGCCCTCATGATTGCTAGACACCTCGGGATCGAATTCGTGGATTCCAGTTCTCAAGATGCGGAGAATTCCGGATATGACTATGATCTTCCGGAACTCAAAGATGAAGAAAACAACAGCGCCCAAGCCGAGAGCGAGTAATGCAGATCTGGTTCGAAAATCAAGTTGTCGCCGATTTGATACCGCATATGCGTGGGGCGCAGCTCAGGTATCGTAAAGACTGGGTACGCCTCAAAGGGGCGTTTCCTGTATCCACAAAAATGCCCCTCTCAGCGGCTATTTATGAGCCAGATATCGTTGTCCCTTGGATTGTTGCGCTGCTTCCAGAAGAACAAAACCTCGCTGTCATCTCCCAGATCACCGGAACATCTGCCTCCGATCTCTTAGGAATCCTCCACAGGATTGGCAGGGACACATCAGGCGCTCTTTCATTTGAGAAAAGAAGCTTTGGTGGTGTCCAGACAAAGGACGTTTCCGATGAAGCCGTTTTGGAACAGATTATTAATGAACTCCCGCGTAAGCCGTTCCTTGTGGGTGAAGAAGGCGTCTCAATGTCTCTCGCTGGTGTTCAGAACAAAATAGGCGTATTCCGGCATGAAGACGGCAAACTGGGCATTCCTGTGAATGGAACACCCTCCACATGGATCCTTAAGCCAGATTCAGATCGTCTTTATGGTTCTGTATGGAACGAAGCCTTTTGCATGCTTCTTGCTAAAAATTGCGGGCTAGATACGCCAGAAATCAGGGTCGGTCGCGCAGGAAAACGTCGTTATATCCTCATTAAGAGATATGACCGCATTGTTCATCGGGAGTCAGGAAGAATAAGACGCCTACATCAGGAAGATTTTACACAAGCAGCTGGTCTATTTACTAGCAGAAAATATGAGAAAAATGGCTCAGGCCTTCCTGGCCTCAAAATATCCGATATTATAGAAATTATACGAAATGTAATGCATAAGCAATCAATTCTAGAAATTCCTAAGTTTATCTCGTATCTCATCTTCAATACGATTGCATGTAATACGGATGCTCATGCAAAGAATTATTCATTCATAATTTCAGCAAGTCGGGTTGTTATGACTCCGATTTATGATGTAATGTGCGCAAAGCCCTATCCCAACATAACTAAATACATGGCGAATACGATTGCGGACAAAAGAGAGGGCGACTATCTCCAAGGCAGACATTGGCAACGCGAGGCCAAAGCATGCGGTTTAAGCCCGAGTATCATGCTGAAATCTGTTGAAACCCTCTGCAACCGAGTTCTGAAGGAACTGGATAAAACCTACAATGAACTCGTTGCCATGGATGCAGAAGGCACCGAAATGGCGTGGGAATGCGGAGGGTATATTAGAGATCGCGCCAAATCCCTTTTGAACGGACTTAAAGAAAAGGAGTAAAAGGTACCTTATGATCCTGAGTAAACCAAGCGGAACGCCTCTACCGGCCGCTCTGGGTCTGAGTTCTTTGCCGGTTGTTTGCAGGATCGGGCGAAGAGTGGCAGCCGTGCCGTGAATATAAGGGATTTTCAGAGGCTGCTTGGTTCGATTTAATTGGAACTTACTGTGGGGTGAGCTATTTGGTGGGGTGCGATGCCGAGTTTACACGTTGAAATCAGCTTCGAAGAGGTCAGCTGCGACCACCTGGGCTCGAATATTTGGCTTTACGTCGCGGGCGCTCTACCTCCCTAACCTGCAGGTCTGGGCAAAGGAGCCGCAAGGGGCCCCCCGGGAGAAATTGATCGGCGCGCAATGCAAGGCCGTGGCCCTAGACCGCATCGGCAAGAGCCTCGGCGAGCGCGACACGCTGTGCCCCCGGTCGGGCGGACAGCATGCCGAACGGATATTGGGTGGCTTTGGCGGCATCATCCAGGTCGACGGCTATGCAGGATGTAACTGCCTGATCGCAGCAGACCGGATCGGGCCGGGCATCCAATTGGCACACAGCTGGGCGCATGTGCCCCGCAAGTTTTTCGAGATCACTGGCACCAGAACTAGCTAGCCATTCGCGGTCAGTCGGGCAATGTCAGCTGGGCAGCGTAGGGCTGAACGCTTGTGCTTCGGCCTTCGAACATGAACGCACGGGTCCGGCCCTCTGGCTGAAGCCGGTAGCAATTTTCCAACGTATCGGATAAGCTTGTGATTATTGAGTCGGAAGTTGGGTTCAATTAGGTATGACGGCAATCCAACGCTCGTCCAATATCCTGTCCGACAAATTATATTTTGAAATCAATACAGTCCGACTGTCCGCCGCCCCAATCGCTCCCAGATGGATTTGCCAGCCTTTCCGGCGCCTTCGGATGCCACTGCATAGGTGCGCGCGCAACAAGTTGGAAATACAGCTTTTGACCCATCCCATCTTGCCAAGCGGCGCTGCTGTATTGTGAAGGGCAGGAGCTCGCCATCCTAGGGTACGACCTAGTTCCGCAACTGCTGGTATATGCGCCTCTCCCGCACGCGGTGCTCTGCCATCTCATTACCGACAAGCTCAAATATTTTTGGCAAAAATCACGGGAAAATCCCCCGCGGATAACGCTGTTGTTCCGCGGAGGGGCTTCTTATCTTTGAGGCTTACGCCCAATCGGGCTGATCCAATTCCCGCGCCGCCAGGAATTCACGGATCTCATGTGCAGCGAGTCCGAAGAGAAAGCCATAGAGGCCACCCTTGCTCGGAGGAAACGCAAGTTTGCGATCCGATTCCAGCTCGAGAGAATCGAAGTGGAATTTCGTGTCCGAAACAATCGCCACGCCGAGAACAGCCATCAGCTCACCCGCATAGTCGCAAAGCACCTCTGCGCGACCTTCCTCCGCGGCGCGCACCTCACGGACAGTCCACAGCTCGCTGGGCGAAGGATCATCCTTGAAAACGCATTCAGGCGCACGTCCCGAAAAGTCGGCGAGGATTTCGCGCAGGCCACAGTCCTGCCCTGTAGGCTGAGACAAGAACCGATCGACGACCAGATGCACGGCAAACTGTTCCATGGCGGAAAGCTCGTCAACGGCCTCCAGGTCAGCAATGGGGATATCGCCGACATCAGAATTTTGAGCAAGCCGATTGGCCCAAAAGCCGGGAGCCACCAGGATCTGGGGGGCGAGGTGATCGTTGTCGAGAAAACCGTCCTCGCAGGACAGCATCTGGTTCCAAATCGACTCCGTCAACATGGGGAAATGCCCTGCAGCCAATTCGATTGCGCAGTCGAGCACGGTCGCGATCTTTGCCGCTGGCGTGAACGGGATGGGAAGCGCACCGCTCGTGTCGATGCTCAAAGCGGCTGCCGCCCGAGGATTGATCGGGATGGAGATGTCGGGGTTGGTAGTTTCGAACATTGGCGTCCTGTTCCTTTGTTGATGTGGGACTATGTTTCTATATGTGTATTGAATTGTATTTGTGAAATGATGCTTTCGTCAAGAAAAGAATTCGCTTCTGCGTAACCAACGGTTCTGCTATGGCGACATGCCGTGTAGAGGAGTATCCACCTTCTTTTTTTTCTTCCTACCGAGCAGTTCGCCTCACTACGAACACCCGCGTTTCAAGCGGTTTTGTGACGCTTGCGCGCGCGTCAGAACTCAATTCCCGACCTTGACGCTCAGCCCGCTCAGAACCTTTTTAACCATCGCCGAAGCGGGGGCGTCGAGTCTCAGCTATGACCACATTGCGAGCAAGGCGGGTATCGACTACATGCAAGCAGCCCATCACATCGAGTATCTGTCGACCGGCAGAGCGGGGCATGAGGGGATAGAACTTGTCACCCGACGCGAGGATGCCGACCGCAGATATCGGACTGTGACCATCACAGAAAAGGGCCGCGACCTTGCAAGACGCTTCGTATCGCCTGAGATCGGCTTGGAGTTCAATGAGGAACCGATTGTAGAAGCAGCAAGACTGAGCGAAGCACTCCGGAGCGGGCCTCTTCCTGCGATACATTTTGCGACAAACGCCCTTCCGGGCGCTGCTCTTGTTACCCTCACAGTGTTGCTCGAAATAGCGCGCAACGAGGTGCGGTTCGGGCTTGAAGGCTTGCCTGCCAAAACGATTGCAGCACAACTTGGAATTTCCAACTTTCCTCGACATCTGAGCATACTCAGTGAAGGATTAAAGGGCCGCGACGGACTTGGATTGGTCGAATGCATCACCAGCCCTGAAGATCGCCGAATAAAACTTCCACGACCTACCGCGAAGGGGCATCGAGTCGTCAGCCAAATTGCCGCTCTTGTGTGCGGGGAGGCGCTGATCGTTCCACGACGCGCAAAGCCCGAAAAAGCCATCGAACTGGCAAGCGCTGACATGATCTCTAGCCTAGACGACGCCGATTTTGACCCAGCTTTTGACGTAGACGATCCCGACGAAACTCTGAAGGTTACCAAGTAGATGCTGAAGCCGGAAGATCGCGCAGGTGCACCATATCGGTGTCATCGGTGGCGCTTACCGGCTCGATACCAGCAATCAGACCCTACCAAAACATGGCGGGTGACCGCCTGAACCAGAACATACGTCATGTGCGAGGACAGCAAACATCCTCGTGATCCAACGCCTTCAATAGACATGTGGCCCTTCGTCATCGGCACCCGGCATCGAACCCTCGGCATCGTCTTGAGGCAACACGGCAGCAAACGCATCCGGGTCACCAACCCATTTTTTGTTCACAAAAGATCTGATAGGTTGGGCTTCCGGCGCTCGCGCAACCTGGTCGTCCGGCAGGCTGCTGTGCCCTGCCAAGGACGGAGAAATCGCAGCAACATCCAGCAAACGGGCTATGAATTCCAGGGTGGCAGAAAGACGCTTTTGCGACAAATCCCAACGTCTGATATCAACGCTATTGCCTCTGATCTCTAGCGAGACGCCTGGCGCCCGAAGCTGAAACCCGCCATTGATCCGGCCAAGTGATCCCGCTCGATTTGAGTCCAACGCCCGCAGCACCCGCCTTGACACGCGCAAGACGTCCCCCAGCGATGCGCCGGCCATCAAGCCGGGCCGCGCAACTCGTCGATGAGATCGGTCAACAAGCTTTCCAGGCGCCCCATTTGATCCGTGGTCTTGCTGATGCGCCTGTCCATCACCGCCAGTGCGTCGCGCAGGGTCAGTTCCTTCAGCGCCTGATCTAGCAGATCTTTCTGAATATGCTCCTGCTGCCCTGCCAAATTCTCCAAGGATTGAGCTACCTGAGTCAGGCTCTGCGTGAGCGCGTCGAGCGTCTGCCCGCTGTTTCCGACCGACGCTTGCGCTGTCGAAAGCAAGTGTGCCAGCAAGGGGTGCAGGTGTCCCAAGGTCAGCGTTAGATCCTGCATAGAGGTGTCCATATCTTTGCCGATCATGCATCATCTCCAAATGGGTTGTTGTTTTCGCAAGACGCGCCGAAAGGCCGCCAGGGATCAGCCTCGTGACAGCAGTTTGAGCAACAAGCGCGCCCAAATGTGCCGAATAGGTTTTCAATTGCTCGGCGATATGGGCAAGGGCGGCACCGATGCCGGCGGGGCCAGAAATCTGGCGAGCGTGCTGTTCAAGGAGGCCAATGCGTTCGATTGTCGCTGCATCAGCGCCTCCGAGGCCAGCAACTCTTGCCGGATCAGCGCCATCTCCTGTCTGGTTGTCCGGTTGGCGGTTTCCAATGCCTCGATCCGCGCCTGCAGGGCGCTCAAGCGGTCTGTGTGATCCCGATCGATACGGTCCATCAAGTCCAGAAACCGACGCTCCAGGGGTGTCGGATGTGTCATGATTTGCCTCCATGTCGCCCTTCAACGGACGCGTGATTGCGTGATGTCGAAACGGGATCAGCTTCGGCAGGGCGGCGGAATCCTCTGCCAGCCAATGCGATATATCCCAGGCAGGGTGCGGCCAATCCCCTTTGCCATAGCGCGCGACATTGAATGCCGCTCTGGAATCCCAGGCCGCCATGAACCGTTGGGGTGCAGCGGCAAGTTCAGCCCCACGCGCAGCAGATTGGGCCGCCAGAAACGCAGGATCGTTGAGCCATAGCTTTCCCGAAAATTCGGCATCAAAGACCCGACCGCGCAAGCGCAGACGGTCTTTAACCGGCGCTGCAGGGTCACCGACAGTTATAGAATTCCGCGTCTGGCCCAACACAGACCAGCCTTGGCGACTGACATGGTTCTGCAAGCAGGCGATCACGTCATTGCGCGAGGCAATGTGCCCGGCATCCACCTCCGCCAGAAGAAGATTCAGCAAATCTTCACGCTGGTCGATTTCCGGTTGAAGACCCGCGCGGCGGGCTTCGGCCTCAAGTTTCAGCTGCCAGTCTGGCCGGGCAAGATTGTGGCGCCGCGCCGGATCTTCGGGATCCGCCCAGCCGAACCTGGCGTTCACCACATCGCGCATTGCCTGCCAGAGCCAGGGGGCTTCGCCAAAGGGTGTCGGTGGATGCGGATTGTAGCCGAAAGGACGCTCGCCCGCGAAAACCGCGCGCGGCAAGGCGATGTTAACCTCCAGCCGGCCCGTATGGGTATGCGTTGTGACATAGTATCCCGGCCGTGCCGGGGCCGGAATTCCGGGCCACAGTGTTTGAACAAACAGCCCAAGCGCCAGATCAACCTGCCGCCGCGCGACCAGTTCGCCCGCGTTGAACGCCTCAACGTCGACATCGCTCTGTGCAAAGGACAAAAGGCCAAACCGGTATTTGCGCTGGAACGGAAGCACCGCGATGGAACGTCTGAGGCTATCCGCCCGACCATGCAGAATTTCCGGAGCTGGGTCGCGCACAACCTCAACCTTTGTCCCTGCGACGTCTTTCATCACGATCGGCGAATCCATGTAATCAGTCAGGGCACGATAGACATCAGCCCCCCTGCCGTGCCCGTTCGCGGCGGTATTGTCGTGCTGATGCGAAAATCCACTCAGCAAGCGTCGCCCTCCTCGTCGCGCCCGGCTTGATGATAATGCGGCAGCAAGCCGTCAATCCGGCTTTCGATGCGGAGCAGTGAAAGAAGCAGAAGGCCAGCATCAAGAGGAGACGTCCGGTCGGCGATGTCGGTGGCAATGTCCTCCAAAAAGGTCGCCAGCTGTTGCTGGCGCAACAGGATGCGTTGCCAGTCCTGCCGAGGTGAAGGTGGTCGCCGCAAACCGCAGGCGATCAGATAGGTGCTGACGCCGAGGCCAACTTCCGCCGCATAAGCTGCAATGGTGGCCCGCTCCTCCCTCGTGGGGTTCAAGACTGCCCATTTGCTGCGCATTTCATCTTCGTTCTTCTTCGGTCGTCCCATCTCGCCGTCCACAGACATTGGTGTTGGCTCCAGTGTCCACGACGCCCCCGAAAATGGACGCACGCGAAAATGCCGTTCCGTGCATTTTTTTGAACTTTTTTGGTGGGGTTTTTTGGTGACCACCCGGGGAACCTTGATCAGGGGCCATCCCAAAGCCGCGTCGGAGGACCCACCAGCGCGGGAAAGGAGAGCATCAAAGAACCCCTTTGGAACAGCCTGAATTCCCGGCAGACATCCCATATTTCCGCGTCGAAAACTCAAGAAAATCCAAGTGGCGCAAGTCGATTTCAGATGTGGCTTTCCTAAACTGCCCTTGCGTGACCCTGCCTCAGAGCCAGCATTTCTTTCCATCGAGCACTGATACTCGCAAGGTCATAAGCCGAACCACGGCTTTCAAAACGAGAGATGTTCTGTCAATGTTCTAGGCCATTCCCCCCGCTCCCGCGATTCCCCCGAGACCTCCCATGTGCAACCTCTACTCCCAAACCAAATCCCAAGACGCGATGCGACACGTCTTTGAGGCAGCAGTCGCAGATGACGAAGAGCTGATCGACACTGCCGGGAACCTGCCGTCTATGGCGGGGATTTACACCGACTACGCCGCACCGATCATCCGTGCAGCGTCAAACGGCAACTGGCAGCTTGCCCGCGCGCGCTGGGGGATGCCCACGCCGCAGGTGTTTCTGGAAGGCAAGCGCACCGATCCGGGCGTGACCAATATCCGCAACGTGGCCTCCTCGCATTGGAAGCGCTGGCTTGGGGTAGAACATCGCTGCCTTGTGCCTTTCACCAGCTTTGCCGAACCCGACAACCGCCCCGGTGCGCCGCGCAACCATCCGGTCTGGTTTGCGCTTGGGCAGGGTCGCCCCTTGGCATTTTTCGCTGGGCTGCACACCAGATGGACCTCCGTGCGCAAACTGAAAGAAGGCGAAGTGACCGCAGATCTCTTCGGATTTCTGACCTGCCCGCCCAATGCCGAAGTGGCCCCCGTGCATCCCAAAGCCATGCCGGTGATTCTGACCAAGCCGGAGGAATGGCGGCGCTGGTTAACGGCACCCGTATCTGAGGCCCTGCGCCTGCAGCGCCCGCTACCGGATGGTCTTTTGCAGATCGTTGCAGAAGGGGTTCGGGAAGATGCTGCTGCGTGACATGGCCCCCTCCGATCCACTGACCCTGCTGCGGGCCCGCGTGCATGAAGCCGAGGGTCGGGGGCGTCGGGCCTTTGCCCTGTTTCAGGTGGCGCGCCACCTTGGGCCGCTGGTCTGGGTCTTGCCCTCCCATGTGCCGGAACTGCCGATGCTGAATGGCCTGCCGGAAGGCGTTGGCGCGCGGCTGCATCTGATCCGGCCTGAGGGCGAGGTGGATCTCTTGTGGTGTGTCGAGGAAGCGCTGCGCTCTGCCCCGATTGGGCTCGTCATCGCTGAGCCCGAGAAACCCCTTTCGCTGACCGCAGGCCGCCGCCTGCAACTTGCCGCTGAGGCAGGCCGCACCACCGGCCTGATGCTGACCCGCCAAGACGCTGGCAGCAATGCCACGGAGACCCGCTGGCTCTGCGAGCCGAAGGCCGGACCCAAGCCGGACTCGACTCTGCATGCGTGGAGTCTTATTAAGAACAAAAGAGGAACATTAGGCGATTGGACCCTGGACTGGAATGGCGCGTCGGCTCATGTCCATATGGTTTCCGAGGCTCGCGAGCGATGCGAGCCTGCGCGGACGGCCCAGTGACGGGCCCTTTGCCCTGACCCATCGGGCAGGGAACGCCGACCATCTGCATTGCTTGAATCAAGCTGCCTCTGCACGCGGGCTGATCCGCGGCATGGCTTTGGCCGATGCCCGCGCGATCTGCCCCGATCTTGCCACCCGTCCAGCGAACCTTGTGCGCGAGGCGGCCGCCCTGTCCAGCCTCCGACGTTGGGCCAGTCGCTATGCGCCAATGGTGGCTACCGATGGCGTCGATGGGCTGATGGCCGACATCTCGGGGGTGCCACATCTCTTCGGTGGCGAGGAAGCGCTGCGCGATGATCTGCAAGCGCGGCTGGAGCGGGCGGGGTTGCAGGCGGTCAGCGCCATTGCAGGCACCCGCGGGGCCGCACATGCCTTGGCGCGCCATGGTGGTGGCATCATCCCCGAAGGCAAGCTCGCAGAAGGGATCGGTTCCCTGCCGGTGAAGGCGCTTCGGGTCGATCACGACACCGCCGAAGCCTTGGCGCGCGTGGGCCTTGCCCGCATCAGTGATCTGATCCCGCTGGCCCGCGCGCCTCTGGCGCGGCGGTTCGGACAAGGTCTGGTCATGCGGCTGGATCAGGCGCTCGGGCAGCATGCCGAGCCGGTCGCGGCAGAAGCAGACGCGCCGCATTTCGGGGTGAGGATGACTTTGCCCGAACCGATCGGGTTGCAATCAGATGTGATGGCAGGTCTCGCGCGGCTTTTGGAACGGCTTTGCGCCAAACTGGCCGCCACCCATATGGGCGCGCGACGCATGCGGCTGGAACTGCGGCGGGTGGATCGTGGCACGGTTGAGGTCGAGATCGGCTTTGCCCGCCCGATGCGCGACCCGATCCGTATCGCTGCCCTCTTTGCCAAAGGTGTGGACGAGATCGACGCAGGTTTTGGCATCGACGCCCTGCGCCTTTTTGCCCCCATCACCGAGGCCATGGTCCCCGAACAGATCGGCGGTGGCCCGATGATCCGCGCCAAAACTGGCCCCGACGATGCTCTGGCCGATCTGCTGTCCTCGCTTGGCAACCGTATCGGGTTTGAACGGGTGCAACGGCTCTTGCCGGCGCAAAGCCTGATCCCCGAGCGCAGCTTTATCCTTGCGCCCGCCGCCTATTCCGAAGCCGAAGCCAGCCCCCATCAGGCGCGCCCCGCGCGCCCGATCACCCTGTTCCCGCCCGAGCCGCTTGCTGCGGTGTCCGGCACTCCGCCTGCGCGGTTCCGCTGGCGGCGGATGAGTTTCACCACCCTGCGCGCCAAGGGGCCTGAGCGCCTCACGCCGGAATGGTGGTTCGATGATCCCGCCTGGCGCTCGGGTCTGCGCGATTACTGGCGCATCGAGACGCAGGAAGGTCCGCGCCTCTGGCTGTTCTTCACCCCCCAAGCCCCGGGGGGGACAAACTGGTATGCCCATGGGGAGTTCCTATGACAGCCCCCCGCCTGCAACCCTATGCCGAACTTTGCGTGACATCAAACTTCACCTTCCTGAAGGGCGCCTCTCATCCCGAGGAACTGGTGACCCGCGCCGCAGAACTGGGCCTTGCCGCCATCGCCATCACCGACCGCAATTCGGTGGCAGGCGTGGTGCGGGCATTTTCGGCGCTGAAGGAACTGACGCGCCTCAGAGCCGAGGCGCAGGCAACGGCCGAGGCCGCGCAAGACGGCCCTACCATCCGCTCAAAACATGTAACCGATCACTCCAGCCGCCAGACGGTGCCGCATTTTACCGGAACGACCGAAGCCCCCAGCCTGCCGGATCAGCCGCTGCCGAAGCTGATCGCCGGCACGCGGCTGGTCTTGACCGACTCTGCCGTTCAGTGGCTGGCCCTGCCCACCGATCTTGCGGCCTGGTCGCGACTGACGCGGCTTTTGTCGATCGGCAAGCGCCGCGCGCCAAAGGGGGAATGCCACCTGACCCGTGCCGATCTGACGGCATGGGGGGCTGGTATGATCCTGATTGCCTTGCCGCCCGATCCCCTAACGCAAGAAAGCGCAAAATCCGCCCGTGCCGATCTGCGCACCTTGGCCCAAAGCTTCCCCGGCCAGTGCTTTCTGGGCGCGGCCCCGCGCTATGACGGGCTCGACGGTGACCGGTTCGATGAGCTGGCCTTGATGGCGCAAGCCTTGAACCTGCCCATGGTGGCGGTAGGCGATGTGCTGATGCACCGTTCTGCGCGCCGCCCCTTGGCCGATGTGCTGACCTGCCTCCGGGAAGGCTGCACCATCGACACGATTGGCACGCGGAGACTGGCCAATGGCGAACATCGGCTGAAGTCGGGGGCCGAGATGGCGCGGCTGTTTTCACGCCACCCGGCCGCCTTGCGCCGGACGCTGGACATCGCCAACGCTTGCGCCTTCCAACTCTCGGATCTGCGCTATCAATATCCAGATGAGGCGCAGGACGGGGAACCCGCGCAGGACCGTCTCGAACGCCTGACCCGCAAGGGGTTGCACTGGCGCTACCCCGCCGGGCCGCCGCCAAAGATCATCCACCGCGTGGAAAAAGAACTGACCCTGATCCGCGAGGTTGACTACGCCCCCTATTTCCTGACGGTGCATGACATCGTGCAGTTTGCACGCTCCAAAGGCATTCTGTGCCAAGGGCGCGGGTCGGCGGCCAATTCGGTGGCCTGCTATCTTCTCGGCATCACCGAGGTGCCGCCCGAGAGCATCACCCTGATCTTCGAACGCTTCATCTCCAAAGAACGCGGCGAGCCGCCGGATATCGACGTCGACTTCGAACACGAACGCCGCGAAGAGGTGATCCAGTGGATCTATGAACGCTATGGCCGCCACCGCGCCGGTCTGACGGCGGTGGTGATCCATTTCCGCAGCAGGGCGGCCATCCGTGAGGTGGGCAAGGTCATGGGCCTGTCCCAGGACGTGATCGCGCGGCTGTCTGGACAAATCTGGGGCTGGTCATCATCGGCCCCTGGCGAAGATCGTCTGCGCGACGCAGGCCTCTCGCTCGAGGATGCCCGCGTGCAACTTGCCACCAAGCTTATCGGCGAGATCATCGGTTTCCCCCGCCACCTCAGCCAGCATGTCGGTGGTTTTGTCATCACCAAGGGTCGATTGGACGAGATGTGCCCCATCGAAAATGCCGCGATGGACGACCGCACCATCATTGAATGGGACAAAGACGACATTGATGCGCTTGGCCTCCTCAAGGTCGATATCCTCGCCTTGGGCATGCTGACCGCTATCCGCAAAGCCTTTACCCTGTTGGCCGATCATCGCAGCCAGAACCTGACGCTTGCCAATATTCCGCCCGAAGATCCGAAGATCTACGACATGCTTTGTCGCGCCGATGCTATCGGGGTGTTTCAGGTGGAAAGTCGGGCGCAGCTGAACTTCCTACCGAAGATGCGGCCGCGCAAATTCTACGATCTGGTCTGCGAGGTCGCCATCGTCCGCCCCGGCCCCATTCAAGGCGGCATGGTGCATCCCTTCATCAACCGCCGCATGGGCCGCGAGAAGGTCGAAGACCTTGGCCCCGCAATGATGGAGGTGTTGGGCCGCACCTATGGCGTGCCGCTGTTTCAGGAACAGGCGATGCAGATCGCCGTGGTGGCTGCAGGGTTCACACCGTCAGAAGCCGATAGCCTGCGCCGCAGCCTTGCCACCTTCAAGCGCATGGGCACCATCGGGTCGTTCCGTGACCGTTTCGTCTCGGGCATGCTGTCGCGCGGCTATGGCGCCGATTTTGCCGCGCGCTGTTTCGCGCAGATCGAAGGCTTCGGCAGCTATGGCTTCCCCGAAAGCCATGCCGCCAGCTTCGCGCGGCTGGTCTATGTCTCGGCCTGGCTCAAATGCCACCATCAGGCGGTGTTCACCTGCGCGTTGCTGAACTCCCAACCCATGGGGTTTTACGCCCCGGCGCAACTGGTGCGCGATGCGCGGGATCACGGGGTCGAGGTCCGCCCCATCTCGGTCAACCATTCGCTGTGGGATTGCACACTGGAACTGCGCACCGATGGTAAGCTTGCCCTGCGGCTGGGATTCCGCCAGATCAAGGGCCTGCGCGAAGAGGATGCAGGCTGGATCGCCGCCGCCCGCGGCAATGGTTATCCAGATGTCGAAAGCCTCTGGCGCCGGGCCGGTGTCCATCCCGACACGCTGGCGCGGCTGGCCGAAGCCGATGCCTTTGCTGCCCTTGGCCTGACCCGCCGCGATGCGCTTTGGGCCGCCAAGGCACTGAAAGCCCCCGCGCCGCTGCCGCTGTTCGGGCCTGACGGCGAAGGCGGCATTGAACCCACCGTCACCCTGCCGCAGATGACCCTCGGGCAAGAGGTGATCGAGGATTACCTCTCCCTGCGCCTGTCTCTGCGCGCCCACCCGATGGAACTCCTCCGCCCACGCCTGCCCGAAAGCCTGCCGCATGATCGGCTGCCGCAGGCCAAAGGCCGCATCATCATCACCGGCCTTGTCATCACCCGCCAACGCCCCGGCACTGCGGCAGGCGTGATCTTCCTGACGCTGGAGGACGAAAGCGGTACGGCCAATGTGATCGTCTGGAAACAGATCTACGAGGCCTTCCGCAAAGCGGTCGTCACAAGCCGCTTGGTCCGCGTCACAGGCCGCATCCAACGCGACGGCCCCGTGACCCATGTCATCGCCGAGCGGGTCGAGGATGTCTCGCATCTTCTGGCCACCCTTGGCCGTCCCGTGATCATCGACGCTAATGATGGTCGCGCAGATGAAACCAAGCGCACCGTGGGTGGCAGCGTGCGGTCCTCGGCGCGCCATCCCCGCGAGCAGGCGAAAAAGTTGTTCCAGAGTAGGGATTTTCATTGAGCAAAACTGTTCCCTGTCCTCTTGGATCATTTTCGCAACAAAGTTAGCCCACCTGCAAAGGCGTGGCTCGCCGTAAGGCATCGGCAGTGGTGTGGTGTGGACACTCGAAGGCAGCATCAAGACGCTGCAATGAGTGTGCGAGGGTCACAGTGCTTGGGCAACCTGTCTGACGAGGGCGAAAATCGAGCCCCTGCTGGCCAGCAAAGGCCTGATCTATGGCGTTTGTAACAAAAACTGGGGCGCAGGAAAGGCTTTGTAACGGCATAAGTATTTGTTTTTATTATTACAAACACACTTGTAACACCGTGACAACTTTTTGGCCCCTAGGTATGTATTTACATGTGTGCGTGTGCGCGTGTGTGTGCGTACATGTATATATATATTTCTTTTCTCGTAATATCGTAACATATACATACATTATAATTATAAATCATATGCTTACGGTCGCTACATGAAGTGTTACATCACGTAACACTGTCATAGCATTGATTTCATTGATATTCGCCAAACCTCACTTGCCACCGCTAGATCCAAGCATTAAAAACTCAGTCCCAAGCAAGGCATTTCCGCTCGAAACTATGATCTGACAGAGCCGCAGCATATCCTCCAGACTGCCCAGCAGACGCAATCAGCGACCGGAGTGTCATCATTGAGAGTGGCCCGAGCTACTCGACGTCGCGGAACTTTGCTCCATGTCAGAGGGGGATCATGTTGGAGCAGAGTTTGCCACAAGACAGGGATGACAAAGGGGCCGCCGTGCCGGCGGGCCGTGCGGCGCGGCTGTTTCGATTTGGCGGCATCGCCTCGGGGATTGCGGCCGGTGTAGCGGCAGAGGGGTTGCGCGCTGTGGTGCAGGGCAAGCGGCCGGACATGACCCAGCTTTTGCTGACGCCTGCGAACACGTTGCGCCTGACAGAAGGCTTATCCCACCTGCGCGGGGCGGCACTGAAACTTGGCCAGATGCTATCGATGGATGCCGGAGTCATACTGCCAGATGAACTGGCGGCGATCCTTGCCCGGATGCGGGATGACGCCCGCCATATGCCCCCGAAACAGGTGCAATCCGTCCTGAATGCCGAATGGGGGCAGGGTTGGCACAGCCGCTTTGCGCGTTTTGATGTGCGCCCCTTCGCTGCGGCCTCTATCGGGCAGGTGCACCGCGCTATCCTGCCTGACGGTCGCGATCTGGCGATCAAGGTGCAGTATCCCGGTGTGCGCGCCAGTATCGACAGCGATGCAGAGAATATGGCCATGCTGCTGCGTTTGCCCGGGGTTTTGCCGCGCAAGATGGATGTCGCACCGCTCCTGGCCGAAGCAAAGCGCCAGTTACATGCCGAGGCCGACTATCTGGCCGAGGCGCGGCATCTGACCCGTTTCAGTGCGCTTCTGGCAGACTCGGATCGGTTCGTCGTGCCTACTCTGCATCCGGAACTTTCTACCGCCCAAGTGCTTGCCATGAGCTATGTCCAGAGCGTCCCGCTGGAAAGTCTGGTGAATGCCCCGCAAGAGGTGCGGGATCAGGCGGCCCGATTGCTGATCGATCTGGTGTTGCGTGAACTGTTTGTGTTCGGTGCCATGCAAACCGATCCCAATCTTGCCAACTATCGCTATCAGCCTGACAGCGGGCGCATCGTCTTGCTGGATTTCGGGGCGGTGCAGCTGGTAGACCCAAGCCTTGCAGCCGACTTTCGCGATCTGTTGCGCGTGGCGTTGGACGGCGGGGCTGAAGCGACTCGCACGGCCATGCTTCGGATCGGTTACTTCGCAGATGACACCACGCCGCAGCACAAAGACCTGATCCAGTCGATGTTCACGCTCGCCATGGCGCCTTTGCGACAGGACACGCCGTTTGATTTCGGCAGCAGCGGCCTGCTGGACCGGCTGCGCCGCATGGGTCTTGCGATAGGCTCTGAACGTGATCTGGCGCATGTGCCGCCCGCTGCGACGCTGTTCCTGCATCGCAAGATTGGCGGCATGTATCTGATGGCGGCGAAACTGCGGGCAAGGATTGCCCTGCGCCCGATGGTCGAGGCTTACCGCTGAACACCCCATGGCACGCGTTGAAATTGCGGCCTTTTGCGCCATCTCACCCTGCGGACAAGAATCTGGTTGCCATGCCAGAGATGATTGCGGCCCGCACAGAGGGTGAAAAGCGGCTGACCGATTTTGTGCCCCACATGGGGCGGCGCTATGCAAATTGAACCAACACCGATCATGGGCCGGGCGGAAATACGGCGGTATCGGGGCTGTCGCCCTATATCCAGCCCAGGCTGGTGCTGGTCTCTTATGCAGTCGCGACGGCCCTCTCTGCACACGGCCCGGACGAGGCCGAGAAGTTCGTGCAAGAGGTCATCTGGCGGGGCTATTCCAAGGGCTGGCTGGAACGGCGCGCAGGTCTGGGCCAGCTACCGTGATGGGCTGGATGCCGATCTGGCCATGCTTGATACCGACCGCCGTTTGCACCACGCGGTGGCTCATGCCGAAGGCGGCAACACCGGTCTGGCCTGTTTTGGTGCTTGGGCCGAAGAGCTGACGGAAACCGGCTATCTGCACAATCACGCGCGGATGTGGTTTGCGTCGATCTGGATTTTCACGCTAGGGTTGCCGTGGCGGATTGGGGCGGATTTCTTTTACCGGCACCTGCTGGATGGCGATCCGGCCTCGAACACCCTTGGTTGGCGCTGGTTGGCGGGCCTTCACACCCGCCGCAAACCCTACAAGGCCGAAACCTGGAACATCGCGACCTTCACCGCCCATCGCTTTGCACCGCGTGACAGCGAACTGGTGGTAACGGTCAGCCACCAGAATTTCGGAAGCTCCGCCGTGGCCAAAAGTCCTGCGACCGGCAGGACTGCTCAATCAGAAAACCCAAGGATAACGGCGTTCAACTGCGGCACCTGATTGAGATATAGAACCCCATCTCAGGGATATCTTGGCGCAGATATGGCGGTGGCACGTCAACGATCCGGGCCCGAAGCGAGGCCCCTTCGGCAAGTTTGACAAGAAGCGTATCGGCAACTTCTGGCGGCAATTCACCGATGGCACGCAGTTTTCGACCCAGAAATCGCGCGGCAAAGCCGGCTCGCATCGGGGCATAGACCGCTATTCCCGACCGATCTGTCGGGCGCAAATGCACTTGGGTATTCAACTCGATTTTCACTCTCCGCCAAGCACGCGGGACGCCAAGCACCGGCACCCGACGAAATAGAATGGCGACCGTTCCAGGAGGCTGTCGTTCGCTTGCCGCGCTCAGATCGACGACAGAGGATCGAACAGGATCAAGAAAGGCGGCATTCGCCATCTGGCGCTCCTATTGGTGCAGGTCAAACCGGGCGGTGACCATGACAAGATAATTCCGGGTTTTGCAAGTTCAGCAGTCAGCCCTCTGCAAATCCGCGCGAAGCTGTGCGAATGGTGGCAGGCCGTCTTGTCACCGAAGCCTCTGGCAACATGGCCCTACCCCGCATCGCCGAAGTGGCCGGAACTGGTTTGGATTATATCCTTGCCGGAGCGCTGACCCATTCAGCCTGAACCTTGGAGCTCGGCGTGGATTTCGGATGACCGGAATTCGAGGTCACCGCAGCCCTCGCGTCACGCAAGCCCTCGTTGAGTAGGCAGCCCCGGAGCATTTTCCGAAATTGCCGCACAGAGTTTTTTGGTACCCTGTCGGGGAACCTTGATGATAGGCCATCCTTGGAAGGATGCGGAGGACCCTCCACAGCGGAAAGGAAGCACCGATGGCAAAAGGGCCGCCCGTTAAAGAGTTCACTTTGAACAATCCATTCAGGCTGCTGTGACGGCCTGATGCTGGCGATCCGGGTTGCGGACTGCGGCCCACATGACGGCGATGATCCAGGCAAGCCAAGCCCTGAGATGTGCGAGGATCTTTCGGATGTTATGTCCGCAGGCGCAGAGCCCGGCGAAGAGGGCGTCTCCGATGGTGACTTTCAACGGGCATCGTGACAGGCGGCCGTCACCCCTCTTACGTCAGCAACATCTCAAGCGGAACCTTGTTGCCAAGGCCGATCGCTTTCCGCATCATCCAGGCATCAGCCGCAGCGTCGGATCCCATAACTTTCGTTGCAGCCGACAGAATTGCCAACAATTGTTGGGTCCGCTTGCTCTGTTCGAAGGTCAATTTTGTATCAGAATCCCGTTCGACGCTGGCCTTCAAAGCCCGTTCGCTGATCTCGACAACTTGCCGCATCAGGCCTCGGCCCCGCAAGCAGGGAAAGGCTGAAATCAGTCCAAGAAGGGATGCAGCCGTTCCCATCTGTATTTCCATCGGACCGTGGCCCCCGTTACCCAAGGCATTCTCATTCGATATCACTCCGCCCAAAAGGCAACGAAGTGTGTCCGTAGGAGGGCAGCGCCGCACCAGCATCGTATTGGTCGAAACGGGCGGAGAGCTGACATCCGCTGCATCCTGCACGCACGGTGGCTCTGCGCAGGAAGCCGGCGCCTTAACTTGGCGCTGCTCACCATGAAGGTTTTCCGAAGAACTTGCGAAGAAGGCTTCCCCAATACGCTGGTCTATTCCAAAGCGACAGCGCGAACGAGAGCACCCTTGCTTTTGGAGTCACACTCGGTCTGGCGCCGCGTCGCAACCCGCTACGACAGGTGCCCCAAGGTCTTCTTGTCAGCTATAGCCCTAGCCGTAATCGTCACCTTCTGGCAATGATGAACAATGGAACTGGGGCCGAGCCCGACCGGAGAGCACATTTGGAAAGCTCTATGTCGTGTACGAAAACGGGTTTACCGCACAAGGCAAGGTGCTAACCTGCACCTAGACCTAAGCGCCTGAATGCAGGTCTCTTTTGGAGAGATGGTAGGCCCTACGGAGCTAGGAAGAACCCTTGAAACACATCGAACTCGTCAACAGGTTTCGTACGGACCTCTCCCGACTGGTGGTCGAGGTAGAGGCTTCTGTCGCTATGAACCAGCTCGATATCAATAAAATATGCGAGGATGTTGTCTGCGGGCTATTTCGTGAAATCTACGGGTTCGAAGCCCTCCGCAATCTCAACAGTGAAGAGAGAGAAAATTACCCTGGCATTGATCTCGCCGATGATGAAGCGAGGGTCGCGATACAGGTCACCTCCGACAGATCACTCGACAAGGTAAAAGAAACGCTGGGCAAGGTCATCAAACACGGCCTCACTGACAAATACGATAGAATAATCATCTATAACCTGACGAGAAAGCAGAGAAGCTATTCCAAGAGCGCAATCTCTGCGGTCTGCGGAGACAAGATCAGTTTCGACGCCTCATCAGACATCCTTGACTTCAAAGATATCTCTGAAAAAGCGGGAACGCTCACGCCGACGAAGTTACAGGCGGCCTCCGATCACTTATTTTCCTATATGCACGGGAGCGGGACGCGGACTTCCGGAAACCAGGGCGATATCGACAAACTCACCGTCAATACTCCCGACCCCGCGCTGGCCGATGAGAAGATTCTATATCAGCTCCAACTCCTGCGAGTAAGTCGTCAGTTTGCAGAATTTGATCGCTTGGGAGAAGCTCGGAGGCTCGCTGAGAGTTGTACGTCCGGTCAACTCTCCAGCGGCAGTTCCTCCCTTCGCTCTCGTGCTCTCGCATGGTGCTCTCGAATACTATCAAATGACGACTCTGCAGAAGCCGAGAGGGTTCTTAACGCAGCACGTGCGCTTTCACGTGAGCCGGAAATCGATATTGCCGAAGCCTTCCTGATCTCGAAACTGGACGGCCGAAACCCAGCGCTCTCAGCTCTCGCAAGTAAAAACACACCCCAGGCCGCATCGGCAGCACTATTTATAGTTAGCAACCGTGATGGAAAAGCACAGGCGCTTGAGTGGTTCCGCAAGACCGGCATAAGTCCAAGCGAACTTGATGCCGACGGCAAGAACCTCCTGCTCGATTTGCAACTTGAGCAGCGTGACTGGAGTGGCGCAGCGGTAACCGTAGGCTTCTGCAGCGACGCGGACTGCGAGGAGACGCCGATCCTCCGACTCAATCTGGCATTTGAAAGCCTTCTCAAGATCGTACCGGAAGAGTATCGACCACTTGTGCATGCGCAAGTGCCCTTCGAGAGAGCGGCCTTCTTCCTTGCTTCTGGAGAAGAGGCGCTCCGGTTTCACAGGGATGCGCAAAGCAAGTTCAAGCTAGCGACTGAGCGCTTTCAACAGCTTGGTATGCCTAAAGCGGCTGAGTTATCCGAAGGATATGACCTGTGGCTTGCCTTGTCGCATCCGGATCTAAAGAACGATGCTCAAGATCGGCTGCGTGCCATGCTGCGCGACCCGGCTCGATCCCTCAGGCTTGTGCCACTCGCCCTAAACTTCGGTGTTGGGTTGGATCTGGATACGGTTGCCCGTGCGCTCGACAGGCAAGTAGCCCTCTTCGGTGGCCCAACGAGCGATACCGCGGTAGCAAGGTTGTCACTCGCGCTTACGCAGCCCTCGGAAGAAAAGGTAGCGGCCTATATTGAGCGCTACAGGGGTGAGCTTGAACCTTGCCTAGATGTGCGTGCTATCGCGTTTATCGAGATTGAGATGCTGTCGCGGTCCGGTCAGGCCGATGCGGCGCAGCAGGCATTTGAGCGCCTCAAGGCGGCCGTGCAGCTTAGTCCGGATGAAGAGGCCAGGCTAAAAATCATACTTTCAGAAGCCAGTAACGATGCGCCGACTGCGGCCCGACGCGTCCAATATGAAAAGACTAAGTCTCTGACTGACCTCAAGAACCTGGTCGATACGCTCTATGACAAGGAAGAGTGGTCACATCTGACAGAGTATGCGGCGAAGCTCCACGAGGCGACGAAATCCGTTCTGTCTGCGGAGCAGCTTGTCGCCTCCTTGGTAAAGTCCGGTCAGGATCACAAGGCGACTGATTTCATTGAAGCAAACGAAAGCCTCCTCGAACAGTCTCCTAAGCTTAGAACACTGAAATGCTGGGCGCTTTACCGATCTGGCCGACTGTTGGAGGCGAGAGAGGCTCTCGCGCTCATCTCAGTCGATAAGGACGCAAAGAACTATCATGTACTCCGCCGCAACATAGCTATGGCGAGCGGGGACTGGCAGGGGCTCGCGCAAATTGTCGGCGATGAAGCCATGCACATTGAGGAACGCTCCGCAGAAGAAATCATTCAAGCGGCCTATTTGGGCTTTCAGGTACGCTCCCCTGCTGCGGCCGGCTTGCTGTTTGCTGCCGCCCAAAAGGGGGCGGACAATCCACAAATCCTAGCGAGCGCTTACTTTCTTGCCACGAATGCAGGTATAGAAGACGACCCTGTGATAGCTGGCTGGTTGCACCGCGCCGCTGAACTCTCCGGCGAGGACGGACCGATCCAGAGTGCATCTCTACAGGATATTCTGGAGATGCAACCGGAGTGGAATGACCGGCAAGAGCGCACCTTGAGAATGCTCAGGAACGCTGAGGTGCCGATGTTCATGGCGGCTCAGTCGCTCAATCGATCACTAATTGAAATGATCTTGGCGCCGCTTCTCGCCAATCTTCAAGAAGATGATCCCAGACGCCGTATTCCAGTCTATGCTTTCAGTGGCAAACGCGTGCCGTCCAGCTTGCCCTTTCCCGATGTGATTGGCCTTGACGCCTCTGCGCTGCTGACATTGGGCGGCCTTGAATTACTTAACGTCCTTAAGTCAGCGCCGTTCAAAATCCGCATACCGCACTCAACCCTCCAATGGCTGTTTGGCGAGCGGCAGCGCGCTGCGTTCCACCAACCAAGCCGCTTCCAACGGGCACAGAAGCTGCAAGACATGATTGCTGCCGGAAGGGTGAAAATTCTCACCCCAGGTCCGATGACAGATAGCAGGCTGAGTGCAGAGGTGGGGGAGGAACTCGCGGCCATGATAGGCGAGTCGAAGGAGGTATCCTCAGAAGGCCGTTCTAATGCCAAGTATGTGGTCCGCTCTTCACCGGTTCGTAGAGTGGGCTCATTGATGAATGAGGATGCCGACCTGAGCAGCCATCAGGCAATTATAGTTAGCTGCCAAGGGGTTGTCGAAAAGCTTCGGGCTATGGGTCGCTTGACAGTTGCTGAGACAAGGCGCGCGCACGCCTTCCTTCAACTAAACGAGCAGCGATGGCTGGGCGAGCCAAACATAGAAGATGGCTCCATTCTATTTCTCGATAGCCTCTCCGTGAGCTATTTTCAGACCTGCAAACTCTTGGAGAAAATCGCCGATGCGGGTTTCAACATCCTGATCTCAAAACCATTTTCCGAGGAAAATCGATCTCTCTTATCTCTCCAGCGGATGTCAGACGAGCTTGAGTGCTTGATTGAGGACATTCGTGCTTTTCTGCAGGATGGCATTCAGTCCGGTGCGATTGTAGTTGATCCACTCCGCCACAAAGACGACGAGCAGGATGAACACGATCTCCGCGGTCACCCTACTGCAGAAGCCCTATTGTTCTCCGAAGAATGCGACCTGGTCGTCTTTGACGACCGTTCCATAAATCAGCACCCAAATGTAGGTCTTCCAGGAGGTGCGACGAGGCCAATTCTCACATCTTTGGAGTTGTTAGCGCTTTGCACCGCTGAAGGATACTTGGATGCCGAACGTTCACAGGAAGCAATGACCAAACTTCGCCGTGGGGGTTTTCTATTTCTCGAAATCGATGAAGAGGAACTATTCGCCGAGATTTCTGAGTGTAAAAGCGGCGATGACGGGCTAAGAGAAACCGCTGAACTGCGTGCGATCCGAGAGTCCTTCACGTTTTCCCGCCTAGTGCGGGTACTTCGACATGAAGATGAAACGCCGTGGCTCGACAGGTCAATCATCACGATTCTTAAGGTGTACCGGCGCGTCTGGAGTTCCGGAGATTGTCTCTCAAACGTTACGGCAAGAGCGGCATGGCTTATGGAGCTGGGCGATATACGCGGCTGGCTCGTCTCATTCCCCTACGCGCAGGCGCGCCACATTCTTCAAGAAGGACGTATCCATCATCTGATGGTTCAGATCGCCCCTCCGGTCGATGTTGAGCAGGAGCGCCAAAAGGCCTTCCTTAAGTGGATAGATGAGCATCTCGTCATCCCGCTTCGGCGAGAATATCCGGCGCTGTTTGAGCGGCTCGTTCAGGTCGAGAAGAGCATGCTCTTGTCCTATCTTGATCGTAACCTTCTCTCTAGGGAGAGCGATGATGATCAGTGATGCGCTTGAGCGGGGCATAATTGGAGAGGCTGGCCTGGCACTCGTTCCTGAGGCGTTGCGCCATACTATGCTTCAAGACGCGGAGTTTCTCGACGCGTTTGGGCTGTCTCTACGCGTGGAAGGGATCGTTAGCTTTTCTGATGGAATAAGGCTGAAGACTACTACGCTCTTTGATGCGGTCGCAGAGGCGGACAGGACAAACGGTGTAGTTGCGGTGTGTGATGAGGACGCGCAAGAGTGGCATATTAGGATCGATACGGATGATGAGGGGAATAGCTGTCCTCAGCTAACACGCGAGGGTCACACATCTCTTTATCCCGAAGGAGCACTTCTACTTTCTGACCCGTCGGCAAGAGAGCGCCAGTTTAATAGCATGGCCGATGAAGCGGGACTTTTGGAAAGCCAGCGTAAGTATTGGATGAAGATACTTCGGGAACGCGCCCTAACCAACAATGAGATGGGGCAAGTGCATCGTGATCTCGAAGACACCCCACATCGCCTGATGCGCCGCCTGAGAGAATCTTTGCGCGGCGGGGAAACTCCACATGATCTGTTTGTGCCCGAGAGCCGGCGGTATTATGAAAGACTGATTGGGCACTTGGGCGACGCAGAAAATGTGCGCGAGCACGCGGCCAGCGGTGCCCAGAAGCTCGTTGCTGAACTCATCGCTTGGAGCCCGCGAAGCGGTTTCTCGCTAGCCCTCTCCCTAGCCTCTCAAGCAGCTTACAGCGCGGTCATTCCCATTGACGATCTTCCGGAGGAGGCTGTCCTGGAAGTCTATGACGCCTTGGTGTCGAACGGAGATATGCTCTCAAGGCTTGCAGCTGTTGAGATCGGTCTGCCGCTGCTCTCAGAGCGACCCTGGCTCGCCGATCCGATTTGGGAGCTTGTAAACATCATTCGCACGGAGAACCCTGAGGCAGGAGACGATGGCTTCTCAGACCTTTCACGCTATTTCATCCTCGCGGACTCAGAACTCTCCCGCCTCGGAGTATTAAGAGACGCACCCTACTTTTACAGAAGAGCTGCATCATTTGCTCAGGCCACGCTTATTCAGAGGCAACTCAGTGTTGTTGGAGCTGATCCTGCCGATTTCAGGAAGTGGATTGATCAGCATTTCAGTGCGCAGTTTTATGCCCAGTCACTCGTGGATATGAGGCTCGCACCGCGCTGGCATCCGGAACTTATACACGCGGTTCAACTGAAGCAGGAGTTTATCGGTAGAATTTTGGGTGCCGCAGAGGCGAACAAAGGGCGACTGGGCGATGGCCGCCTGGCCACGCTCTTACGTCCTGCAACCGAGCACGAGGAAAGCTTGGTCGCAGCGGCGAAATTTCCACGGCCATACTTTTCCGGGCCGCTCGAAGGCGACTTTCCTCCTCCGCAGGGCCTTCCCGAGGATGCTAAAGAGGTAATTGATGAACAGCTTTCTCTTCCTGAGTTAACTACGAAGTCCTTTATTGCATCAATCAATCTGGCGAACATGTATGCGATTGAGGAAGAACTCGCCCTTCGGATTTCCGAGCGTCTGAAACGCGGAAAGTACCACTTTCAGGAAACCCAGAGCGATGAAGAGTTCGCAGCGGTCCTCTCAGGTTTGGCCGTCTTGGCAGCAGTGACACGCAGCCAGGAACTTGCGAATGATGTGCGAGTTCTTGTGCGAAAATATCGCCGCGACCCCGCTCATAAGATATCAATGACAACAGCATGTCGCTCAGTGTTCTTTGCGGCGGCAGCGAACCAAGGCCTAGAGGGATGGTGCCGCTATATCGGCGATGCCCTCGAGGAATTGGCATTTGGCTCCTTAACAAGAAATGAAGCTGGCATACTTCAGAGTCTGATCCGGAGAACCTGCGAGGCAGAACCGGTGCTTTGGACCAGCATAGGTGCGGCGGAAGCAGCCCTCTCAACTTACCTCGGTTCATGAAGTGCGACAGTGGCACCGCAGGCAAATCTCTCGGGAGTAGGTATCGAGACAGTACCTGCTCAAGGCTGGGAGCGGTCATCCGCCCCGCCCGAGGCGAAGGTCCGCTCTGGGCCGGGTGTGTCGACGATATGCCTCCAACTCCATGAGCCGTCCCGAGGAAAACTCTTCACATAAGCCGCTGCACTGCCCCCATCGCGGCCAGTGTCACACGGGTTTCGCGGCCCCGCATCTTGATCCCGGTGGCTTCCATCCGATGGCGGTCAAGATCGCCGTCTAGGATCTTGATCGCGCGGGCGCCGTGGAAGGCGGCGTTCAGGGGGGACATCAGGGCCTCGCCATGCAGGACAGCCTCGATGCCGGTCGCGGTGCGGATCATGGCGTCTGGGGTGATGTGGCGGGTGCCGATGATCAGGTCCATCGCGGGCTGTTCCTAATTCGGACCTAGCCCTGATAACGTGGGCTGGCATTGTGGCACCTTGCGATGCCGATTGTCCGTCCCACAGGCCCCGTGTGTGCCTGTGGGACGGACAATCGGCCGGTTTCGGGACAAACTTGCCCGATTTGGGAGGAATTTTCGCCGGAGCCACACAACAGGAAAATCGTGTCCCAATTGCCGTTCAGCGTTTTGTATTTTCGCCGGTCTAGCCAAATATCAGATCGTACGAAAAATACTGGGACGGCATGCGATGACCAGAGCAAGATTGAGCAAAGTCGAGCAGGATCGGCTGCTGGCATCAGCGCTACGCGAAAAAGCACGAAAACAGGCAGCCTACCAAAAAGCCCGGGCGACCAGCGAAAATGCAGGTTTGACCCGGGTCGAAAAATACGTGCCAGGCGACCAATTCGACGAAATCCGCACGATGGTTGCCACGTTGATCAAGCTGCACGGGAAAGGTGCAGAACAAGATATTCAAATCGTTAGCGGCGGGGAGTATGTTTGCCCAGTCGATCAAGATCAAGAAACGACACTGCTGCCCGCCTGCTCGAAAACTCCCCTCGGGCTTGGTCCGAAGCGGCGCAAGCGCCTGCAAAACGCCCGCAGCCGGGCGCGCAAGATGGCGCGTGGATTGAAACGGGTCACGTTCACCGTCCCAAGCGATATTGCAGGCTGGATCTCGGGGATGATTTCGCAAATCATCAGTTCCTATGGCAGCGGCCGAACTCCAACCCTTTCTTTCGCAGACGAGGGTCCGCTTGACATGGCTGAGGCCGTCGCGAGTCAAATGCCAAGCCAAGCCAATCGGATAAAGGAGCCCTTCAGAAAACCTGAAGCATCGCTCGAGATCGAACCGACACCCGGGACCCTCTTTGACGACATTCAAGCACTTGCGCGCCTCGGTGTGGGCCTCCTGACGCCCCCTTGAGCTAGAACTCAGGTGTGCCCCCAGCCCTATCTCGATCTGCCTGGATCATGTCCAAGACCTGCTCCATCGTCAGCTCGCATCCACCCCAGCGTGCAAGGGTGCCAGGATAAGAAACGTTGAGGTTGGCAAGAGTTGTCATGCGGTCGAGCCGATACCAACGAGACGCGGTTCGAGCCCATAGGCCGTGCAGATCAATGCCGCAGAGGCGGGAGGTATTGCTGATGGGGCCTTTGCAAAATGGATGGTTACTTGGCCGCCCGAGCAAAAGCGCGCCCGGAAAGTCGGGATCGCGTAGAGGCACCCAATCGGTCAAAATGGCGGCGGTGGCAAGGTCGGCGTCGGAGGGGGCTCCTTTGCCAAGTTCCAGCGAAGTGGTCCGCATACGCTCATATTGACGCGACCGTTCGCTATGGAGAAAGCTTTGCCAATCGTGGTGCGAGGCGCAGGGCTGGCCATCGATCACGGGTCCGCTGACACCCATGAGATAAGCCTCGAAACCCGCGCGCAGGCTTGGGGGCACATCGACGATGCGGATGAAGGGATGGCCCAACTCACCGGCGACGACCGGCAAAGTCAGTTTCATAAGTTTGTCCAAGACATCGGTTTCTGTCACGAATTGTCGCTTCTCCAGGGGTTGGACTGGATCAGGCACATCTCCTCCAACGGGTGCTCGCCCACAGGGCGACGCTCATCGGGGTAGCCAATAGAGACATTGCGGATATCGGTGCGCCCGACACTGCCGCGGAAGCGCCAATGCGAATGTCCGAACAACCAAACCTCTGGCTGATACTGCTGGATCATCTGATTGAGATCCGAATGAAAGGCGGGGCTAAACTCGGTGATCGGGCCCGCGGTCAAGCGATGCGGCCCGTGATGGGTGATGACGACGGTTTGGCCATCAGCCGCAGCAAAGTGCTGCGACGCAAGCGCGGCTTGCAGCCAAGCTCGATGACGATGGTGTAACCCAAGCGTATCCGCCGGCTCAATATACGCCTGGGACCAGAACGGCATGGATAACTCGTCGATCTGAGGCAAGCGCCACGCAGGTGCGGCCTTGGTGATTGCACGGTAATCCAGCATGAAGTTTGCCGCTGCTGCCATCGCATAGTTCTGCATGCCGTTAAGATCGAAATCGGTCCAAAGCGTGCAAGCAAGCAGGCGTGTCGCTCCGTGCCACAGCTCCTGCATCTGGAGGAAATGCGCGCCAACGACCTCGACTATGGCCCGCATCTCCGGCTCATCACCCAAGCTTTGCCCGTAAAAATCGTGATTGCCAGGAAGAATGTAGATCTTTTCCGCCGGCATGAACTGCGTGAGGAATTGTAGCGCCGTGGGCCAATTCCGTGACCATCGATCAACCAGATCCCCCGCAATGATCAGGGCATCAAGGCTTTCCCAATCGATCAAACGGTTCAGATTATGGGCGCTGAAAGCGTCGATCTTTTGGCGCGCATAATGATCGCAGTGCAAATCAGCCAGGACCGCGATGCGGCCCGTAAGGTATGGGATGGTCAGCGTGGGCATGAGGGCAAAACTTGTCATGTCAGTTCAGAACCGGTCGGCAGGACTCGGCCCGCAGGATGTCCACCATACGATTCAGTAACCGAAGGCTGAAGTTCTCGGGGCTGCGTAGCGCTTTGGCCAGGGTGTCGCGACCATAGGACTGCAAATGGGTATCCAGATCGCCGACCATGCGGTCATAAAGCGCGAAAAGATGCTCTGGCGCAGGGCGCGGAACATGGAAGATATGACAACGATCCAGCAAAGGTGGCGGCACGGTTTCAAGGGTGTTGGCGGTCAAGATCCAGTTCAAGTGGCTCATGTTAAAACGAACCCGATAATAGGGACAATCGAAGACCGCCGCAGTTCCCGGCTCTAGCATCTGCAGCAACGAAACTGCGATCGAGGTTGTGCCTCCCACACGCTCAGACCGCATTTCGCCAGCCTTTTCGATTTCGTTCACAATCATGAACGGATTTGCCACTCCTGACTTGAAGATGGTCTCAACGGGCACGCCTGGGGTGGCGCTTCCCCAACCGCGTTCAACCCCGCTGATCCGGAACCCCGCAGAGCCGCTCCCCACGTCGATTTCGTGACTCGGGGCATTCACCAGTGCCGCCAGATTCCGTGCATATTTGGATTTGCCGTTACCAAAAGGCCCGACCAGCAAAATCGGGTGCAATCGCATCCCTACCTTGCCCTCGCTGATCTGACGACGCAGCTGCACCATGATATGGGTGGTAACATCGGCGAACCAGGGCGCGTCGACGTGCAAGGCGGCACTGAGTTCATCGCCTTGATGCTGCGTCACAGGTCCCACAAGCCGGGCACCCGATCCCGCAAGCGCGCTCAGCTCGGCGAGATGGTCGGATTTCGCGGTCTTCAGCCCCGACGCTGCGACACGACATTTATACCAGCGTTCAGCTCGCCTACGCGCCCTCGACTTGAGCCGGAACTCGCTCGCCGAATTCTTGCACCGCGACATGCCAAAATCGAGCAGGCGTTTAGCGACAACCTCAAGGTCAGGCACCGCAAGATCGCGCGCCAGAACCTCCACGCGCGGTTGCTCAGACGATCCATCACTGACAACTGGCATGGGCAGCGGATTGGTCTTAGAAACTGGTCTATCAGCCATGGCAACTTCACTTTCTTGACGACGCCCCAGAACACTGGTGTGCCCTGCAGGTTTTGGGTCTGGAATGCAGAGTGAGCAAAAAGCAGCTGAAGTGACCACAGCGAGCGCCGCATGTGCCTTGAGCGCCCTCCCGCCACTTTCAAGCTAAACCGTCGTCCTTCTAACTGCACCGATTTGCATGGGTGCGACCACCTGCGACAAGATCAAGCGTGACACCCTCGGCGTACCGGAAATGCCTGCCTTCTGACAAATCACCATAGGCAAGAGTCACCTCCAGACATGCGGCACAAAACAGGCCATCGGTTGCGGTCATATTTACCGCGCCGGCCTCAGGCCAGTTGCAGAGCTGCTCCACCACAGGATGGCCTCGGAATGTCACTATCTGGTCGCCCTCCCAGCGGTACCCGCCATCAGCAGTGCCACGGTCAATGATATTGCCGCAGGTGGCGCAGCGAACTTGCCGCCGCCTCGCAGGAAACACTTCTTCATGTAATGGCGTGGCGAAGAAATTATCCTCGGATCGCGCAATGATTTCCGAGAGACTGGCTGGCCGCCAATCCCAGACCTCGACGCAAGCGCTGACACAGCGCCACCATCCGCGGGTCTGGCCATGAAGGTGTCCGAAAATCTGGATTGATCCACGCCCCTCGGACGGGCTTTGATGCGACCCATTCCAGCAGGACATCGGATAGTGAAAAAGTGTCAGGGGTTGCCCTTCAAACACCATTTCCCTGTAATGTGCGACAGAGGTCCAGCCGGCCATTTTCTGAATAGTGGTGCGATCATGGTTTCCGGTGATGAGGTGTTTTCTGCCCGGGATATGTTCGAGAATTTTTTATGCCAAATCAGTATCAGCACCGCGGACGAAATCTCCAAGGATCCACAGATCATCAGCGGGCGTCATCACGGCAGCGAAATTCGAAACCAGCGTGGCATTCATCTCCTCCACAGTAACGAATGGTCGTTGCTCATGCTTGATTGATGCCGCATGGCCAAAATGTGGATCCGCTGTGAAAAAATGCGCCATGACACCCCCTGCCCTATCTCAGAACTTCCGTTTCAGCTTTGGTGGGCCACCAAACGCTAGGGATTTATTTCATTCAGGTCGATGAAATCGGCGCCCGAGCGCTCGACCACTGCTGCACACCAATATTGAGAAGCATCAAGCCGATCTGCATCCGACAGTGGCTCCTCATCCTGCCAATGAGCGCATTCGAACCGGCCATTATCGAGATCGACGAGGCGGGTCAGAATGTCCATGTCACTGTATTGCACAGCAAAATCAATCAGTTCTCGCCTTGCAACCAAACCAGCTCCGCTATCGATTGCGACATATCCGGCAATCGCGGTTTCGATCGCTTCAAACAATGGCTCCACCTCGACAGCAGGTGACAGGCGTTCCAACTCTTCGCGCCCCTCCCTGGTAAGGCGCACAGCCTGGATCATATGCCCTTTCATCGATCCAAAACGCACGGAGTAGAGTTCTGTTTCGATCAGATCCAATGCCCTGAGGATCAACGCTCCGCCTAACGAGGTCGCGCCATTGTGGCAGATCTCGAAAAGTGGGCGGAATACAGGGTTGCTCAGGTATTCGCGGACTCGTCGCTCCGCAATGGGATCCGGAAACGCCTGCTTGATTTTACAGACGAATGCGGCGTGCGCTGCTATATCTGCTTCGATCAGACACCGAGACACGGCGTCCGTTGCTTTTGCGTTGTCCAGCATTCTGGCTCCCCGAATTATGCGAATTTTAGATATTCTGGTTCATGCGCTAGCGCCAGAGCAAAAGCGCACGGACGGACAAAATATGGCGAGGACTATACACAGTGGTGGCCAGCTTGAGCTCTGCAGGGTGCTGATCGAGATGAGAAAATCCTTGGGAATAACCCAAGAGGACCTCGCAGAACGCCTTGGTTGCCAGCAATCCTTGATCGCCCGACTTGAAAGCGGGCAACGGCGGTTGGACGTGATCGAGTTTGTCGTTGTGGCGAGGGCGCTTGCCGCTTCACCCACCGACTTGCTTGCGAAAATAGAACGGGAAATCCCTCTGACCCATCAGCTTTAGCCAGCGTGTTCCGGATCTGCCGGAAGAACAGCTGCAGGCGCCTCAGATGCAAATCGCAGCGCTTCGGGTGAAACCCGATAGGCCCGCGGTCGCCCCGGTACGCGACTGGGAAGGCGGAATTTGTTCCCTCTTTCGCCGCCGGGCTGCAAGAGCCCCTGGGCCAACAGTAGATCGACGACACGCTCGGGCCGGACACCTTGCGCCGCGGCGATGTGCGAAACGAGTTGCCCTGACAGGTAGAACCAATCCGGGTCCTGCCAGCCAATGGCTTCAGCGGAGACGGTGCCACCGGTCCCGTTCAGGGAAGCAAGCGCGTCAGTTGCAATGAGTTCGTTCAGCTCATCCGCAACGGCAGCCAATAGACCGCGATTCGCCACAGAGAGCAGCCCGCTATTGCGTCCGACCCAAGCCAGAAAATGCTTACGGAAGACGGCCAACAGATGCGACTTGGGCACCGAAAGCAAGTCGCGCGTGGCAGCGAGTTGCCCCGCGCCACAAAGCGCCCCAAAGGCATTGGCCGCGCGCTGCGTTTCCGTGTCAGCTTGCTCTCTTGGCTTGCCCAAAGCATCAAGAATGTCCTCACACCGGATATTCAACCAGCCGGCAACCGAGTCGCGCGGACCCCGTTTCATGGCAGCCTGCACCACTGCAGGGCCAAACGATCCGCTTGCCAGAAGAGCCGCAGCAACTGGCTTGGCAAGGTCGCTGACATCCCACTGCTCAGCATGAATGTCGAACACATTCCGAAAACCTACGCGCATCTTGGGGCGATCTGATCCAATAGCAAGCGCCTCGATTCCTGTGGACAAAATGACAACTCGCCCCCCTGCCCCACCGGCGGCCCCCATGGCTTCCATCGCTTCAGAAATGGCAAGGAGTTTGCCGGCGTGACGGTGCGTGTAGCCTGAGAGGATCACGAGGCCATCCCGCGCCCCAGTTATGGCGGCAATCAAAGCTTGTTCCGTGTCTCTCCAGTTTAGTTCCAGACTGCCCACAGGTCCCCAAACCCCGGCAGCTACCTGACCGCAAATTCTCCCTGCTTCTTCGTTGCCTGAAACATGCAACAGAAACGATGCGTGGCCAGTCACTTGAAGAAAGATCGGCGCAATACCTGCGCAAAGCCCGATGAGCACCACCTCGTCCGATTGCACAGGCTTGAAGGCTTCACACCAGTCTTGAACCGCAGCCCGCGGCCTTGCGCGTACTCGGGCCTTGCCGGTGAAAAGTACTTTCGCGCCGTCTGGCGCACCCTGCCCCACTGCGCGAGACAAAACCTCTCCAGATGGACAGACATAAGTGTCAAATCTATCCCCCACCCAGCCGGTCACATTCACAGCCTCGCGGATGGCATCAACCTTCATCATTCTCAGCAGATCAGTTACTTCCCTGGGGCTGCCAAAGACATCAAAGCCCTGATCCATCAATCCCGACACAAAGCCACGCGATGCGAGTGCAAGGTCTCGCGAGGCCACAACAACCTCGCGCCACACCCCATCCTTGGACCGGAACTTGACCTGCACATACCACCCTGTCCCGTCAGCGCCGCGTGCTTCGGCATTGACAAAGATCGGCCCGCATAGCGGCTTACACTTACCCCGATCCTGCCGGAGGCAAATAACCTCACACTGCAAGTCATAAGCGGATGGGAGGCGTTCTACGACCGTCTGAAGTTCTTCGTCATCGGCCTCAATCGCACGCGGTTCGGTCGCATCTGCAGAATTTCCGAGACTATTGTTACTGGCGCTGAGGTCTGGCATCGCTTAGTCTCCTTACCATCTGGTCCGATGTGGTTTTCAGTCGGTCCGATGGGCTGTCCAGATTTTGTCCAAACGGCTGTCCGACAGAATACATAGTAAAATCAGGCCCGTCCGACCGTCCAAAGCATTCACGGTCGCCTGATATATCTTTGGCGAGTCTCTGGTGCCGTTTGGCATGACTATGCAAAGTCGCTCTTGCTGCTGGACGCAAGGGTTTGCATTCGGGTATTGCGGCCCGAAGGTCTGGATCGCTCCTGAACTATATTTTTGCCAAATAGCCTAAGAACGATAAACAACAAGAATAGCTCAAGAGCAATATTGCGAAAATATCGCCATAGGACTATCTTCGAGCCATGGAAGAAGCATCAACCCAATCCATACGCAGCCTGCGACAGGCAGCCAGTGCGCTTCGCGCAAGACGGCGGGCACGCGGCATGACCCAGAAACAACTGGCCCAAGCCACCGGAACGGCGCAATCCACCGTGTCAGATATAGAGACCGGCGTTGTTTCGGTCAGCCTCGACGTCTATTTGCGGCTTCTGGAAGCCCTCGGGGCAGAGCTGACTGTGACCGGGCGAATACTCGATCAGGACAGGAACTGAGATGGCACGCTTGGCACGCAGGCGGGCTGGCATCCGGCGTAGCAAGACGGCAGTCTGGTATGAACGGACACGGGTCGGCACGCTGATCAGGGCCACCGATGGCGGCGTTGCCTTTTCCTACGACTCTACCTGGCTGGCCTCTGACGTCGCTTTCCCTGTCGCCAGTGTGCTGCCGCTGACCCAAGCGGACTGGAAAGGCGATCCGGTGATTGCCGCTTTCGACAACCTGCTGCCCGATGCCGAAGGAGAGTTGCGGGAAAAGATCGCCGCGCGAGTAGGCGCCGAAGGCAAAGATGTCTTCTCCCTTCTGTCTGCGCTTGGGCGGGACTGTGTGGGGGCGCTGCAATTCTTGCCCTTGGAGGAAGAACCCGCGATCCAAGATATGGATTATCGCCAGATTTCCGAAGACGAGATGGTCGCCGATCTGAAGAACCTTGCGGCAGCGCCCTTGGCGCTCGGGGATGACGAGAACTTCCGGATCTCCATCGCCGGGGCACAGGAAAAAACAGCTTACCTTCGCATTGGCGGCCATTGGGCGAAACCACGTGGGATCACGCCAACAAGCCACATCTTCAAAACCCCGATGGGCATCCTGCCCGGCCCTGACGAAATCGACATGAGCGATAGCGTCGAGAACGAGCTTTTCTGCATGACTCTGGCCGGTGAGATCGGGTTGCCAGTTGCCAAGGTCAGGAAAATCGTCTTGCCCGGACAGGTCGCACTCGCGGTCGAACGCTTCGACCGAGTCTGGGATCACGAATCCCTGAAGCGCTTGCCACAGGAAGACATCTGCCAATCGCTGGGTTTCCCCTCGGCCCGAAAATACCAAAAGGCAGGTGGCCCCGGCATTGGGCAAATCATGGAACTCCTGCGAGAATCTGACGATCCTATCCGGGACCGAGAAACCTTCTTCCGCGCCCAGGTCTTCTACTTCCTGATCGGTGCCTCAGACGGGCACGCCAAGAATTTCAGCCTGCAACTGGGGCGCCGCGGCCGCTTCCGTCTCGCACCGCTCTACGACATCCTGAGTGTAGCACCTGTCGTTTATGCGGGACGCCTTCAGCGCAAACGCTACCGTCTCGCCATGTCGATCGATGGCCAATACGGCATTGACGAGATCGTGCCGCGCCACTTTGAAGCGGAAGGCAAAGCCGGCGGCCTTCCCCGAAACCGCGCCCTTGAATTGCTCGCAGAGATGGCAGACCGCCTTGGTCCAGCATTGGAGAGGACCAAGCTTGGGCTGAAGGATAAGGTCCCTGACACTGTAAGCGACCCGATCATGGCTGATTCAGCGCAACGCGCAGAGCAGGTCCGAAAGTTGTTGTAAGATTACGCATACTGCCGGGCGCATGCGGGCCCTTGCTGCGCTGAGTCTTCTGGCACCTGGTGGGCAGCCTGTATTGCGTCAATGATCGAACCGATACCTTCCGGGCGGCAAAAGGATAGTTTTCGCCACGATACATAAAGATGTTTCGATTATTGACACCATAAGGCGCGCAAGATCATCTGCGGCACGAAGTGGCTGGAAAGTATACCCATGAAAATCAAGGAAATTCTGCAATCCTGTGTTGTGTCAGCGGCGTTTTTTTCGCCCGCACTTGCTCAGACGGCTCCGGACATCCGGGGCTACTGGGCTGGTGGCTACACCGACGGCCAGGGCGGCGAAATCCAGTTTGAGATGACAGTCATCGAAGACGTGGGCGAGCTGAAGTACAATTCGACGAACTGGGGTGCGTTAGGCTTCGCGATCTGCGAATATGTATTTCCTGTTGAAAATGGCGTTCCCGGCAAAGTGACTCGCAACTCCGGGGCAGGGACTGGCGACTGCTTGGTTGAACCTTCGTTCACGGTGGCGCGGCCCACCCCGGAAACGCTCACGCTGACATTCGCGAACCCGGAGGTTGCACTCGACGCTGTCGAAATGGGCGGCATCCTGCGACCTTTCGATCCCGCGCAGGCGCATGCCCCGATTGCCGGACTGGACATTCTGGGCATCGCGCCCGGCATGACTTTCGATCAGATTGATTCGCTCCTCACGGAGAAGGAATACGCACGCAAGGAAGACCGGGATCGCGTTCTGGAATACCAGGGTTTCACGATCGAACAAAAGGCCTGGGGCAAAGGTGCGGATGAGTACGGCAATCCCACAGACTGGGTGTTTGTGACATTCACATCCAAGAAAGAATGGGCGGCCGACGAAGTTCCGGTTGCTACTGACGTGGGCCGCGAGTGGAGCATTCCGGAAACTGATGCCGTCGCAGGGGGTACGATGGTCGACTCTCTGGCCAAGAAATACGGCGCTCGTTCCAATGATATTAACGAAGACCGGCTTTACGACCGTGCTGGTCAAGTGCTTGTAGGTGTATTCTCCTGCGCTGATGGCATGCATCAGCCATTGCTGTCAAACTACAGCTTGGCGAGCGAGACGGGCGAGGAAGAGGTCTCGGTTACCTGTGGCGCGATCCTGAAAGCGTATGTGGGAACGGATTCCTCCACGGGCCGCGCGACGGTTCTGAAGATCCGGCTGACCGATCCCGACCCGATCTGGGCGGACTTCTGGTCCACTTGGGGCCACAACGAGGCCGCGCGCCTGAAGTCGATCTATGACGGCGTTACTGGTGCCACGGGCGCAGCGCCCGAGCTTTGATGTGACCGCTAGGGCGGGCTGGCATTCGCTGGCCCACTTGGGTCAGGATTCGTTCTTGGTTGATAGCCAGAACATAACGGTTGCGGCGAGGGCGGAGAGGAATACCTTCGGGGCCCTGTCGTAGCGGGTGGCTACTCTGCGCCAATCCTTCAGACGCCCTAACATGATCTCGATCCTATTGCGGCGTTTGTAGCGGCGCTTGTCGTGCTTGATTGGCTGACCGCGAGACTTCCTGCCTCAGATGCAGAGCTTTGTACTTTTGTCTTTCAAGGCTTCTCTGAACCCGTCGCCATCATAGCCACGGTCGGCCAAAAGCCAGTCAGCCGAAGGTATGCTGCCCCGAATTGCGGCTGCGCCCGTGTAATCACTGACTTGGCCTGCCGTCATGAAGAACCGGATCGGACGGTCCCTCTGGTCGCGGCGCCCCCCTTTTTCGACCGCAGGCTGGTTGCCGTGCGGTGCGCCTTCAAATAAAGGTCGCGTCGATCATCACCCTCTTCGGACGGCAGTCTCCTCACGGAGCCTAGATCTCACCAGATGTGCGAGATCAATGGGTCCCGACCCTTCTGAATCCAAACTCTGCTAAGTCTACCCCGTCACCAACCCGGGCCAGGGTCAGTGACGGGGTGGTGCGCGACGTCTGACCCTTGTGGCATGACCACGCTTCTTAGCCTGGCGGCACCGCCGCTCTTCATTGTCTCGAACAGTTAATTGCGGCCTTGCAGGACCGCGCACCCGAAGGAAGAGAGCATGAACTCACAGGATTGGCCCCGGTCGCGCACGACAGCGGAACCCTTCGCGGGAAACGAGCCATCTCCGGAGGTCGCAGTGCCCTGCGGCACGTGATGTTCCAATCGGCACAGGTCGCGGCACATCACAACCCAAGCCTGAGATATTTCGCAGATCGCCTCCGCAAGGTAGGAAAACCGCACAAGGTTATCATCACCGCCGTCGCCAGGAAACTCGTCGCCATTGCGAACGCCCTGTGTAAGAACCGGCAAAAATGGACCGCCACGACGGCCTGAGAGATACAGTTCCTAGGTGAACTTGCTGCCATCTGGCATCAGGCGGAGGCGAAAAGTATCGCCGCCGCCTAGACTTGCCTTGGGGTTTTGTCTCTGACATGCATAGCAAGCGCCGTCAGAACTCTACCTTGAACTGGCTTTGCACGCTGGCTTCGCCGCTGGTCGACACGTCGAACCCGCCATCAAGTGCGCCTTTGCCCAATGGCCATTTGTATCGCAGCGACAGGCTTGCCGAGGTGGTGTTGCCAACTTGCTCGACCCCGACACCCAGCGCGTAGGTGCGGCCGGTTTTCTCGGACCCATGTGACAGCGCTACCGAGGCGCCAAAGCCGCAGGCGCCGGTATCCTCGCCAATGGCCTGATCACATAGGACCCGCGGGGTGAAGGTCAGTTCTGTGCCATTTTCAGACAGCAGATTCTCAAACGCCACCTCGGCGAAAACCCGTGCGCCCATCACGGCTGGGATCGTCAAATCGCTTACATCTGACACCGCGCCGCGCAGGGCACGGATCGTGCCAGCACCCCCCGGCGACCATGCAAGGTTCACACCCGCCCGCGGCGTCAGGTCCAGACCCAAAGCTTCAGCCTGCCCCGACAGGGCTGCCCCTGCGAAAATCGCACCATAACTGTAAGACCCTGTCGCATTGACCCCGCCGCCTGCCCGACCAAAGTCAAGGTCGAAGCTGTGACGGCCCCCGGCGGCACCCAGATAGTAGTCGAAGTAGATGTCGCGACCGATCCGGCTTGCCCCGTAGATGCCCGCGTTCAGACCAAAGCCAAGGATGCTACCTTCGCCCAGTCCCGTGACGGTGCTGCTTGACCCGTAGGCGCCGATGAAGCGACCGCTAACATAACGGTCAGAGGCAAACCGCTCGCGCCGGATCGAGACGTCGAACATCACCTGTTCGATCCCCATGCCAGAGCTGGCATAGCTTGCGCTGCCCTCGACAATCCGCCAGCTATCATCCGCGCAGCGCCGATCCTCGCGGGTGACCCCGCCAGCCATCGACGCACCCTTGTCATTGGCCGCTGCGTCGAAGGCGCGGTCACTTGTGCTGACATCGCGGCAATCGTCCTGCGGCGTCTCCTTCAGTTCTGTGAAGACAATCCGCTCGTTCTTCGCCCGGCCTTTTGCGGTTGCAGGGTCGGCAAGCGGTTGCGCCGCGCCATAGCCTTGGGCAACCAAACGATCTTTGACAATCCCGCGCACTTCAAGTGCGGCAACCACCGCCTCGGCCCGACGCTGGCTTAGAACAAAGGCCCCTTCAGCATCCTCGGCCAGATGCGCGCCCACTTCAAACTGGACAGTCGGGCATGGCAACAGCAGCGCCGCGATCTCTTCCAGCAGGTCGGAACCTTGGGGCGTGATCGTCGCGCTGCCTGCGTCAAACCGGATCATCTCCTTGCGCAACGCCTTTTCAATCAGCGCAACGCAGCGGTTGCCATCCCGCGATTTCAGACGGTCCAGCGCGCCCTTGGAGAAACCTTCCATGATCCGGCCCTGCTGGGCCATGGTCATCGCAAGATCTTCCTTCAGGATCGACACAACCTCGTCTTCAACCAGCGGCAACAGCTCCAGATCCATCGGGATGTGATTGTTGACGATCCCGTTCGATGTCAGCGCCGGATTGCCCGGCGTGAACTGCACACGCAGCGACATGTAATAGGTCCGCAAAGTTGCCGGTCCGGGCACATCATCGGGCACGATCTTTTCAAGACCGCCGCCCAGATCAGGCGCGATCATTTGCGGATTGGCCGGATAGACCTCGGACGGCTTGTAGCCGGTCTTTTCGACAACAATCGTGTAGACACCGCTGGCCGCTGTCGCGGGATCAAACAGATAAGCATAAGCCCCGTCCGGCCCGGTCAAAGACCCGTTCGGGTGGCCCAGATCGACATTCAGCCACGAATCCGGCACTGGCGCATTGTTGAAGTAAAGCCTCACCGTGGCCCCGGCGATTGGAGCAAGCGTCTCGGCATCATAGACCACGCCACTGGGATCGACAAAGAAGGCGTCCTGCCCCACCTCGACCGCACCGGCACCGACGATGATATCGACAATCTCGTTGCCCTTGGCTTCGTAGTCGTCACTCGACGCCGTCGGAACCGTATCCCCACCCGGCGTCCCGAACGAAACGCCATAGCGACCGGGTTTCAGGCTCGGGAAGGAATAATGTCCTTCGGAATCCGTGGTGGTGGTGATCGGGTCGCCGTTTTCGTCCTCGGCATTCTCATACTGGCCCGAATTGGGTCCGGTTTCCACCAAAAGGTAAACCTTCACGCCCGACGCCCCTGCCAGATACTCGCGCACATTGCCGCTGATTTCTCCGGGAAAACCGGTACCTGTCGGCTCGCCAACCTTGCCGGTGTTCCCGATAACGCTGCTTTGGGCTTCCACCGGGTCGCCATTTGGCGCAGTGGCACTCACGGTCGCGATGTTCTTGACGCCTCCGCCGCCTTGGGCAATCGCCGTAATCAACGTGTCATCCAGCGTGAAGCTGGCGGTGTAGACCCAGCTTTCTCCGACAGCCAGCTTTGTGTCCGCTTGCACGCCGATCAGGTCCGGCCCATCGGTCAACTCCAGCGTCGCGCCATTGGTCGTGGTAAAATCATCGACCAGGCTAATATCAGTCAAGGTGACATTGCCGGTGTTCTCGACAGTGATTGTATAGACCAGCGTGTCACCGACGCGGATACCATCGGCAAGCTCGTGATCGTCCACGGTCTTGGTGATTGAAAGCTCAGGCGCGGCCGTGATCAGGTTGGTGGTAGGATCATTTTCGTCCGCGCCGGTGTCGGCGGTGTTGCCGCTGTCGGTGACATCGGTCACCTCGGTTTCGTCCGGCGCCGTGCCTGCGACGGTGGCCGAGTTCGAAAGCCCGCCCGCGTCGATGTCTTCTTGCGTCACGGTATAGGTCGCGGTGAAGTCGGCCGTCTCGCCGGGGGCCAGATCGATATCCGCAGGAGCGGTGAAGTCGGTGGCGTCAAAGCCCGTGACGGTGGCACCGGCCGCCCGCTTGAGCACCTCGGCCGACAGATTGACCGCCGTCAGGGTGACGTTGCCGGTGTTCTCGACGGTGATGGTGTAATCCAACTCATCCCCTGCAGTCAGCCCGCCCGAGCTGTCCACATCGGTCAGAACCGACGCCTTCACCCCGGTGATCGCAGGCGCGGCCACCAGAATCGAGCCGACCCCCGTTCCTGTTGCCGGAGACGTGATTGCCAAGGACGCCACGCCTTCTGCTGCTGAATAAACTGTCAGTGGATCGCCGCCCGACGGGATGCCGGTGATCGAGGCATAGTTTTCAACCTTGCCTGCGTCGATGTCGGCTTGGGTCAGGGTATAGCCCACCTCCCAGACCCAGACATCGCCCGAGTCAAAGCTGCTATCGGAAATCGAGGCTCCTGCGCGGGCAGGTGTGGCGGGCGCGGTCAGCGGATCAGAAATGGTGACAGAGTTCAGCGTTACATTGCCGGTATTCACCGCCGTGATCGTATAGGTCAGCACATCGCCCGCCGCCGCACCATTCTGCAAGGCGGTTTCGTCAACGGTTTTGGCAACCGTCATCGCAGGTTCGGCAGTGGCGGTTTCGGTTAGCGTCGTGATGACACCGCTGCCGGCTTCCGGTGCCGTCGTCGCGGACGAGGCCACGCCCTTTGCAGCGGAATAGACGGTCAGGGTGGACCCGCCCGACGGGGTGCCAGTGACCGAAGCGTAGTTCTCGACCTGACCGGCATCGATATCGGCCTGAAGCAGGGTGTAGGTGACCGTCCATGTCCAGATGTCATCGACGTCAAACGAGTTGTCCGCGCTGCTCGCACCGCTGCGGGTCAGCGTCAGCTGACGTTGGCTGTGCCCTGTCAGGGTGTCCGAAGCGCTGACATCGGCCAAGGCAACATTGCCAGTATTCTCGGCTGTGAATAGCCCCGAGTTTCCTAGACACCTTGCAGCTTCAGTTTCTGCTGCTGTTCGAAGGCGATCGGTGACAGCATGCCATTTCTAACGTGTTTGCGCTGCGGGTTGTAGAAAAACTCGATGTAGTCGAACACGTCCTGGCGGGCCTCTGCGCGGGTTTTATACTTTCTGCGGCGGATGCGTTCGCGTTTGAGCAGGTTGAAGAAGCTTTCGGCGACGGCGTTGTCCCAACAGTTCCCGCGACGGCTCATGCTTTGCGTCAGATTGTGCTGCTCAAGAAACTCCTGCCACTCGTAACTGGTGAATTGTGAGCCTTGGTCTGAATGCACTTGGACTTTGGTCTTCGGTTTGCGGCGCCAGACGGCCATCAGCAGGGCTTGCAACGGTAGGTCGGTATAGGTGCGGCCTTGCATGGACCAGCCAACAACGCGCCGAGAAAACAGATCGATGACGACTGCGAGATAAAGGAAGCCCTCATGGGTCCGGATGTAGGTGATATCTGTGACCCAGAACTGGTCCGGAGCGTCGACATCGAACTCTCGGTTCAAGGTGTTGTCGGCCACGACTGCAGGGCTGCCGCCATAAGAACCAGGCTTCTTTTTGTAACCAATCTGGGCCCTTATCCCTGCCAGGCGCGCTAAACGCCAAGCCCTGTTAGGGCTGATATCCTCGCCAAGATCACACATATCGTCATGCAGCTTGCGATATCCGTAGACCTCGCCGCTATCGTCCCAAGCCTGCTTCAACAGCACAGTTTGGCGCTGATCCTCCAGCGCACGCTGACAAAATGGTTCACGCAGCCATGCATAGAAGCCGCTCGGATGAACGGCCAGCATCCGGCACATCGCCCGGACCGCAAAGATCAGCCGGTTCTCGGCGATAAACGCATACCTCACCGGGACTCCCTGGCGAAGTATGCGGTCGCCTTTTTTAGGATGTCCCGTTCCTCCGTGACCCGCAGCAGATCCCGCTTCAACCGCCGGATCTCGTCAGCTTGCGCATCCACCTCTTGGATCACCTTTGCGGGCCGCGAAAACTGCTTCTGCCATGTGTAGATCGACTTGGTACTGACCCCCAATCGCTCGGCCACCTCGCGCACTGGATAGCCCCGATCCTCGACCTGGGCCACCGCATCGCGCTTGAACTCGTCTGTGAATTTAGCTCCGGACATCTCGTCCTCCTTGCTTCCAAAATTACCAAGCAAGGCGTCTACAAATCTAGGGGCTATTCACTGGACGGTGTAGGTCAGGGTGTCACCTGCAATTGCGCCCTCGGCGACGGCAGTTTCGTTGACGGACTTGGTTACGGTTATGGCCGCTTGAACAGGATCAAGCGGAATGTGGTTGTTGACCACGCCGTTGGAAGTCTGGGCCGGATCACCCTCGGTGAAGGTGAACGAGAAGGCGGTATAATAGGTGGTTGCCTGCATTCCCGTCGGCGCGGTGGCCTGAGACTGGATCGTCTCAGCGCCGCCGCCAAGTTCGGGCAGATAGGGGCCGGTCGATGCCGGCAGATCGGTAGAAGGCGACACATAGCCGGCGTGGGATACCAACAGATCATAGACGCCAGTCGGCGCGGTGTCTTTCAACAGAAAGCTGTATATGCCATCCGCGCCTGTTGAAAAGCCGTTGCTGTCACCCAAGGTGGTGTCCAGCTCGGCAGCGGTTACAAGCCTGCGGCTGCCGCCTTCGGGCGTGACATAAAGTTCAACCTTGGCACCTTCCACCGGCAGACGCGTGGTCGAAGAATAGACCACACCCGAGGGGTCCAGAACAAAGCCATCAACCTTTGTCAGGGGCGTCCCTTCGGTCAGCACCACCTGCGTTACCTCGGCCGCTCCGTTCAGGCCGACAGGGCTTTTCCCCTTGATGCCCAAACCGGAAAACTCGTTGCCGAACCGGACGGAATAGGTTGCGGCGGGCAAACCGGTAAAGCTGTAGGCCCCATTGGCGTCCGTGGACGTCGTGCCGATCACGTCGGTGCCGTCGTAAAGCGTCACAGTCAGACCGGACTGCGCGCGTCCGTTTGCCTTGGTAACCTTGCCGCTCAGGCTGCCTTCAGAAATGTTGGTCTCGGTAAGCGTGACGGGTGCATCCACCGTGTGGATGCCGTCCGAGGCCCGGACTGTCAGGACATGGGTATTTGCCGCTGTCTCGAAATCATTGGCGAACGAAGCGACCCCTGCCGCTGTCAAGCGGATCGCGCCAGTGGCACTGTCTATGGAGAACAGCGGCTGCGAGGCTGCGTTCAGCACGTTGGTAACGATCGAATAGGTCAGGGTGGCGCTGTCGGCATCCAGCGCCTTGACGGTTTTCAGCACCGTCGAGGTCGTCGCCCCTTCGGCATAGCTTTCGCTATAGGATGTTACAGTGGCGTCAGTCGGATCGACAAAACGCGGCCCGCTGTAGATATCAAGCTCAGACGAGGTGGAATCAATAAGCGTGTAGCCGGATGCGTTCGTGATGGTGGCATCGACATCATAGGTTGCCAGTGGCATGGCCTGCGCATCGGGGACCTGCAGCGTCCAGACACCTCCGGTGACCGACAGCTTGCCATCGCCCTGCACATATTTGACGCCATTCACCACCACCGAAAGGATCTCGCCCGAGGCCAGCGTGACGCTGCCGGTCAGGTTGGGCGTGGTGTCGGTTGTAGTCAGTGCGGTCACGGTCACAGGGCCTGCGGGGCGGTTCGATGCGACCGAAGTAAGGTAGTCGTTCAGCCCAGAGAGAACCTGGCTCGTGGCCGCATCGCCCTTGAACGTGCCGTCACCATCTGCCGGCGTGGTGATGCTGCTTTCCTGCGTTTTTCCGATCAGGACCAGACCGATCATGCTGTAATTCAGGGTGTCATTGGTGGCACTGATCGCTCCGGGGGTGAACGAAAGGCTGCCCACGACCTTGGCTTGCAGCACCCGGAAGACATAGGTTGAAATCTTGCCGCTCGGGCCTCGGAAGTTGAAGTAACCGCCCAGCTTGTAGGCATTGCCCGCAGAGTCGATCAGGGTAATGAAACCGGGAACGTCGTTGCCTTGGGCGCTGGAGCCCGAGCAAAGATCAAGTGTTTCGCCGACGAGGAAACTTGAACCAGCGCAGTTGCTGAACTCTGTCGTGCCCGTGGTCACATCCTGCGAGAAATAAGCCCCAGTGATGCCGCCTGTCGGTAGTCCGGGAATACCGGCAAAGGTATAGGTCTGAACCGAGTTGTTTGGGCTGCTGTCGTCCTTGCCGACATATCCGTTTGTGAAGGGAACCGACAGAACCGCCTGCGCGGAAGATTGCGACGCCCAAAGCGCCACAAAGACCGCCACAAGCAGCATCAGACCTTTCACGAATGCGCCATAAAGCCAATCCGGCCGGACATTCTGGCCAAGGCCAGAAAGAGATTTTTGCGATTGAATTTGCACTTGCAGTGTTGTCCGGTCGGTTAATTTCGTGTCTGTGAACGACGCAACTACCGCGTAAATAACCTGACCGTTGGTAAGTTTCTGAAAGAATAGCCCAAAGAGACAAGCAATGATCTATCGTATACCCCGGCAGGACCGGGCGCTAAGAACCGAGAACGCCTATCTTGATGCTTTCGAACGGCTGATTTCCGAGCGTGGTTATACAAACACATCCCTCGATGCGATTGCCCGCGAAGTCGGGCTGACAAAAGCCGCCTTTCTGGCCCGCTTCGGCAGCAAGAAAGCCGCGCTGTTACTGTTGTTTGACCGCTACTGTGCAAAGGCCACCGCGGTTATGGAGGAAATGGCCTTGCACATACCGACCATGCCTTCGGCCGAGGCAGCTATCTACGAATTGTCGACGGTTCTTGAAAAGATACAGTTGGAAGACTTTGCCCCCAACCGTGCCATGCAAGAGCTGTTTTTCGAAGAGCTGAAGGTGGACCAACGCACCCAGAAGATATTTCTGGAACTTGTCGATCTGATGCGTCTTGTGCAGAAACATCATCTTGAGGGCGTTGCCTACACCGATACCGGCGCATTTTCAGGCTCGCAGATCCTTGTTTCGGTGAATTTCAATTACATCCTGCGCGCCATGCCAGCCCTGCCCCGAGACCATGACACCCGTCACCGCATGATCGCGCTTATGATCGTCGCGGCCTTGCGCTTTTAGGGCTGGAGGCAGCCTGCTGTTGAATAAAAACAGGCCCCACCGGCGGCCGGTCCTGTGTGGATATTCGGTGAGCTGGTCAGATGCCGTCGGGTGGGGGCATCCACCGCATCAGTTCAGTTTGTATGTCGCTGTCCATCGACGCCCCCCTAGTTACAGGCGTCATCTCGGATACCGAACAGCCTCAGGCAACGAGGGCGGGCGGCGGGCGCTTACGCTCAAATGCGCGTTCGGCATGAACCCATAATCTCAAACAGCCACCGCTTGCGCGCGAAGCCCGAAACCGAACAGTTGCCGGGTATAGTCATGGCGCGGCGCAGTCAGCAGCTCTGTCGTGGGGCCTTGTTCCAGCACCTCTCCGTTCCGCATGACCACCAGATGATCGGAGATATGCGCGACGACCTTGAGGTTGTGGGTGACGAACAGCATCGAAAGGCCCGATTCCGCCTTGAGGTCAGACAGAAGGTTCAGGATCTGGGCCTGAACCGAAATGTCCAGCGCCGACGTCGGTTCATCCAGCACCAGCAACCTTGGGTCAAGCGCAAGGGCGCGGGCGATGGCAACCCGCTGGGCCTGTCCGCCCGACAAGGCGCTGGCGCGACGGGGCAGGAAATCGGCGGGCAAGCCGCAGCGCAACAAAAGCTGGGCCGACCTTTCCTGCATCGCAGCCCCCGCACGGTCTCCGCGCGCCAGCAACGGCTCGGCCAGAATTTCGGAAATGGTCATGCGCGGGCTAAGCGACAGGAAGGGGTTTTGCGCGACGACCCCAATGGCTTGGCGCGCATGGCGCAATTCGCGCGGGGACAAGGCCAGCCAATCCTGACCATCCAGCAGGACGGCACCGCTTTCCGATGGCACCAGCCGCAGGATCGCGCGGAGCAGGCTGCTTTTGCCAGAACCGGATTCGCCCACCACCCCAAGCGTTTCGCCCGGTGCCAGTGACAGGCTTACCCCTGACACGGCCGGTCGGAGCTGTGTGCGGAACGGCCCGTTGCTGCCGTAACGCACCACCAGATCCCGCACCTCAAGCAGCGGTTTTGTCATCGAGGCCTCCTTCGACCAGACAGGTCCAGCGATGCGCCCCGTCCAGCCTTTCAGGCGGGGGGCGAAGGGCGCATTCGGCCCTTGCCACGGCACAACGCGGCGCAAAGGCACAACCGGCGATAGGTTTGAAAGGCGGCGGGATCTGCCCCTCGATCGCTGCAAGCTTCGCCCCGCGCGGCGCGGCATCGGGCAGCGCAGCCAGCAACGCGCGGGTGTAGGGGTGGCGGGGATGCGTCAGAACCTCGGCCACAGGCCCGTCTTCGATCGAGGTTCCGGCATAGAGAATCGTCGCGCTGTCGCAAACCTCGGCCACCACATCCATGTCATGTGTGATCATCAGGATGGTCAGACCGCGCGCTTGCACAAGGTTACGCAACAGGGCCAGAACCTGCGCGCCGATGGTCACGTCAAGCGCCGTGGTCGGTTCATCCGCGATCAGCAGATCAGCGCCGGTAGCCAGCGCCTGCGCGATGACCACGCGCTGCTGCATCCCGCCGGAGAGTTGATGCGGATAGCTGCGAAGCACCCTCTCGGGATCAGGCAGGCCTGTCGCAGCCAGAAGTTCGACCGCGCGGGCGTGGCGGGCCACCTTTGGCAAGGCATGATGGGCGCGCAACACATCGTCGATCTGGCGGCGAATTGTCAGGACCGGATTCAGCGCCGCTGCCGGATCTTGCGAGATCAGCGCAATGCGTCGCCCCCGCAGGCTTTCGGCAACGTCGCGCAAATCCATGCCGTCAAAGGCGAACCGGTCCGCTTTGATCTGTGCGCCGCGCGGCAACAGGCCCAGAAGGGCCATCGCCGTCATGGTTTTGCCGCAGCCGGATTCGCCAATCAGACCGTGAATGGTGCCGCGCGTGACGGTCAGATCCACCCGGCGCAGGGCATGGATGGCACCGTTCGGCACAGGCAAGTCCACCGAAAGGGCGCGGATTTCAAGCAGAGCCATCGCGTCGCCCTCCTGCACGGTCGCGCAGCGCGTCCCCAAGGATCGAAAAGGCCAGCGCCAGAACAAAGACCGCTATGCCCGGTGCGGCAGAATACCACCAGCGTTCGGGAAAGAACTTGCGCCCTGCATCGACCATCTGGCCCCAGTCTGCGATGGGCGGCGAGACCCCCAGTCCAAGGAAGGACAGCGCCGAGGCCGTCAGCAAAGCCGGTCCCACATCCAGCGCGGCCTGAACCGAGATCGGCCGGACGGCGGCGGGCAGGACGTGGCGCAGGATGATGCGCGGGTGGCTGACCCCCATCAGTTGCGCGGCCTCGACATAGGGCTGCCCGCGCAGGGCCAGCACTTCGGCACGGGCCATGCGCGCATACCAGGGCCACCAGGTGACGGCGACCGCAACGATGCTGTTCAAAAGTCCCGGCCCAAGTGCTGCTGCCATCAGCACCGCCAGAAGCAGGGCGGGGAAGGCCAGAAAGACATCGGTCAGCCGCATCAACCCCTCGTCCAGCCAGCCGCCGAAATATCCGGCCAGCACCCCGACCGGAAGGCCGACCAAAAGGGCGAAGGCCACGATCAAAAGGCCCGATGTCAGCGAGACCCGCGCGCCATAGATCACCCGACTTAGCATGTCGCGGCCAAGGTGATCGGTGCCAAGGAAATGATCTGCCGAAGGCGGCAGGAACTTGGATGCGATGCTGGGCGCACCTGCCCCCTGATCGGGAAAGGGTGCCGCCCAAGGCGCAACCAAAGCCAGACCAAAGGCGATCAGGATCACCGTCAGAGACAGCGCCCCTTGCCAACCCAATCGCTGAAGAAGACTGCTCATTTCAACGCCACCCTCGGGTCAATCAGCGCCTGCGCCAGATCAAGGATCAGGTTCATGGCGGCATAGCAAAGCGTCACCACAAAGGTTGCTGCGGCAATGACCGGAAAATCCTTGGACAGGATCGCTTCGGATACATAGCGGCCAAGACCGGGCCAGGCGAAGATGATCTCGACCAGAACAGAGCCGGTCAGCGCGAAGGCAAAGCTCAGCCCCAGAACCGTCAGGGCCGGACCCACCGCATTGGGCAGCGCATGGCCGAACAGGATGCGACGGCGCGACAGGCCCAGAGCGCGGGCAGCCAGAATGTGCCGCCGCTCCAGAATCTCGATCATCGCCGAGCGGGTCAGTCGCATGGCGATGCCTGCGGGATAGGCCGCCAAGGTCAGCGCTGGCAGGATCAGATGCGCGAAGGCATCGCCAAAGGCATCAAAGCGGCGGGCAAGCAGGGCGTCGATCAGGGCAAAACCGGTCACTGGCAAAAGCGGGTCCGAGATCGAGATTTCCCGCGACATCCGCCCGGACAGGGGCAGCACCCCCAGCCATTTGGCAAAGACGAATTGCAGCAGCATGGCCAGAAAAAACGCAGGCATGGCAACGGCGCCAATCGAGGCAAGCCCGCCCATCCGGTCCGGCCAGCCCCCGCGATAGGCGGCGGCAAGGGCGCCTGCCGGTATGCCGATCAGAAGGGCCAAAAAGGTCGAGAACGCCGCAAGTTCCAGCGTCGCAGGCAGAAAGGCGGCAAGATCTTGTGAAATCAGACGGCGCGACTTGTAGGACACCCCGAAATCTCCAGTCGCCATCGCCTTGGCAAAGGCGATGAAACGCACAGGCAGCGAGGCGTCGAGGTGCAACTCTGCCCGCGCCTTCTCGATCTGTTCGGCGCTTGGCCGCGGTCCGGCATACAGTGCCGCCGGATCAGAAGGCACGACTTGCGCCGCGATGAACACAAGAAATGTCACGCCGACGACGACAAAGGCCGACAGGACGAAGCGTCTGAGGATGTAACGTCCCAATCCCATCGGCCCGGTTTCCTATCGGCTCAGATCGTTGACGAAGACAACATGACCATAGGCGGGATTGTCCGCATAGCCCTTCACATCAGACCGCAGGATATGGACGTTCGGCTTGTCCAGAATGAAGACAGCCGGCGCATCCTCGATCACCATGCGCTGCGCAGTCTTGAACATCTCCTCCGCCTTGGCGCGGTCGGTGCCGGACAGGGCGGCGGCCTCGTCGATCAACTTGTCGAAGGCCGGGTTAGAGTAATAGGCCAGATTGAAAATCGGGCTTTCTTCGCTGTGGAAGATGTTGAGAAGATAATCGTAGGGGGTGACATAGGTTGCCCACCAATACAGCAGCAGAATGTCCTGCGCCTGCCCCGGATCGGCCTTTGACAACTCCCACATCGCCTCCCACGACATCGGCTGCAAGATCAGCGTGATGCCGAGGGTTTCAAGATTGGCCTTCCACAACTCGCCGGCAAGGGCTTCAAGCGCATCCGAGGTAACGTAGGTCAGCGTCAGTTCCAGTCCGGTTTTGGCCAGACCCTCTTCGGCCAGAATGGCGCGGGCGGCCTCAAGGTCGGTCATCACCATCGGCGCGTCGGGATCATGGCCCCAGATGCCCGGCGGCAGGATGCCACGGGACCGGGTGCCAAGTCCGGCTGTTCCGGCGGCGATCACGTCGTCATAGGGAAAGGCCAGCGCCAGCGCCTGCCGCACCCGAGGCCGGTCCAGCGGCGCGCGGCGGGTGTTAAGCAGCGCGAAAAGGTTCTCGAAGGATGGGTTGGCCACCACCTGCAACTCGGGGTTGGCTTGCAGGCCGTCAAGGTTGTCGAAGGGCAGGTTGTAGGTCCAGTCCGCGCTGCCGCTTTCGATCATGCTTTGCGCCAGCACCGAATCCTCGACCACCTCGAAAACAGCAGTATCAAAGCCTGCCTCTGGAGTGCCGCCCCAGTAATCGGCAAAGCGGGTGGCGACCACACGCTGACCGGGTTCATAGCGGTCGATACGGAACGGGCCGGTTCCACCGTCGTTTCCGGCATTGAACCAAGCATTGTCCTTTTCCAGTGCGGCGGGGCTGATGATCCAGCCGGCAAAACCCGCCGAGGCGATCAGATCCAGCGGCTGGGCCGAAGACAGGGTAAAGACGACCGTCTGTGCATCGGGGGCGGTGATGGCGGTGACCGCGCTCCAGATGAAGGACGCACCGCCACCAATCTGCATGGTGCGGTCGATCGAGCCTTTGACCGCTTCTGCGGTCAACTCGGCCCCGTCATGGAACTTGACACCCTGACGCAGCTTGAAAGTCCAGATCATCCCGTCATCCGAGGCTTGCCAGCTTTCGGCCAGCAGCGGGGCCACGGTTGCGGGGGCGTCGGCCGTGCCGGGAACATAGCGGGTCAGGGTTTCATAGATATTGGCCAGCACCAGCCCGTCATTCGAAAACGAGGTGGATGGATCAAGATCTGGAAATCCCGTCGGGTTCGCCAGAGTGAAGATCCGGCTGCCGTCCTGTGCCAGTGCCACGCTCCAGCGTGACATGGCTTGCAGGGCAAACGGGGCAAGTCCGGCAGAAATCAGCAGATCGCGACGGTTCATGTCAGTTCACCTGTTCTGATGGATGTTAAGGGGGCTTCGGCATAGGCCGCAACCGGATGGGCGACGGTGGCTGTGCCGAAGGGAACGTAGTCAAAGTTATAGCCAAAGGCGCGCGGACCCATCATCCGCAGCGATTCCGGCGTGCGTAGAAGGGGCGCGCAGGGAATGGCGATCACCGAAACACGCAGGCCATAGCGCTGTTCTTCCGTGCCGATGGGCCGTCCGGTTTCGGAATCGACGATGCAGATCAGGTCGGGAACCATGACCAGACGCTGACCGTCCTCTGTCGCCACAAGGAATTCGTTCTGGATGTCGATGGTCAGCACCCGACCCTGATCGGCGGCAAGCCCCGTCACCGTCAGGCTGCCGCGCACGAAACCGCCTTCGATCCGACGGGCAATGTCGGTGACTTTGCCCTGCATCAGCAACCGCCCGCCCGAAACCCCTTCGATCGCGGTGATCGGATCGGTCTTGGCGGCACGCGCCCGCAGCACTGCATCGCCCAACTGCCAGGCCTGACTGGTCGTGTGGGCAATGCCAAAACGGCGGACGAAATCGCCGGTCATCGGGGCGGTGGTCATGCAGGCTGTGCAGCCCATGGCCACCGTCGCCGTCCGCATCAGTTTTTCCAGCATCTCGGGCGAGCGGGCCTGAGTGATCACCAGTGTGTTGCCCTCGGAATCCGACAAGGCTGCGGGCTGGTTCGCCTGACCATAGACGAAGAACGAGGTCATCTGCACTTCGGGGAAAGCGCGGCCCATGCCATCGGCATCGACCACCGGCAGATCCAGCTTTGCCGCCGTGATCATCGGATAGATGCCATTGCCGCCGCCGACTTCGTCCCCCAGAACAGCATCGACGCGCCGACCGGTATGCGCCTCGATAGCGCGCAGGACGCGGATGCCTTCGTCGCCCTCTTCCATCTTTTCGATGCTGACAGTGGGGGCGCCGATGCCGCCAAGGCCGATCACCTGTGCATCGGGGGCCAGATCGGCCGGGCGGATCATGCGGATGCGCTTGCCCTGCCGCAGCAGCGCCTTGGCGATCAGCATTTGCAGATAGGGGCTGCCGCCGCCGCCGGTGCCAAGGATACCCACACCGATTGCGATGCGGTCGATATCGGTTTCGTTCAGAGTCCAGAAGGTCATGCTGCCAGATCCCCCACCACTTTCACCGAAATCCGCATGGCATTTCCGGGCAAATAACTCAGCGGGGTTTCCTCCAGTTCGGCCAGCGTCACACTTTCGGCGCGCGCACCTGCCTCGACCGCGCGGGCGCGGGCGTCGTTCACGATCTGCTCCAGCGCCGCGCCGCGCGTCGTGCCTTCCAGCGAGACAACGCGGTCCACCTCACCCGAGACCTGCGCGATGGCGGCTCCGATGGCGTTGGCCGAACCAAAATGATCGGGCCGCAGCGAAACCGACGTGCCAGCAAGCTGCCCGTCCAACAGAACCGAACCGCCCCCCACAAGAACCGCCGGTATCGGCTCGGCGCTGGGTTTCATCCGGTCCAGCACCGCCTCGACATCGGTTTTCATCTTTTCGATGGCAGCCCTGACAAAAGCGGCATCCAGATGACGCACGCGCGCCGGATCGCCCAGAGTGACCAGACCCGCCGCCACGGCAATGTCTGTGGCCGTCAGCGTGTCCCCGCCAAAGCAAAGCGCCTTTTCGGTCAGCCGGAAGCCCACCGACTGCGGCCCGATGGCCAGCGGCGCGGATTGCACCAGACTGCCGCCGCCCAGACCAAAGGAATAAACATCCGGCACGCGGAAGTTGGTCGGTATGCCGCCGATTTCGGCCCCTTCGCTGCGGACCCGCGGAAAACCCGCCACCAGCATACCGATATCGGTGGTGGTGCCGCCGACATCGATCACGGCGGCATCCTTCAGTCCGGTCAGAAAAGCCGCCCCGCGCATCGAGTTGGTCGGCCCTGAGGCGATGGTGAACACAGGATGCCGTTCGGCATGGTCCGCGCCCATCAACGTCCCGTCATTCTGGGTCAGGTAAAGCGGGCAGAACAGGCCCAGCCGCTCGAAGGCGGCGCGGAAGGCGCCAACCGTCTCTTGTCCCAAAGCGTGCAGACTCGCGTTCAGGATCGTCGCACTTTCGCGCGCCAACAGGCCGGTGCGACCGATCCGGTGCGACAGGCTGATGGCGGCCTCGGGCATCTCGTCGGCAACAATTCTGGCGGCCTCCACCTCCATCCGCGCATCAACCAGTGCAAAGACCGAGGAAATGGCCACCGCCCCGATTCCGGCAGCGCGCCACGTTTTGCAGGCTGCCCGGATTTCACCGGCATCCAGCCGCGCGATGGCCGAACCGTCGAACTGGACACCGCCATCCACAAGCGCAGCCCCACCATCAACAATCGAGCGCAGCGCGGCAGGCCAGTCGATCATCGGCGGCAGCGCGCGGGTGGACCGGCCACACAGGCGCAGGGTTCCTACCTTGCACAACTGCCGCCCCTCGACCACGGCGTTCAGGAAATGCGTGGTGCCGATCATGATCGCACCAACCTCGGCTGTCGCCACACCGCTACCCGCCAGCACCGCGCGGATGGCATTGGCAACCCCACCCGTGACATCCACCGTCGTCGCCGTCTTGATCGTGGCCAGAACCTTGCCGCCGCGCAGCAGTGCGGCGTCGGTATTCGTCCCCCCGACATCAATTCCGATACGGACCAGCCCCGACATCACAATTTGCCCTCTGCGCGTTCCATCGCGGCGTTCAGGGCAGTGGTGCGGGTGCCAAAGGCCTTGTACATCCGCAGGATCACCCAAGGCTCAACGCGGCGAACGCCGGGAATGCGGCCGATGGTGTTCTCGCAGAAATCCAGAAGTGCGGCGTGGGTCTCGACAAACAGCGACCCCGACAGGTTGAAGCGCCCGCTGGTCGCCGCCAGATAGCCGACCTCGTCAAACTCACCCAGCGCGATGGCCACCTCTTCGATCCGGCCCGGTTCCACCTCGATCATGACATCGGCCTGCACGTCGCGGCCCATGGCCGTCGGATCGGGGATGGCACCAATGGTGATCATCCGGCTTTGCAGCAGGGCAGTGATCCTGTTGCGGACCGTCCGTTCAGAGGCAGTCCCGATCTTGGAGGCGATTTCGCTGGCTGAAAGGCGACCGTCCTCGGTCAGAAGGCCGATGATCGTTCGGTCAAGATCGTCAAGGTCATAGCGCTGCAAGGGTCATCTCCTTCTTGTAGGGGAAAGATGCGGCTGCATCACAGGTATGTCAACAAAAATTTCCGAAACGGAAAAGTATCAGCGCATTAAGTTCCGAAAAATGCACTCTATGCGCCATTACAGAACAATTATGTGAGTTTCTGCCGGATGTTGATTCCGAAAAATGCAGAGCCTAAGGCCGCCCCAAGGCAGCGAAAGAAGCCCACGGGCGTGCTCAAGACCGCACAGTCAATTCACTGAAATCGCAGACACATCTTGGCCGAGTCCTGAAAGCACGCGATCCGATGAACCAGATGAGGGTTCTGCCATTCGGGGATGAGGTTGGCCTGATCCGGGACCACCCACCGCACTTCGTCTCGACGCGCGGCGGGTGGTGGCTGTTCGGAAAGACCGGCTGACGTTCCGGCATCTGCGCCTCCATCAGCCAGAAAGGTTTGCGCGTAACTCAGCCCCTACAGAGGCAGAATCACGCTGCGGACGCAGATCAACGGGGCCTGACCCTAAGCAATTTCGCTCTGCAAAAGGGTGGCCCATGTGGCACGGTCGATTGCAAATCCCGCCACCACACGCACAACCGCTATGTGCTCAACTGGCGGCAACACCTTGGGTTCGGGCCTGCGTCGGCTGCGCGGCCAGAACCCAGCGGCAAATCGCCTCTGGATCGTTGCCGACACAAACTGCCATGCCTCCGGCAAAGGCTTCGAAAGCCGCGCGGTTCAGGCCATTTACACCCACGAGAACCGTCATTTCACGCGCCAGCGCCTCGGCGATCAGGCTGCAAAAGCCCCGACCCTCGGCCTCAAGCTTGCCGAATTTGTTGATCACCAACACCTCCGCCGCCTCAAGCCGCGCGCCGACCGCCATCACCGCTTGCTCCAATGCGCCGGGGTCAAGCCTGCAGCCTTTGGCATGGGCGCCAAGATCCTGACTGATGCGGAAACTCGGGCCGTCAGGCAGCACCTGCACATCCATGTCGCAATGCGCGCGGTCTGGGCGTTCGGTGTTGGATTGCACCGTGCCGGCAAGGCGCAAGCCTTGCACGGCCAGAAGGTCAACGACCTTGGCCAAAACGGCGTCACTGGCGCCACGTCCGGTTTCACTGACAAAGCCGATCTGCATCGAAACCTCTTAGCCCCTTCGAGTACCGCTATAAAGAAGGAAGGCTTTTGCAAAGCCTTCCAGTTGCACCGGCCAGCGGGACGCAGGCTGCGGCGTGAAATCTCAGGCCGCTTTCAGGGTTATCCCCGAAACCTCGGCCGCCGCGACAAGACTGGCGATAAAAGCGCGCGACGCGCGCAGCCAGGCCGCCTTTTCCTGCGCCACCATCAAGGGCGCTTGCACCGCCGCAAACGGCAACACCTCCCCACGCGCGCGCGCATCCAGCCGGATGATGTGGAACCCGTAGCGCGAGGTCACCAAGGCAGGGCTGATCTGACCCTCCTGCATGGTCGCCAGCGCCGCTTCGAATTCCGGCACGGTATCCCCCGCCGAAATCTGCCCCAACCGGCCACCATTGGCCTTGGACGAACAGGCCGAATGATCCCGTGCCAAGCCGTCAAAGCGCCGTGGATCGGCCAGAACCTGATCCAGAACCGCCTGTGCATGATGCTGCGCGGCATGGGCATCCTGACCCAGCGGGATCAGAATATGCGCGGCCTCGTATAAGGACGGCGCGCGAAACCGATCGGGATGCGCGTCGTAAAACGCCCGCAGATCGGCCTCTGTCACGGGCGCGGGCTGCACCGCATCGTCCAACACCTGCCGGATCAACGCCTCGGCTTCGGTTTCCAACTGCCCGGGCAGGGTTTCCTGCACATCCGGCACCAACTCCCGCCGCTGCGCCTCTTGCAACAACAGCGCCCGCACCGCCAGCGCCCGCGCAGCCGCTTGCCACGCCAGCCCCGGTTTACCCTGCGGCGCGGGGTGGTTCTGCGCCTCGGCTGCAATGCGTTCGGCCACAATCAACTCGCCATTGACGATCACGTCTGGAAGCAAAGGTTTCATCGCCTACTCCGCCGGATGCTTGTGTTTGCGTGTCCGCACAATCTGGTAGCCGGGCCGCCACAGATAGCGCAGCGGGGCCGAGATGATGTGGACAAGCCGGGTGAACGGGAACAACAGAAAGATCGTCAGCCCCAGAAAAATATGCGTCTTGAAGATCCAGCTTGCATCGGCGATCTGGTCCGCCGCATCGGCACGGAAGGTCAAAATCCCCTGCGCCCAAGCCATGAAGGTGGTCATCTCATGCCCGTCCAGATGCTGCAGCGACACATAGATCGTGCCAAGCCCCAGCACCAGCTGCGCCATCAACAGCGCCAGAATCGCCGTATCGGCAAAGCTGGAATTGGCACGGATGCGCGGGTCGTTCAGCCGCCGGTTCAGCAAGATGATCCCCCCCGCCAGCGCCATCAGCCCGGCAGCGCCACCTGCCACCACAGCCAACAACTGCTTGGCCCCGTGGCTGATCCCCAAGGCATCAAACACCCAGATCGGCGTCAGCAAGCCCACGAAATGACCGGCAAAAATCACCAGCACTCCAAGGTGAAACAACACCGACCCGATGATGAATTGCCGCTTGCGCAACAACTGGCTGGATTTTGATTTCCAGGTAAACGGGTCACGTTCGTACCGCGCGATGGATGCGATGATCATCACACTGATCGCGATATAGGGGTAAATCCCATAGATGAAGTGGTGCATCGTGATCTCCTATTCTGCGGCGGCAATTGTGGCGGCGGAAGGCACCGCCATCCGCGCCAAGATATCGCGGCTTACCGGACAACCGGCGTTCGGGTCTGGCCCAAAGGTCACCTGCGCCTCGGTCCAGACCGCATCCAGCGCCGCAAGGTCTTCGGGGTTGTCGTCGGTCTCGGCCAACAGGATTTGCGCCTCGGCGCTGTCAGCGGGTGCTTGCGAAAGCGCAACCAGCGCCTCCAGCACCGCCGCATAGCGACTGCCCCGCCGCGTCAGCCGTTCGGCAAGCGCCACCAGAATATGACCGGCATCGCCCAGCATCTCTTGGGCCGCTGCAAGGCTTTGCGTTGACAAAAATTCCAGCAGCACCGGCAGATGATCGGGCAGTTCGGTTCCCGTCAAATCAAACCCCGCCGCGCGATAGCTGTCCAGCAGGTCCACCATCGCGCCGCCACGGTCGCGGCTTTCACCGTGAATATGCTCGAACAGGTTAAGCGACAGCGTGCGCGACCGGTCAAACAGCAGCACATACTCTTCCTGCAAATCGGTCAGATCAGCCTGTGCCAGATGCACCAGAAGCGGCTCCATCGCGGCTTGGCGATGCGGGCCAAGCAGGCCATCCCCGTGCAGCGCCGCGCGAATGGCCGGAACTGCCACCTGCAGATCTTCGCTTGGATAGGTCAGCAATGCTGACAACGCTTTGAAACTGATCATGACAGAAACTCCGAAGGCGAACGAAACTTCTTGCCGCCACCAAACAATTTGCCGCCCGAAGATCCCGTCGAACAGCCGTTGCCATCGGTAAAGCCGCATCCGGTTTTCAGATCATAGGCTTGCTCGACCATCTCGCGATGGGTGGTCGGGATCACGAAACGATCTTCGTAATTGGCAATCGCCATCAGTTGATACATCTCGTCGATCTGCAACGGTGTCAGGCCGACCCGCTGCGCCACGCCCAGATTGATCACCCCATCCACGGTTTTCGACCGCATGTAGGACCGCATCGCCAGCATCCGCTCCAGCGCCGAAACCACCGGAGCCTCATCGCCCGCCGTCAGCATATTCGCCAGATAACGCACCGGAATCCGTAGCGATTTCACATCCGGCATATCATCTTGCTGGGCAATCTGCCCCGCAGCCGCCGCATTCTGAATGGGCGACAGCGGCGGAATGTACCACACCATCGGCAGCGTGCGGTATTCGGGGTGCAGCGGGAAGGCGATCTTCCACTCCATCGCCATCTTCCAGATCGGCGAATTGCGCGCGCCCTTGATCCAGTCTTCGGGGATGCCCTCCTTGCGCGCCGCCGCAATCACCTCGGGGTCGTTCGGGTCAAGAAACACCCCCAGTTGTGCGTCGTAGAGGTTCTTTTCGTCCGGCACGCTGGCCGCTTCGGCGATCTTGTCGGCGTCATACAGCATCACCCCCAGATAGCGGATGCGCCCGACGCAGGTTTCCGAACAGACCGTCGGCTGGCCGCTTTCCAGACGCGGATAGCACAGCGTGCATTTTTCCGATTTGCCGGAAGACCAGTTGTAATAGATCTTCTTGTAGGGGCAGCCCGAAACGCACATCCGCCAACCACGGCATTTTTCCTGATCAATCAGCACCACGCCATCGTCTTCGCGCTTGTAAATCGCCCCCGACGGGCAAGATGCCACGCAAGCCGGATTCAGGCAGTGTTCGCACAGCCGCGGCAGATACATCATGAAGGTGTTTTCGTATTCGCCGTAGATGTCCTTCTGGATGCCGTCAAAGTTGTAATCCTGCGACCGCTTGGCGAATTCGCCGCCCAGAATTTCCTCCCAGTTCGGCCCCCACTCAATCTTTTCCATCCGCTCGCCCGAAATCTTCGAGCGCGGGCGCGCGGTGGGAAACGCCTGCATGTCGGGCGCCGATTTCAGATGGTCATAGTCGAAGTCATAAGGCTCGTAGAAATCGTCGATTTCCGGCAGGTCGGGGTTGGCAAAGATATTCGCCAGAATCCGCCACTTGCCGCCCTGCTTGGGCGTCAGCTTGCCGGATTTAGACCGCGTCCACCCCCCGTTCCAGCGTTTCTGGTTTTCCCAATCCTTCGGGTAACCGATCCCCGGTTTGGTTTCGACGTTGTTGAACCAAGCGTATTCAACCCCCTCACGGCTGGTCCAGACATTCTTGCACGTGACAGAGCAGGTGTGGCACCCGATGCACTTGTCAAGATTCAGCACCATGCCGATTTGCGCGCGAACTTTCATTCTGCCGCCTCCACTTTTGCCGGCTGATCCAGCCAATCGACCTTGTTCATTTTCCGCACGATCACGAATTCGTCGCGGTTGCTGCCAACGGTGCCGTAATAGTTGAACCCGTAGGAAAGCTGGGCATAGCCGCCGATCATATGCGTCGGCTTCAAGGTGGTCCGCGTGACAGAGTTGTGGATGCCGCCGCGCTTTTGCGTGATCTGGCTGCCGGGCGTATTCACGATCTTTTCTTGCGCGTGATACATGAACAGCGTGCCTTCCTTCATGCGCTGGCTAACCACCGCCCGCGCCGTCAGCACCCCGTTCGAGTTCCACACCTCGACCCAGTCATTGTCCACCAGCCCCGCCTTGGCCGCGTCCACCTCGGAAAGCCAGACACAAGGCCCGCCCCGGTTCAACGTCAGCATCAGCAGGTTGTCCGAATAGGTCGAGTGGATGCCCCATTTCTGGTGCGGCGTGATAAAGTTCAACACCACATGCGGCTCTCCCGCCGCCAGCGATTTCATCGCATCCGCGCCGGTGGTTTTCAGGTCAACCGGCGGCCGCCATGTGACGAAACCCTCGCCAAACGCCAGCATCCACTTGTGATCCTGATAAAGCTGCTGCCGCCCCGAAACCGTCCGCCACGGGATAAGCTCATGCACGTTGGTCCAACCGGCGTTATAGCAGACATCCTCGGATTCAATCCCCGACCATGTGGGCGAGGAAATGATCTTGCGCGGTTGCGCGGCAATATCGCGGAAGCGGATCTTTTCGTCTTCCTTCACCTCTGCCAAATGCCGGTGGCTGATGCCGGTGGCCTTGCTCAGGGCATCCCACGCCTTCACCGCCACTTCGCCATTGGTTTCCGGTGCCAGCATCAGCACAACCTCGCAGGCATCAATCGCGGTGTTGATCTTGGCCAGACCCTTGGTCACGCCTTCATCCGTCACCACGCCGTTCAGCGCCTTCAGGTGATGCACTTCGGTCTTGGTATCCCAGGCAATGCCCTTGCCGCCGTTGCCGATCTTGTCCATCAACGGCCCAAGCGCGGTAAAACGCTTGTAAAGGTTCGGATAATCCCGCTCGACCGCGACATAGGCCGGCGCGGTCTTGCCGGGGATCAGATCACATTCCCCTGCTTTCCAATCCAGCACCTGCGCCTGCGCCAGTTCCGACGGCGTATCGTGATGCAGCGGCAACTGCACGATATCGGTTTCCACCCCCAGATAACCGGGTGCCAGCTCGGACAGCTTGTGCGCGATAGATTTGAAAATCTCCCAGTCGGTCTTGCTTTCATAAGCCGGGTCCACCGCCGCTTGCAGCGGATGAATGAACGGATGCATGTCCGACGTGTTCATGTCGTCTTTTTCGTACCAACTTGCCGTCGGCAGCACGATGTCGGCGTAAACGGCGGTGGTCGACATGCGGAAGTCAATCGTCACCAGCAGGTCAAGTTTGCCCTCGGGGGCCTTGTCATGCCACACTGCTTCGACGGGCTTTTGCCGCCCCTCCTGCCCCAGATCCTTGCCCTGCACGCCATGATCGGTGCCAAGCAGGTGCTTCAGGAAATACTCATGCCCCTTGCCCGACGACCCCAGCAGGTTCGACCGCCACACAAACAGGTTGCGCGGCCAGTTTTCCGGCGCATCGGGGTCCTGGCAAGACATCTGCAATGCCCCCGACTTCAGGCCTTCCGCCACATAGGCCGGAATATCCTTGCCCGCCGCCTTTGCATCCCGCGCCACCTGCAACGGGTTGGTTTTCAACTGCGGTGCCGATGGCAGCCAGCCCATACGCTCGGCCTGAATATTATAGTCAATCAGCGACAGGTCTTTCCAGTTTCCCGCCGGTGCAGTCGGTGACAGGATCTCGGCCGCCGTCACGGTTTCATAGCGCCACTGGTCGGTATGGGCATACCAGGCGCTGGTCGAGTTCATGTGCCGCGGCGGCCGCGCCCAATCCAGCGCAAAGGCCAGCGGCGCCCATCCGGTTTGCGGCCGCAGCTTTTCCTGCCCGACATAATGCGCCCAACCGCCGCCCGACTGACCTACGCAGCCGCACATCACCAGCATGTTGATAACGGCGCGATAGTTCATGTCCATGTGATACCAATGGTTCATCGCAGCCCCGATGATCACCATCGACTTGCCATTGGTCTTTTCGGCATTGCTGGCAAATTCGCGGGCCACATGAATGATCTTGTCGCGCGAAACGCCGGTGATCTTTTCCGCCCAAGCTGGCGTGAACGGCACATCGGCATCGTAAGATGTCGCCACATGCGCCCCGCCCAACCCGCGATCAAGGCTGTAATTGGCGCACATCAGGTCGAACACTGTCGCCACATAGGCGTCTTTGCCATCGGCCAGCGTGATCTTCTTGACAGGCACGTTGCGGGTCAGCACCTCGGGGTGGTTGCACACCTCGAAGCCGTTGGTCGCAGCGCCGCCGAAATACGGGAAATCCACGCCGACAACCGCATCGTGATCGGTGTCCAGCACATGACTCAGCCGCAACCGCACATCGCCTTCGCCTGCACGCTGTTCAAGGTTCCACTTGCCGGTCTCTCCCCAGCGAAAGCCGATAGACCCGTTCGGCACCACGATTTTGCCCGAAAGCTCGTCATAGGCGACGGTTTTCCATTCGGGGTTATTCGCCTGCCCCAAACCGCCGTCGAAATCCGAAGCCCGTAGCTGCCGCCCCGGAACAAAGCTGTCGCCCTTCGGTTCCAGTTGCACCAACATGGGCATGTCGGAATAGCGGCGGATGTAATCCTCGAAATACTCGGCCTGCCGGTCCAGATGGAACTCGCGCAAGATCACATGGCCAAATGCCATGCCAATTGCGGCGTCGGTGCCTTGCTTGGCGTTCAGCCAAATATCGCCAAACTTCGCCGCTTCCGAATAGTCGGGGCAGATCACTGCCGATTTGGTGCCGCGATAGCGGGCCTCGGTGTAGAAATGCGCGTCCGGCGTGCGGGTTTGCGGCACGTTCGATCCCCAAAGGATCAAGAAGCCCGCATTGTACCAATCGGCACTTTCCGGCACGTCGGTCTGCTCGCCCCAGGTTTGCGGGCTGGCCGGTGGCAGGTCGCAATACCAGTCATAAAACGACATGCAGGTGCCGCCCAGCAGGCTTAGATAGCGCGTGCCTGCCGCATAGCTGACCATCGACATGGCAGGGATCGGCGAAAAGCCAAACACACGGTCAGGGCCATAGGTCTTGGCGGTATAGGCATTGGCTGCGGCGACAATCTCTGTCGCCACGTCCCAGCTTGCACGCACAAAGCCGCCCTTGCCGCGGGTCTTGGTGTAGCCTGCGCGCTTTTCGGGAGAGTTTTGTATCGCCGTCCATGCCTCGATCGGCGACAGGGTGCGGCGCAGATCGCGCCACATCCGGTAAAGCTTGCCCCGGATCAGCGGCGTTTTCACGCGGTTGGCCGAATACAGATACCAGCTATAGGATGCGCCGCGCGCACAGCCGCGCGGTTCATGGTTTGGCAGGTCGGCGCGTGTGCGCGGGTAATCGGTCTGCTGGGTTTCCCACGTCACGATCCCCGATTTGACGTAGATCTTCCACGAACACGACCCGGTGCAGTTCACCCCATGCGTCGACCGCACGATCTTGTCGTGCCGCCAGCGATTGCGGTAAACTTCCTCCCAATCGCGGTTTTCGCTGGTGGTCTGGCCGTGGCCATCGGCAAAGGTATCTTGCCGCAGCGTGGTGAAGAAGTTCAGACGATCAAGCAGATGGCTCATCGTAAAGTCCTTTCTATCAGGAACGCGGGGCGGCGATAGCGGCGCGCCGGCCATGTTCGATGTCATGCAGAAGGCCACCGCGCCGGGTGTAGGCACCCCATGTCAGCGCAAGGCACAGAACGTAAAAGCCAAGGAACATCCAAAGCGCGCCCACCGGCGATCCGGTCAGGGCAATGGAAGACCCGTAGGCTTTCGGGATGAAGAAGCCACCATAGGCCCCGATCGCGCTGGTAAAGGCGATGATCGCCGCACTTTCGCGCTCTGACTGCCGCCGCAGCGCCACCGGGTCCAGCGCCGGCATCAACCGCGGCACTTCGCGGCCCATGATCACCGGGATCATCTGGAACGTTGAAGAGTTGCCGACGCCGGTAAAGAAGAACAGCGCCATAAAGCAGGCAAAGAACCCCCAGAACGCCCCCGGCTCACCGGCTGCTCCGGCAAAATGGATCACGCCGTAGACCGCCACGATCATGCCGACGAAGACCCAGAACGTCACCCGCCCGCCGCCGAACTTGTCCGCAATCCAGCCGGTTCCCGCCCGCGCCAATGCCCCCACCAACGGCCCGAGGAACACATATTGCAGCGCGTTCACGTCGGGAAACAAGATCTTCGAGAGCAACGGAAAGCCCGCCGAATAGCCGATAAAGCTGCCAAATGTGCCGATATAAAGCACGCACATCAACCAGTTATGCATCCGGCCAAAGATCACGGCCTGCTCGCGGAAGCTGGCCTTGGCATCGGCAATATCGTTCATCCCAAGCCATGCCAGCACGGTCGATACCAACACAAACGGCACCCAGATGAAGCCCGCATTCTGCACCCAAAGCTGGCCGCCATCCGCCGTTGCCTGCGGGGCGCCGCCCATCGCGCCAAACACGCCAACCGTGATCACCACCGGCACCAGGAACTGCATCACCGACACGCCCAGATTGCCCAGCCCTGCATTCAGCGCCAAGGCATTGCCCTTTTCCGCCTTGGGAAAGAAGAACGCGATATTCGCCATCGACGAGGCAAAGTTGCCGCCGCCCAAACCGCACAGCAACGCCAGCGCCAGAAAGATCACATAAGGCGTCTCTGGATTTTGCACCGCATAGCCGATGCCAAGCGCGGGCAACAACAGCGACGCGGTGGAAAGGGTCGTCCACAGCCGCCCGCCAAAGATCGGCACCATGAAGCTATAGAATATCCGCAGCGTCGCCCCCGAAAGCGATGGCACCGCCGCCAGCCAGAACAGTTGCTCGGGCGTAAAGCCAAAGCCGATCGCCGGCAGCTTTGCCACCACCATCGACCACACCATCCACACCGAGAACCCCAACAGCAGCGCCGGAATCGACAGCCACAGGTTCCGCCGCGCAATCGCCCGTCCGGTATTGGCCCAGAAGCTTGCATCCTCGGGGCGCCAGTCTTCCAGCACGCGCGGCATGCGCGTGACATCGGCATCGTGAATATCCTGCATCTCGGGCAGGCTGGGCAGCCGGTCCAACGCCTCGCCATGCGCCGCCCGCTCCATCGCGCGGATCGACAGATGCATCCATGCCAGCGAAACCGCCACGATCACGAACAGCAGCGCAAAGCAGCTTGTGTAGATGCCGGTCAGATCCAGCAGCGCACCGAAGATCAAGGGCAGGATAAAGCCGCCCAGACCGCCGATCATGCCGACCAGACCGCCCACCGCCCCGACGTGGTTCGGATAATAGACCGGAATATGCTTGAACACCGCCGCCTTGCCCAGACTCATGAAAAAGCCCAAGGCAAACAGTGTGATCACGAAGGGCCACTGGCCCATCTCGGTGCTGAACCGGATCGGCCCGTCCTTGCCCTGAATCACATAATCCGTCGCCGGATAAGACAGCATGAACAGGAACACCAACGAGAAGCCAAAGCACCAATACATCACCGTGCGTGCGCCGAAGCGGTCGCTCAGATGGCCGCCATAGGCGCGGAACAGACTGGCGGACAGGCTGAAGGCCGCAGCCGACATGCCAGCGGTTTCCACGTCAACATGGTAAACGTCGATCAGGTAATGCGGCAGCCACAGCGCCAGCGCGACAAAGGCTCCGAATACGAAGAAGTAATAGAGTGAAAAGCGCCAGACCTGCAAATTGGCCAGAGGCGCGAATTGCGTGGCAAAACTGGGCGATTTCACACCCGAGCTTCTGCGCGTCACCAGTTCGGGATCATCCTTGGCGAAAAGGTAGAACGCCACCCCCGTTGCGATCAGCCCCAGCGCCCAGACATGCGCCACCCCCTGCCAGCCATAGGCCACCATCACGAAGGGCGCGACAAACTTGGTGACCGCAGCCCCCACATTGCCCGCGCCGAAAATCCCCAGTGCCGTGCCTTGCTTGCCCGCATCATACCAGCGCGACACATAGGCCACCCCGATGATGAACGATCCTCCGGCAAGCCCGATCCCCAGCGCCGCGATCAGATAGGTCACATAGGTGGTGGCCCATGTCAGCGCCCATGTCGCCATGCCCGCCAGAATCATCTGGGCTGAAAACACCAGCCGCCCGCCATATCGCTCGGTCCAGACCCCCAGAAACAGCCGCGTCAGAGATCCGGTCAGGATTGGCGTTGCAACCAGCAAGCCGAACTCAAACTCGGACAGCGACAGCTCTTTCTTGATGGCCACCCCGATAATGGAAAAAATCGTCCAAACGGCAAAGCATGCGGTGAACGCAATCGTGCTTAACGCAAGAGCGCGGTTCTGGTCGCCTTTCGACACCTGCGATCCGATCAACATTTCTGACTCCGTCAATAGCGGGACATCCCCCGGACGCCGTCAGCCACAACAGAGCGGCCCTCGGCCTCCGTTGATCCAGATCAACCCTTTGTGATTGAGGCGCTGCAAAGCGACAGGATTTGACCAAGTCCAAACGGCCAGCCGCAGTTGATCAAATGGAGCCAGTAAAAGTCACTTTCGGATAATTGATAAATGTCAATCGATGGGTTAAAAGAAATCAAGCAACCCAATGAAAGATGCCGAGTCGTGATCGAAACCATCGCCAATGATGTGCGGGATTTGCAGTTGTTTGACGGGGTTCAGGACGCCACGATCCTGAAACTGATGCGGGCGGGCTACGATCAATCGTTTCCGCCCTATGTCACCCTGATCAACGAAGGCACTCCGGCAAATTTTCTGCATATTGTCGTTGAGGGCATGGTTGAACTTTTCGCAGGCGCAAACAAGCGCGAGGCGACGATGGCAGTCGTGCGGCCGGTTTCCACCTTTATTCTTGCCGCTTCGGTGCGCGACGCCCCCTATCTGATGTCGGCCCGCACCCTGCAAAGATCGCGCGTTCTGCTGATCCCCTCCGCAGACCTGCGCGCCGCCATCGCCAACGACAACCGCTTTGCAATGAATGTGTTGAACGAATTGGCCGGTTGCTACCGCAGTATGGTGCGCCATGCGAAAAACCTGAAACTACGCAACACCCGCGAACGCGTCGCCGCCTATCTGCTGCGCCAATCACGGCTTTTGGGCAACGCACCGGGCTTCATCCTGCCGGTCGAAAAGCGGTTGCTGGCATCCTACATGGGGATGACGCCGGAAAACCTGTCACGGGCGCTGAAGTCCTTGGCCGAAGACGGCTGCAAGATTGACGGTCAGCGCATCATCATCACCGACCGCGCGAAATTCGAAGCCTTGGCAGCCCTTTCCCCGTGGCTTGACGGCCCCGACCCCGAAGCCTCTCAGGCCGGTGTCAGCCTGCCCTTGCCCGAAACTGATCTCTAATCAGGGCAGAAAAGGTTAAGATTTCGTAAAATTGGCAGGCCAACCATCTGATATTCAAGACATAAAAGTGGTCCCGCGTTGGGACCGCTCGAAATCCCGCACCGCCCACCTCCCGCGCTTTGATACCCAGTTCAACCTGGATGTTGAACGGTCTCCTACCTAAATTTGTGCAGCGGTTTTCCGGGGCTAAGGTGATCGGCAGCGGCCACGATGGCGGCCTCATCAATGGCGAAGTGGCGGTAGAGATCGGCGATAGTGCCGGTCTGGCCGAAATGCTCCACCCCCAATGGCACGGTGCGATGACCCACCACCGATCCCAGCCATGACAGCGTCGCGGGGTGGCCGTCGATCACGGTAATCAGCGTACAATGGCGCGGCAACCCGCCCAGCAACCGCTCGACCAGACTTTCGGCCTGGCCGTGACCGCGCGCCCGCGCCCGTCGGGCCGCGGTCCAGCCTGCATTCAGCCGGTCGGCCGAGGTGACGGCCAACACGCCCACATCGCGCCGCCCTTCGGCAATACGACCCGCCGCCGCAATCGCCTCGGTCGCGACCGTGCCTTGATAGGCGATAATCACCTCGGCATTTGGTCCCGGCTCGCGCAGCCAATAGGCGCCGTCGATCACACCTTGGGCAAAGCCCGGATCGGCGCGGCGCAGGGGTTGTTCCACCGGTCGGGTGGACAGCCGCAGATAGACCGAACCGCCGGTTTCATCGCGCAGCCAGGTGCGTTCATCCGGATCGCCTTCGCCGCCACGTTGCAGATAGTCGAAGGACCAGTCCATCAGGATGGAAAGCTCATCCAAAAAAGCCGGTTCAAAAGCGGCCAGCCCGTCTTGCGCCATGCCGATCAGCGGCGTGCTGATGGATTGATGCGCGCCACCCTCGGGGGCCAGCGTGACGCCTGAAGGCGTGCCGACCAAAAGGAAGCGCGCATCCTGATAGCAGGCGTAGTTCAAGGCATCGAGACCGCGCACCACGAACGGGTCATAGACCGTGCCGACAGGAATCAGCCTTTCGCCAAAGAGGCTGTGCGACAGGCCAGCAGCACCCAGCATCAGCATCAGGTTCATCTCGGCGATGCCCAGCTCGAAATGGGCGCCCTGCGGCCCAAAGGCCCATTTCTGCGCTGACGGAATACGCTCGTCGCGGAAGGTGTCGCCGCGTTCGGCCCGCGCGAACAACCCGCGCCGGTTGACCCAGCCGCCAAGATTGGTTGACACCGTGACGTCGGGCGAGGTGGTGATGATCCGATCAGCCAAAGGCCCACCGGCGCGGGCGATCTCGTCCATGATCTTGCCAAACCCTGCTTGGGTGGACAGCCTGCGGTCGCCCAGCTTTACCGTGGCCGGACGTGGCAGAGCAGGCGCGGTAAAGCGCCGCCGCCCCTTGGCGAAAAACGGCACTTGGGCAAGAAAGGCACGCAGAGCGAGGGCGTCCGGCACGGTCGCAAAGGGCTGCCATTCCTGACCTTTCGGCACGCCCATCGACGTCTGAAACCCGGCCATCTGTTCCGGTGTCATCAGGCCGGCATGGTTGTCCTTGTGGCCTGCCAAGGGTGTGCCCCAACCCTTGACCGTATAGGCCAGAAACACTGTCGGCTGTTCTCCGTGTGCCGCGTCAAAAGCCTCGCACAGGCTTTGCAGGCAATGGCCGCCAAGGTTTTCCATCAACGTGGCAAGATCTCCGTCGCTGCGCCGACCGACCAGATCGCTGACCGCGCCCTGATCGCCAAGATCATCCATCAGCCGCTTGCGCCATGCCGCGCCGCCCCGAAATGTCAGCGCCGAATAAAGCGCGTTGGGGCAGGCGTCGATCCAGTCGCGCAACCGTTCACCACCCGGTTCTGCAAAGGCCGCGCGCTGCAGCGTGCCGTATTTCAACCGCACCACCCGCCAGCCAAAGGCGGCAAAAATCGCCTCTATCCGGCCGAAAAGCCCTTCGCGCACCACCCCGTCAAGGCTTTGGCGGTTATAGTCGATCACCCACCAGACATTGCGTAGATCGTGTTTCCAGCCTTCCTGCAAAGCCTCGTAGATGTTGCCCTCGTCCAGTTCCGCATCACCGATCAGTGCCACCATCCGCCCCAAGGGCGCGCTGCGACCATGGCCTTGCAGCCAATCCTGCACAAAGCTGGCAAAGATCGGCATGGCCACGCCCAGACCCACCGAGCCGGTCGAGAAATCGACATCATCGACATCCTTGGTCCGGCTGGGATAGCTTTGTACCCCGCCAAGCCCACGAAAGTTCTGCATATTCTCAAGGGTTTGATTGCCCATCAGATACTGAATCGCGTGAAAGACCGGCCCGGCATGAGGTTTCACCGCCACCCGGTCCTCGGGCCGCAACGCGTGAAAGTAAAGCGCGGTCAGGATAGCCGCCATCGAGGCGCTGCTGGCCTGATGCCCGCCAACCTTCACATCCCCCTCGCCCTTGTCTCGCAGGTGATTGGCGTTGTGGATCATCCATGCCGACAGCCACAAAAGGCGGCCGTGCAGCGTGTTCAGATGTGCAAGGTTGGCGGGGGCAAGGGTCATGGCTTGGCCTTCTCAGGAAGGGATCTTGAAGGGCAGATCGGTCGGGATCACCCCCACCGGACCGCCGGGCAAAGTGGCAGTAAGGTCGGTGGCCTGCACCAGATCGGCGCGGATCAAGCCGATGCCGATGCTGCGCTGCAGGCGGGGTGAATAGACCAGTTCGCTCAGATATCCGACCACGGTGTCGCCCTGTGTCACGGCCACCTGATGACCGGGGGAGGCGGGGTTACCCTCTACCCAGAAACCGCAGCGTTGGCGCGCGGGCGGAGTGGCTGCCAGCGCCGCAAGTGCGGCACGACCGACAAAATCATGCCCGCCCGCCAGATCAATCAGCCCGCCCAGCCCCATCTCGTAGGGATTGGCCGGAATAACCTGCAACCGCATGTCCGAGCCATAGCTGACCAGCCCGCTTTCCACCCGCTCGATGTCATTCGGTGCGCCGGGGATGATGCCAAAGGGTGCGCCCGCCTTTTCCACGCGGTCCCACAGTGCCGTGCCGTGGCGACTGTCCATCAGATAAAGTTCGTAGCCGCCCTGCTTTGACCAACCCGACCGCGCCAGCACCAGAGGAATTCCGTCCAGTTCCGTTTCGCGGAAGCCGAAGTAGCGCAGATCACGCACCCAATCACCGAACAGGCTGGTGATCACGTCAACCGCCTTCGGCCCTTGCACCGCCAAGGGCGAGACGTCGGGTTCGAACACCCGCGCATCCCAGCCACGCTCGCGACCGATGGCGGCGGCCCAAAGGTGGATGTCGCTGTCAGCGACCGACAGCCAAAAACGATCATCGGAAAGTTTCAACAAGACCGGATCGTTCAGCACCCTCCCGTCATGGTCGCAGATCGGCACATAGCGGCCTTGGCCGACCTTGGTGCCAGCCAGATTGCGCGGCGTCAGATATTGCACCAGTTTGGCCGCATCGGGGCCAGAAATTTCCACCTGACGCTGTGCAGCCACGTCCCACATCACCACCCCGTCGATCAGGCGCTGATATTCCGCGTCGGGCTGGCCGAAATGCGCGGGGATGAACATGTGGTTATAGACCGAGAAACAGCGCACCCCTGCGCGGATCGTCGCGTCAAAATAGGCTGATTTGCGGATATTGGCGCCGATTCCAATGGCAAACTCTGGGGTCATCTCTGGTCCTTTCCCGAATATTCCGGCCCTTTTGACACGGCCACTGTCACGCCGAAAGCCGCAACGTCGGTGCATCAAGCGCCTGCGTCAGATCGGCCAGAATATCTTCAACCTCTTCCAGCCCGACCGACAACCGGATCAGCCCTTCGGAAATGCCATGCGCGGCGCGTTCCTCAGGGGTGTAGGTGGAATGTGTCATGCTGGCGGGATGCTGCACAAGGCTTTCGGCATCGCCAAGGCTGACTGCGCGGCGGATCATCTGCAGCCGGTTCATCATCGCCGCCCCCGCCACATAGCCGCCCTTCATTTCAAACGCGATCATGCCGCCAAAGCCGGGCATCTGGCGGACGGCCAGATCGTGCTGGGCGAAAGACGGCAGGCCGGGAAAGTAGACCTGCCCGACGGCGGGGTGGCTTTCCAGCGCACGGGCGATCTCCATCGCGCTGGCACAGTGCCGGTCCATCCGCAGCTTTAGCGTTTTCAGCCCACGCAGGACCAGCATGGCATTGAAAGGTGCCATGACGGCTCCGGTCATGTCCTTCATGCCGACCAGCCGAACCTGCGTCATGTCTTCAGCCCGCCCCACGGCAATGCCGCCCACAAGATCGCCATGCCCGCCCATGTATTTCGTGGCCGAATGCACCACCAGATCGGCCCCCAATTCGATGGGTCGGGTCAGAACCGGCGTGGCATAGGTGTTGTCCACTACCACCATCGTCCCCGCTTGATGGGCTATGGCCGAAACGGCAGCAATATCCACCAGCCGCATGTTCGGATTGGCCGGCGTTTCGAAATAGACGATCCGGGTCTGAGGGCCGATCGCACGGTCAACGGCGGCAAGGTCGGTCAGATCGGCATGGGTAATCGTCACCCCCCATTTGGCCAGCCCATGCCGCATGAAGGCAAAGGTGCAGCCGTAAAGCGTGGTGTCGGTCACGATCTCGTCGCCGGGCTTCAGGAAGGTCCACAGAACCGAGGTGATCGCCCCCATGCCCGAGGCCAGCGCCAACCCTGCCTCGGCCCCTTCCAGATCGGCCACCCGACGCTCCAACAGGTCCAGCGTGGGATTCGATATGCGCGAATAGATATGGCCCGCCACCTCGCCCGCAAAACGCGCGGCACCGGCCTCGACGCTGTCAAAGGCAAAGGTCGAGGTAAGGTGCAAAGGCGGAGTCAGCGCCCCCTCATGATCCGCAGGGTCAAAGCCCAGATGGATAGCGCGGGTAGAAAAACCGGCGGGACGCGAGGGGGTCATCATAAGGCTCCTGCAATGTTGATAAGGGCAGGATGGCACGGGCTGGCTGGCATGTGCTGCCAAACTGTGCCAATACTTTTATGTATATTGGCATAAATGCTCAGTTAATGGAGGGAATATTGGAAATTGATGCCAAGGACCGGCAGATCTTGCGCGCGTTGCAAAAGGACGGAAGGCTGACGAATCTGGATCTGGCCGCGCAGGTGAATCTGTCGCCCTCGCCTTGCCTGCGCCGGGTGCGCCTGCTGGAAGAGGCTGGCGTGATCAGCGGTTATACGGCGGTGGTCGATCCGCGCGCCGTGGGGCTGAAGGTCACTGCCTTTATCCGCATCACACTGGCGCGCCATAATCGCGCGGCGGTCACGCGTTTTGAGGCGCGGGTGCAGGATATTGACGAGGTGTTGGATTGCCACCTTCTGACTGGCGAGGCCGACTATCTTTTGCGCGTGGTCGTCCCAGATCTTGATGCATACGAGGTCTTTGTGCGAACCCGCCTGCACGAAATCGAGGGCGTCGCCTCAATCACCACCAGCCTTGTCTACGGCGCGGTGAAAGCATCAAAAGCCCTGCCGGTCTGAACCTGGGCTTTGCCTTTGGACAACATGCTTGAACATGCGCCAACCAGATCATGTTGACAAAGGGTGGTGCCGGAAGTTTCGGAACGCAGGCTCATACGGTTTGAAAAGTGATACAGGTGTCGGGATCGACAGCTTTTGCATCAGATACATGCCTCTGATGATGTTAAGAAGTCCCATATGGATCACTCCGTTGCCACTGCCGCCCACCGTATTGGGGATAGGTTCAAATGACTCCGTTCCCAGCAGAGATCATGCCTCTGGCGGTTCTTCGGGCCGTGGACTTGGTATCGTTTTTGTCCGGGCCTTGGCATCAGCACCACTGGCGGCCAGTTCTCCTATGTTTCAAGCCGCCATCCGATAGCCGCGTCCGATTTTCGCGCGGATAAGGCCAGAGGCCGCCGCTTCAGCCAAACGAATCGACGGATAGGATGACATCCGGCATTGCCCCTTGCCGCCGATCCGGCCCCAGCGGCGTTCGAGAACGATTGCGCCGAACAGGTCGGGCGTCACCTCGACCCGATAGAAGCGGGCCATGTTCTGTTCGGGATTGATACGATGAAGCAACTGGCAGGGCATCATGGCCTCCTGTCCACAGGATGATCTTGCGGGCGCGTCCTGTCCAATCAGGTTTCTGAATCGGTGGTGCCTGAAGGATTCAGGTTGGTGATCTGTCGCCGGGGCATCCCCTAGCCCTTTGCGGACCAAAGCCTATACCTGCCCTGCCCCGTCATTTCACGGATCAGCCCGCGGTCGGTCAGGGTTTGCAGGTTGCGCTGGACTGCGGCGCGGCTGGCTTTGGTGCGGGCTTCGGCCATCGGGGCCGAGACCATCGGCCATTCGGCAAAAAGATCGACCAGCAGATGCGGGGTGCGGCCGCTGAGATCGGCAAGAGCCACGCGGGCGGCAGCGTGCCATGCGGTCAGGCGGTCAAGCTGCATCAGCGCCGCCAAGACCGCCGCATCCGCGCCGCTGATCCATGCGGCCAGACGGGAATGAGCCGAGCCTGCGGCCCGCAGCGCGGTCATCCCAGCCAAGGCCACGGGCAAGAACTGGCCTTGGCGTCGTCCCATGGTGCCACCATGGCAGGCCGCCATCACGACGGCCTCGGTGTCGCGCGCCGCCCCCTGCCCCGCGATCCGCCATGCATGGAACAGGATCGCGGACTGGGTGACAGGGTGGAGATACTGCGCGGCCTGCATGACCTCGGCCAACTCCTCGGTGGCATCCGTCGGGGCGTAGCCCAGAAAGCCGGCGATACCCTCGGGCCAACCGCCCTTGGCAGGCCCCTGCCCCGCCATCAGCCGCCGCACCGCCCAGCCGGACTGAAGCAGCGCCAGATTATCCTCGCCCCCGCCGCTGCGACTGCCAACCCACAGCGTCAACCGCTCAACCCCGATCCGGTGGCCGACCCACCACGACAGTTCTGCCGCCTCGCGGATCGCAAGCCGCTGCCGCGCGCCCTGCGCTATGCCCGCCAGCCGTTCTTCAAAAGCCCCGAAGTTCAGGCACAGTGCGGCAAGCTCTGCCGCCAGATCGGCCTGCGCCCGCGCCCATTCCACCGGATCGAACAACAGCCGCCGGTCGGCACGCGGCAAGGGCGCAAGGTCCGGCGCATCCTCGTCACCGGTTTCAGGCAGAAACCACAGATCGTCCCGCTCTGCCGGATCGAAGGGCGAGACAAGGCCAAGCCCGTCTTCCGCATCTTCTTTGTAATATTGATGCTTGTTTCGCATAATGATCAGATTAACGCGTAAATGCAAAGCACCAAGGGGTTTTCTGCGGTTACTTGTTAGTCACGATAAGTAACCATTATCATGACTCTTGATCTGTCACGCGAAACCCCGCAGATTGGTCTTGGATCAAGGGGTCAGAATGAACCGAAGCCGCTTAGAACGGGTTTTCCAGCAGAACGCCGGTCGGGCGGAAATCCTCGACATTGCCGGTCACCACCGTTGCCCCGCGTGCCAAGGCCGAGGCGGCAATCATCAGATCGGCCCCGCTGTGCCCCAGATCCTGCGAGAGCCTCCCCCAGATCACCGCATCCTGCGCGGTGAAGGGCAGCAACCGGTCGCCGAACAGGCGCAGCGTGCGGTCAAGCCAGCCGCGCAGATCGGCGGCAAAGGCTGGATTACGGACCTCTTGCGCGCGGATGCCGCGTTCGATCTCGCCAAGGGTGATCACGCTCAGGAACAGATCGGCTTCGGCCTTGCCCCGCAACCATGCCGCCACCTGCGGCGCGCGGTCGGGCCTGCGGATGGCCGAGATCACATTCGTGTCCAGAATATACATCAGAAAGCCACGTCACGCGGTTTGGCTTGCAGGCGCGCCACCTCATCCCCCGGAAAGGCAAGCAGGTGGTCGGCAAAGGTTTCGCGCGGGCCGGCAGCCCCCGCCAGAAGTCGTTGGTATTCGGCGGCCGACAGCACCACCACCGCAGGCTTGCCACGCCGCGACACTTCTTGCGGGGCGCCTGCCAAGGCGGCATCGACCACGCTGCTGAACTTGTTCTTGGCGTCTTGTAACGTCCACATCGTCGCTAATCCATCTAGCTGTCTGGCTAGCTATATACACCTACCCAGCCCCGTTTTCAAGGATCACCCATGACCGCCCTGCCCTTGCCCGCCTATGCCGCCCTTGCGCCCGAGGATGAGGCGGCGCTGTCGGCGTTGTATAAACGTGGGACGCCCGCCAACAGCCTGCGCGCGTGGGAGCGGGATCTGGCCTATATCTCGGCGTGGAAAGCGGCGGTGTTCGGGCGGCCTCTGGCTTGGCCCGAAGAGGAACGGGTCGCGCTGCGTTTCGTGCTGGATCACACCGTTGATCTGACCGACAAGGCGGGCAACGCGCAGGATGCCGCGATGGAGTTGATCGCCATCGGCTTGCGCATCAGTCTCGCCTGCCCTGCTCCCGCGACACTGGACCGTCGCATTGCCTCGTGGCGGGCATTCCACCGGATGAAGAACCTTGCCTCGCCTTTTGAAGCGCCCTTGTTGAAGCAGGCCCGTGCCAAGGGTCGCCGTGCTGCGGCCCGTCCGTGTCAGCCGAAGTCTCCGCGCCCCGTGACGCGTGATGTGCTGGAGCAGCTTCTTGCCAGTTGCGATGGCACGCTGCGCGGGTTGCGGGATCGTGCGATCCTGATGCTGGGTTTTGGCACGGGCGGGCGGCGGCGGTCCGAGATCACCAATCTTTACCGGGAGGATATTGATCTTCAGGACTATGCCGCCAAGGGACTGATCTGGGTGCGGCTGCTGGAAACCAAGACCACCGGCAAATCCGACGCCCCGCGTTTACCGCTGAAGGGCCGCGCCGCCCGTGCCGTGGCCGGCTGGATCGAGGCTGCGGTGATCACCCAAGGCCCGCTGTTCCGGCCGATCAGCCAGTCAGATCGCGCCCTGCCCCGCAAACTGTCGCCCGATGCGATCCGGGTCATCCTGCGCCACAGGCTCGGCCTTGCCGGTCTGCCGCCCGACTACGCCACCCCCCACGGGTTGCGCGCAGGCTTTCTGACCCAGGCCGCACTCGACGGCGCACCCCTCGCGGCCGCGATGAAACTGTCATTGCATCGCTCAGCTATTCAGGCACAGAAATACTACGCCGATGTCGAGATTGCCGAAAACCCCGCGACTGATCTTCTTGGCTAGGAAAGTTGGCCATGGCCAACTCGGACGCCTAGAATCTTCGCCAGATAGCCGTCAGGACATTTCACGCGTTCCGGCTGTTCGGCTATCCGGTCTGCCAACAGCAAGGTTTCTGCAACGCCAAGAGTCGAGACCGCCCTTGCCAAAAGCGCATTGTCTATTCTCAGCATCTTTCCGAATTCATAGAGAAGCTGCATCATGGAATGGTCTGATTTCGGGGTTTCCGGGGCTTTGTTGCGCAAATCCCCTGAAGGTCGGAGTGCCCCTTCCCTTGGACAGACCTATCCTGCGCGTTGCGTAACGGGTGTTCCGAGTGCGGTGAAGC